>Ga0302325_10022740_pt1 | contig 13106 bp, 9 predicted proteins | sample Palsa_T0_2_FD_201948 | JGI IMG/M metagenome (GOLD analysis project Ga0302325, IMG submission 201948) | Peat permafrost microbial communities from Stordalen Mire near Abisko, Sweden - Palsa_T0_2 | ecosystem: Environmental > Terrestrial > Soil > Palsa > Peat permafrost | place: Sweden: Abisko... | reverse complement strand
GCAACAGCGCGAGCAAGAGCTTTGGCCACAACAGGCCCTTCTGGGGAGCAGGAGCGAGAGGCCGAGTCATCTGAGGCTTCGACCCGTCCGCCATGGACGCCCGAGCCTTCGGCTCTTCAAGTTTTATCATTGCCGAATTCCTAAGCAGATCTGACGTTGACTAGCATCAACCAAACTCGACACCGACCAATATTCTTACCTTGCGTCCGCCTTTCCGCCAATGGGTATTCCGTACGATCGGGAAAGTTGCAGTCGCGCCAAGAGGCAGCTAGAGGGGGGCAAAGATTCATAGCGCCCTATTCCTACCCCCGACCACCTACCCCCGACCCCCTACCCCCGACCCCCTACCTCCTAAACCCGCGTATAAATCAACCGGCTGCTGTTGAGGCCCGCAGAGGGCGCCTCCGAATCGGTAATCAGCTCGTGAACGCCGTCCAGCGCCGCAAAAAAGACGGGTGCGCGCGAGCGGAATTTGGTGGAATCCGCCAGAACGATGGTCTGGCTGGCTGAGCGAGTCAACTGGCGTTTGAACAGCGCCGCGGTTTCCGATGGATCGCTAAACCCACGCGTTGGGTCGATTCCGCCGCAGGAACAGAAAAAGATATCGACATCGATATGGCGCAAACCGTCCATGGCGATCATGCCGGTGAACATCTGCAATTTTCGATCCAGCGTTCCGCCGACGGTAATTACCTGCGGGCCGGGCTTCGAATTTGGCCGGGCGGCAAGGAAGTTGGTGATGACCAGCGAATTGGTGACGACGGTCAAGGCGGGATCGTGCAAAAGCGTCGCCAACTCCCATGCGGTGGTGCTCCCATCAAGCGCGATGGTGGCGACGCGGTCTATTCGCCGCATCGCTTCGCGCGCAATCGCCTTCTTCTGCGGGAGCATCGCCTGCCGGCGATGTTCGAAGGGCGTATCGGTCAGCCGGGAAGAGTTTTCCTCGGGAGGCTGCAGGCTGACTGCCCCGCCGTGGGTGCGAACCAGAATGCCGCGCTCATCAAGGAATTTGAGATCGCGACGCACCGTTTCTTCGGCGACCGCGAGCTCGCTAGCCAAATCGGTCACGCGCACCATCCCCAATCGATCAAGATGCTGAACAATCAGGCGGCGGCGGACATCAGGAAGAAATTCGGACATCAATTTGCCTCTTGCATTGTGAGATTATGTTGGCTATTGTGGCAAGTCAACAACATTTTGGAGGAAAAATGACCGATTTCAAGTTTGTCAACTATCTTTGGAACGACGAAACAGTCCCCGCGGACCCGGTGGATCGGCTGATCTACCGATCGAATATGCTGGGCTCGGACCAGCGGATTACCAACACGGGCGGTGGCAACACTTCCTCCAAATTGCAGCAGAAGCATCCGCTCACCGGAAAGCTGACGGATGTCATGTGGGTCAAAGGTTCTGGCGGTGACCTGCGCACCAGCAAACGGGCGAACTTCGCCTCGCTCGAACAAGCGGCCCTCGATTCGCTCGAAAGCATCTACAAAGCCGACCCGGCCAAGGGTGCAAAGACCCCTGTGGAAGACCGCATGGTGGCGATGTATCCGCACTGCACGTTCAATTTGAACCCCACCGCAAGCTCGATCGATACGCCCCTGCACGGCCTGCTGCCCGCCAAGCATGTCGATCACATGCACCCCAATGCAGTGATCTCCATCGCGGCCGCCAAGAACGCCAAGAAATTGACGCGCGAAATCTATGGCGATGATGTCGTTCATATCCCCTGGCAACGGCCGGGGTACGATCTTGGACTGATCATGCGCGACGTCGCCAAGGCCAATCCCAAGGCGCGCGGCATCGTCATGGGACAGCACGGCCTGATCAACTGGGCCGACGATGACAAGGCCTGCTACACACTCACCCTGGAACTGATCGAACGCGCTGCGCGCTACATCGAATCGAAGGATAAAGGAGACAAGACCTTCGGCGGGCAGAAATATCGCGATCTTCCTGAAGAAAAGCGCATCGATCTCCTTGCGGAAGTGCTTCCCTGGCTGCGCGGCAAAGTCTCCCAGCAACGCGGCTTCATCGCGACCATCCAGGCGACGCCGGCGGTGCTGCGATTCATCAACAGCATTGATGCGCCTCGCCTTGCAGAGCTGGGCACCAGTTGCCCGGATCATTTCCTCCGCACGAAAATCAAGCCGCTCTATGTTGCCTGGGACCCCCAATCGGGCAATTTGCAATCGCTCAAGGCAACTTTGGAGAAAGGACTCGAGCAGTATCGCGCTGATTACGCTTCCTACTACAACGAATGCAAACGCCCCGATTCACCGGCGATGCGCGATCCCAATCCGACGGTCGTTCTGATCCCCGGCCTGGGGATGATCGCGTTCGGGAAGAACAAGAGTGAATCCCGCGTCACCGCCGAGTTCTATACCTGTGCCATCGAAGTGATGCGTGGCTCCGAAGCGATGGACGAATACATCGCCCTTCCGCGCCAGGAAGCGTTCGACATCGAATACTGGGCTTTAGAAGAAGCCAAGCTCAAGCGCATGCCTCCGGAGAAGGAACTGGAGCGCCGCGTCGTCGTCATCGTCGGCGCGGGCAGCGGCATCGGTAAGGTAACGGCCCATCGGCTCGCCAAGGAAGGCGCCCAGATCGTCAGCGTGGACATGACCGAGACGGGCGCTCAGGAAACCGCCGATGAATTGACCAAGCAGTATGGCCTGGGCATCGGCGTGGCCGGCACAGGCATCAGCGGCTGCGGGCCGGCCATCGCCGCCAGTGCTGATATCACCAAACGCGAGAGCGTTCGCAAGGCCCTCAAGCAGGCCGTGCTCGCCTATGGCGGCATCGATCATCTCGTTATCACCGCCGGCATCTTTGTTCCTCCCGACGAAAAGGGGAACATCCCGGATGACAAGTGGGCGCTCACTTTCGGCGTCAACGTTTCGGGAATCTATTTCGCCGTCAAGGAAGCGCAGACGCTTTTCGATCAGCAGCAACTGCCCGCCAGCGTCGTCATCACCACCAGCGTGAATGCCGTCGTCGCCAAGAAAGGCTCGGTTGCTTACGACACGAGCAAAGCCGCGGCGAACCATCTGGTTCGTGAATTGGCGGTGGAATTGGCGCCCAAGGTGCGCGTCAACGCCGTTGCCCCCGCAACGGTCGTCGCTGGTTCGGCAATGTTCCCCCGCGATCGCGTGATCGCCTCGCTCGCTAAGTACAAGCTGCCATACACTGCCGAAGAGGAAACCGACGCGCTTCGCGATCGGCTCGCCGAGTTCTATGCCAAGCGCACGCTTACGCATCAGCCAATCACCCCTGCCGACCAGGCCGATGGAATCTGGTTCATGCTGAGCAAGGCATCATCGAAAACGACGGGACAGGTTTTGCACGTGGACGGCGGATTGGTTGACGCGTTCCTGCGGTGAGCGCCGAAGAAGATTTTTGCCACGAATAACACGAATAGACACGAATAAGAGAAGACAAGAAATCAATTCTTGGTCTTGCCCACCAAACGCGGGCAAGACCCATATCCTTTATTTCTTATTCGTGTTCATTCGTGCTATTCGTGGCCAACCTCTTCACGCCTTTTCCTCGGCCTTCTCCCCTTTTTCGCCGGCTTCGACGATGTCGCCCGCGGTGAAAAGGATCGCCTTGAGCGCGGCTCGCCACTTGGGCTTCTGACGCAGGAGAAACTCCAGATCCATTCCAAAATGCTTGAACTCCTCTTCCTGCGCATTGGCCATGATTGCTTTGGCGCTTTTGTTGGTCTCCACTGAAATCCGCTGCTCATACCAGTTGATCGCCTCCGCCTCTTCGCCGAGTGAGGCGATCATTCGGGCAAAGGTGCGAGTTGCTTTGGGCAGTTCGCCAGCCGGTTCATGGTATTGATCAAAACCCATCAAGGACTCCTTGGAAAGTTGCGCGACGAGCCGCGACCGTCAGGGAGCGTTTTCCCGCCCCGGACGAGCGCTCCCTGACGGTCGCGGCTCGTCGAGCTCGCCCAAATGCGATCGCCCTGTCATTACCATAGCCGCTCGCCGTAAAATTGGAGAATGAAGATTAAATCGAGATAGTTTGCCCCAACCAACGGAGGTCCGAACGTGCAGGGGAACAAAAATGGCTGGCCGCGACTGCGCGACAAGGCCATCCGGCTCACATTTTTAGCTTTTTTGTTCATTCCGGCCGCGCTGGTTCTCGGGCGAGCCGGTGGCGGAGGCGGCTTTCATGATGGAGGTGGCGGGGGCGGAGGTAGCGGAGGCGGTGGTGTGGGTGAGCTGATCTTTCTGCTCATTCGCCTGGTCATTCTCTATCCCGCGCTGGGCGTTCCTGCCATCGTTTTGATCGTCATCGTCCTGATTGTCGCGAACAAACAAGGGACCAGCGCTTATCAATCCAGCGTGCTGCGCCGTGGCGGCAGCGTGATCGAGGAGGACCGAAAATCGGACATTATCCAGCAACTCCGCATTCACGACGCTGCCTTTGACGAGGCGGCGTTCTGCAAACGCGTCGAAACGGCGTTCTTCAAAATCCAGACCGCGTGGTGCGCGCAAAATCTGAAGGATGTACAGCTCTTTTTATCCGATGGAGTGGCCGAGCGATTCTCGCTGCAGTTTGCCGAGCAACGCGAGCAGAATTATCACGACCAAATGACCTCGATCGGCATCGACGATTTGCGAATCGCCGATCTCAATTCTTCGGGCGTCTTCGACGAAATCAGCGTGCGGATCGCTGCCCATGCCGTCGATTTTCGCGCGACCCTCTCCGATGGCCGGCGCGTGGGCGGCTCAACAGCGGTCGAGCCGTTTGTCGAAGTCTGGTCGTTCCTCCGCCGGCGCGGAGCCCTGACCGATATCAGCAAACCCGGACTCATCGAAGGAAATTGTCCCAACTGCGGCGCGGCCATCGTCATGAATGAGACCGCGCAATGTCCATATTGCAAAGCGCTGCTCCACAGCGGTCAGTACGATTGGGTGCTTTCGGAAATTACCCAGCAGTCTCAATGGGAACGTTCTTCAGATCATCCCATTCCGGGGCTGGAGGTGTTGCGGCAGAGCGATGATGGATTTTCACCGCAGGCATTGGAGGATCGCGCTTCGGTGATCTTCTGGCGAAAAGCATCGGCGGATCGAATCGGCAAAATTGACCCCTTGCGCAAGGTCGCCGTCGATGCTTTCTGCGATCGATATGCTCCATCGCTCAAACCTCCACGACGATACGCCGGCGACTGCGCGGTGGGAGGCGCGCACATGGTGAGCTTCATCGGCTCCGATCAGGTCGAGCCGATGGATCGCATCCTTGCGCAAATCCGATGGTCCGGAACTTTGATGACGCTCGATGATTCGGGCCGGCGAACGCCCGGCGGCGACTTGTTGCAAACCACTCTGCTGGTTCTGGGCCGGCATCCGGGCTTGCGCACCGATGCCGACAAAAGCATCTCCTCGGCTCATTGCCCCAATTGCGGCGCGCCCGAATCCCAGAGCACGGAAAACGCGTGCTCCGCCTGCGGGAAGGTACTGAATGATGGCTCGCGCAATTGGGTGCTGTTGCAATGGCTGGGCCTGGCCGATCCGGCTGCTCAGGCGCTTCTGGCCGGGCAACGAGCCAGCCAGATCGCGGCCCGCGCTCCATCTCACATGACGGGTCTGCTCGCCTGGTGCGTGAAGATGTCGATTGCCGATGGTCGTCTCGATCCCAAGGAGCGTGCATTGCTCGAGCAATTCGCCGCCCACGATTCCATTTCACCCGATGAATTAAATCGCCTGATATCGGCAGGAATGCGCGGCGACCTGCAAATCCCCGAGCCGGCGAGTCCGGCCGAAGCGCGCGAGTGGCTGACCGCCATCGCCCGCATCGCCTTGAGCGATGGCACGCTGGACCGCCGCGAGGTGCAGTTGTTGAAATTGCTCGGAAGCAAGGCGAATCTGGGTGAATATGATGTGGGGCTTCTGGTGAAGCGCGTACAGGGGGAGCAATATGCCGCCGCTCGTTCGAACGTGCGGTTTTGATTAGTCTTGATGGGTTGCGTGGCGATCTTTTTCGGCGCAGCCGTAGCCCCGAGAGGACGCCATCCGCACCGCAAAGAAAGTGCCCCTTCGGGGCGACCGCTACGCGAAATTAATGGAGCATGACATGGGGCGTTTACTTCGCTGGGGAATCCTGGGAACCGGCAACATCGCCGGGCAATTCGCGGCCGGAATGGCGGGAAGCCATCGTGGGCAGATCGTCGGAGTGGGTTCGCGCAGCGAAATCTCCGCCAAAACATTTGCGCAGCGGCACGGTGTTGCCAATTCCTACGGCTCGTACGAGCAATTGCTGGCCGACCAGAATGTTGATGCGATTTATCTGTCGCTCCCCAATTCGCTGCATCATGAGTGGACGCTTAAGTCGCTGGCGGCCGGAAAGAATGTTCTTTGTGAAAAGCCAATCGCCGTCAATGCCGCACAGGCCGAGGAAATGTTCGCTGCAGCAGAAAAAGTCGGCCGGCTGCTCGCCGAGGCGTTCATGTACGTTTCTCACCCGCAGACCAAGGCGGTGCTGCAAACGGTTCGAAGCGGCGTCATCGGAACCGTTCGGCTTGTTCGAACCAGCTTTTGTTATCGCACCAGCAAGGTGGATGGCAACATTCGCTTCAGCCGGGAAATGGCCGGTGGTGCGCTGATGGATGTCGGGTGCTACTGCCTGCACTTTTCCCGTCTGGTCATGGGCAAAGAACCCACCTCGGTGCATGCCGTGGCACAAATGCATGAGAACGGCGTCGATGAAATGACTGCCGGCGTGCTCGGCTTTGAGAGCGGCGCGGCGGCAACGTTCTCCTGCGGCACGCGCGTCCAGGCGGACAACGCCGCGGCCATCTGCGGAACCGATGGATATGTGGAAGTGCCAGTGCCCTGGAAACCGGCGCTCACGGGCGCGAGTTTCACGATCGCCCGCAGCACGCCGCCAAAACAGGACGGACCAGCCGCGAGTTCCTTGCCCCCAAGACAAACGATCACCGCTGATGCGACCGCCCCGCTCTATGCGATGGAAGCCGACGACTTCGCCGCAGCCGTGCTGGACGGCGCGGCCCCAACGGTGAGCCGAGCCGACTCGCTGGGCAACATGCGAGTGCTCGACGAGATCCGGCGACAGATCGGACTTAGGTTTCCTTGATTTCGATCCTCCCATCGAGGCCGTTCCGGCTTCTGAAGAGAAAGCGGGTTTGCATCCCCCTGCTCGTCATGGCAGTCGTGGTATGCATCGTCGCGCGCCCAAGCTGGGTGCTGATGCGCGCCGTCATGCATGACTCTGACCAGCGCCGTCCTTTGCCAGCGGGGATGGTTGATGATGCCAGCCGTCTCGATCAGGCCGCGGTCAATCAAGTCTGGGATGTTCCCGCGGACGACGCTCTCGCCGAGGCGGGGTTGCGCCACTTGCTCGCCCGGGCGCGTGAGCAACACCTGCGTGTTTCCATTGCGGGAGCACGCCACAGCATGGGAGGACAAACGATCGTCCCCGGTGGCATCCAGATCAATATGCTCACCCACTGCGCGATGACGTTCGATGCAGCGAATCAACTGCTGCACGTGCAGGCGGGGGCGCGGTGGGCGCAGGTGATTCCGTTTCTCGATCCCAAGGGACTATCGGTTGCGATCATGCAATCGAACAACGACTTCTCCGTTGGTGGATCGCTCAGCGTCAATTGCCACGGCTGGCACTTCGACCGCCCTCCAATTGACTCGAGCGTGCAATCGCTGCGGATCATGCTCGCCGATGGATCGATTCGCACTTGCAGCCGGAGTGAGAATTCTGAATTGTTCTCATTGGCGTTAGGCGGATACGGCTTGCTGGGGATAATCCTCGATGCCGACCTGCGCGTAGTGCCAAACGAACGGTACGAGGTCGAACAATATGAGCAACCAACAAACGAGCTTCTCTCCACCTGGCGCCAGCATCTGATGCCCGCGTCCGACATCGCCATGAGCCTGGGCCGATTGTCGATCGAGCACGATGGTTTTTTGAACGACTCGCTCCTCTATGTCATTCGCCGCGCACCGCTGCCTTCGGGCCAAGTGCCGCCATTGCAATCGCCGTCGGGTTATGCAATTGCCCGAGCGGTGTTTCTTGCATCGGCCGACAGTGATTACGGCAAATCGCTTCGCTGGGAGGCCGAAACGCACCTGCTGACCAAGATTGGAGGTCGAATCTTCTCCCGCAATCAACTCCTTAATGAACCTGCCGAGCTCTATGCGAACCGAACCGATGCCACGACCGACGTTCTGCAGGAATATTTCGTGCCGCCCGCACGCCTCGGTGATTTTCTTGCGGCACTGCGTCAGATCATTCCTGAAGATGGCGGCAATCTGCTGAATGTCACCCTCCGGGACGTTCGAGAGGACCACGACAGCCTGCTGCGCTATGCCGATGAGGATATGGTCGCAGCAGTCTTGCTGTATCACCAAGCGCGGGCTCCCCAAGCGGGATCGCAAATGGAGCAACTGACTCGCGATTCGATCGACGCAGCCCTGCGCTGCGGCGGCCGGTACTATCTCCCCTATCGCCTCGATGCCACGGCCGATCAGTTCCATCGCGCCTACTCCACAGCCGATCGATTCTTCGCGCTCAAGCGCAAATACGATCCCGATGGGCTATTTCAGAACGAGTTTTATCAGAAATATGGACAGTATTGACGTGCGGTCGATCGCTTGACTTTCCAGATCGAATCATCACTTTTGGCTTCATGACCATCCTCTGCAACACCGGCGGCATCGCGGCGACCAATGCCTTTGTGATCGCGGATGAAAATAGCGGCGAGGCGGTGTTGTTTGATGCGCCCGACCACACGGTTGAGCCTCTGCTGGATGAGATCGCATCGCGCGGCTGGCGTCTGGTCGGACTTTGGCTGACGCACGGCCATTTCGATCACGTGGCCGACCACAAAGTGGCGACCGATCGCTTTCCCGATGCGAAGGTGCTGATCCATCCGCTGGATGAGCCGAAACTGCAGAATCCGAAGATGACGCGATTTCATGTGCCTTTCACGATCCCGCCGCGATCGGCTGATGAGCTTTTAAGTGATGGGCAATCGCTGAAGATTGGATCGATTGTCGTGGAAGTGATTCACACACCGGGACATTCTCCGGGGCATGTCAGTTTCTATTTACCCGCTGAGAAGGTGCTCGTCGGCGGCGATCTGATTATCATGGGCGCGGTCGGCAGGACGGATCTGCCGGATTCAAATGAGGATCTTCTCTTTGAGTCCTTGCGAAAGATCATGAAGCTTCCGCCGGAAACGCGCCTCCTGCCGGGACACGGGCATGAAAGCACGCTCGGTGAAGAGCGGCAATTGAATTCGTTCGTGCAGGACGCGCTGAGCAACGGGTGAGACAACGCGGTCTCTTCTGAAAACGGAGCCGGCTCGTGTCGAGCCGGACCGGGCGACTTCGACAGGCTCAGTCCGGGTCGACACGGCCCGGCTCTACTACGGAACGAGCGTTTGCGTTGTTCCATCGGCATAAACAGCCGTCGCGCCGTGCGCCGATCCATTGGAAATCCGCAGCAGCGCGCCGCGCCCGCCTGCCACGCCACGGCTCATTCCCGTGTCGATCAGGAAGACCAGGCCATCGAACTTCTGGTACATCGCTCCAGCTTCTCTTTCGGTTCCATCGGCAAATTTGATCTTGCCGGGTTGATGGCCGAAAACCAGGTGATGAGCGCCTAATGCTTCGATGCCGACTCGCAGGCGATTCTCGCCCGGATCATCACCCGCATTCGCGGGTGCGTGCTTTGGTTCCTTCTCCGTCGGTGCATCCTTCAACGTCGGGGCTTGCCCGTCCCAATCCCACCAGGGACGGGGGTGCATGCGGGCTTCGAGGAGGGAATTGTCATCGAGCAGAATCGGTGAATCAAAACCGTGCTGGGTGATCTGGGCCTCCACCTGCTGATCGAGTTGCGCGATCGAGAGGCCGCCCGTGTTGCCGGCGTGACAGAAAAACCAATCCCCCACTTTCGCGGCGACGGGCAGGTCGCGCAGCCACTGGCCGATGCCCTTGGAATCCTTCCCTGCCGCCACGTCCGGGGGCGAAATGCCGACCGATAGCAACTCTTCTTCAAACTCCATCCCCTTTTTGTCGGCTCCGGCTCCGGCGAGAAACTCCGCCTCATGGTTTCCCATGGTGACGATGACCCGCCCGCCATCGCGCATCGCCAGCGGTTGCAGCGCGCGCATCAGCGCAATGACGCTCACGGCATAAGTATATTTGTCGATCATGTCGCCGGTGCACACTAAGACATCCTTGCCGCCAGTCCATCGAACCGCCTGGGGCGTTATGGGATTGGGGGCAATCAGATGAGCACCGGCTAGCAATTCAACCATTCGGTCGTAGTCGCCGTGCACATCACCCAGGGCGTAGAGCTCCCGGGGGGTCTGTTCTTCGACTACAGCCGGGAAGCGCTGCCAATCCCTGATCGCCTGCCCGCGTGATTGCGCTGCAAGGAGACAGCAGAGAATCAGAGCCAAGACGCCTTGTCGCTGGAAATTCGACTGCCTTGAGTTCATATGGCCGCTTTAACCTCGTTTGGTTAGGGCTGGATTAAGCGACTGTTTCCCAGTGCCCCGTCGGGTGTTCTGGAAGTCCGTCTTTCGATCCGACAGAGCCGGGCCGTGTCGGCCCGGTTTCGCGGAAATCCGCGAACAATCGGCGGATTCCCGCCGAATCGACCTATATGCCGATGATGAAATATCATGCCAATGCTCCTCATCGTGGGTCTGGGTGGCGCGCTGTGCGGGTGGTCATTACTGCTGATTTTCAGCGGAGAACGGCAGCGAAGGCTCAACGAGGCGCTCAATACCGCCCCTCCCGTCAAGCAAAACAAGAAGAATTGACCGATCCCGGCGGCGAAACTAGACTGACCGGCATAGGTTTAACGCAATTCCAACCCTGCCGGAGGTAGAGCTTGAACAGCCGCCCGATTCGTACCGCGACCTGGGTATATGCCGTTGCCGCGGTCTTGGCGCTGGCACTTGTCGGTGGCGGACTGTACGTCGCTCTGAAACAGCACAACTGGTCCCTGCTCGCCGCCGGCGGCGCTGCCTTGGTTGCCGTTGCCGTCACCTGGCCGCTGGCAATGAGCCTGCACAACGCCCGTCTCGAAAACGCCATCCGCACCGATGAAAAATTCGCCGCCGTCGCCGAGCGGTTCGAACAGTTCTCGGTGATGATGACGCTGATCAGCGAGCAGCAGTTGCTCAGTGATCGTGCCAAATCGATTGCGTTCAGGGACAAGGAGCGCGATGCGATCCGCCGGGCGATCCAGGAAGAAATCGCGCACGGCAATTTCGAACCGGCCGGCGCGCTGGCTAATGAAATCGAGGCATCGTTTGGTTTGAAGCAGGAAGCGGACCGCTTCCGGCAGGATATCTCCAATCGCCGCGCCGAAATCGTTCGCCGGCAGATCAACGATGCCGCGGCCGTCATCGATCGCCACTGTCGAGCCGAGCAGTGGCAGCAGGCCCAGCGCGAAGCCGACCGATTGGCCGAGCTGTTCCCCGCCGATGAGCAGGCTCGGAATCTTCCCGCCGAAATCGAACGCCGCAAGACCAGCCACAAACAGCAGCTCATCCAGGCTTTCCAGGATGCCCGCTCGCGCAACGACATCGACGGCTCGATCGAGATCGTGAAACAGTTGGATATTTATCTTTCGCCGACCGAAGCCGAAGCGTATCAGGAACAGGTTCGCAGCGTGTTTAAGGATAAGCTCAACAACCTTCGCGCCCAGTTCTCGCTGGCCGTTCACGATCAGCATTGGGCCGACGCAATCCGCATCGGCGAAACGATCATTAACGATTTCCCCAACACGCAGATGGCCAAGGAAGTGCGTGAAAAGATGGACGCCCTGCGGCAGCGGGCAGCGCAGCCCGAACCTGCGCGGGCGTAGGCGACCGAAGATGCTCTTCTCCCGCTTGCAGCTTAGCGGACCAGAGCCCACCTTTCGTCGAATCAGACCTCCTTCCCGCTAAGAAACTATTTCCGAGCCGACAGAGCCGGGCCGTCCTCGGCCCGATTTCGCGGTACTCCGCGAAATACAACGCGCCCCGGCGGTGGGGACCACCGGTTCTGAAACAACCTCCGAGCTTCCCGCGGCACAAGAACAACGCAGCCCAGCTACGCGCCTACACTCTTCTCAATGATCGACGCCCTGATCGTCGGCGCCGGCCCTGCCGGCAGTCTGGCCGCACTGCTGCTGGCTCGCGCCCGCTGGAACGTCACGCTCGTCGAGCAGCATGCCTTTCCCCGCGACAAAGTCTGCGGCGAATGCCTCAGTGCCCTGGGCATTGATGTCCTGGCACGGGCTGGTGTCACGCATTTCCCAGTGACGCCCATCCCCCTGGGCCGCACATTGATTCATTCGACAGATGGCTCGGCCTGCGAGATAGCGCTGCCGCGCCCGATGTGGGGACTATCGCGGCATGTGCTGGATCATCATCTGTTCAATTCGGCCAAGGCGGCAGGCGTGCGAGTGCTGCAGCCGGCTCGATGCGAGGGCCTCTTCCCTCGTGTCATCATACGCAACCTCATCAGCAATGAAGTCGAATCGCCGGAGGCTCGATACATTGTTCGCGCGGATGGCAAGGCGGCTGCTGATCGATCCATGGCCGATCGATCGAGCGGCGACTTCGGCATCAAGGCACATTTTGTGGATGTGAACGGCCCGCGGGACGCCATCGAGCTCTTCGCCGTGGACGGCAGTTACGGCGGACTCGCGCCCATCGAAGGCAATCGCTGGAACGCGGCGTTCAGTGTGCCGGCATCGAGGCTGCGCGATCAGCGGGGAAACGTCGCCGCCCTTTTTGATGAGATGACCCATGAGAACCGCGCCCTCGCCATTCGTCTGCGCAGCGCCCGCCAAATGGGCTCGTGGCTGGCGGCGCCACTTCCGCGTTTTGGCGTTAGCGATAATTGGCCGGAAAACATCATCCCCATTGGAAACGCCGCCGCGGCGATCGAACCGATCGGCGGCGAAGGGATGGGCCTGGCGCTACGCAGCGCCGAGCTCGCGGCGTCCGCCTTGATCCATGCCCGTGCGCACACTGTGCCCGTTGATCTGCAACGATTGCGCGCCGATTACGGTCGTCTCTGGAAGACCCGCAGCGCTGCGTGCCGCGCATT
>Ga0302325_10022739_pt1 | contig 13106 bp, 9 predicted proteins | sample Palsa_T0_2_FD_201948 | JGI IMG/M metagenome (GOLD analysis project Ga0302325, IMG submission 201948) | Peat permafrost microbial communities from Stordalen Mire near Abisko, Sweden - Palsa_T0_2 | ecosystem: Environmental > Terrestrial > Soil > Palsa > Peat permafrost | place: Sweden: Abisko... | reverse complement strand
GTGCCAGTGCCAGGAATCGAGCAGCAGTCCGACGTTGGGACCACATTCCCTGGCGAACGCGAGCATATCGTTCATGCGCCAAATGAATTCGTATTTGTGGGCTTTGCGCAGTTCGAGCGGACCTAGAAACTCGAGGCCGAGGCGGACGTTGGAGCGCGCCAAAATGTGGGCACTTTCTGTAAACCGCTGCTTATAGGTTTGGCGCAATTCGTCTTTTGGCGTATCGCTCGACGGCATGATGTACGTGATCATGCGCGGGCAGTGGATAGCAGCAGCGAACTGGGCGGCCGCGTCGAGTTGGGTGAGCGAGGCATGGAAGGTTGCGTCGTCTTTCCGGAATTCGACCGGAAAATCGATGACGGCTGGCCTGATCTTAAGGCCGGCAAGCAGGTCGTTAGTTGCGCTGGCGCCGGCTTGCATGGCCGGGCGCAGCATGATGTCAGTGCCGGGAAAGCCAATTTGCGCGGCCAGGAGCGCGAAGTCAGGCCAGTGAACACGACCTTGCAACAGGACGCTGTTCAAGGAGAGGAACATGCTGCGGTCTTCGGAGGACGCTCGGGCGAGCGGGGCAAAAGCTCTGGCGAGCGGGGCTGCGGCGAGCAGCTTACCAAATGAGCGTCTGGATATCAAATTAGGCATGCGCAATCGATCATATCCGAGTAGCATAACGTCGAGGAGCCGGGAGACATGAACAGACGAGAGATGTTGGCCACCACGGGTGCTGCGACGCTTGGAGCACTTTGCATGCCGAAGCTGATGAGGGCCGAGGCTCCAGCGAGCCAGGTTGCGATCGTGCGTTGCCGCGATTACGCGCAATATGGGCAGCAACTCTCGAGCGCGTTCGATCAGATCGGCGGCCTCGATAAGTTGGTGCGCGGCAAGACCGTTGGGCTCAAGCTCAATCTCACCGGGAATCCGAAGAACTGGCCGCTGACGCCTGAGCTTCCTTATCGGACGAATGCGCAGACGGTGGCGGCGACCGTGCATCTGTTTGCCAAGGCGGGTGCGCGGCGCGTTCGCTTGATTGAAAGCTTCTTCCCGGCCGATCAGGATCTCTCACTGTGGGCACGCTACGGCCTGGATGTAAACGCGATTAACAACATGGGCGTGCCGGTGGCTTGGGAAAACGTGCAGAACCTGGGTAACTACAAGCAATATGTGCGCATGAAGGTGCCCTGGGGCGGGTACGCCTATCCGGCATACCACCTGAACCCGGCGTTCTATCAGTGCGACGTATACGCTTCAATGGCGAAGCTGAAGAACCATTGGATTGCGGGCGTGACCATGACGATGAAGAACAACTTCGGCAACACGCCCTGCTCGCTCTATGGCGGGGACTGCGGACCTGGCGGGAACGAGCGGCCGACGAAAGAGCGCGGACAGGTGCTGCACGACGGAACGACGCCTGCGCCATCTGGAGTCGATGCCGAGTTGCATCCTGATTCGCCGCGCGATCCGGGCTATCGGGTTCCGCGCATTCTGGTTGATCAGAACGGCATTCGGCCAGTTGATATCGCGATCATCGATGGCGTCGAGACGGTGCGAGGAGGGGAAGGTCCGTGGCTTCCTGGCCTGGAGAAGATGACACCGGGCGTGATCATTGCCGGCCGCAACGCCGTCAACGTGGACGCTGTCGGGATGGCAGTGATGGGCTACGATCCGTATGCGGAGCGCGGCACTCCTCCGTTCATCCGAGGCGACAACTCGCTGCGTCTTGCGGAAGAAGCCGGGATCGGCACACGGGACCTGAAGCGTATCGAAGTAGTCGGACTTTCGATTAAGGACGCTCATATCAATTTCGGACCCGGCGCGGTTGGTAAGAAGTTGAGCGAATTGAACTCGTAGATCACACCGGTAAACTATGCAGCCCCGCGGGGAGACCGTTGCTGCCACCGGCACAACGTGTAAAACACGTGCAAACCCATCCGTAACAGACCTACCAGGCCGCCAAATAGCAACGTCGTGAAGACACCTCGTGGTCGGAGCTTCGAATAGACGACATTGAGGCTCCAGGCCGGTATGGTGTAGACGTCACCAGCACGAAAAGCACCAATACGGCTTCGGATGGGCCACTCATAAAGCACCTTCTCAATTGCACCATTAAAGAACCTGGCGAGACTGATCACTCTTAGGCTGTACATGGCTGCAGGCAGATACGGCAGACTGCCTCGGCTATGAAATCGAGCGACCAGGCTCGACGCTTCTGCTGCGTGCCTGATGGCCGCCGTGACGCCGTTCGAGGTCATCGGGTCCACCATGGCTGCGGCCTCGCCGACCACCAACCAATTGGGTCCGGTGATTTTGTGAAAGACACGACAACGGAAGGATGTTGTTCGCGGCGGCTGTCCAACTGCCCGGGGCACGAGCGCCTGTAGTTCAGGGGCTTGTGCAAGTTGCGCCTGAAATATCTCCAGCACACTCATTCCCTGCCGTCTCTTCTCCTTGACTTGTTCTCCTGAGCAAACGTAGCCCACGCTCACGGCGTTGGGATGGATCGGTATCTGCCAAACCCATTCCATGTATCGTGCAGCGCCGCCGTCTGCATAAAGAGTGGTTCCTTCGATCGATTTCGCAACTGTGAAGTAATCCCACATCGCTACTTTGAGGGGACCGTATTCATCTGCTGAGGAGCGAAAGAGGCGGGGAAATAGACTGCTCCCCGAGCCCGAAGCATCGAGGAACCAGGGAGAACGAATTCGCTCGCCGCCGGCGGTGGCGATGGCGATCACCCGGCGCCCGGAAGTCTCCACATGAACGACTTTATCGCGCAACAACGACACGCCCTTGTCGAGGACGCGTTTTCGCAAAGCCTGATTCAGCAACATCCGGTCTACATGCAGGGTGCGTAAGTCAATATTGAATGGAGGCCTGCCCAGCCACTCGCCGGGTTCATAATGCTGTTCGGAGCCATCGCGCAGTCTTAATATGACATGGCGTTTGTAAGTCGCGATCCCTCGCTCAAGCAGGTCCTCCATCGGCAATCCCAGAGACTTCAGGAGAGCCGGGGCCGACCAGTCCAACGATTCCCCGACCGGATCGTTGTCAGTGAGATGTTCTTCGATGCACAGAACCTTGAGCCCAGCCTGGGAAAGGTGAATGCAGGCTGACATGCCCGCGAGGCCGCAGCCAATCACGGTTACGTCAAACTCTTTCATGGGAGAATTCTGCTCTTCGCCAAGTGACTCTGCCCCACGAACTGAACATGCGCATCAGCCGTGGCAAACTTTCTTAACCGGAATACAGACCATCCTGAAGTGTAGAGGAACCGATAGGAAAAGTGAACCCACAATCGGGCTCGGAGTGATAACTCCACCTATCGATGGATACTAAGTTCCATCCCGTGGCGGAAGACAGGGCAGATAAAGACGGCTAGTGTTTCGACTACGACCGCGATAGCAGATTTTGAACGCAAAGGATTCGGCATCGCTGGCCGCATGTATACGCAATACCTTTGAGGCCAACCGATGCCAGTCGCTCTTTCCCCTATAAATCGTCGCGTGCTTCGTGCTACGCCGTCATTGCTTCCACGTTTCAGCTTCACGGTGCTTATGATCTTCGCTCTTACCGCGGGGGCTCATGCGCAAGACGCCACCGGCTCCCTTGAAGGCCGTCTGACGGACAAAAGTGGTGCCGTAGTAGCCAACGCGGCGGTGGAACTCAGAAGCGCTGAAACCAACGCCATCCGCAGCCAAACCTCCGACGCGGACGGGCTGTATCACTTTGTACAGTTGAGCGTGGGTCATTACAGTCTTTCGCTCAAGGCTGCCGGCTTCGGCCCCGTTGCGCAACCGGATATCGAGATCGCAGTCAGTCAAACCACGCGCGTCGATGTGGAGTTGGCGCCTGCCTCAGTCAATGAATCGGTGGTGGTGACCGATGCCCCGCCCGCAGTCGATACTTCGACCAACACCCTGGGTAAAGTCGTGAGCGGGCGAGAGGTACTGGACTTACCACTCAATGGGCGCAACTTTGCGCAGCTCGGGCTGTTGCAGACCGGAGTAGCGCCGCTATCGTCGGGTGTCCTCACGGAAGGCGGCTCTCTTCGCCAGGGTCAGTCCTATGCCGTAAACGGCCAACGCCCCGAAGGGAATAATTTTCTGCTCGACGGCGCACAGAACGTAAATCGAATGGATGGCGGCTTTGCCCTCAAGATTCCCATAGACGCCATAGCCGAGTTTCGTATTCTCACCAATACCGCGCCTCCGGAATACGGCGGAAATACAGGTTCGACCACGAGCGTGGTCACGCGCGCAGGCGGAAATGCGATCCATGGCACCGTTTACGAATTCTTCCGCAATGATGCCCTTGACACCCGAAATTACTTCTCCAACACGGTGCAACCGCTCAAGCAGAACCAGTTTGGGGCGACTGCCGGCGGGCCCATTCGCAAAGATCGCCTCTTTGTCTTCAACTACTACGAGGGATTTCGTAATCGCCAGGGGATAACCACCTCCGCTGTTGTGCCGACGGCCGCCGAGCAAAAGGGAGATTTTTCCGCCATCGGCCATCCTCTGATCAACTTTGCCGCGGGAGGCATTCCCTACCCCAATAACCAGATACCGGCTTCGCAGTTTAACCCGGTAGCGGTGAACGCCGCCGCTCTTTATCCAAACGGAAACGTAAGCCCATCGGTTTATAACGCCACCGTGGTCGGCACCAATGACGACGACCAGGCCGGGATACGGCTCGATTTCCATCAGAATGATAAAAGCCAGTTCTTCACCCGCTACTCCTACTTCACCGGCTATAACATCAACCCTGTATCGGTCCGCGGGTCTGATCTGCCTGGTTATCCCACGCGAGACGATTTCACCGCGCATTCCTTCGTGGGCGCCAATACGTATCTCGTGTCCCCTAGAGTGACCAATGCTCTTGAGGGGTCTTTCTTCCGCTATGAATTCTTGTTTGACCAGCGCCTGAACAAGACTCCGCCGCGCGCTCTCGGCTTTAACTACGACCCGGCTTCTGAAATTGGCCAGGGGCCGCCGTTTTTCAACCTGAGTGGATACTCTCCTATCGGTGGGGCGATCACCGGGCCGCGCACGTCTACCCAGAACACCTATGAGGTTCATGACGGGCTCTCACGGCTGTGGGGCAATCACGCGATCAAGACGGGCGGCGAATTCCGCCGCAACCAACTCAATCTCTTCCAGTCGATTGCGCCCAATGCCTTTTTCATCTTTGCCTCGTCGTTTCCCACCAACGACGCCTTTGCCAACCTGCTACTGGGAAGCCCGGTGGTTTTTTACCAGGGGCTCGGCGACTTCACCCGCTATGTCCGCAATTGGGGAGCCGGCTTTTACTACCAGGACGAATGGCACGCAAAGAGCCGGTTCACGGTGAACTACGGTCTGCGCTATGAAATCATCACGCCCAACACTGAGACGCGCAACCGCCTCAACGCGTTCATCCCCGGTGTTCAGTCGCACATTATGCCGAATGCGCCGTCAGGATTGCTCTTTCCCGGCGACCCCGGAGTTTCGCGGGGTATTGCTCCCACCTACTATCACGGCTTCATGCCGCGCATAGGTTTTGCCTGGGACCCCAGCGGAAAAGGCCGGTGGTCTATCCGCTCTGCGTATGGAATCTTCTACGACCCGTTCGCGAACGGTATGGGAGTAACTTCGCAGGGCCCCGTCAGCTCTCTCCCTTGGGCGCAGTTTGTCGAGATCACCCCGCCCACGCTCAACTTCATCGCACCCTACAGCAATGTCCCTCTGCCCGCGGCCAACACCTTTGTGAGACCTTCGACGCCCTTTGTCATGGATACCCACGCTCGCCCCACCAATGCCCAGGACTGGAACCTTTCCATTCAACATGAATTTTCGCGGAACTATGTGCTGGAGGCCAGGTATGTCGGGACAAAGGGTACCCATCTCTCGCGCAACATCGATGCCAATCCAGCCGTTTACGGTCCGGGTGCGACGGCCCAGAATGCTGATCGCCGCCGAGTGTATGCCGGTTGTCCTCCCAGTCCCGTCGAGCCCTGTACCTACGCCACGATTGCAGAACTCACCTATGGCCAAAACTCGACCTATCATGCTGGCCAACTGAGTTTCTCGCACCAGGCATCGCACGGCCTCGGTTTTAACGTCTCTTATTGGTACTCAAAAACTCTTGACTATCTCTCTTCCATGAACCTTCAGGGGGCGTCAGCAAAACCATTGGGCGGTGAGAATGATCTTGCCCAGGATCCTTTCGATCTCAAGGCTGAGCATGGTCCATCGCTCTTCGACGCGCGCCATCGCCTGGTAGCCAGCGGGACCTGGGAGTTGCCGTTGGCGCGGGGAATCAACGGTTTTGCCGGGCAACTGATCAATGGCTGGCAATTGAACCTGATCGCCATCGCCAACTCCGCCACGCCCTTCACGGTATATGACAGCAACAATGTATCGCTGCAAGCCTCCGCTCCGCCGATTTCGGGTTACTTCGCCAGCCGCCCCAATGTGGTGGGCAACCCCAACCGCGGCCCCCACTCCGTCGCTCAATGGATCGATCCGGCGAACTTCCAGCGTCTCGATCCGACCACCCAGGCGGGGCAATTTGGGGATGCGGGACGCAATATTGCACGCGGCCCCGACTCTGCCGACGTTGACCTTTCCGCCATCAAGAACTTCCAGGTGGCCGAGCGGATGACGCTGCAGTTCCGTGCTGAATCCTTTAACGTAGCCAACCACCCAAACTTCGGTCTTCCGATTACAGACATGGCGTCGGGAAACTTTGGACAGATTCTATTGGCGGGTCCGCCGCGGCTGATGCAGTTTGCTCTGAAGGCTATTTTTTAAACGATAAACGCGAGGAAGGGACAATGACCGTTGCAAAATCCATGGAACCTATCTATCTAGCCGGGGTGGAGAACGACCCTCAGCCCAGCCCATACGCCGAGCTGATCAAAGCGGCACAGGCGAACGGCTCGGAATACTGGCAGATCTGGCACCTGTTCGCTTTTCGGCCCGAGATGACGATTCATCTTGGGCGCTTCACCCACGCATTGATGTTCGAACCCGGCCCAATTCCACCGGCACTGCGCGAATTGATCGCTGCTTATACGTCTTCGCTCAACCAGTGTGCCTTTTGCATGAGTTCGCATGCAGCCGTCACGTCTCACCTGCTGCACGACGAAGCGTTGGTGCAACAGGTGCTTGAAGACCTGGAAAGCTCTGCGCTGCCAGAGGACGAGAAGGTCTTGCTTCGATTCGCGCGCAAAGTCACGCAGGAGTCTTTCGAAATCACAGAAGAGGACATGTCACCACTTCATGAGGCAGGTTGGGACGATGCTTCGATCTACTACGCGATTACCGTGAGTGCGCTGTTTAACTTTTACAACCGCTGGATATCTTCCACCGGGGTTCACCCGGTCTCGAGCGAAAACCATAGCCTGCATGCGGCCAAGATTGCGCAGAGAGGTTACATACGGTGATGTCTTCGAAAGCGGAATCGTCTGCGGCGTTGACCGAGTCGCGGCTCTGCTATCCCGGTTGGAAGATTGTTCTGGCCGGGTTTTTCGGTGTGATGGTGAGTTTTGCCGCGGTGGTTCCGTACACCTTTGGCCTTTTCCTCAAGCCGCTCTCGCTGGCTTTCGGCTGGCATCGAGAGGATATCTCGGCGGGTTTCAGCATCGCGGCGCTGACGGTTGCCGCAGCTTCCCCTGGCCTTGGATTCCTGCTGGACCGTTATAAGCCTCGCCGCATCATCCTGCCGTGCATTATCGTTTTCTCGGCTGCCTATGCTTCGCTCGCATGGCTCACGCCGCATCTGCTGCACTTCTATCTCACATTCTTTCTCATCGGCCTGGTCGGCAACGGGACTGCTTACATCGGGTACTCCCGCGCTATCTCTACATGGTTCAACCGCCGGCGCGGTTTCGCGCTCTCCATCATGCTCGCCGGTAGCGGGCTGGGAGCCATGCTGCTTCCGGTCCTCGCCCAGGCCGTCATCACCCACCTGGGATGGCGCACCGCCTACCTCGTCCTCGGCTTGCTCGCCTTCGCGGTAGGCTTTCCCCTCACCGCGGCATTCGTCCGCGAACGCCCCGTAGCGGACCAGAACCAGCATGTCTCCACAGAACTTGGCGAACCCGTCGCCAGGGCACTTGCGACCCCAGCGTTCTGGATCATTGCCGCTACGGTCTGCCTCTACGCCATCAGTGTCAATGGAGCCATCGCGCATCTCTCCGCATTGCTCACCGACCGCGGCGTCTCCCCCGCCGGCGCCGCCTGGTCGGTCGCCGTCATCGGCGCCACAAGCTTAATCGGACGCCTTCTTACCGGCATCTTTTTGGACCGCTTCTTTGGCCCCCGGGTCTCGCAGATCATGCTCCTCATGACGGTTCTTGGTATAGTCCTGCTGTCGGTGGCCAATAGCCTGACCGCGGGCCTCATCGCGGCCGGTTTCATCGGATTCAGCATGGGCAGTGAGGGTGACATCACGCCCTATCTCCTCGGCCGCTACTTCGGCCTCAAGCGCTTCTCCACCCTTTACGCCCTCACCTGGACCACCTACGCCATCGGAGGCGCAACCGGCCCTATCCTCGTCGGCCGTGTATTCGACACCATGGGCTCCTATCGGCCCATCACCATCCAGCTACTAGCCCTTCCGGCCCTGATCCCATGCCTGCTCATGTTCGCGCTTCCTCGCTACGACATTCATAGCAGCAGAAGCCAAACTATCGCCATCATCCCCGAACCGCAACCAGTCGAGACTGTTCCATAGCAAAGGAGAATCCAATGCCCCACATCACGCTCCCAGACGGACTTCCAGGAATCACCGGCCCCTTCGCCTTCCGCCCGGAAACAGCCAAGCCCATGCGCGCCCTGGCCGAATTCCTCCTCCGCGGGCCCAACACACTCTCCAGGGCGGAGCGCGAAATCATCGCCACCTACACCTCCAGCCAGAACGATTGTTATTTCTGCCAGACAAGTCATGGCGCCGCCGCTGCCCACCACTTAGGCGGCCCGTCGGAACTCGCGAGCAATTTCGCGCTGATCTCCGAAATCAAACGGGACTTCGAGTCTGCTCCTATCTCAGCCAAGCTCAAGGCACTTCTGAACATCGCCGGGCATGTTCAGCAAGGCGGCAAACGTGTGACCACGGAGGACATCCTCCGCGCTCGCAACGAAGGCGCAACGGACACCGAGATTCACGACGCAGTCCTGATCGCCGCGGCCTTCTGCATGTACAACCGCTATGTTGACGGCCTTGCCACCTGGGCCCCGCAGGACCAGGAAGCTTATATTCCCATGGGCGCGCGCATGGCGCATGAAGGCTATGTCACCACTTCAGTGCAGAACCCGGCGCCGCATCCGGAAGCGGTAACTGTCTAGCCCTGGAGCCATCAGATCAGGAGAATCTTCCATGCCACACATCACACTTCCGGAAGGCGCACCGGGCCCACGAGGCCCGATGCTCTTTCGTCCCGAAGTCGCACCGCCCATGAGCGAAATAGCGGAGATTCTCATGCGCGGCCCCAGCACTCTCACGCTCGCCGAGCGGGAACTCATCGGAACCTACGTCTCTGCTCAAAACGACTGCCGCTATTGCCAAACCATCCATGGTGCTGTAGCTGCCCATTATCTCGGCGCCACAGAAGAGCAGGAGAAGTTGGTCCAACAGATCAAGTGCGATCCTTCCACCGCTCCGATCTCTCCCAAACTCAAAGCGCTCCTCAAAATTGCCGGTCAAGTGCAACGGGGCGGCAAGCAGGTCACGGCCGAAGAAATTGCCCAAGCCCGCCGGGAGGGTGCAACCGACCTTGAAATCCACGACACCGTGCTTATCGCAGCCAATTTCTGCATGATGAACCGATACGTCGACGGTCTCGGCACCTGGACTCCCGACGATCCGGACTTCTACCGTCAGCGCGCGGCCGGCCTGGCCCAGCACGGCTACGCCGGTTCAGCTTCCCGAAGTTAGTCGGACTTTCGATTAAGGACGCTCATATCAATTTCGGACCCGGCGCGGTTTGTAAGAAGCTGAGCGAATTAAACTCGTAGATCGCGCTGGTGAGGCCCCAGATATTTGTCCCCGCCCAAGCTAATTGCTTTCTCAGTACATCGGTGGCAAGCCCATTTTCTGGATGAGGGAGCGATAGCGCGGGTCGGCATGGAGAAAGTCGAAAGCGGGGTCCGATTGAGCCAGGAGCAGCAATAGTGGATCGCGTTCATTTACACCTTGCTCGAACAAGGCAAGAGTCTCATCGTGCTCACTGAGCCTCCCGTGCAGGTCTGCAAGCGCGAAAGTAGAAACTCTCGCGCTTCGCGCCCTCTTTTCAGCTGCAGCCAACTGGCAACGAACCACAGCAGCGTATCCGCCGGTGTCGAATGCGCGGCGAACAGCGGCCGACAGGGGTAGATCTCCTACAGCTGAAAGCTGGCGGGCGAGCATGTCAACGGCCTCTTTGTCCATACCTTTCCAGTGATAGCCATCGGCCAGTTGTTTGAGAATATCGGGAGCCACAGGAAAGTCTTTCAGGCGCATCTCGCCATCACTCATCGCAGCATCAAATTGGCGGGTGCAAAGGTATATCTCCGCCATCGCCCCCGGATGCTCGAAGGGATTGATCGCAGTGGACTGTTTCTGCACCGCGATCGCTTCATCATAGCGGCCCAGTGCGCAGAGAACTCTCGCGTGCAGGTGGAAATCCTCGCCATCCTGAGGATCCAATTCTGTGGCCCGGGTAAGCTCCTTGAGTGCCTGCACGCCATCACCATGGTTGAAAAAGATCATGCCTCCGAAAGTCGCATGGGCTCGTGGGAGACTGTCGTCGAGTTCGACCGCTTTCCTGGCCGCGGCTTCCGCCTGCGGCAACGCCTGGAGGGGATCAACCTTACCGCGGAGTGCCTCCATTCCGTAATAATCGGCAAGTCCGGTCCAGCCAAGGGCATAATCGGGCTGAATCTGGACGGCCCGCTGATAGTACCTCCCGGCATCTTCATTTCGTCCGACGACCCAATAGTAGTGGCCACGCAAGTAGGCTTCGTGCGCTTCAGGTTTGATGTAGCGGGCGTCGCCGTGCGGGGGCGTCCCACTGTTCAAGCGAGCAGCGATGGCTCTGGCGGCATTGTCGGGCAGCGCAGCAACATCGTTGGTATTGCGATCGTAGCTTTCGGCCCATAGATGACTATCCGTGTCACCGCGGATAAGTTGCAGGGTCATATGCACCTGGTGACTGGAGCGCGAGATTGAGCCTTCGAGGATGGCGTCCACGTTGAGGGCGCGGGCGATTTCCGGCAGCGACCGGTGCGCGTCCTTGAATTGCATGGCGGAGGTGCGGGAAACGATCCGGAGCGTGGAATCCTTGGCGAGCATGGTGGTCAGTTCGTCGGTCATGCCGTCGGCGAAGTACTCCTCATTAGGATCGCCGGAGAGATTGTCGAGGGGGAGAACAGCGAGCGAGGCGATCGCAGCGTGAGTGTCTCGCTCGAGGAAGCGGGCAGCCAGCGGATGCGGGCCGAGCGTGAGTATAGAAATGATAACGAGCACCGAGGCACATAGGGCAGCGACCACCCAGAGTCTGTGATGGGGTTTGGTAGCCGACGGGACGACGGGCGTAGCAGAGATCTCCGGTGGAGCTGGCGGCAGGTCGACCGGATCCCCAGAAGGTTGCGTTGGCTCGGTGACTTCTGGCTCAACGGCCGTAACCGGTGCGATGAAGCGGTAACCAGAGCCGGAGATGGTCTGCACAAACCGCGGCAGGTCTGAACTGTCACCAAGAACCTGGCGAATTTTACGGATTGCCGTGTTGATTCCGTGTTCGATATCGACGAAGACTTCCCGCTCCCAAAGGCACTGGGAAATTTCATTTCGGGTAACCACTTGTCCGTGTTTGGTGACGAGGAGGACGAGAAGTTCGAGAGGCTTCCGCTCAAGCTTGAGCCTGCGGCCTTTGCGGCAGAGCTCAAATTTGCCGCAATGGAGGCTGAAGTCGCCGAATTGATAGACGACAATGGGCACTCTCTCCCCCCGCAGCGTGGCTGAAGTATAGCATTGGTCAGAATCTGGACGGCCGAATCTCTCCCAGGTTCAGTGACTTACGCCTTCAGCTTTCTTCACCTTTTAATTTACCTTCCTGCATTGTTTCCCAACTCGCATCGGGTTTTATCTCATGCCAGCCGGCAATTCCCCGGCAGTGGAGGAAGTCATGAAATCAGGAAATTGGAAAGTTGTTCCGGCGCTAAGCGCGCTGGTATTCGCAGCCATGGTTGCTCCCGCCGCCCATGCCGGCTGCGGTCTCTATACCCCAGTGCCACACGCCGCCAGTTGGCAGCCTCAGATTGCCTCGCCGCGACTTGTGCTGGCGGCTCTCACCCTCGACGACGATGCAGCCGCCCCGCACGGAGCCAGCATCGTCGGAACCTGGAAAGAGCATTGGATTTCCGAAGGCAGTGATGGCATCACGGACGGCACCGAGGTGGACGCTGGTTACGCTACGTGGCACAGTGACGGCACCGAGATCAATGTCTCCGGCATGCGTGCTCCCATGACCGGCGACGTTTGCCTCGGTGTATGGATAAAAACCGGCGCGCGGACTTACCAGCTGAACCACTTTGGCATCTCGTACGACCCCACAGGAGTCAACCTCGTCGGCCCCGCCCGCATTCAGCAATGGCTAACCATCGATCCCAAAGGGGATGCAACCTCGGGAAAATTCACCATCGATCAGTGGGACGAGGCGGGCAATCTGCTCGCTCACGTGCAGGGCAATGTCATCGGAACCAGAGTGACCATGGAAACCGGATTCCAGAGCGTTGAGTAAGTTAAATCCTGATTGGCAATCGCGGGTCTCGCTCGACGCTGACTGGATCGAAGCGTGACCTGCGTTTGCAGATCGAGGAGTTTCGGGACAGGAGTTTCGGGACGAGATTACCCCGGATTACAAAGAAGGGCTCAGCGGCTTTCGGTGAGCGCATTAGGGATTTCGCGTCAATCGTTATGGCAAATGAGAATTGCCGGCTTGCAATCCTGGAGCTTGACATTCGACCGGAAGGCGGTTAAAGCTATTGTCGAATGTCGAGGGAAGCAATGCCACAATCAACGGACCTTCTGCAAGGAACGCTGGATCTGCTCATCATGCAGATCGCTTGTCCTCGGCGATCGGGTCTGTACTT
>Ga0302325_10022738_pt1 | contig 13106 bp, 10 predicted proteins | sample Palsa_T0_2_FD_201948 | JGI IMG/M metagenome (GOLD analysis project Ga0302325, IMG submission 201948) | Peat permafrost microbial communities from Stordalen Mire near Abisko, Sweden - Palsa_T0_2 | ecosystem: Environmental > Terrestrial > Soil > Palsa > Peat permafrost | place: Sweden: Abisko... | reverse complement strand
TACATCCTCGAAGAATCCGTGGGCCAAACCACCCACTCCGAGGTCTGGCGCGCCCACAACCATCTCTGGGCCGACCAGCTCGCGGCCGTCAAAATCCCCACCGATCCCGGTTATCTCGCCAAACTTCAGGGCGTTGGCGTGAAAATCCAGCGGCTGGTGCATCCCAATATTGTCCAGCCGCTCGGTTTCGACCCCAAGGCCAATCCACCTTATCTCATTACCGAATTCGTCGCCGGCGGAAATCTTCGGCCCTGGCTGGCGATGAAACGGCTGACCATCCCGCAATCCATCAATATTTTCCGCCAAGTCCTGACGGCACTTCAGTTTGGGCACGAACAGGGGGCCATTCATGCGGACATCCGGCCTGAGAATATCCTGCTGGCCCCCAACGCCCCAGCGACCGATTTCGCGGGAGCGGGAGTGGTGAAATTGTCGGAATTCGGTGTCGGGGTGGCCGCCATGTCCGCGGCCATCGCCGGGTCGCCCAAGCTGAGTGAATTGCTCGTGTACATCCCTTCCGAGCAGCGAGCCGGCGCGCCGCCGGACGTTAAGAGCGATATCTATTCGGCCGGGGTCGTGCTATTCGAGATTCTCACCGGCGAACTGCCCAGTGGCGCGGACATGCCCAGCGATCTGAATCCCGAGGTCCCGGCCAACCTCAACGAAATTTTCCGCAAGTGCTACGCCCGGCGCGAGCGGCGATTTGAATCGGTCAAAATTATTCTCGACGCGCTGGGCGGGCCGGCGAAATCGGCATTCACATCGACTCCAACTCCGCAGGCGAAACCCTCCGGCCCGGCAATGGCGATCAAGCCGCCGGTGGACATCGGATTTGCCGATGATAATGCCGACATCGCCCTCAAACCGGATGCAAGTGCCCCCCCGGAGGATGACCTGTTGCCGCTGGCGGATGAAGCATTGCCGTCAGGGCGAGATCCGACGGAAGAAGAACCGATGGCTGTCGCCGATTTGGAATCCGCGGAGATCGAGCCGCCGCTGGAAGATCCAACTCCTCCTCCGCCGGCCCCGTCAGCATCGCGCGCTGGACAACCTTCGCCGGGTGCATCGCGCGCAGGCCAGGCCTCGCCAAATGCATCCCGCGCCGGGCTGTCTTCTTCGGGATCATCCCGGATGGGCCAGCCATCTCCCGCATCCTCGCGCGCCGGGCAACCAGCGCCGGGGGACACCGTTGTCGATTCCCCCGCGGATTCGCGCACATCTTCCAAAGTCTCCGCCACCCCGCCGCCCAAGACGCCGGCATATCCGGTTTTTCCACCCATCCCGCGCACCCCGTCCCGCGCGGATACGGATGCGATGTTCGATGAACTTACCAAGAAGCAAGTTCGCGGCGGCGACGATGTGCGAGGCGTGTTCAAAATATTTTTTGAATCCCGCGAACTGGACGAAGGCGAGGCCGTCAACATCCGGGTCCGCGTCGTGAAATGGGCCAGCACAACCGCCGGCCAGAGCGATCTGGATCAGCACATCATTCTCTCCGGCGCAACCGAGCGGCCGTTGTACGCCATCGGCCTGATCGTTCGCAGCAATCGCGGCGACGAGCCGCCGCGCGGCGCGATCGTCGATCATCCCGCCGCCGAACAGACGCGAAAAAATCTCACCAGCAACGATTACCGCCTGATCGCCCATCTCTCCGGCGAGACGATCCCGGAGCGATTGATCGAAACCATCGCCAACGTGCCGTTGCGAGCCACGATTCTCAAGCTCGTCCGCCATGCCCGCCGGGAATTTCTGGGGCGGACCGTGCGGATGGATCTGTTTGTGTTCCGCGCCAATCTGATCGCCGTTTCGTATCGTTTTGAAAATCAGAAATTGCGGGCCTATTTGGCGGGAAGCGGGCTGACAGTCTTCGGCGAAACCGAGGTCTTCGATCGCATCCGCCAGGAACCCACCAAGCGCGCCGCGGCCTTACTCGACACGGAGCAGGTTCAGCTCGGCCTGAAAGAACTCCGCCGCGCGTTGGATACCCAGCAATGGCGCGCCAAATCCGAGGTGATCCTGGGCGCATTCCGCGGAAAACTCGCCGCCGCCTACGTCGCCATGGCCGGCGACGAATTCAAATCGCTCGGCTGGCTGGAGAGCCTGAACATCTCCGCCAAAGCCCTGCAGCTCATCCCCGGCCACGACGGCGCGATGACGCATGTTCGGCGGGTTCGACGGCGCACCGCCCAGCTTGAAGTTCTTCCTGGTATTTTCGTGTCGCTCGTGTTCTTCGGTTTGGCGTTCCTGCTGGCGTGGAATCCGCAACTGCAATTCGGCGTGTATATCCAGAATGTGCTGACCACCACGCTGTTTGCCGCCGGTGTCGGATCGCTGGCAGCTGCTATCATTTCATGGCTGGTGCTCGGCACTCGCATGGCGCGCACCGATCTCACCTTCTATCACGCCGCCACGCTGCCCACGCTCATCGGCTGCGCCATCGCGCTGGCGCCGACGCAATTTCGCAATCCGATTGGCGATGCGATCTGCGGCCTGGTCGTCATCATCATCATCATCGCCGACGTGGTGGCGTTTAAATATTTCCGTGAGCATTTGTACCGCTTCGTGGATGAATCGCAGATCGCCGGCGATTCCCTCAACATGCTCGACCGCATCGAGCGCATGGTCAAAGCCGATTGGGAGCAGATCAAAAAATATTATCTGGAATTGCCCGTGCTCTACACCTTCACCGGAGCCGCGACCAAGGCGGCCATGCCGGATGTGGTGGTGGAAACCGCCCCGGCGGAGGCGAAAGCGCCGGCTGCGAAGAAGCCCGTGGAATCGCCGGCCGCTTCCAAATCCGCCAAAGCGCCCAAGGCGACCGGCGACGCCAATCTCGACAAGCTCGTCGAGCAAATGAATTCACGGCTTTCGACCGCAAAACGCAATCTGGCCGGCCCGGCCAAGGTGATGCTGGCGCTGATCGACGAATATTCCAAGTCCGTCGCCAATCACCAACTTGGCATGATGCAGGGCCACGCCAACAAACTGGAGGAAAAGGCGAAGGACCTGGCGGCGAAGCTGGCGGACTTCGATCGGCTGTGCCATTCGCCGCTGGCGGTGGGCGATGCGGACTCGCCGGAGATTCAGGAGATCAGCGCCCAATTTGCCGCCATGCCCGAACAGCCGGACATAGTGCTGCTCAAGACATTCGTCGAAAAAGCCGCGGATTTTCGGCAGAATCAGGCCGAGGCGATTGATGAATTGAATGAACTGTCGCCTCAGGTGAAGGCGGCGGTGGAGCGATTCAAGTAAACATGTTTTCAAGATTCTCGTTGCCTTTGAGTTTGGCGATTTTATTGCTCTGCCCGCAGGTGTATTCTGCGGTTGCGATCGACATCGCGCCGGTCTGGGCAGGTCATCCAGTGGATTTCGCCCTGCTGACGGATCCCGACCACGACATCCAATACGTCGCATTTTACGATGCCCAGCGTCACCTGACGGTTGCCTCGCGATCACTGAAATCGAGTACGTGGAAAATGTTTGTGCTGCCGTCGAAAACCGATCATCCCTCCGCGCAAGGCGCGACGCAGCCGAGCACGATCCTCGGTTGGGATTCGCACAATTCCATCGCCATCGCGTTGGATTCCAATAACGAACTGCATCTCGCCGGCAACATGCACGCATCTCCGCTGCTCTATTGCCGCGCGTCCGTCGCCGGCGTTGTGACCAGCATGCAGGAGATCGATCGCATGGTCGGCGACCGCGAAAGCTCCGCGACGTATCCAAGATTTTTCCCGGGTCCGAGCGGCGAATTGATCTTCGCATATCGAGATGGCCGATCCGGAAATGGCGCGGATGTTTACGACCAATACGATGCGAAGTTGCGCGCGTGGTCTCGCCTGATCGACCAGCCGCTGCTGGATGGCCGGGGAAAAATGAATGCCTATTCCACTGGCCCGAGCAAAGGTCCCGATGGTTATTATCATCTGGCCTGGGTCTGGCGCAATTCGCCGGATTGCTCTTCATGCCATGATGTTTCTTATGCGCGGTCGCGCGATTTGCTGCATTGGGAATCCTCTGCTGGACAACCAATTTCGCTGCCGATCACGATCGACAATGGCGATGTGGTGGATGCGGTGCCGCCGCGTGGCGGCGCGATCAACACCAATGTTCTGATCGGATTCGATGCGCAGAATCACGTGCTGATCGCCTACACCAAATATGATTCCGCAGGCAACAGCCAGCTCTATCTCGCACGACGAGATGCGGGGCAATGGAAAATCTCGCAATTGAGCCGATGGGATTACCGCTGGAATTTCGCCGGAAATGGAACGATCGTTTTTGAGATCACCTTCACCCCGCCGCGCGCGCTGCCCGATGGGCGGATTCTTGTCACCTACAATCACGTGAAATTCGGTCGCGGTGGATTTGCGGTTGATCCGCAAACATTGTCGGCGACGCCGATCGATCCTCCGCCGCGAATTCCGCTGGAATTGCTCAAGCCCGAATCCGATTTCCCCGGCATGGAAGCGCGATTTGCCGAGGACAGCGGAACATCCGGCGATCCGCACATGCGATATCTATTGAGATGGGAAACGCTCCCGGAAAATCGCGACCGCATGCGAACCGGCCCGTTGCCACCGCCGTCGATGCTGCGGGTCTATGAGGTGACAGAATGACGAGCGCGAAAAACTATTCCCCTCCCCTGGTACTCCGGGGGAGGGCGAGGGTGGGGGTCTTTGCGATGGAGAACATCGCCCGAAATTCAGACCCCCACCCCAACCCTCCCCCGGAGTACCAGGGGAGGGGGAAAGCTGTCGCGATTTTCCGGAACATTTGGTTTGCGCTTTGAATTTGAATCGGCCCAATTGAAAGCATAGGCTCCCTGAAGATGAGCACCGCCCCACAAGCTTCCGCGTTTCCCACCAACTCTCCATCCGTTGCGGCGTTTTTCCGCAAGGAGACCGATGAATTGCGAGAATACAACCGCCTGGGGCTGGATTACCGCCAATTCATGCCGCGGCCAAAGGTCAACGGAACGGTGCTCGATTGCCACAATCATCTGATGGCCGCGCGACACGCCAAGGATTGGATCGAATCCGCCACGCATTACGGCTTCGACGCGTTTGTCACCATGAGCCCGCTGGAAGAGGCGACCGTTATCCAGCGCGAGTGGCCGGGGAAATTTCATTTCATCACCATCCCCGCCTGGCAGAATCCGACGCTGGATGATTGGCTGCGTCGGCTCGAAATGTTCTACAACATGGGAAGCCGGATCATCAAATTCCACATGGCGCCGGGCACGATGGTGATGCGAAAGTGGAACTTCGAATCGCCGGAGATTCAGCGCATGCTCAAAGAAGCCAGCTCGCGCGGGATGTTACTGATGAGCCATGTCGGTGATCCGGACACGTGGTACCGCGACAAATACACGGATCATGCGAAGTACGGCACGCGCGAAGCGCACTACGCCTTGTGGGAAGCGACGCTCGAACAATATCGCGGCCATCCCTGGCTCGGAGCGCATCTTGGCGGAAATCCGGAGAATCTCGCTCGGTTGCAATCCATGCTCGACCGTTTCCCCGATCTCTATCTGGATTGCAGCGCCACGCGCTGGATGGTGCGCGAGATCAGCCCGCGCCGGGATGAAGCACGCGACTTTTTCATCCGCAATGCCGATCGGATTCTCTTCGGATCGGACCAGGTCAGCGGCGACCGGCGCGGATTTGACTTTCTCTCCAGCCGCTGGTGGGCGCATCGAAAACTGTGGGAAACTGCGTACGTCGGCCCGACACCGATTTTTGATCCGGATTTGAAGGAAGATGAGCAGCCGATTCTTCGGGGATTGGCTTTACCGGATGAGGTGTTGCAGAAAATCTATCACGACACGCCGATGAAATTGCTGGATCGTGTCGGGGCGAAATTTTTGTGATTCGAAGAAAGAATTTCCACCACGGAGACACGGAGAGCACGGAGAGAATTCTGGATTGGATTTGAAATTGGTAGCGATGCTTCAAATTCTAAAATGCAATTTTTACCGCAGAGAGCGCAGAGGGCCGCAGAGAAAATGCAGAATTCAATTTCAATTTTTTCTTTCTCCGCGGCCCTCTGCGCTCTCTGCGGTTCAATGTATTTATTCCTTCTCCGTGAACTCCGTGTCTCCGTGGTGGAAATTCCCCCCGGCATTATTCCATCGTCGCTGGAATGTTGTACATCGTTCCATCGTGGAAGACTTCCAGAGTCTGGACCGGATTCTTGCCCTTGTCGGTGTTGAAATGATCGCCGTCGCGGTCGTAGAAAAACTCGAAGTTCAGTTGCTCATCGACGTTTTTCTGGATCGTCGGGAGGAACACGACGTATTTCTGATTGACCCAGACCTCGACGTTGGACCAATCCGAATCGGAGAGGTTCACCAGATCGAATTTCCGCTGCATGATGTCGTACTCGGCCCGGGCATTGGCGGCATCGGATTTGGGCGCGCTGACTTCATAGCTGCGCTTCGCCGCGTCGGAGGCCAATTCCGTGGAGGACTTGTGCAACGCCGGATCAGAATTCGGCAGCAACGTCGGCTCGCCGTCTCCCACACAACCGAGCAATCCCGCCGACAACGCAGCCACAATCAACAACGACTTCATAACATCCCTTTCGCTAGACTCATTGGGAGTTATCGGACGCAGACCCGGTATTTAATTAGAAAAACAAAGACGGAATTCTCACCACGGAGGCACGGAGATCACGGAGGAAGATATGGAACAAATTCGATTTCCTCTCCGTGTCCTCCGTGTCTCCGTGGTGGAAATGTATTTGTGTTTTCAGCGGGCTTTCATCGCCGCAATGGCAAAAAACGGCCGGCCTTCGTCGCGGTATTTGCGCTCGAAGTTCGTGCCGACCATTTCGCCTTCCAGCGCCGACGGAGGCGGGGAATAATTCATCGGCGTCAGCGGCGAACTGTTCACCACCGATTGAATCTGCTCAAAATACTCGGCGTGATCCGTCACGATTTGCAATCGGCCTCCCCCGACCAAAACGCGGTGGATTTGCAGCAGAAACGGCGGCTGGATCAGCCGTCGCTTGTGATGCCGTTTCTTCGGCCAGGGATCGGGGAAATAAATGTGCACGGCGGCAACGGATTCGTCGGTCACGAATTCCTTGAAGAAATACCCCGCCTCGGCCCGCGCGGTGCGGACGTTGACGCAATGATTTCGCCGCAACCGGTCGCTGGAATATCGCCAAAACCATCGAGCATATTCGAGGCCCAGGAAATTCACATCCGGCCGGGATTTGGCTTGTTCGGTGAGAAATGTGCCTTTTCCCATGCCGATTTCGATCTCGACGGGATTGGTGTTCCCAAATATATCGAGCCAATGAATCGGATGCGGCAGCGTTTCGACATCCAATCCGATGGGTTCGACGATGAGGTCGCGGGAGGCTTGCATGTCATTCCTTGAGCAATTGCGCAACCGCGGCGGCCAGATTGTCGGCGGCGACGCGCGACTGTCGGCCCAGTTGCATCAGACGCGGAATTTGCATCGGATGCAGCGACAGACTTCCGAGCATCGGCCCCAATTTCGGCCGGCCGGTTTCGTCAACCATTTTGGTAAGGTCCGGCGGCAAGGAATCGCCCGATCCATCGCTGATGGCGCGAATGCTGACCATGGGCAGATCCAGCTCCAACGCCAGATCGCGGACAATCGAATGTTCCATGTCCACCGCCAGTGCGCCAGTTTCCTGGAAAATCTCAGCTTTTTCAGCCGGATTGGCAATGACGCAATCGGCTGTGTAAATCTCGCCGAGTCGAAATGGCAAATGCGGCCACTTCCCGTGCCCGATGCAGGCGATGACATCCCCGATTTTCAGCGACGGATCGAGCGCCCCCGCCAATCCCGCCAAAACGATGCCCGATCTGCCCTCGCACCATTGCTTTTGCAGTTGAACGGCCCGAATTCCGATAATCCGCACATCCGCCACGGTGGCGGAAAGTGCCTTGGCCTCCATGCGCAAGGCGGTGAGAATCAATAGTTTGGTCCGATCCACAGGTTCGGCATTGTACCTCCGGGCCGGGATTGGGTATGCTTTCGAGGCTTATGCCCGTACCAGTTTCTCAAATGTGGACGGTGGCGACGTATGTGCTGCGGCAGAAAATCCGTGGCCGCAAACGCTATCCGCTGGTGCTTATGCTTGAGCCGCTCTTCCGCTGCAACCTGGCCTGCGCCGGCTGTGGGAAGATTCAGTATCCGGCCCATATCCTCAAAAAGAACCTCACACCCGAGCAATGTTTCAAGGCCGTCGAGGAATGCGGCGCGCCGATGGTGAGCATCCCCGGCGGCGAACCGCTGCTGCATCCGCAGATCGACAAAATCGTTGAGGGGCTGGTCGCGCGGCGGAAATATATTTATCTCTGCACCAACGCCCTGCTGCTGAAGGAAAAGATCGATCTCTTCAAGCCGAGCAAATATCTCACCTTCAGCGTGCATATGGATGGGCAAAAAGAACACCATGATTTTTCGGTTTGCCGCGAGGGCGGATTTGATATCGCGCTGGAAGGAATTCGTGAGGCGGTGAAGCGGGGATTCCGCGTGACGACCAACACGACTCTTTTTGACGGCGCCGATCCGAACAGTGTCCGCGCGTTTTTCGATGAGATGATGGAACTCGGTGTCGAAGGGATGATGCTTTCCCCGGGCTACAGTTACGACAAAGCCCCGGATCAAAAGCATTTTCTGGGCCGATCGCGTACCCGGCGATTGTTCAAAACGATTCTCAGCAATCGCAGTAAGAATTGGAAATTCAATCAGAGCCCGCTGTTCCTGGAATTTTTGATGGGCAAGCGGACGTACAAATGCACGCCGTGGGGAATGCCGACGTACAATATTTTTGGCTGGCAGAAGCCGTGCTATCTGCTGCAGGATGGATATTGCGAATCGTTCGCTGAATTGCTGGAAACCACCGAGTGGGAACGCTACGGCACCGAGAGCGGCAACCGCAAATGCGCCAACTGCATGGTGCACAGCGGATACGAAGCCAGCGCGGTGGACGACACGTTCGGTTCGCTCGCCGGTTTAATCCGCACCGCTCGCGCGACGCTGTTTGGCGGCAATTACGCCGACGAGCAGGCAATGAAAATGCTCAAGGAACCCGCCACTGATGCGAGCCAACCGGTCGAATTAACCATCCGCGGCGGCAATCGCGAAATGGAATCTGTCTAACACTTTTTCCCATGCCCCAGCAAACCAAGGCCCATCCGTTCGATGCCGACACGCTGGAAGTTGCTCCCGGCACCGCCCACGAAAATCTGGAAGGCTGGATTCCGGAATTGGCCAGCGACGACGAAATCCGCGCGGCGTTGGAAAAAGCGTTCGATTACCGCGGCGATGTGACGATCACCCGCAAAGACGGCGGTATTATCGAAGGATACATTTTCGACCGACGCAATGCGGGCAAGAGCCTGGCGGATTGCGCCGTGCGGCTGTATCCGAAGGACGGCAACGAAAAAATCTCCATCACCTACGCCGACATCGCCCGCCTGGTGTTCAGCGGCAAGGACACCGCAGCCGGCAAGAGCTTTGAGACATGGGTGAAAAAATACCGCGAAAAAAAGGCGGCGGGCGAAAAGAATATCCAGCTCGAGCCGGAAAAATTGGATTAGGCCCAAATCTCTTGCAGCCGGTAATTTGTGTCCCACACCCTTCGCATCGATGGCGTTTCCAAAAGTTTCCCCGGCGTTCGCGCACTGCAGGACGTGAGCTTTGACGTTCTCGGCGGGAATATCCATGCACTGCTGGGCGAAAACGGCGCGGGCAAAAGCACGCTGTTGAAAATTCTCGCCGGGGCATATCAACCGGATTCGGGCCATGTTTCGCTCGATGGGCAGGCGTGCAATTTTGGATCGACATCTCAGGCACTGGCGGCGGGGATCGCGGTGATCTACCAGGAACTGCACCTCGTGCCGGAAATGAGCGTGGCGGAGAATATTTTCATCGGTCGTTTGCCGGCGACGGCGGGTTGCGTGAAGCGCGGGAGGTTGTTTGATGCGACGCGCGAGGCGTTGGCGGCGCTGGGCGAAGAGATTCACCCGCGCACCAAAGTCGGCAGCCTGCCGATCGCGCAACAGCAGATGATCGAAATCGCCAAGGCGCTTGGGCGCGGGGCGAAAGTGCTGGCGTTTGATGAGCCGACCAGCAGCCTCTCCAGCCGGGAAGTGGATCGGCTGTTTTCCATCATCCGGCAATTGCGCGATCAGGGCCGCGTGATTTTGTATGTGACGCATCGCATGGAGGAAGTGTTTCGGCTTTGCGAAGCGGCCACGGTGCTGCGCGATGGCCGGCATGTGTGCACGTTCGACAGCCTGAAGAATGTAACCACAGATGAGATTGTCCAGCGGATGGTCGGCCGATCGATCACCAACATCTACAACTATTCCTCGCGACCAACGGGTGACACGACATTGCAGGTGCGCGACATTTTCGGGCCGGGATTATCCGAGCCGGCGAGTTTGTCGGTGGCGAAAGGCGAAATCCTCGGAATTTTCGGGCTCGTGGGCGCGGGCAGGACGGAGTTGCTGAAATTAATTTACGGTGGCCGGCGTGCCAAGCAAGGACGAGTTTCGGTGCTGGGGCGAGAGGCGCGCATCCGCTCGCCGCGGGATGCTATCGCCGCGGGAATTGTGCTCTGTCCGGAGGATCGCAAGAAGGAAGGGATCGTGCCCATCCGCTCGGTGCAGGAGAACATCAATCTGAGTTGTCGGCGGCATTTTTCACCGTTAGGTCTCATCAATTCACGCCGGGAGCGGGAGAATGCGAGAACTTTTGTCGGACGATTGAATGTCAAAACGCCGTCGCTGAATCAGCCGGTCATGAATCTTTCCGGCGGAAATCAGCAGAAGGTGATTTTGGGCCGCTGGCTGGGCGAAAAGGTGCGGGTAATGCTGCTGGACGAACCGACGCGAGGGATCGATGTCGGCGCAAAAAGCGAGATTTATTCGATCATCTACAATCTGGCCTCCAGCGGGATCGGCGTGCTGGTGGTGTCAAGCGAATTGCCGGAACTGCTCGGGATTTGCGATCGGATTTTAGTGATGCGGCAAGGGAGAATTGTTGCGGAAATGCCTCGGGCAACGGCAACCAGCGAGAATGTTTTGCAGGCGGCGCTGCCGGTTGCGGGAGGCGAGTGAGCATTCCAACGGAAACAATCATGCCGGGTGCGGATGCTTCGGCACGATTCGCAAGGGCGAATCGGGTGCGGCAGCTGTGGGACAGCGCCGGAATGCTCGTGCTCTTCCTGCTCATGTTCGGCGCATGCGCGGTGTTCGTGCCGAATTTCAGCGGACATCGCAACATGCAGGCCTTGGCGCTGCAGATCATGCCGGTGGGGATTATCGGGTGCACGATGTTGTTCTGCCTGGCCGCGGGGGATTTTGATCTGTCAGTGGGCTCCGTCGTGGCGCTGTCTGGCGTTGTCGGAGCGCTCGTCGATCAACACGCGCACAGCGTGGCGCTGAGCATCGCCTGCGGAATCCTCGCCGGGGGACTGGTCGGACTTTTCAACGGCGTGGTGATCGCGTGGATCGGTATCAACGCGCTGATCGCCACTCTGGCGACCATGCAGATCGCGCGGGGGCTTGCGCTGATTCTGTGCAACGGCCAATCTGTCCCGGTGCCGGATGAAAAATTCATCGAGCTCGGCACCGCCACGATTGCCGGCATCGAGTTGCCGATCTGGATCATGCTCGGCTGCTTCGTTTTTTTCGGCTTTCTGCTGCATCGGACGGTTCTGGGGCGCAACACGCTGGCGATCGGCGGAAATCGTGAAGCGGCCAAGCTCGCCGGCATTGCCGTCACGCGCACCAAGATCATTATCTTCACCATGCAGGGGCTGATCGCCGGACTGGCCGGGATTATCGAATCAGCCCAGATGAATCTCGGCAGTCCCACCGCCGGCGACAAACTGGAACTGGCGGTGATTTCCGCCTGCGTGCTCGGCGGCGTTTCCCTCACGGGAGGAATCGGGACGATCCTTGCAGTGATCGTCGGCGCGCTGATCATGGGAACCGTACAGGACGCGATGAGCCTGAAAGATGTGCCGTCATTTTATCAGTACGTCATCAGCGGCAGCATTCTCCTGGCGGCGGTTTTACTCGACCGCATAAAACAACGTCAGACGCGGTGAAGCGTCTGACGTTGCTGCGAGGGATTCGGGTATCGTTGCAATCCAAAGCTCAATTCTTCCTGGCCACCTTTCGCCGACGGCGACTCAGCAATCCGATGGTACCTGCGGCCAGCAGGCTGAAGGATGCCGGCTCCGGAACCGATGAGACGATATCCAACAATTGGGTTTTCTGTGAACTGGAGAGCGTTGACACGTCAATCGCGTGATCCAGCGTACTCAGCGAGCCTAGACCCGAGGTGAAACCTGCCAGCCACAGGTCAAAGTCATTCAGGTCGACCGTGCCGTCATAGTCGAAGTCGCCGTTGGCCCAGCCGTTCCCGCCATCTGCGAGCTGGCCCCCTGTGAATCCATAGAGCCAATCATCAAAGTCGTTCAGATCGACCACGCCATTGAGGTCGGCGTCGCCGTAGTAAGTGAACCGCACCAGCACGCTGTTGCCCGGGATGTCCGTGCGACCGAGATCGCTGTTATCCGCATAGCCGATGGCGGCAACGCCTCCGTAAGGCGAGCTTCCGGGATTGGCGGCGTCAGCCTGGGCGACGGAACTGGTGATGCCCGGTCCATCCCAGTTGAAGTTGTCGAAGCCAGCTTGGATGTAGCTACGAATGGTTGACTGCGGGCTAACGCCGTTGGTGTAGGCGATAACCACCGATCCGTTTCCGATGTTGAATTTACTGCCCTCGTTGAGGTTATTGATGGTCAGGCCCGAGACGGTGACCACGCCCTGATTTTGCTGAAGGTTGACCACGCCGCCACTGTCGATGGTCAGCGCGACGTGATTGCCGGCAGTGGGACCTGACGGATGGTCATCCGTGAAGGGATCGACGTTGCCGGCGATGTCGAAGGCCCCGTTGGAGACTTCAAAGCTGGCGCCGGGATAGACGGTGACATAGGTGTTGGAGCCGAAGGCATCGGTTCCGGCGGTGCGTCCCCAAACGATGGTGCTGGGCCCGGTCTTTTGGAGGTTGTAGCCATACCAGTTGGCGTTGCCGGGGCCGGTC
>Ga0302325_10022737_pt1 | contig 13106 bp, 10 predicted proteins | sample Palsa_T0_2_FD_201948 | JGI IMG/M metagenome (GOLD analysis project Ga0302325, IMG submission 201948) | Peat permafrost microbial communities from Stordalen Mire near Abisko, Sweden - Palsa_T0_2 | ecosystem: Environmental > Terrestrial > Soil > Palsa > Peat permafrost | place: Sweden: Abisko... | reverse complement strand
TTTGGGTGCTCGCATCGATCACGACGCTCGTGCTGACCTTCTTCCTCTACAACTACGCGAACACGGTGCGCTGGCAGATCCGCGCGCAGAACGCAGCCGACTCGGCGGCCGTCGCCCTGCTCGGCCAGGATGCCGCCGCAGCGAATTCGGTTACCACCCTTCTGTATGCGCTCAACATCCAAGAAGTGCGGGTGCGCTCGGTTGAAAACGCGATGCAATCGCTGATTTTTCAAGGAGACTTGAGCGGGGGCGGCACGTGCAGCGGATTTTCGGGCCTCATCACGTCGACCTCGGCTTGCCTGGGCAACGTGGCCACGCTCGCGAGCGCCTATGCAAGCGATACGACAGCCTACGCCAACCTGTTGACTCAACTGCAGAGTTTCGCGGGGCAAATCAGCGATCTCGTCGGCAACTCGACCAGTGCGAACAACCTCCTCGGCGTCTTGTTTGCTTCAGGAACGAATCCGACCGGCGGCGCGGGCTGCATCAAATTGAACACCGACTGCAGCTTCAAATACACCGCGACCGTGTCGGTCCTCACCGCCGGAGCGCCGGTCGTCGCGGACGTTTATGCCTGTCGTGCGGTGACCTCGCTCGAGTCGGGCTTCCTCGGCATCTCCAGCGCGAACAGCACGTTCTACGCAATCGGACACGCGCGCGTCACGCTAGCGCCGCTTTCGCAGGGCGCCTTTAGCCCGGGTTCCGCGGTCGATCCGGGTACCGGCAACGTCTTCCAGGCGGCCCAGGCGCTGATTCCCGGCATCAGCGCGAGCGGCGCCTTCGGCACGAACTTCCTCGGCCTCACCGTCACGAGCGGATTTCTCGTGCCGCAGCCTGCACCGCCCGGTACCGGCACCGCACCAACCCGCAGCGCGCTTTGCTGAATTCGCTGTTCGTCTCGCGCGCAGCGTTGCGCCGGCAGCGCGGTCAAGCCATCGTCGAGACGGCGATCTTCTTGCCGATTTTGTTGACGGCGATGTTCGCGTTGATCTTCTTCTCGCGATTGGGCGTCCTCAGCGAACGTGGCGAAAGTGCGGTCCGCTACGGGCAGCTGGTGACCTTCCGCAACGGCTCGTACACGGTCGGAGCGGTCTACGAGCTGATCGACGAACTGCTCAATCCCAGTGCGAACTATCTTGGGCCGCTGTGCCTGGCACCGGCGCCCTCGGCGGCGACTCCGGCGCCGAGCAACAATGTCGGCAGCGCGGTGCTTGCCGCCTTGACGCAGTCGCAGGTCCTTGGCTCGTCGACCGGCCCGGCGGCCAAGCGTTTCTGGCAGCCCGACACGACCCCCGCGACTCCGCCCTGTCTGCCGTTTTCGATCTCGCTGACGTCGAGTGCCTCGAGCGCCGGCCCCGCGGCGGCGAACTCTCCTGGGCTGCCGCTCTCGATCACCGGCGTTTCGATTTCGGCGCAAATCAGCGCGCCGCCAATCCTCACGAAGGTCATCTCTAACACGACGACCTCCGCGCAGATCAACTTCCTCAACGTCGCCGCGCCGAATGTGTTGCTGGCATGCCTCCCCGGGATGTCGGCAGTCCTCACGGTTCTGCAACCGGCGCTCACAAGTTCGCAACTGTCCGGAGCGAGCAGCCTCTGTCCCTCGGCCTTGCCGTAGCTCCGCCGCTCGACGGACGCTTCCTGCGCTAGCGCGGAGCCGTTCTGTGGCGCGGCGCCCATCCGAACTGCGTTACCTCGTCGCCTTCGAGCGACGCGAGGACCGTCGCGACCACGAAGGCAAGGAACGTCGCGCCGGCGTTGGCCGCATGCGCCTCGCGTAAGCCGGGCGGAAGCGACCAGAGCACGTTGAGCACGCCGAGCACGATCTGCAGCGCAAGGAGCACCAGCGCGACGCGCAGCGCCGCCGTCGCGCGGCGAGCGGCCCCCGGCAGCAAAGCCGCAGCCAGTGCCGCGAAGACGACCAGTGCGGCTGCGAGCAAACGGTGCGTCATCTGCAGTGCCTGCGGAAGGGTTTGGCCGAAGAAACCTGCACCGCAACCCGGGACGCTCGGACAGGCGAGCCCCGCCCCGCTCGAACTGACGTACGCGCCGGCGCACATCGTCGCGAAAGCCCAACCGGTCGCAGTGAGAAGCGGCATCGCCTGTCGCCAGGCAAACGTTCGCGAAGCCTCCAGCCGATCCGATGCAAAGGCGACAACCGCGATCGATGTCAAGGTCGCCAGCAGCAGCATCGCCGCACCCCAGTGCAGCATGACGGAAAGCGGACTGTTGGCCAGCGCGATCGTCACGCCGCCGAGGCCAACCTGAAGCACGAAGACCGCGCCGAGAGCGATCAGCAACCGCCCGAGTCCCGCGACCCGGGCGCGTAGGCGCAACCCGCCGATGATGAGCCCGGCCACGATGAACGTCTCAAGGAAGGCGAGCAGCCGGTGCAGCCACTCGAGCACGACCCCGCCTCGCAAGACGGGCACGACGGCGCCGCGGCACAGGGGCCAGTCGGGGCACGTCATGCCGGCCCCGTTGATCCGCGTCCAGCTACCGACCATGACGAGCGTGTAGGCCAGCAGCACTCCGCCGAGGGCCAGCATGCGAAACGCCTTCACAACCCGTGTACTCTAGCGCAAGGTTCGCGCCTCGGCAACGACTTCGCCGCGCGCATTACCGGCCGCCACGCGGCGCCGCGGCGGCGAAGCGTGCGACGAGCGCGTCGACGTTGGTAATGGCGGTGCCGACCGTGATGGCCGCAGCGCCCGCTTCGAATGCACGGCGCGCATCTTCGACCGTTGCGATTCCGCCTTCGCACACCGCAAAGGCGTGAAAGGCGGCGATCTCGGTTACGAGAGCGAGGGCGGGCAGCGCGCAGCCGCGCGTTTGGGACGTGTAACCGGCGAGCGTCGTCGCGACGATATCGGCCCCCGCATCGGCGGCAGCCCGCGCGTCCGCGACCCGCGCGCAGTCGGCGAAAGCGATAGCGCCGCGATCCTTTACCGCGCAAACAAGCTCTGCCGTCGTCGCGGCGCCGCTGCGCGGCCGCCCGGTCGCATCAAAAGCGACGATCTCGGCACCCGCCGCCGCCACCGCATCGATCTCCTCGAGCGTGGAGGTGATGTACGGTTCGAAGCCGGGGTGCCGGCGCTTGATCAAGCCGACGATCGGAAGGTCGACGGCGGCGCGCACGGCACGTAGCCGTTCCACGCCCTCGACGCGCACGGCGACGGCGCCGTTGCGGGCTGCACAGCGCGCCAAGAGCGCGATCGCTTCCGGTGTGTTGAGCACCGAATCGGGCTCGGCTTGCACCGAGACGATCAAGCCGCCCTTCACGCTCTCGAGCAGTGTTGCGCCCTTCATCGAGCCTCGATCGCGAGTCGCAATGCACCGGCCGCCGGCGAATGAATCGGCGCGTGCAGCTGCGCCGCTGGAAACGCACCGCTCAACGCTGTGGCAAAGCGGCGGCGCACGAATTCGCTTTCGAAGAGTCCGCCCGCATACGAGAAGCCATTGCCGAAAGGCCCCAGGCGAAATGCTAGAGTGGCGCTCAACGCGACGAGTGCATCGATACCGGTATCCAAATGCGTTCGCGCCTGTGCCCCAAGCTCTCCCGAGCCGGATGCGGCGTACGCTACGATCTGGTGGGCGAAGGCGGCTAGCCGAGCGCGCGAGATCTCGCCGTGGGCAAATCCGAGTTGAACGCCGCGCAAGGTTTCGGCGCCGAAGAATTCGAGCGCGCGCTCGGCCAAGGGCGCAGCCCGGGCGCGGTCGGTGCGCTGCATGGCATCGGCGAGCGCGTCCCGCGCGATACGGAACGCGCTTCCCTCATCTCCGAAAAGATAGCCCCAGCCGCCGGCGCGAACGCGCTTCCCCGCCTCGTCGACGCCAAACGCGACGCTGCCGGTCCCGGCCAGAATCAGGATACCGCTTGCGCCGTTGAAGGCGCCGGCATGCGCGATCTCGGCATCGTGCACGACGCGCAGGCGGGCGCACCGGCCGTTCGGCAAGGACGGCGGGTGCGACTCGCCGGCTTCGTAGCCGCTCAGTCCGATGACGACCGACTCGAAGCGCGTGCCGGTTGGAAGGTCCGCCCGCTCGAGCGCATTGCAAAGGGCGGACTCGAGCGCCCTTGCCGCGCGCTCGGAATCGCGTGAAGTCCCAACCAGATCGGACGGTGCGGCATCGCCGGCGGCGACGACTCGACCGCACTCGTCGCCGATGACGGCGCGCGTCGAGCTTTGACCGCCGTCGATTCCGGCGTAAAGCTTCACGGGCGAACGGCGCGCTCGAAGGTCGCCCCATCGATCCCGCCGATTGCGCGCGCGTGCGCGTGCGCTTGGGCCTCCGTTGCAGCCGGATGTGCGCGATGAAAGAATTCGTGAGCGAGCGCGTACCGGGCGAAGCGCGATGCTTCATCGGCGCCGAGCCGAAACCGTACGCACTCGTAGGCGCGGCGGTCGATGCGGACCGCATCGTCGACCGGATCGTATTCTGCAATGACGACGCCGGCTAGGCCGAGGTCGGCAAACTCGATCCTCACCGCGCGTGCGCGGGGCGGCGCAAATCGACGCCGTCGCGGACGAGCAGCTCGCGCAGTTCGCGCGGGTCGACGGCGCGCGGTGGCACGCCGCGCCGAAGCGCCAGGGCCGCCGCCGTTCCGGCGGCCTGCCCGAGCGTCATGACCGTCGGCGTGAGGCGCGTGGAGGCGTGCGCCTCGTGAGTCGTCGAGATGCAGCGCCCCGCCACCAGCAGGTCCTCGACCGATTGCGGCACGAGGCAGCGGTACGGAATTTCATAGCTCGCCCCGGCCGGCAGACGGTGCGTCGTCGTCCCGCTTCCCGACGGATTGTGGATATCGATGGGATACACGCTGCGCGCGACCGCGTCTTCGAACGTGCGCGCGCTCAGCACGTCGTCGGCGCTCAGCGTGTACGCGCCCACGATGCGCCGCGATTCCCGGATGCCGATCTGGGCGGCGGTCGCGGCCAGCCGGCAGTTCTCAAATCCGGGCACGTCGCGCCGGAAGAACGCGAGCAGCTCCATGACTTGCGCGCGCGCTTCCATTTCAGCACGTGTGAGATCGTCGGGATCGAGCGGATCGATGCCGACCACGCGTGTCATGTTGACGGTCACCTCATCGGGATAGGGTGAAATGAAAAACGACACGAGCTCGCGCGGAATCGAAACGTCTCCGCGCGCACGGGCTCGCTCCCACAGCTCGTACAGACCGGCCACCGCCGTCAGCGAGCGTGCGTTGCGTTCGCCGGGCGCGAGGCTCGAGCGCATCTGTTCCGGACGGCTGCGTACGTAAGCCGCAGTCGCCGCCAGATCGACGTGGCTCAAGCGGAACATCAAGCTGGCCGGCTGCACGCGGCCGCGCGCATCGCCTTGCAGCATCTCGACGCCGGCCGACGCCGCGACGTACGCGTCGGCGCTGGCATCGATCGTCACGCGACCCGTGTATTGGCGGGGCCCGCCGACCGTCGCGACGCGTGCTCCACGGACGGCGCCCGCCTCGACCAGCGCCTCCAAGAAATACGCGTGGAGCAAGAGATGCACCCCGCTCTCGCGCATCATCTCGAAAAGCAATGCCTTGTGAATCTCCGGATCGAACGGAGTGATCGTGGCAACGTAGTCCGAAGCGTCCGCGATGTGGCCGGGCGAACCGCCCATCGCCACGAGCCGCTCGACGATCTCCTGGGCGATCCCGCCGACGATCCGCTCGCTAGCGGAGTGGAAGGTCATCCACGGGCCGACCATCGCCGCGGTCGCCGTGCCTCCGAGAAAACCGTAACGCTCGATCAACAGCGTGCGTGCACCGCCGCGCGCCGCAGCCAGCGCGGCAGCGCACCCGGCATTCCCTCCACCCACGACCACGACCTCGAAATCCGCCACGGCGGCATTCTTTATGGCCCGCGCGGCCGGCTCCCCGGTCCATCGGCGCGGCGTTCCCGAGGCCGGGCGGCGCCGCCGCGCGAAGCCGTTTCTCTTATGAAGGCTTCCGCAGGGCGAACGCAGACGTTCGCCGGCTTCTCGCCGCAGGCGCTGCGCTTTCTGCGGGACTTGGCCCGGCACAACGATCGAGCCTGGTTCGCGCCGCGCAAGCACGTGTATGAAACCGAGCTGGTCGAGCCGCTTCGCGCTTTGGTCGCCGATACGAGCGCGGCGTTGCGCAAAGCGCGGCTCCCCATCGGGGCCGATCCCATGCGCGCGCCGTTTCGCATCCATCGGGACATCCGCTTTTCGCCGGACAAGAGCCCCTACAAGACAAACCTCGGTGCCTACCTCTCGCACGACGGCACTCGCGATGCGCCGGGTGGACTGTACATCCACATCCAGCCCAAGCGCTCGTTCGCGGCGGTTGCGTTCTACCAAATCGATAAGCCGCTGCTGCTGCGCTGGCGCGAGTCGATGGCGCGCTCGCCCAAGAGTTTTGAGGCGGTGCTGCGCGCGCTCGAACGCAACGGCCTGCGCCTCTCCGAATCCGAGGACGCACTCAAGCGGATGCCGCGCGGGTTCGAGGCGTACGCCGGCAGTCCGATCGCCAACTACTTTCGGCTCCCCTCGTTCGTCGTCAGCGAAATGCTTTGCGACGACGACATCGCGGACGCGGGACTGGTGGATCGGATCGTCGCGCTCGCCAAGCGCTCGAAGCCGTTACTCGACTACGGCTGGAACCTCGAGTGATGCCGCACGTTGAAGCTCGTCGAAGTTAAATGTAACGTTTGACGGCCGGCCACCATGCGCGCAGCGGACGAACGGGATCCGTGCAGCGGTAAATGGCCAGGTCGTTCTGGTCCGGCAACAAGTCGTCGTCATGAAACGTACCGGTCCGCACGACGTGGCGCCACTCGCGGCGCAGTAGCTTTGGGTCGAGCCCGAGCGCGAGGACGAGCGCGCCCGAGTAACCGCGCGGCCCGTAGATGAAGTAGTTGTTGTGACCGCTGATCGCGTGCGGCAGGCCGGCCCGCGCGCCCAGAAAGTCGATGGCTGCGGCCTGACCGTAGTCGCGCGTCAGAATCGTCGCTTCCCGCCGCTGGGCGGGGCTGAGCCGCTCGAACTGCGCCGACATCGTTGAGACCAGTGTGTTCCACCCCAACATGTCGGCGAAGTGTTGGGGAAAGCGGCCCTCGGGATGCCGTTCCATCTTGATGCCGCGCACGTCGAGGATGCGCTGATAACGTTCGAACGCCGGCAGGGGAAGGAGAGGGAAAACCGCCGGTGCGATCGCGAGTCCCCCGGCGGCTAGAACAACCGGATAGGCGATGCGAGCCCAGCGAATGTGCGCGAGCGTACGCTCGATTTCGACCGCGCCGGCAGCGAAGAGCATCGGATAGATCGGCGCAAGGTAGTACACCTTCGCGCGCAGGACGAGATACGCCAGAAACAGGATGACGTAGGCGAGCCCGTACCAGCGTAACCGCGCGCCGTCAGGCCGAAAGAGCAGAAACCAAAGACCGCACAGCCAAACCGGCGCGGAAAGCGGATTCATCATGAGGACTTGCTCGACGAGGAAACCGAAAGGAGTCGGCACGACGTTCTTGCCCGTCTGCGCATTGCGCAGCACCTCGAGCTGCGGCCACCCGTGGGCATTCTGCCACCATAGGGTCGGCGCGACGCACAGGCCGGCGATGAGGAGCGCCAGGAAGAAGCCCGGCCGAAGCAGCGCGCGGCGCATGGGACCGAGCGCAATCGCGACCACCGCCGCCCCCCCGAAAAAGAACATCGAGTATTTGTTGAGCAGCCCGAGGCCGACGATGAGCCCGAGCCCCGCCCAGGTGCGAAGGCGGTCGCCGCGCTCGGCCTTGGTAAACAGATACGCCGCACTCACCCACAAGAGGGGCTCGAAAGCGTTCATCGTCAGGAGGTTGCCAACGGCCAGGTAGAAGGGCGCGAGGCTAATAGCGATCATGGCCAGCACCTGCGCCCACAACCCTCCGCCCAAGCGCATCGTTAGGCGGCCCGTAATCATGACGGTGAGCGCGGCAGCGACTGCGGGCAAAAGCCGAATGGCAGGCAGGGAGTCGCCGAAGAGGCCTAGCGAAACGCGTGCGATCAGCGCGATCAACGGCGGTTGGTCGACGTATCCCCAGGCCGGGTGCCGGGCGCAAGAAATGAAATACAGTTCGTCCCGTTGATAGCCGTAACGTCCGGATGTAGCAACGTGAACGACAAATGTAGCAAGGCCCGCGACGAGAAGCGCTACGAGCGATGCATCGGCAAGGAAGGATTCGCGCGCTACGCTCCGGGAGTTTGCGGCATGACCGACGCCTCCGAGGCCTACAAGGCCCTTTTCTGCCGAACGTTCATCGATACTCATCGGGACTTCGAACCCGCAGATCTCCCTTGGCCAAACTTGGATGCAAAGACCATCGACCGCCTGAGCTCGATCCCCTTCTGGACGGTCGCACTGGCCTCCGAATCCAACGCCGGATACATGGTTTCGGCATTCGCGGAAACGCTCGGGGACCCGTTGTTGCGTGAAGCGATGGCCCTGCAGGGAAAGGAAGAGACGCGGCACGCTCGTCTGCTCTACGAGATGTTGCGGCGCTACGGAATCCCCTTCGAGCCTCCCAAGGCCGCCCAAGTGAAGGCGTCCTCGCGCGCGTTCATCGACTTCGGCTATGAAGAGTGCATCGATTCGTTTTTTGGGTTCGGCATTTTCGGCTTAGCCCGGCGCATCCAACTCTTCGTCCCCGAGCTAACCGACATTTTCGAAGTCGTGCTGCTCGAAGAGGCGCGCCACGTGACCTTCTTCGTCAACTGGATCGCCTACGACCGCAGATTGCGGGGGCGCGCTTGGGCACCGCTCGAAGCGGCCTCGACCGCGCTCGGTTACGCTCGCGCGCTGCGACGCATCGTAACGACCTTCGCGCCGAGCGCGCGTAACGGTCAAAAGGTACGAGGCACCGGCTTCGCCGCCGAGGGGACGTTCGCCGTCTTCGACGGCGTCACGTGGCGCACGTTCTTGCAAGCATGTTTGACCGAAAACGAACGCTATCTGCGCGGCTTTGACCCGCGCCTGCTCACGCCGCGGGTCCTGCCGGTCATGGCGCGCATGGCCCTTTCGCTTCCGTCGCGTCCGCGCTTTCGGCGCAGCGCCACGCGGTCTGCTTCTCCCCGCGCGTAAGTTCGCTCGCGCCCAGCGCAGCACTCACGCCGAACGGCGCGCGGCGAGCGCGACCAATGGGGTCGCGCCGTCAAGACCGCGCAGCTCCTCGTCGGCCAGCGCAAGAACGTGATCTGATTGGGCCAGCGCGCCGAGGCTGGCGATGCGCGTCCCGTAAACGAGATGCACCTCCGGTAAGGCCCGCCCGACGTCGCCGAACGCCGTCGCTTCGTCGAGCACCCGCTCGAGCGCACGTCGCACCGTCGCAACGGTCGCCTTTTGCGCGACCGCGCGGCGCGCGATCAGGCGAACGACGCCGGCCGCATCGACGACGCACACATCGACGCGGCTGCGCGTCGCGCGAATCTCGTAGATCGCAAAAGCCGGGCTGCCGGCTTCGAGCTCGTGCGGCTCGCCGGCGCCGCAGCGCATCGCGCGTCCAACCGCCGACCGGCGTTCCGCTTCGCTTGCAGTCGCGCGCGACGTCCCGGACGCCGCGCCGGCCGTAGCGCCCGAAGCGATCGCGCGCACGAGGTTGCGGCGCACGTCGATTTCGACGGTCACCTCAACCAGATCCGGCGCCGCGCCCGCCGCGACGACGCGCTCCAGCGCCTCGCGCCGGATGGCAACGACGTCGCTGGGTCGCGGATTGACCACGGTGCGCTCGACGACGTCGCGCACGAGCGCGAGAGCTACGCCGATCGGTGAAATGTACTCGGCGTCGCGGGCCAGCCGGTAGTCGAGGCCGATCGTCTCGGCCAAGAATGGGACGAGGGCCGCGGCGCCACCTCCGCCGCCGACCAGCTCGAGGCTTCGGCGATCCAACTCGTAATCCTCGATCAGCTCGTCGATCGTGCCGCGCAGCTTGCGCGCCGCGCAAACCAGCGTCGCCCGCGCCAGGTCGCGGGCGTCGCACTCGAGCCGGCGTGCGACAATCTCGAAGGCGAGTTGGACGCTGAGCGGGTCCCCACGCGCAAAGGCGCCGTCGGGGACGTATCCCAGAAGGTTGGCAGCGCAGGTCGGCGTCAGCGCGGCGCGCGTTCCGTCGGCGAGCTCGAGCGTGAGAAAAGCGGCCCGCTCGTCGATGGCCGCAGGGCCTTCAAGAAAACTCACGCGTGCGCCGGCCACAAGCTCGGGCGGGCTGAAGCTCGCGTATCGTAGACCCGCGATGTGTGCCGAGCGCGGCCCCACGTCGCGCAGCGCCGGCGTTCCGCGGCCGCGCGGATCGATGCGCAGCAGGCTGCCGCCGGCGATCGCCAGCGTGCGCGCGTCCAGCGTGCGCAACATCGTGCGATGGCCGCCTACGCGCGCGGGCCGCATCTGAGGCAATCCGCGCCGAATGACCGAGCAGTCGGTGCTCGTCCCGCCGACTTCCAGGAAGATTCCATCGGTCACGTTCTCGTGCAGCAGCGCCCCGGCGATGCCGGCGGCTGGGCCGGAGAGCATCGTCATGATGGGCCGGCGCGCAACTTCGCGCACGTCCATTACGCCGCCGTCACTGCGCATGATCATCAGCGGCGCCGCGATTCCGGCCGACGCTACGGCGTGCGCCGTCATCTCCGAGGTTCGAACCATCCGTGGCAAAATCGCGGCGTTGAGGGCTGCCGTCCGCGTGCGGGCGCGCAACCCGTAGAGCGTCGAAACCTCGTGCCCCGCCGTTGCCGCCAGCCCGCGCTCGCGCGCGTACGCGACCACGCTTCGTTCGCGCGCCGAATCGTCGACGCCGAACGCCTCGCTCACCGCGACAGCCTCCACGCCGGCCGCGGCAAGCACGTCGACCGCGCGCCGCAATTCGGCTGCATCGTCGCCGCGCACGAAAACCATACGTGGTGCGAGCCACACCGCTTCGGTCAAAGGGACCGGCGGAAAGGACTCCTGGCGCCGCGCAAACCATCCGAAGCGCGCGTACAGCCCGACCAACCCCACGCGCGCGATGTCGCCTTCCAATAACGCGTTAGTGGCTTGGGTCGTGGAATGAGCGATGAACGCTACCCGTTCCGGACTCACGCCCGGTTGCGCGAGCACCGCTCGCAAGCCCGCGACGATACCGGCCGCAACCCCTTCGGCAGCGGTATGCGTGGTGGGAACCTTGACGGCGGCGACGATGCGTTGCGTTCCGGCTTCGATCGCCACGACGTCGGTAAACGTGCCGCCGACGTCGATGCCGATGCGCAGCGCGTTCATTGCGGGAGGGGATGGGCCGAGGGGACGAACGGCGCGCCAAGCGCGATCGTCAACTCGGCCTTGTCGCGCTCGACCACGAAGGTGTGAGACTTGCCGTCGTACGCACGCGCTTGCGTTTGGAAGGTTCCGTCCTCCCACCAGAACCGGCCGTCCACTTTCTCGACGACGTCATTGGTGCGTAGGCCGGCGGCGTAGGCGGGGCCGCCCGGTCGCACGTAGGCGCGCATCGCTCCGTCTTCACTCTTGAAGAGGCTGTACAGGTAGGTCGGCGCATCGCGCGCCGGGTCGTAGGCGAGCCCGGTCTCGAGCAGCGTCTCGGCGGCTGCGGGCCGATCGAGCATCCAGGTTCGGAGTCGAAAAAGCAGCGCAAGGCCTTCGGCTTCGAGCGAGGCGCGCAGATCCGTCGACGGCACGGTTTGAATGACGTCGTGCCACTCATCGACGGGCCAGCCCGCGCAGTCGGAAAGCGAAAGACCGGCCTCGATCGTGCGCGCTGCATCGCCGGCGATCGCAACGGCCTCGGCGTCGACGAGTAAGGTGGCTGCGTAGGGCTTCGACGTGCAGACGGAGGGCGCCGGCGCGGCATCGAGCCAGAGCGCTCGATATCCGCGCCAGCCGCCGGCGATTTGACGGTACACCGCGCGCGCCACCGGCACGGAGAGCGCGTTCCCGGCGGGCGCCACGGCGAGCGTCCGCGCGGAGGATGACCCGACGAAAAGTGCTGCTGCGGAAGGCGTTGCGGCGGCGGCCGCCGTGCCCGGCCCAAAGGCGGAGATGCCGAAGAGCGACGGACCGAAGAGGACGACGGCCAGCGTCGCGCAGGTTGCGACGGCGACCTGGTACGGCAGCGTTATGCGGGTGATCTCGTCGACGCGGACGCCGGTGAAGTTTGCCACCCAAACGTTTTGCGTGTTCGTCGGGTCGCATGCGTTTTGCACTTGCACGACGGCCATGAGTGCCGCAACGAGTACGACCGGCGGCAAGATGCCAAGCCCCGCGAGCACTGTGTAGACCGCGATCCCGACGCCAAACGGGTTGAGCGGTCCGCGGTACAGTGCGAGCGGACTGAGCAACCCGAAGAGGACGACGTATCCGACCCACGAGCGCGGCGCGACCGCGGCGACCAGCGGCTCGAGCGCGGCCTTGACGACGGGCATGCCCGTTGCGACCAGCAGCATTCCGATTCCCATGAACAGCAGGATCGCGGGAGCGACATCTTCAACGCCGCGGATAGCCGCTGCCACGAGCGTCTCGACCGCATCACGCGGGCGCGTGGTCAAGACGCCGTAGAGCGCGGCGGCCGCAAACGCGACGATCGGATGCACGCCCCAGATAAAGTACAGCGCGATGGGCAGTATCGGCGCGAGCAGCGCCCATGCGGCGGCCCGACGGCGCGGGCGCTCTTCTTCGAAGGTCAGCGCCCACGTGGCGTGCCCGCGGGTCGTGCGAAAGCGCGCGATCGCAAACGCAATGAGCGCGACAGCGTCGAGCGTGGCCAACACGTACGCGAATGGCTGCATCTGGCCCCGCTCCACCCCGAACGTCTTCGTGTAGAAGGCCCACTGCGAGATGTTAAAGATAAAGCCTAGAGCGTAGGCGAGCATAAAAATTGTCGCCGCCGTGCGCCGCGGAACGCCGACCGTCATCATGACCGGCAGCACGATCGAGCCGACCATGATGATTGCGCCGAGCCCGTAGAGCCCGGTGAACAGGAAGGCGACGACCGCGGACAAGCATAGCGCAAGCACGATCGGCCGGTCGCCGCCGAATTCGGCCGCGTAATCGACCAGCGTCTCGGCGATGCCGGTCGAAAGCGTGACGCGGCTGAGCGTCGCACCGAAGATGACGACCGCGATCACCGGGG
>Ga0302325_10022736_pt1 | contig 13107 bp, 6 predicted proteins | sample Palsa_T0_2_FD_201948 | JGI IMG/M metagenome (GOLD analysis project Ga0302325, IMG submission 201948) | Peat permafrost microbial communities from Stordalen Mire near Abisko, Sweden - Palsa_T0_2 | ecosystem: Environmental > Terrestrial > Soil > Palsa > Peat permafrost | place: Sweden: Abisko... | reverse complement strand
TTCACCTTCGCCGGCCGGCCCTGGGTGGCGCACGAGTGGTTGAGCGAAGTCTTCATGGGCGGCGCCTTCCTGGCGACCGGCTGGAGCGGGGTGATGCTGCTCACCGGCCTCGCCGTCGGCGCGCTCACTTCGCTGATGGGAAGCTGGCTGCTGCGCTGGCTCTCGCCGCTATCGACCTTCACCACGCTGGTCGTCGGCCTCGCCTGCGTTGGACCGGGGATGCTGGCCCGGCCGCACCTGCTGGTGCTGCCCGTGGTGGCGCTGTGGACCATCGGCCTGCTGCGGGCCCGCGCGGCGCGACACGCGCCGCCGCTGTGGCTGCCGCTGGTGATGGCGCTGTGGGCCAACATGCATTCGAGCTTTCTCGTCGGCCTCGTGCTCGCCGCCGCCCTGGCGCTGGAGACGGCGCTGGAGTTCCAGTCCTGGAGCTGGCGGGCGGTGCGCGGCTGGACGGCGTTCCTGGGGCTCAGCGTCGTGGCGACGCTGGCGACGCCGCACGGGATCGACGGCCTCGCCTTCCCGCTGCGGGTGCTGAACATGAAGACCCTGCCGATGATCACCGAATGGCAGGGGCCGGATTTCCTGCAGCCGATCCCCTCGGCGCTGGAGATCGCCTTGCTGGGCGGGCTTTTCTTCGCGTTCCGGGCCGGGGTGAAGCTCACCGCGGTGCGGGCGCTGATCCTGCTCGGGCTGGTGCACATGAGCCTGCAGCACGTGCGCCAGGAGGTGCTGGTGGGCGTGATCGCGCCGCTGATCCTGGCCGAGCCGCTGGGACGGGCGCTGGGCGCGGCGACGGCCACGCCGGTCGGCTGGCGATTGCCGCTGCCGCAGACCGCGCTGGGCGCCGCGCTGATCCTCGCCGGCGTGCTCGGCCGGCTGCTCGACACCGAGGTCAGAGTCGACGGCCCCACGGCGCCGATCACCGCCCTCGCGCACGTGCCGGCGAGCTTGCGCCTCCAGCCGGTGCTCAACGACTACAATTTCGGCGGCTATCTGATCTTCTCCGGCGTGCGGCCCTACATCGACGGCCGCGCCGACATGTACGGCGACGCCTTCGTGGCCGAGGACGACCTGATCCAGCGCGGCGGCCAGGGGGCGATCACCCGCACGATCGCCCGCTATGGCATCCGCTGGTCGATCCTGAGCCCGGGTCACCCGCTGGTCGGCGTGCTCGACCGCACGCCGGGCTGGAAACGGCTCTACGCCGACAAGTTCGCGGTGGTGCAGGCCAACACGGCGCCTACGCCGTCTTCGCCGTCTCCAGTCCCAGCTCCTCGATCATCGCCTGGCGGATGAGGAACTTCTGCACCTTGCCGGTCACGGTCATCGGGAAATCGTCCACGAAGCGGATGTAGCGCGGGATCTTGTAGTGGGCGATCTGGCCGCGGCAGTGGCCGCGGATCTCGTCCTCGTCGGCGCGCTCGCCGGGCGCGAGGCGGATCCAGGCGCAAAGCTCCTCGCCCATCTTCGGATCGGGCACGCCGACCACCTGCACGTCGGCCACCTTCGGGTGGGCGTAGAGGAATTCCTCGATCTCGCGCGGATAGATGTTCTCGCCGCCGCGGATCACCATGTCCTTGATCCGCCCGACGATGTTGCCGTAACCGGCCGCGTCGATCACGCCGAGATCGCCGGTGTGCATCCAGCCCTCGGCGTCGATCGCCTCGGCGGTGCGCTCGGGATCGTCCCAATAGCCGCGCATCACCGAATAGCCGCGGGTGCAGACCTCGCCGGGCTCGCCGCGCGGGACCACCTCGCCGGCTTCATCGACGATCTTCACCTCGAGGTGCGGCTGCACGCGGCCGATGCTGGCGACGCGGCGCTCGACCGGGTCGTCCGGACCGGTCTGGAAGCTCACCGGGCTGGTCTCGGTCATGCCGTAGGCGATGGTGACGTCCGCCATGTGCATCTTCTGGGTCACCTGCTTCATCACCTCCACCGGGCAGGGCGAGCCGGCCATGACCCCGGTGCGCAGCGACGACAGGTCCCGCGGCGGCGCGCCGCCGGCGAAGCTGGGGCAGGCGAGCTCGGCGATGAACATGGTCGGCACGCCGTAGAGGGCGGTGCAGCGCTCCTGCTCGACGACGCCCAGCGTCGCCATCGGATCGAAGGTCGGGGCGGGATAGACCATCGTCGCGCCGTGGGTCACCGCCGCCAGGTTGCCCATCACCATGCCGAAGCAGTGGTAGAGCGGCACGGGGATGCAGATCCGGTCGCGCGGCGTAAGGCGCTGGGCGAGGCCGACGAAATAGCCGTTGTTGAGGATGTTGCGGTGGGTCAGCGTCGCGCCCTTGGGCAGGCCGGTGGTGCCGCTGGTGAACTGGATGTTGATCGGGTCGGTGGGCGCGAGGCCCTGGGCGATCTCCGCCAGCCGCGCGTCGTCGGCCGGCTCGGCGAGGCCGGGGATGTCGTCGATGTCGAACCAGCCGGGACGCACGCCGCCGCCGATCTTGATCGCGGCCCGCAGCGCCGGCGCCCGCGCCGCCTGAAGCGCGCCGGGAAGCGCGTCCGGCAGCTCCGGCGCCAGCGCCTCGACCATGCCGGCGTAGTCGCTGGTCTTGTAGCGCTCGGCGCAGACCAGCGCGCGCACCCCCACCTTGTTCAGCGTGTATTCGAGCTCGGAGAGGCGGTAGGCCGGGTTGATCGTCACCAGGATCAGGCCGGCCTTGGCGGCGGCGAACTGGGTCAGCGTCCACTCGGCGCAGTTGGGCGACCAGATGCCGATCCGGTCGCCTGGCTCGAGGCCCAGCGCCACCAGGCCGGCGGCCAGGGCGTCGGCGCGGGCGGCCAGGCCCGCCCAGGTCCAGCGGATGCGCTGGTGCGCCGAGACCAGCGCCTCGGCCTCGCCCCAGCGCTGGGCGGCGGCGTCCAGCGCCGCGCCGATGGTGGTCTCGATCAGCGGCGGCGCATCCTCGCCCCGCACCCATGAGAGCCGAGCGTCCATCCCGGTTCCTTCGTTTCAGACGATGTCATAGCCGATCGGACGGGCGCGTCGATCTGCTAAGACGGCGGGCGGAGGCGATGGCGGATGGCGAGCGGCCGATCCAATTCCGGACCCCTGATCGCGCTGGCGTCGGCGGCGCTGTTCGGCGCGAGCACGCCGCTGGCCAAGCGGCTGCTGGGCGACGGCGTCGATCCAGGGCTGCTGGCGGGGCTGCTCTACCTCGGCTCGGGGCTCGGTCTCGGCGCCCTGGCTCTGGCGCGCCGGCTGGGCGGCCCAGCGCCGCCCGTCGAGGCGCCGCTGACCCGCCGCGACCTGCCGTGGCTGGCGCTGACGGTGGCGAGCGGCGGCGTGGTCGGCCCGCTGCTGCTGATGATCGGCCTGGCGCGGACGCCCGCGTCGTCGGCGGCGCTGCTGCTCAATGTCGAGGGGCTGGCGACGATGGCGATCGCCTGGGTGGTGTTCGGCGAGAACGTCGACCGCCGCCTGCTCGCCGGCGCCGCCGCGATCCTGGCCGGCGCGCTGTTGCTGTCATGGCGCGGCGCGCCCGGATCGGCCGGCCTGGGCCTCGGCGCGCTGGCGATCGTCGGCGCCTGCCTCGCCTGGGGCGTCGACAACAACCTGACCCGCAAGCTCTCGGCCGCCGACCCGGCGCAGATCGCCATGATCAAGGGCCTGGTCGCCGGCGCGGTGAACGTCGCCCTGGCGATGGCGCGGAGCGCCGCCCTGCCGTCGCCGCTGCGCGTCGCCGAGGCTGGGGTGGTGGGGTTCTTCGGCTACGGGGTCAGCCTGGCGCTGTTCGTGCTGGCGCTGCGCCACCTCGGCGCGGCGCGGACCGGGGCCTATTTCTCCACCGCGCCCTTCATCGGCGCCAGTCTCGCCGTGGCCCTGTTCGGCGATCCGCTGACCGCGCCGCTGGTCGCCGCGGCGGCGTTGATGGGCGTCGGCCTCTGGCTGCACCTGGCCGAGCGGCATGAGCACGACCACGATCACGAGCTCTTGGAGCACAGCCACGCCCACGTCCACGACGCCCATCACCAGCACGCCCACGCACCCGGCGAGCCCGTGACCGAGCCGCACAGCCACCCACATCGGCACGGGCCGCTCGTCCATCGCCACCCGCACTACCCGGACCTGCACCACCGCCACGGCCACAGCCACGGCTGAGGCTAGCCCTTCGGATGCGCCGGCGGCGTCGCGGCCTGGGTGGACGCCGGGTTGGCGATGACGATCATCGGCTCTGGGGCCAGCCACTGGCGCGCCTCGGCCTTCACCTCGTCGAGGGTGATGGTCTCGAAGTCGGTCTGCCAGGTCTTGGCCGCGGCGAGCTGGTCGGGATGCGCCCAGGAGCCGTCGAGCATCGCGATCCACCACGGATTGGAGATCTCGCGCGTCGCGCCGTTGTCGAGCAGCGGCCGGCGCGCCCGCTCCAGCATCACGTCGGTGATCTCGCCGCCGGCGAGCTGGTGGGCGATCTTGCGCAGCTCGCCGGCGACGATGTCGGTGGCGTTGGGGGCGGTGGTGATCGCCACCGTCAGCGCGCCCTGGTCGCCGCCGCGGCCGAGCTCGACGTTCACCTGCGGCGAATAGGCCTTGCCGAGCCGCTGGCGGATGTCGTCGATCGCCTCACCCTGGACGATGGCGGCGAGCAGTTCGAGCGTGCGCTGCTCGCGCACCTTGTCCGGCGTCCAGACGAACAGCGGCCAGGTGGCGAGCACCGTCGCCTTCTCCGGCGAGCCGTCGTGAGTGGTGCGCAGCGGCGTCGCATCGGGCGCCGGATAGCGGACCTTGGGCGCATCGGCGCGTTCGGTGTCGCGCCACTGGCGCGGCGGCAGCGCGCCCAGGGTCTTGGCGACGGCGTCGACGGCGGTCTGCTCATCGATGTCGCCGATGACGGTGATCTCCAGCGCGTCGTGCTTGAGCGCGGGGCCGAGGATGCGGGCGAAATCGGCGCTCCTCACCCCGTCGAGGTCGTGCTCGTCGGGCAGCAGCGGCACGCGGGGCGGCGGCAGCGCCTTGTCGCGGGCCAGGGCGGCGGCGAACTCGGGCTCGGTGCGGGTGACCTCGTAGAGGGTCTTGACCGTGGTCGGGATGCGCGCGTCGAGCGCCGGCTGGAAGCCGGGGTCGGAGAGATAGGCGGCGATGAGCTGCATCTCGATGTCGAGATCGGCCGGGCGGGTCTCGCCGGCGACCTCGAAGGTGTCGCGGCCGATGGCGAACTCGAAGTCGCAGGCGTGGCCTTCGCAGAAGCGCACGGTGTCCTCGAAATCGTTCTTGCCGAGGCCGCCCTCGCGCAGCAGCGACGCGCCGAGCCGCGCGGCCGGCAGGTCGCCCACCGCCAGCTCTTCCTGCCCGGCGCCGAAGCGGATGCGGATTTCCACCCGGTCCTGGGCGTTCTGGCTCGACTTGAAGTTCAGCCGCAGGCCGTTGGCGAAGGCGATGCGGGTGGCGCCGATATCCGGCAGGTCCTCGCGGCTGACCACCGTTCCCGGCGGGCCGAAGTCGGCATAGGCCCAGGCGTGGCCTTCGTGCGCGGCGGGCGCGGCGGGCGGCGGGCCGGCCTCGGCGACGCGCCAGGCCTTCATCACCGCGGCGTCCTGCTCGGCCTTGGGGGCGACCAGGGTGATCAGCGGCGGCGCGGCGCGCGACCAGACCCGGGCGAACTCGGCGTCGACCGCCTCGCGGGTGAGGCCGGCCAGCGCCAGCCGGCCGATCCGCTGGTCCTCCTCGGCGGTGGAGAAGGTGCCGTGCTCGGTGTGGTTGGAGACGATGCTCTCGGCGAGCTGGGCGCCGGTCATGGTGGGCGCCTGGCCGACCTCGGTCTCGACCTCGGCCACCAGCCCCTTCAGCCCGGCCTGGTACTCCTCGTCGGTGAGGCCGTAGAGCGACAGGCGGCGCATCTCGTTGGAGATCGCGGTCAGGGCGTCATGCCAGTCCTGGTCGCGGAGCGAGGCGGTGACGCAGACCGCCGAGGCCGCGTCGAACATCGCGTCGCGATTGACCTGGGCGGCGACGAACGGCGGACTGGCGCCGTTGGCGAGCACCGACAGGCGCTTGTCGAGGGTGCTGACCCACAGCGCCTCCTCGAAATCCTTGGTCCGCGAGGCGACGCCTTCGCGCGTCGGCGGGTCCTTGTCCATCGGCCGGCAGAGCTGCAGCGTCGGCGGCGCGTTCTCGTTGGTCTCGACCAGCACCGCGCTCGGGCGCTTCAGGTCGACATGGCCGAGATCGGGTTTCGGCGCGGCCTGCGTGTCGTTCCGCCACGAGCCGAAGGCGGCGATGATGCGGGCCTTCAGCTCCTCGCGCGGCAGGTCGCCGACGGCGACGACCATCGAGGTCTCGGGCCGATACCAGCGATGGTAGAAGCCGCGGATGGTGTTCGCATCGACGCTGGAGATGATCTCCTTCAGCCCGATCGGCAGCCGCTTGGGGCCCAGCACGTCCGGCAGCATGAAGGTCTCGCTCGCCTCGCCGATATCGGCCATGGCGCTGCGGCTGCCGATGTATTCCGACATGATCACGCCGCGCTCGCGGTCGACCTGGGCCTGCTCGATGGTCGAGCCGTCGGCGACGTCGCGCAGCCAGCCGAACGCCAGGTCCAGCCGGTCCGGCGTGATCTCGGAGAGATCGAGGCTGAAGGTGGTGGACGAGAAGGTGGTCTGGGCGTTCTGGTCGCGCCCGATCGAGACGCCGATGTCGGCGAATTGCTTCAGCACCGTGCCGGGCGGGAAGTGGGTCGAGCCGTTGAAGGACATGTGCTCGAGGAAGTGGGCGACCCCGCGCTCGTTCGGCGCCTCGTCCTGGCTGCCGGCCCCGACCATCAGGATCACCGTCACCTTGCGGGTGCCGGCGCGGCGCATGACGCCATAGGTGAGGCCGTTGGGCAGGGTGCCGATCTCGGCCTCGGGATTGGGCCGGGTGAACGGATAGGCCGGATCGTCGGGCGCCACCGCGTGCGGCATGGCCTGCGGCACCGCGCCGGCCGGATTGGCGGCGACGATGCCAAGGGCGGCCGCCAGGGCGATGAGCACGCTTTTCAGTCGTTCGATCATTCTCAGAAACACCTTCGGGCCGTCCAAGCTCTCGCGCGCAACCGAGACTAGCGCGCCATCGAGTCGGGCCCAAGCGCCGCGATCTCGCCGGCCCCCGCTAGGCGTATTCCAGGGCGCCTTAATGGCGCCTTCAGTGGTGGTGCGCGCGATGGCGGTGCGTCATCGGGCCGCCCCGGCAGAACGGCACGACGACGAGGCAGGCCACGAACATCCAGGCGATCAGCCGGAAGATGTCGTCGAAGGCCAGCGTCAGCGCCTGGCCGACGACGCCGTTCATCACCGTCTGCGCCGCCACGCCCCGGCCACGCGCGGGGTCCAGGCCGCTGGCCGCGAGGCGGGTGACGAGGGCGGCCATCGCCTCCTGGGCGCCGGCCGCGCCGTGCCCCAGCCCCTGCACCAGGCTGGCGGCGTGCATCTGGGTGAAGGTTATCAGCCAGGTGTTGACCGCCGCGATGCCGAACGTGCCGCCGAGGTTGCGGGTCAGGTTGTTGAAGCCCGAGGCGTCCTTGAGCTCGTCGTCCGGCATGTCGCGCAGGGCCATGCCCACCACCGAGACCATGGAGAAGAGCACCGCCACGCCGCGCACCACCTGCGGCGCGAACAGTTCCCAGAACCCCCAGTCCGCGCCCAGGGACGACATCATCCAGAACGAGACCACATAGAGCAGCAGGCCGACGACCATCATTAGCCGCAGGTCGACGCGCGTGGCCAGCCACGCCGCCGGGCCGGCCGAAAGGGTCATGAACACCCCGGCGATGAACACCGTCTCGCCGATGTCGATGCTGGAGAAGCCGCGCACCTGGGCCAGGAACACCGGCGTCAGATAGACGCTGGTGAAGATGCCGAAGCCGATCGCGAAGCTGAGCACGCTGGCGGCCACGAAGCCGCGCTCGCGGAACGGCGCGATGTTCACCAGCGGGCGCGGCGAGAAGAAACAGCGCTCGAAGAACACCACGCCCGACACGCCGGCGATCCAGGCCAGCGCCGCGACGCCGCGGTCCTGGAACCACTGCCGCCGCGGGCCCTCCTCGAGCACATACTGTAGCCCTCCCAGGAAGCCTGCAAGACTGGCGGCGTGCAGCCAGTCGATCCTGAGCAGCAGCTTCGGCTCGGCCTTCTCGAACCGGCCGAGGCCGACCAGCGCCAGCGCCACCACGGCGCCCGGCAGGATGTTGACGAAGAACAGCCAGCGCCAGCCCAGCACCTCGGTGATCCAGCCGCCGATGGCCGGCCCCAGCGTCGGCGCCAGCGTCGACATCACCCCCAGCACCGCCGTCGCCGTCGCCGCCTCGGCCCCGTCGAAGAAGGTGAAGCCGGTGGCGAACGCCAGCGGGATCATCGCCCCGCCGACGAAGCCCTGCAGGGCCCGGAACGCCACCATCGACGGCAGGTCCCACGCCACGCCGCAGAGCAGGCTGGTGAGGGTGAACAGCGCCGCCGAGCCGAAGAACACCCAGCGCGTCGACAGGGCTTGGGCGAGGTAGGCCGACAGCGGGATCATGACGATCTCGGCCATCAGATAGGCGGTCTGGATCCAGTCGATCTCGTCCAGGCTGGCCGACAGCCCGGCCTGGATCGAGCCCATCGAGGCGACCACGATCTGGATGTCGAGCAGGGCCATGAACTGGCCCACCGCCATGACGAAGAAGATCGCCAGCTTGCGCCAGGGCGGCATCGCGGCCACCGGCGCGCGCTCGATCTCCGCCAGCACCGCCGCGACGCTCAAATCCCCCCTCCTTCGGCGCCCGCCCTTGCGACCAGGAGATTCATGCTAGCATCATCCGCGGCGTCGGGGACGAGCGCCATCTTGGGGAGTGGTGCGGACGAGGATGGCGAGCGGCGGTTCAACGGACTCGGTCGCCACGGCCCGGATGCATCGGCGCACGCTCGCGGTGGCCCTCGCGGCCGCCGTGGCGATCGCCATCGGCCTCGTCTGGATCTTCGCCGAGCGGCCGACCACCTCCACCGACGACGCCTACGTGCAGGGCGACAAGACCATCGTCTCGCCGAAGGTGCGCGGCATGGTGCTGGCCGTGGCGGCGCGCGAGAACCGGCCAGTGAAGGCGGGCGAGTTGCTGGCGACCATCGACCCGGAGGAATACGACCTCAAGGTCGCCCAGGCGCGCGGCGATCTGATGGCCGCCCAGGCCTCCGAACAGGCGGCGCGCGCCGGCCTCGCCCGGCTCGATGCCGAAGAGAAGCTGGCCGAGGGCGCGGTGAACTCGGCCGAATCGCTCGCCGGGCCGAAGGGCGCGGCCGACCCGCTGCTGCGCCAGGCGTTCGAGACCGCGCACGGCCAGGCGCTGGTGGCGGCCCGCACCCGCGGCGAGATCGAGGGCGCCAGAGCCGAGGCGGTCGCGGCCGAGTACCGCGCCCGGACCGAGCTCGACGCGGCGCTCTTGCAGAAATCCGAGACCCAGGTGGTCGCCCCGGCGTCCGGCACGGTCGCCGACATCCAGGCCAATGTCGGCGCCATGGTGCAACCGGGGGTGACGCTGATGACCATCATCGGCGAGGCCAGGCCCATCATCACCGCCAACTTCAAGGAAACCCAGATCGGCCGGATGCGCCCCGGCCAGCCGGCGAGCGTGAAGATCGACGCCCTCGCCGGCCACGTCTTCACCGGCCACGTCGACAGCCTCGCCCCCGGCTCCGGCTCGCAGTTCGCCCTGCTGCCGTTCGAACCCGGCGCCGGCAACTTCACCAAGATCGTCCAGCGCGTCCCCGTCCGCATCGCCCTCGACCCGGACCAGCCCGGCCTCGATCACCTCCGCGCCGGCCTCTCGGCCGAGGTGACGGTGCGGCTGGCGCGGTGATGTTTGGTCCCGCGCGCGGCACGCCAGTTCGTCCGCTCACGGACGACTTTACCGGATTCACAATGTCAAAGACCGCCCGGCGCCGACGCCAGGACCATAAGTAACACCGCGGTTGTGTTCGCCGTCAAGACCCGAGGCCAGCGTCACGGCGGAGAGATCGCTCGGGCAGCGGCCCAGCCAGGACGCCAAGGGGGAATCGACCCCAAGCTCGGCGTCCAGCGGGCCCCCGACGCCGATTTGGCTTGCCGGCGCGGCGGTCCGGCTGGCTAGATCGTCAAAACGACAAGGGAGGACGCCCTGATGGTGTGGGATCAGCCCGCGCTCGCCGGCGTCAAGGTGATCGACGCGACGTCCACCGCGGCGGGCCAGTTCTGCGGCCGGCTGTTCGCGGACTACGGCGCCGAGGTGATCCTCGTGGAGCCGGCGGACGGGGCGGCGACGCGGGCGGAGGGTCCGTTCGACGATGTAGGCTCGCTGCTCTTTCGCCACCTGAACCAGGGCAAGGCCGGCTTCACCCGGCGAGGCGACGCGGCGAGCGACCCCGAGCTGGACCGGCTGCTGCGCGACGCCGACATCTTGCTCGTGGACGCCGGCGATCCGATCGCCGAGCGGGCCGGAGACAAGATCGTCTGCCGCGTCAGCGACTTCGGCGAGCACGGCCCCTATCGGGGCTGGCGCGGCGGCGAGATCGTCCACCAGGCGCTGAGCGGGGTGATGTTCACCACCGGCGCCCAGGACCGCGAGCCGCTCTACGGCGTCGGCCGCCGCACCGCCTACGCCTGCGGGGCCACCGCCTACATCTCGTGCCTCGCCGCGCTGCTCTGGCGCGACCGGACCGGCGAGACCCAGGCGGTGGAGGCGATCACGGCCGAAGCCACGGCGGCGATGGCGCAGAACCTGGTCACCCAGTATTCCTACTCGCGCACCTACGCCTCGCGGCGGCAGTATCCGGGCATGCTGGCCCAGCTGAAGTGCCGCGACGGCTGGCTGGTGCTGTTCGCCCTGCGCGGCTGGCCCGCGATCTGCCGCATCTTCGGCAGCCCCGAGCTGGCCGAGGATCCGCGGTTCGACGGCGTCGCGGCGCTGCGCCGTAATTGGCCCGCGGCCGTCGCGATCCTGCGCGGCAAGGCGGTGGAGCGCGGCGTGGAGGAGCTGATCGAGCAGCTGCAGCGGGCCAAGGTCAGCTCGGCGCGCATCCTCACCCTGCCGGAGCTGATCAAGACGCCGCAGTACGCCGGCCGCGGCCTGTTCCGCGTGGGCGGCGACGGCAAGCTGGACAGCCTGGGGCCGGTGTTCCGCACGAGTTCGCCGCACCGCGCGCCGGCGCCGGCGCCGGAGCTGGGCGGCGATGCCCGGTTCCAGACCGAGAGGCTTGAACGCCGCAGCGCCCTGCCCGGGCCGACCGTCACTGACCGCTTGCCGCTGCAAGGCCTGCGCGTGCTCGACTTCACCCAGGCCTGGGCCGGGCCGATGACCGCGCGGGCGCTGGCCTTCCTGGGCGCCGAGGTGATCAAGATCGAGAACGGCGCGCGGCTCGATTCCTGGCGCGGCCCGGCGGTCGGGGTCAACGATCCGGCCAGCTACCCGGACCGTCTGGGCGGCGAGCGGCCCTATGACCGCAATGCGCTGTTCAACACCCAGAACCACGACAAGAAATCGATCTCACTCGACCTGAAGTCAGCCGGCGGCCAGGACATCGCGCGGCGGCTCGCGGCCCGGTGCGACGTGGTGCTGGCGAACTTCTCGCCCCACGCCCTGGCCAAGCTTGGCCTCGGCTACGAGGCGCTGAGCCAGGACAACCCGAAGCTGGTGATGGTGGAGATGCCCGCCTTCGGCAATGACGGGCCCTGGTCGAGCCACGTCGGCATGGGCAAGACCATGGAGGCCGCGGCGGGCATGGCCAGCCTGATCGGCTATGGCGACGGCGAGCCGGTGCTGACCGGCCCCGCCTATCTGGACCCGATCGGCGGGCTGCACGGCGCGTCGGCCGTGCTGACGGCGCTGGCGGAGCGGGGCCGCACCGGTCTTGGCCAATATGTGGAGGTCGCCCAGGTGGAGGCGGCCATGCACTGGATCGGCGAATACATCCTGCACACCGGGCGCACCGGCGAGGTGTTCCGCGCCGACGGCAACCGCCGCCCGGACATGGCGCCCCACGACGCCTTCCCGTGCGCCGGCGACGACCAGTGGATGGTGATCGCCTGTCCCGAAGACGAGACCTGGCGCCGGCTGGTCGCCGCGACCGGGCTCGGCGAGCTGGCCGACGCGACGTTCGCCACGCTGGCCGGGCGGCTTGCGCACGCCGACGCGCTGAAGGCGGCCCTCAGCGTCTGGACCACGGCCCGGGGCAGGCACGAAGCCGCCGACCTGCTGCAGGCCGCCGGCGTCCCGGCCGCGCCGGTGAACAGCGGCGCCGACGTCTGGCGCGACCCGTTCCTGCGCAGCCGCGGGTTCATCCAGGAACTCACCCACCCGGCCGCGGGCGTGGCCGAGTATCCCGGCCTGGCCTATCGGCTGTCGCGGACGCCGGGCGCCATCCGCTCGCCCGCCCCCTGCTTCGCCGAACACACCCACGAGGTGCTGGGCGGCCTGCTGGGGCTCTCGCGCGGCGAAATCGAAGCCCTGGTGGAAGCCGGGGTCGTACTTCAGCATCCGGTCGGCGCGCTGGCCGCCGTGCCCGCAAAGGCGCCCGCATGAGCTACCGCCATATCGAAGTCGAACGCCGCGGCGAGATCGAGATCATCCGCCTCAACCGGCCGCGCTACCGCAACGCCCAGTCCCGCATCCTGCTCGAGGAAATGACCCAGGCCTTCGCCCGCGCCGATCTGGACAACGCGGTGAAGGTGATCGTGCTCGCCGCCGCCGGCGACCACTTCTCCGCCGGCCACGACCTCGGCACGCCGGAGGAGGTGGAGGACCGCGACACCAAGCCGTTCGGCGAAGGGGTCCTCGGGCGCGTGAACCGCTCCTGGCATCTCTATGTCGAGAACTCGCTGCGCTGGCGCGACGTCCGCAAGCCCACCATCGCCCAGGTGCAGGGCTACTGCATCTTCGGCGGCTTCCTGATCGCCTCCTGCATGGACATCATCATCGCCAGCGAGGATGCGCGGTTCCTGCCCTCGCACCTGCAACTGCACACCGCGCCGTGGGACCTGGGCGTGCGCAACGCCAAGCGGATCCTGTTCGAGAACCGGTTCATCCTGGCCCAGGAGGCGCATGAGCTGGGGCTGGTCTCCGAGGTGGTTCCGCGCGAGCGGCTGGAGGAGGCGGTGATGGCGCAGGCGGGGCGCTGGGCGGC
>Ga0302325_10022735_pt1 | contig 13108 bp, 10 predicted proteins | sample Palsa_T0_2_FD_201948 | JGI IMG/M metagenome (GOLD analysis project Ga0302325, IMG submission 201948) | Peat permafrost microbial communities from Stordalen Mire near Abisko, Sweden - Palsa_T0_2 | ecosystem: Environmental > Terrestrial > Soil > Palsa > Peat permafrost | place: Sweden: Abisko... | reverse complement strand
ATGGCCCACAGCTCGACCGACACCGGCCCGGCCAGCTCCAGCTCCCGGGTCAGGACGGGTGAGCTGTAGCAGAGCACATCAGAGCGTTCCTCGACCGCGGTCTGATCCTCGATCCCGGCCAGCATGATCGTCGGCATCAGCGTCTTGCCGCCCATGGTGGGCACCGGGTCGAGGGGGTCATAGACGTAGGAGTCCGGCGGCTCGTCGGTGCTCGGTGCCACGGCGGAGAGGACGCCGTCACCGCGACGCGAGTTGGCGCCCCCGGAGGAGTGCAGGTACAGCCGGCGCTGCTCATGGGCCGGCGGCCACGCGGGCGCTTCACGCCACTCGTCGCTGCCGAGCTGCCAGTAGCGGACCCCTCCGGCGGGGCCGGTCTGCTCGCCCTTGATCCAGCGATCGAACCAATCGAGCAGCAGCGGGCCGGAAACCGCGACGCCACACGCTGCCGCCGGGCCGAACTGGACCGCGCCGGTGCGGCTGGTCGTGAATGGATTGACGTAATTGGCGTGCTCCCATGGGCCGATCAGCAGACGATGGTGCGCTCGGCCGGGCTCGCGGGCCAGCGCGGACATGGAGCGGTAGAGGTCCAGGTGTGACTTGAGGAAGTTGTCGTGCCAGCCGACCAGCGACAGCACGGGCACGCTGAGATGCTCGACGTCGCGCAGGACGTCAAACGACTCCCAATACTCGTCGTAGTCGGGGTGCTCGAGCCATTCGTGATATTGGACCTCCCCGCAGCGCTGGAGTAGCGGGTGGTCGGTGATCGGCAGTCTGGCGGCGACCGCCGGAGCGTCGATGATCGCCTGCGCGTATTCACGTCGGAGCGCGGCCCGCTCGTCATCGTCGACATCGAGGCGCATGATCGTCTCCGAGAGCGTCATGTAGGCCCAATAGATGTTCCAGCCCAGTTCGAACGCGCCGTTGGTGTAGACCCAGCCGTCGTGATAGTCGGCGCCGGTCCCCAGCAGTACCAGCGCCTTCAGCTCATCCCGGCCCAAGGCCGCCATCGACAATGCGGTCACGGCCGAGTAGGCGGTTCCGTAGCTGCCCAGTCGCCCGTCGCACCACGGCTGCGCGAGCACCCAGTTGAGGCAGTCCTCGCCGTCATCGCGCTCGTGCACGAAAGGATGCCAGCGTGCCTCGCTGCCGGCCCGTCCGCGGACCTCCTGGATGACGACCGCGTAACCCCGACGCACGGCCTCGAGCGGATTGACGAGCAGCAAGCCGGTGATGAAGGCCGATGAGCGACCGCCACGGATGCGGAAGATGAGGGTGGGAAATGGTCCGGCTCCGTCCGGCCGGTACACGTCGGCGGCCAGGTGGACCCCGTCACGGGCGGCGAGAGTGAGGTCGCGTTCGACGACCACAGAATGACTCATCGTGCTACCTCCACATTTCGGGCTGCCAGGTCGGACGGCGACGCCGGGGAAAGCGAACCGCGCTTAGGCACGGACCACGCGACCGGTCGCCCCGCGATCGAAGACCGTGGCGTCCGCCTGGGTGGTGCGCAGTTCCCGCTTGAGGACTTTCTCGGTGGGCGTCTTGGGCAGCGCGTCATACACCTCCAGATATCGCGGCACGGCAAAATACGGGAGCCGCTCGTCGCACCAGGCCCAGAACGCCTCGGCATCGAGAGTCGCGTCTGGCACCAACACGAGGCACGCCTTGATCTCATCCTCGCCGCCCTCTTCGTCGGCCGGCACGGCGACCACGGCCGCTTCCGCCACGACGGCGTGGGTGCCGAGCACGTGCTCGACGTCGGCTGAGGCCACGTTCTCGCCGCGCCGACGGAGGCGGTCTGCGAGTCGGTCGACGAAGCAGAGATTGCCCGCCTGGTCGAACCGGCCGGCGTCGCCGGTGTGCAGCCATAGGTTGCGAAATGCCTCGACGGTGCGCTCGGGCATGCCGAAGTAGCCGTGGGTCACCGTCCACGGGAGCTTGGTTCGGACCACGATCTCGCCGACCTCGCCCTGGGCCAGCGGAAGGTCGTCCTCGTCCACGACGCTGACCTCGTAGAACTCCTCGCCGACCTGACCGGAGGAGACGTCATCCGAGCGATCCACGACCCGGCGCGCCACCATTCCGATCTCGCTCGTGCCGTAGGACGTGACGATGCGTTCGATCCCGAAACGGTCGCGGAACCGCCGTGAGAGGTCCGGCAGGCACGGGACCATCCAGACCGAGCGCAGCGAATGGTCCTGGTCGTGGTCGGTGGCGGGCTGGCGGAGCACGAAGTCGACCATCACCCCCAGCATCGAGGAGTGCGTCGCGCCCGATGCGCGGAGACGGTCAAGCCAGCGTGAGGCCGAGAACCGCTCCTCCAGGCGCGCCGCCGCGCCGACAATCAGGCAGCCGTAGACGGTCATGTGGGCGTTGATGTGAAACAGCGGCAGCTCGCTGATATAGAGCCCTTCGGAATCGAGGTCCAGCAGCTCGAGGTTGCGCTCGTTGAGCAGGTGCCCGTGGGCATAGGGCATGAGCGCCCCTTTTGAGCGCCCCGTGGTCCCAGAGGTGAACAGCACCGCGTAGGTGTCCGCGGGCGTGACCTTGGTGTCCGGCGGCGCCTGCGCGCTCGGCACCGACTCGAACGAGCGGGCGGCGAAGCGACCCGTCTGCTCGGGCACCCCACCACCGACGACGATCAGCTCTTCCAGCAACGGCATGTTGTCCTGGGAGGCGAGCACGGTCTCCACGAATCGCCGCTCGACCACCATCAGCCGCGCTTGGGCGGTGTTGACCAGGTGCTCCAGGAAGTCGCCGCGGTAGTCGGTATTGACCGGGGCGTGGAACGCACCGAGCTTGTTGAGGGCGAACCAGGTGAGGACGAACTCCAGCCGGTTGCCCATCATCACGATCACGCGATCACCGCGAGCGACGCCCAGCGCCGCCAAGCCGGCGGCCAGGCGGTCGCTCAGCTCGTCGGCCTCACCGTAGGTCACGGCGGCCTCGTCGACGGCGAACGATAGGAAGCGCCGGTCGCCCTGCTCGCGAGCGCGCTGGCGCAACAACTCGGGCAGGACCCAACGGCGGGGGTCCTCGACGACAAGCTTCATGCGGCCCTCATCTCATCCCGTCCTTCGTGAAAAACTAAACCAAACGATTGGTTGAACCCTAGCGAGCGCCCGACGTCGCCGTCAAGCGCGCAGGGATCGATAAAGAATCTCGCATTTCTACCAATCGGTCGGTAGACTCGCGGCCGCGGCCGCGAGTTGCCACAAACACTGAGGACAGGAGAAGACCGCCATGGCTGACAAGGGTGCAATCGAGGACCTGTTCTCCCGCTACGCGTGGGGGATGGACTCCCGGCAGTTCGCGTTCACGCGTGACACCTTTGCCGCTGACGCTCGCTTTACGCTCGACATCGTGGGCGATCCGGCCATCGAGCCCATCGAGGGCGGGCAGCAGATCGGCGATTTCATCGAGTCCACGACGCGTGAGCAGACCGATCAGCGACGCCACGTGATCACCAACGTGCATCTGGAGGACGAGCGCGACGACGCCGCCACTGCGGTCGCCTACCTGTCGCTGATGGTCACCGACGGCGGCGAGCTGCGGCCGCAGGCCACCGGCGTCTACACGGTGCAAGCGGTGCGCGGAGGCGACGGCTGGCGCTTTCACACCATGCATCTGACGCTCGACCGGCCGTTCTAAGGCCACCCGTCACGGTCTCGGAATCCAATCCAATTCAAACAAACGAATGGTTGACTTGAGGCGTCGATTTCGTTATCACTGCGGACTGGGAGATCGGCTCCCGGGCACTGGAGGAGTGGGCCGCAGCGGCGGCCACGACTGAGGAGAGAGTGAGTTGATGCGTAGACCGGTTCCTCGCATATTGCTGGTTGTGTGTGTGGTTGGTGCGTTGGCCGTCGCTGGGTGCGGCGGTAGCGGGAAGAAGTCGAGCTCGTCGAGCACTGCGGCGAGTGTCAGCACGGGTAGTTCTTCGACACCCGTGGCGGTGCAGCAGGTCGCCTCGACGGCGCCCGAGGATCTGGGGAGCTTCGCTCCCGTGTCGGGTCTCGGTGGCAAGGTGCCGCACGAGACGATCGGGTTCGTCAACGTGTTGGGCAGCTCACCGGCGGCGGCGGCGTGCCAGGCCCAATTCCTGCGCGCAGCCAAGGTGCTCGGTTGGACGGTCCATGTCGCCGACGCCATGGGCGATCCGTCGAAGATGGCCTCCGACGTCTCCGCGATGGTGACGGCGCACTCGAACGCGATCGTGACAGTCTCGATCGAGCAGTCGGCCGCGCAGCAGGGGCTGACCGCGGCGAAGGCGGCGGGCATTCCCGCGCTGACCTTCTGCGGTGCCATCACGAACAACGGCGCTCCGCTGTACGCCGCCGACTACGCGCCCAACGACGCCGCCATCGCGGCGACCGTCACGCGTTACATGATCGATGATCTCGGTGGTAAGGGCGACATCGTGGCTCAGTTCTATAGCCCGATCAATGCCCTGGCGCGTCGTGACGCGGTCGCGGAGGCGATGATCAATCAGGCCGGGATGAAGGTGGTAGCGTCGCACCAGGTGGACTTCACCAACTCGGTTGAAGACACCTCGCAGTCGACCCTGGCGATGCTACGCGCGCATCCGGAGGCCAAGGCGGTGCTGGTGGATCAGGACTTCGAGTTCCCAGTCGCCGTGCAGGCGATCAAGAACGCGGGTCTGAACGTCAAGGTGTACGGGATGTATGGCGGCGACCCCGCGTTCCAGAGCCTGCGTGCGGGCGGTCCGGCGCGGGCGATCGCAGAGTCCAACCCGGAGGCGAGCGGCTGGACGGTGGCCGACTCGCTGCTGAAGTATTTCGTCAATCACAAGCCGATCGATCCGCTGGCCGGCTATGACCATCCGTATCCGGTCACGCTGGTAACCGCGGGCAACGTACCCGCGGGTCCGGAGGCGAACCTGTTCCCCGACTATGGGCCTCTGTATGAGGCGCAGTGGAAGGCTGAGGGCTATCAGTTCTAGTCCACACTGGTTCGGTTTTTCGTCCGCGTCGTCGCGTTGCGGCGGCGCGGGGGGGAGCTACTGCTCGCAGAGAGGAGTGGAGTGAGGTGAGCGTTCAGCCAAGTGAGGGGGGCTCAGTCGCCGTCGGTGGCGGCGGTGGCGCGTTGAGCCAGGAGCCGGGGGGCACGCAGGTGGCGCGGGCTCGGGGGTCTGTGGGCCCGTTCTTTCAGCGCTTCGGGGTTCTGATTGCGTTCGCGGCGGTGGTCGTGTTCTTTTCGCTGGAGCGGGGGAGTTCGTTCCCGACGTTGGCGAATTTGCGGGCGGTGTTCTCGGGTGCCGCCCCGCTGGCGGTGCTCGCTGCGGTGTTGACAGTGCCGATGATGATGGGCGACTTTGACCTGTCGGTGGGCTTCAACGCGCAGGTGCTGGGCGCGGTCGTCGTGACACTGATGGCCTTCGATCGGGTGGCGGCGGGAACCTCGATCATCCTGACGATTGTGATCGGGTCGCTGATCGGCTTGCTGCTAGGCTCGCTGATTGCGTGGTCGAAGGTGTCGGCGTTCGTCATCACCTTGGGAGCGGGGATCGTGTTGGAGGGGGTGGAGTTGCATCTCACCTCCGGGAATACGATCTTCTCGGGGCTGTCGAAGTCCTATGTCAAGCTGGCCCAGCACAAGTTACTCAGCTTCACCTGGCCGGTGTGGATCGCGTTGTTAGTGTGCGTGGTGCTGTGGTACGTGACGCGTCATACGGTGTTGGGTCGTCGCATGGCGGCGGTGGGGGGTAACCAGGAGGCAGCGCGGCTGTCGGGAATCAACGTCGAGATGATGCGCACCGCCGGCTTCATCATCGTCGGTATCGGAGCGGCGATCGCCGGGATCATCATCACCTCGCAGGCTGCGTCCTCCTATCCGGACTCCGCGTCGGGGCTGTTGATCCCGGCCTACGCCGGAGTGTTCCTCGGCGCGGCGGTGCTGCGTCCGGGCGAGTTCCACATCTGGGGCACGTTGATCGGCGTGATGTTCATGTCGATCATCCAGAACGGCCTGACGCTGATGGACTACAGCAGTTCCACCACCGACGTCATCCAGGGCGGAATCTTCATCGCCGCCGTGCTGACATCCCGCATCGGCCGACAAGACAGATGAGCACGACGGACTCGCCACCAGACGACACCAACTCGAGTGGAGATCTGGACGCGCCGCTGCTGGAGGTGCGGCACCTGAGCAAGGTGTTCCCCGGTGTGGTCGCGCTCGACGACGTCAGCATGAACGTCCGGGCGGGAGAGGTGCACGGCCTGGTCGGCGAGAACGGGGCCGGCAAGTCGACGCTACTGAAGATCGTCTCCGGGCTCTATGTGGCCGATGGGGGCGAGCTGTTGTGGAACGGGGAGGTGGTCCGCTTCAGAGCGCCCCCGGATGCGGTCAAGCGCGGCATCGAGCTGATCCCGCAGGAGCTCTCGCTCGCGCCCTCGCTGTCTGCGGCAGAGAACATCATGATGGGGATCTACCCGGCCCACCTCGGTCGGGTGCGGTGGCGGGAGGTCAAACGAGAAGCCGAGACGGTCGCCGCCACCATTCACCTGGAGGCCGATCTGAGTCGCAAGGCGTCGACCCTGTCCCCGGCCGAGCAACGGCTGGTGATGATCGCGCGGGCGCTGGCCCGCAAGGCCAGGCTGGTGATCATGGACGAGCCGTCGGTGTCGTTGAGTGAGGTTGAGGTCGATGCGCTCAAGGCCGTCGTGCACCGCCTGCGCGAGCGACGGGTGACGGTGATCTATGTGTCGCACCGGCTCGATGAAGTGTTGGAGCTCACCGATCGCGTCACGGTGATGAAGGATGGCCGGGTGATCTCCACCGATCAGACCTCGGCGGTGAGCAAACCCGTGCTCATCGAGCGGATCATCGGCCGCAGCTACGGCGAGCAGTTCCCGTCGCGGCGCGCGCTCGAATCCACCAGCCCGCTGTTGAGCGTGCGGAACCTCTCCGGTGGGCGAGTCCGTGACGTCTCCTTCGCACTGCACCCCGGTGAAATTCTCGGCATTTCCGGGCTCGTCGGCTCTGGCCGCACCGAGATCGTGCGGATGGTGTTCGGCGCCGACCCGCTCGAAAGCGGTGAGATAGAGGTCGACGGCCGACCGGTGAAACTGACGCATCCGCGGCATGCGATTCGCCGAGGCCTGTCGCTGCTGCCGGAGGATCGCCGTGGTCAGGGCGCAATCGTCAACATGTCGATCGCCGCCAACGTGTCGCTGCCGGTCCTGCGCCGGTTCGCCATGCGGGGAACGGGGATGATCCATGAGCGGGTCGAAGCGCGAGCGGTGCGCGAGCGCATCGACCGCCTCAACCTCTCCACCCCGAACGTGCAACGTCCGCTGAAGTTCCTGTCCGGCGGTAATCAGCAGAAAGCGCTGGTGGCCAAATGGGAGATGAGCGACTCACGGGTGTTCATGTTCGACGAGCCGACGGCGGGGGTCGACGTCGGCGCGAAGCAGGAGATCTATTCGTTGATCGCCCAACTCGGCGCCCGCGGTGCCGGCGTGATTCTGATCTCGTCCGAATTGGAAGAGGTGGTCGGTCTGTGCCATCGCGTCCTGGTCATGCGTGAAGGGCGCTGTGTGGGTGAGTTGGCGGGCGAGGCCATTTCCGAGGCCGCCATTCTGCATCTGTGTTACGAAGGCTGACCTGCGTTTTTCCGGTAGGATTCGACCAATCGTTTGGTGGAAAATTCGGGCTCCGTTCAGTACGCGAGGAAGATCTGGTCCCGGCGAATGGTGGTTCGAGAAAGAGGGGAGTGAGATGCACCGAGGGATTCATCGCTTATTGCTGGTTGTGTGTGTGGCTGGTGTGTTGGCCGTCGCTGGGTGCGGTGGCAGCGGGAAGAAGTCGAGCTCGTCGAGCAGTGCGGCGAGTGTCAGCACGGGCACTTCTTCGGCTCCCGTTGCCGTGCAGCAGTCTGCAGTGACGGCGCCTGAGGATCTGGGCAGCTTTGCTCCGCAGGCGGGGTTGGGAGGCAAGATCCCGCATGAGACGATCGGCTTCGTCAACGTGCTCGGCACGTCGGCTAACGCGCAGGCGTGCCAAGCTGAATTCCTGCGCGCCGCACACGCTGTCGGCTGGACGGTGCACACCGCTGACGCCATGGGCGATCCGTCGAAGATGGCCGCTGACGTGTCCGCGATGGTGACGGCTCACTCGAACGCGATCGTGACGATCGCCATCGAGCAGTCAGCCGCCGAGCAGGGCCTGGCCGCGGCGAAGGCGGCGGGCATTCCGGCGATCTCGATCTGCGGGGCGATCACCAATAACGGTGCGCCGCTGTACGCCGCGGACTACGCTCCGAATGACGCTGCCGTATCTGCCATGGTCGTCCGTTACATGATCGATGATCTCGGTGGCAAGGGCGATGTGGTGGCTCAGTTCTACAGTCCCATCGCGGCCCTGGCGCGTCGTGACGCGGTCGCGGTCGCGATGATCAATCAGGCCGGGATGAAGGTGGTGGCGTCGCACCAGGTGGACTTCACCAACCCGATTCAGGACACGGTCCAGTCCACGCTGGCGATGTTGCGTGCGCATCCGGAGGCCAAGGCGGTGCTGGTGGATCAGGACTTCGAGTTCCCGGCTGCCGTGCAGGCGATCAAGAACGCGGGCCTGAACGTCAAGGTGTATGGGATGTACGGAGAAGATCCGGCCTTTGCCGCTCTGCGGGCGGGCGGGCCGGCCCGAGCAGTCTCGCAGTCGCCCTCGCAGGACAGCGCGTGGACGGCAGTGGATCAGCTGATCAAGTACTTCGTCAATCACAAGCCGATCGATCCGCTGGCGGGCTATGACCATCCGTATCCGGTCACGCTGGTGACCGCGGCCAACGTGTCGAACACCAGCTACGCGGATCTATTCCCGGACTACGGTCCGTTCTACGAGGCGCAGTGGAAGGCTGAGGGCTATCAGTTCTAGTCCACTGACCTGGTGCGGTTCTTCCGTCCGCGTCGGCGCCGGGCGCCGACGCGGACGGAAGCCGGTCATCGCTCAGGCCAGCATGCCCCCACCGTCGATGTCGATGACCGCGCCGCTGAGGAACGCGTTGGTCATGCAGGTCAGATAGATCTCGGCCACCTCGTGCGCTTGACCGACGCGACCCACCGTGGACTGGCGCGCCGCCCCGGCCAGCCTGCGCTCGCGGACCTCAGGATCAAGCACATCGTGCACGGGCGTCACCACCGTACCGGGGGCGATGGCGTTCACCCGAATCGGACCCAACTCGATCGCGAGCGCCCGCGCCATTCCCTCGACCGCCATGTTGACGACGGTGAAAGCGCCCGATCCCATCAGGGGTCGGCGACTACGGATCCCCGACGTGAACGTGATCGAGCCCTGGTCTGACAGCAGCGGCGCAGCCGTGCGAGCACACCGGTACTGGCCCCAGAACTTCGACTCCATCAGATTGCGCACCTCCTCCGTCGGACCCCGGAACAGCCCGGGGGGAAAGCTGTTGGCCGCTGTACACACCAGATGGTCGAGCCGATCGAGATCGGCGAAGGCCCGAGCCACCGACGCCTCGTCGGTGACGTCGATCGCCACCGACCGGATGCCGTCGAGCTCAGCAGCGGCCCGTTCCGGCCGCCGGCTCGCGACGATGACCTCTGCGCCGGCGTCGCGCGCGGCGCCGGCGACCGCCAGACCGATACCGGACGAGCCGCCGACCACCATGACGCGGGCGCCGGCGAGGGCAGCCGTGGACCGCGTCGGGGACGATGCCGGTTGCGCGGGAGGGGTGGACGTCATGCGCTTCTCTGCGTGAGAGCTCATACGTCGGGAAACAGAGCCCCGGACGCGGCGGCCCAGCAAGCGACCCCGGCGACGGGGATGGCGCACACGATTGCCTCGATCAACTCCTCGTCGCTGGCTCCGGCGCGGCGGGCCGTGACGGCGTGGATGCCGACGAAGGGGCCCTCGAGTTCGGCCGCGTTGAGCGAGCACAGGACGAGCTCGGCCAGCTTGGCTGACTCGGGATCCGCGGTCAGCGCCGCGTGGTGCATGCGGAAATATCCCTCAAACACTTCGGGCGAGCGGTCCGCGAGGAGGGCCAGGCGGGGGGGAAGCGCATCGCTGCCGTTATAGGCCAGGAAATAGTCGACGCCGGACACCTCCGCAGACGGACGGGGTGGTTCATCGTCGGCCAGCGGTCCGGCTGCGTGCAGCAACCGTGCGCACGCGCTCTCGCCCCGCGAGATGAGGAGCGCGGTGGCGCCGGTGGCGATCTCGGCGTCGGTCAGGCCCGCTGCTCGTCCGCGCACCAGTTCCCGGCGGGCCAGGTCGACGTCGTGCTTGACCGCCGCCCCCACCGCCACCATCAGGGCTTTGTGAGCGGCTCTGATCGCACCATCGGAATCGATCACGGCGCGGATCCGCGCATACCCGGCTGCCGACTCCGGCGCGACACGGCCGATCTGCTCGATCACTTCCGTCCAGCTGGTTGAATTCGACATGACAGCCTCAGTTCGAGTCACGGTGCAGCCGTCCTGGATGGCCCGGGTACCAGTCGCGGGGAATGTCGGGGCGGTTGGGAACCGCGTCGAGACCGAGCAGCACGTGCTCGGTGATCTGCCAGCGTCCGTCGATGCGCTCGAACTTGTCCTTCATCCGGGCCCACAGGTGCCAGGGCTCGCCCGTGTTGTGCATGCGGTGGTAGGCGTACACGTAGGCCAGGACGTCGGCGGTGTCGCCATCGATCCGCGCGGTGATGTTGCCGACGTGGTGGCTGGTGCGCTCATACTGGTCGAGCACGCGGCCGAGCGAGCGGGCAAAGCTGTCGCGACCCCGCTTGCGCTTGCCGGTCATGATCTCGAACTCGACGTCCTGCGCGAAGCATTGCGACGCGCCTTCAGGGTCGTTCGCGTCGACGCGGTCGAAATAGCGCACGAACGCCTGCTCGATCTCGCGCGCGTCGAGCAGCTCACGCAGCGCCGTCTGGTCATCCGTCGTCAGGCTCATGTCTCCCTCTCGGTGTGGTTGTCCTCACTCGTTCCTCGGCGACCGTGGCCTCAAGCCGCCGTCAGCTCCCGGTGCCCGTAGCACAGCTCGACGATGGCGAGTTCTGTCGCCTCGTCCCCGTCCAGTTCACCCACCAACCGGCCCTCCTGCATCACGATCACGCGGTTGCACACCGCCACCATCTCTGAGAACTCTGAGGAGATGAAAATGATGCCCTTGCCCTGGGAGGCGAGGTCCTCGACCAGCCGGTAAATCTCCTCTTTGGCCTCCACGTCGATGCCGGCGGTGGGCTCGTCGAAGATGAACACCTTGGCGCCCCGCTGTAGCCACTTGCCCAGAACGACCTTCTGCTGGTTGCCCCCGGAGAGGAAGCGCACGGGCTGTTCGACGCTCGAGGTCCTGATCGAGAGCCGCTCGATCATGTCCCGGGCGGCGCCGCGCTCGCGCGACTTGGACGGGAACGGGCTGTGGGCGCGACAGAACGCGGGCAGCGAGGCCAGGGTGACATTCTCGCGCAGGTTGAAATCGAGCACCATGCCCTCATAGCGGCGATCCTCAGGCAGCAGGACGATGCCTGCCTGCAGGGCCTTGGGCGGCGTGCTTGTGTCGACGGCCTTCCCGTCGACGAACACCTCCCCACCGATGCGCGGGTCCGCGCCATAGATCAGTTTGACCAGCTCGGTCCGGCCGGCCCCGACGAGTCCTCCGATCCCGAGGATCTCGCCGGCGCGCAGATCGAAGCTCACTTCGCGAACGTCGGCAGACTCGAGCTTCTCCGCCCGCAGGATCTCCGGGCCGTCGGGGCGTCCGCCGACATTGCGAGCCCGGCGACGCTCCGAGGCGGTTGCCCCGGAGCTTTTGCCGGTGATCGCGGTGATCAGACGGGGGCGGTCGGTGTTAGCCGTGAGGGCGGTGAGTTCGACCTCGCCGTCGCGCATCACCACCACGCGATCGGTCAGCGAGAGGATCTCCTCGAGCCGGTGTGAGACGTACAGGACCGAGCCGCCGCGTTGCTTGATCTGCCGGCAGATCCCATGCAGGTGCTTGATCTCCTCGTCGGTGATTGAGGTGGTGGGCTCATCGAGGACGACCAGGCGCGCCCGAGCCAGGAGCGCGCGGGCGATCATGATCACGCGCTTCTGGGCGATCGAGAGGTGGTCAATCGGCGCTCGCGGATCGATCGAGGGATCGAGGTCCTTGAGCACCTCCTGCGCTTGCTCGTACATGGTCGACCAGTTGACCAGCGCCCCCATGCGGCGCGGCATCTTGCTGCCGAGCATCACGTTCTCGGCCACCGTCATCAGCGGTATCTGCTCGAGCTCCTGGTGCATGAAGGCAAATCCGAGTGCCTGGGCATGGCGGGGATCGGGGACCGTTACCAGCTCACCGTCAACCCTGATCTCGCCTTCGTCGGGTGTCACAGCCCCGGCCAGGATCTTGATCACCGTGCTCTTGCCGGCCCCGTTCTTGCCCACCAGGCCCACGATCTCGCCGAGTGGGATGTCAAAGGATGCACCGTTGACCGCCAGGACCCCGGGGTAACGCTTGTAGAGCCCCTCGACCCTGACCAGCGGGTCGCCGCTCATGCTGCCTTCCGCCCGATCCGCGAGAGCAGCACGGCGCCGGCCAGGATGACGCCCTGGACGATCAGGATCACCGAGGTCGACAGCGACAGCTCGGTCAACCCGGTGGAGATCACCTCGAGGAAGAATGCGCCCACCAGGGTGCCCAGGACGTTGAACTTGCCGGGCCTGAGCACGGCTGACCCGAGGAAGACGGCTGCAAATGCGGGGAGGAAGAACGGGGCCCCGGAGTTCGGAGATTGTGAGTCATTCTGGGAGCTGATCAAGACCCCCGCGATCACCGAGCACACGCCGATGATCATGAATCCCGCCGTCCGCAGTTCGCGCACCCGGATGCCCGACAGGCGCGCGGCCTCCTGATTGCCTCCCAAGGCATACATGTATCGCCCGATCGTGGACTGCTCGAGCAGCAGGTAGAGGACCAGCAGCACAAACAGCATGACGAAGAACTGGTTGGAGAGCCCCAGGAAGCTGCCTGTGGCAATGTTGGCGTACGCCTTGGGAATCCCGGAGAAGATCGTCTCCTGATTGGTGATCTGGTACTCGAGGCCGTTATAGACCTGCCCCATGGCCAGGGTGATGATGAACGACGA
>Ga0302325_10022734_pt1 | contig 13108 bp, 14 predicted proteins | sample Palsa_T0_2_FD_201948 | JGI IMG/M metagenome (GOLD analysis project Ga0302325, IMG submission 201948) | Peat permafrost microbial communities from Stordalen Mire near Abisko, Sweden - Palsa_T0_2 | ecosystem: Environmental > Terrestrial > Soil > Palsa > Peat permafrost | place: Sweden: Abisko... | reverse complement strand
GCTGGCTGGTCAAGGGGGGCGGCGGCGCCCACACCCGGGAGAAGATCGTGGCCGGGGCCGCGGACCGGTTCGTTGTTATCGCCGACTCCTCCAAGCCGGTCCCGGCCCTGCACGCCCCTGTCCCCCTCGAGCTGCTGTCCTTCGGGCTGCGCGCCACCCTGCGCCGAGTCGACCCGGCTTCGCTGCGCGACGTCCCGCTGAGCCCGGATGGCGGCGTGATCGCCGACTACCACGGGCCGGTCGAGGACCCGGCGGCGCTCGCCGTCTGGTTGTCATCGACGCCCGGGGTCGTGGCTCACGGCCTGTTCCCGCCGCAGATGGTGGCCACGGTCCTGGTCGGCCGGGGCGAGTCGGCCGACCGGATCGACTTCACACCAGCTAATTGACCGGATCTGGCAGAATCTCCCGTTCAGATACGCACGTAATCACCGGGCCGGACCTTACCGGTCGCCGCGCCTGCTCGCGATCAGCGCGGGTCCTCGTCATTGAGGAACATGATCCTCCTCCAGCTCTGCCCGAGACAGCGCTCACTATGCCCGTCCGTTTGTTGGGCCGGTAGCGAAGATTCAACGGAGCATGCGAGGAATCCCGGCCGTTCAGTTCAGGGCCGGGAGGAATCGCATCGGTTCAGGTCTAGATCTAGACGGGGCGCTTCTGCTGCTCGATGTACTGCGTGATGATTGCGGGCGGTGCGCTGCCCGCGGATGCGGCGAAGTAGGACGGGGACCACAGGTGGCCGTGCATGAGGTGCCGGTTGACGTGGCTGGTGAACTCTTTCCGCAGGTAGTGCGCCGATACGCCTTTGAGGCGGTTGACCAGCGTGGAAACGGGGAGTTTCGGCGGGTAGTGCACCAGCAGGTGCACATGGTTGTTCTGCCCGTTGAACTCGCGCAGTTCGCAGCCCATCTCCGCGCACAGGTCCCGCATCACCCGCTCGCACGCGGTGAGCATCTCCCCGTTGAGGACGTCCCGCCGGTACTTAGTGACGAAGACGAGATGGACGTGGAGGTGGTAGACGACGCTGCGGCCCCTACGTATATCCGGGTCCGGTGCCCAGCGTGGCGACATAGGGAAGATGCTATCAGCAGGCTAGGCTGGCACTTGTGAAGCTGGTTGCCGCGGTGCGCCTGTTCCCAAGCGCCCCCCAGGAGGCGGCGCTCCGGGACACTTTGGCGCTGTGCAACCGGGCCGCGAATACGGTGTCCGCGCGGGCGTTCGAGGCACGGGTCACCGGGAAGCAATCCCTCCAGCGCCTGGTCTACGGTGACCTGAAGGAGGCGGGCCTGTCGGCGCAGCCCGCGATCCACGTCGCCCGGAAGGTCGCCGGCGCCTACGCGACCCTGATGGCGAGCATCCGGGCGGGGAACCTCGGCCAGCCCGGATCGAAACGGCGGGTGAAAGCCGAGTCGAAGCCGATCCGGTTCCGGCCGGACGCCGCGCAGCCGTTCGACGACCGGTGCCTGTCCTGGCAGCCCGCCCGGCGCACCGTGTCGATCTGGACCACCGCCGGGCGGATGGCCGGGATACCGTTCCGCTGTTCCGATGCCCAGTACGAGCAACTCCGCGAGCACCGCCGCGGCGAATCGGACCTGGTGCACCGGGACGGCAAATGGTACCTGTACGCCACCTGCGACATCCCCGAACCCGGCCTCACCGAGCCGGACGGGTTCACCGGCGTCGACCTGGGAATCGCGAACATCGCCACCACCGATGACGGGACCCGGCACTCCGGCAAGCACCTGAACCGGCACCGGCACAGGGCCCGGCACCTGCGCCGCAAACTCCAGGCCAAGGGCACCAGATCCGCGAAACGGCTCCTGCGCAAGAGGTCGCGTAAGGAAACCCGGTTCGCCGCCGGCACCAACCATGTCATCGCCAAGCGCATCGTGACCGAGGCTGAACGCACCGGACGCGGCATCGCCCTGGAAGACCTGGGCGGCATCTGCGGGCGGGTACGGCTCCGCAAGCCCCAGCGGGTCACGCTGCACTCCTGGGCGTTCGCCCAGCTCGGCCACTTCATCGCCTACAAGGCGGCACGGGCCGGGGTCCCGCTGGTATACGTCGACCCGGCGTACACCTCGCAGATGTGCTCGTCCTGCGGGCACGTCAGCAAAAAGAACCGGCCCAGCCAGGCCACGTTCCGCTGCACGTCATGCGGCTTCGCTGAGCACGCTGACGTGAACGCAGCCCGTAACATCGCAGCACGCGGTGCCGCGGACTGGGCAGTGAGTCACGCTGCCGACGACGCGGCATGAGCATGCCATCCAGGCATGCCCGTGACCCGCAAGCTCGGCCCTTCACCTCAGGGCCGAGAAGCTGACCCTGCACATATCCGCGCGCCGATCACCTTCCCGGCGGACTCATTGAGCTTGCCGGACGCATACGCGCGCAGCCTCTTCGAGATGTCCAGCGAGCTGCCTCCGCACATCCGTGACTACGCAGCCAGCAACCACTACGACGTCAGCGGAGGCACCGGGGATTCGTCTATAACTCCGACATGGTCTCGCTCGTCCAGTTCCTCGACATCGGCACGCGTGCTCTGGCCTTGCGGCAACCCCCATGAAGGCGAGCCTTATCGCCTACTGGGCGGCCAAGGAAGGAAGCTCCGCTGCGGAGTACGAGGACGCCTGGCGAATTCTTCCCGGTACCGCTGACGAGGTGCCGGGCAACTGGGTGGCGGTAGCTGTCGCCGACGGCGCCACCGAGAGCCTCCTGGCTCGCCGGTGGGCCGCCATGACGGCGGACGGGTTTGCGCTGGCCCGCACCGCCGTGTGCGATGCCGATTCGTTCGCCGGGACAGCTCTCGCCCTGTCGGCGCGATGGCCTGCTGTTGTGGAGTCATACACCGTGGAGCGTGCGGCAGCCGGCCGGCCGCTTCGCTAGTATGAGCGCCCAGGCCTGGAAAAAGGTGCCTTCGCCACGCTTCTCACCCTCCAGATGAACGCCGCTGACGCCCCGGCAGATGACCGGAGCCGCTGGCCCAGTCCGGCATCCCGCGCGTCATCGGCGACTGGAGATCGGCCGCCATCGGCGATACCTGCCTCTTCCAGATACGTGACGGGCGCCTGCAGGCCGCCTTCCCGCTGGACCAGAACCGCAGCTTCAATACCAGCCCTGCGCTGCTCGGGAGCTGCGATGCTGATCCCGAGGTGATCGCGGATCACGTCCGGTTCGCCGAGGGCACCGTGGCCGAAGGCGATGATTTCTTCGTCTGCACGGACGCGATGGCGGCCTGGTTCCTCGCGTGCGTCGAAGGTGGCGGCAGGCCCTGGGAAACCCTGCGGGATCTCACTCAGATCGGGTTCGCGGAATGGGTGTCGGAGGCCAGGCGGACAGGCGCGCTCCACAATGACGACGTAACCCTCGTGCACATGGACATCTGGTGAGCCGCCGGTATGGCTAAGCTGCAGTCGTTCCCCAGCGGATTCCAGTACCAGGAAGCGGTGCAACATCCGGACCGGTGCTTTTCGGATTCGGACCTGAGGTCGGCCTCGTTTGAACGGATGACGATGGGGCTGCCCAAGATGATTTCCGGTAACTTTGCTTCCGTCTTCCCGATGACTTCAGCTTCTGGGCACAAATACGCAGTGAAATGCTTCACCCGGCGAGTGTCGCATCAAATGCAGCGCTATGAGCGTATCAGCGCCCGGCTGAGCACCCTGAAACCGTGGTGGGCGACGGATTTTCAGTATCTTCCGCAAGGAATTCAGGTAGAGGCTTCCCTGTATCCGATTCTGCGCATGAACTGGGTAAATGGGTGCACGCCCACTTACTGGATCAGCCAGCACACCAATAGACCCGCGACAATTATGAAACTCGCGCACTGCTTCGGCGAGATGGTGCATGACCTGTCGAACTCAGGCCTGGCTCATGGCGACCTGCAGGCCGGGAACCTGCTGGTCACTGATGACGGCCAACTGCATCTCGTCGATTACGACGGGATGTACGTGCCCGGCCTGGACGGGCTGCCACCGGACGAGGTGGGCCATCCGGACTATCAGCCGCCTAGTCGCTCCCAAAACGACTACGGCCCGGCCATGGACCGGTTCTCCGCCTGGCTGATCTCTCTCTCCCTCAAAATCCTGGCTGCCGCTCCGGAGCTCTGGGATCAGCTCAATCCGGCGCACGACGAGTATCTGCTCCTCGACAGGCATGACTTTCTTGATCTAAATTCTTCGTCGCGCCTCTCTACGCTCTGCTCGCATCAAGATATGGAAGTCCGCAGGCTCGCCCAGGTAACACGGCAGATCCTTTCGCTTCCGCCGGCGGCGATACCCGCCCTCGCGGTCCCATCGCCAAGCCCCGGCCGCACTACCGCTGCTTCGCCAACCACCGCACCGGGTGGCATACCCGGCTGGATACGCAGCCACATTACGGAGCATGCTGGCTCACCGGTCGAGCCCGAAGCGCAGGAACCCGCCAGGCATGGTCAACGCCATGACCGATGGCTCACCTGGCTGGTGCGCGTGCTCATCGCGCTACCGCTAATAGCGTTTGCGGGTGCCAGCGACTGGCGGCTCGGTCTGGCAATCTTTTTCACGGTGGTTTTCCTCGTCACGATGGCACTATGGCTGCTCTACCGGCGCGATCCCCTCACAAAGGGATACACGGAACTGGCGCGGGCACGCAGGAAGGCCGTATCCGGCGCCAGACAGATAAGCGGAAGAATCTCCAGCGTCCAGAGAGAAATAGCAGGGGCCGAGCGCGCAGAAGAGCGACTGGTTGACCGGCACACGAAAGAGCAAGTATCCCTCACGACCGACTTCGATCGCGGCGGCAGATGGCATCGAATGAGATCGAGTCGATCGCTGACCAGACCGCTGAGATACAGCGACAGTTGAATGTTGCGCAGATCGATATGGACAAGCGACATCAGGCCGAACGGATTTCGCTCGACCAGCGCAGGACAGCACTGGCCGCTCAGCTCGGCCAAGCCCATTCTGATCATCTCGCCGCGCAGGAGCTCGTCCTCGACAGGGAGGGCCGCATGGCCTCTTCGGCTGGGCCACCCACGTTCGGCCGCTTCATAAGCTCGGCACTTCGCGGGCGGGCTTCAGGCGTAGCCAGCTACTAGGGGGCGGGCCCCGGGACCATGCAGGCTACCTTTCCCCGGGGGTACGCGGACAGCAGGGGGCAGTCGCCCACGCATCCCCGGACCGGGCGGTTAGCTTGCCTGCTCCAGCCTTTCCAGCTGGTCCATTAGGTGAATCAGATGGATGGCCTTGACTTCTATCGTTCCGCCGTTTAGTCGGGTGCGCCACATCGGGTCGTGCTCACACGGCGGGAAGAACTCGGCATCGGGATGCAGCAACTGGTAACGCAGTTTCCTGGGGACCTGGTCCCGTACGTCAACAGCATTCATCGCGGATGCGTGGCTTCACTGAAGTCCCGGATGATCGCGATCCGCAACGACCATGGGTCCTCAGCAACCAGTAATGTGCTGGGGACGCCTATGCGGGACGCCCGGAATCCCCCCGCCGCCTCGGTGATCTCGTAGCGGTCACCCCACGTGAGCCGTAGTCCTATCAGCGCCTCCTCGAATGTCTGGTCGTTCTGGTCTCCTGTTTTCGTTGTGCCCATTGCGGGTCACTTCCCCTCTGCTGTTCACGGTAGATGCGCGGACCGAGGGGGCTTAAGGGCAACAGGGCATCAGCGGGCGGACCGGAGGGCCCGAACCGGACCGGGGGCCCCGAACCGAACCGGACTGCCGATTCTGGGGCATCTTCGTGCAATGAGCCCGAGGCCGTTTCCCCGGTCCCGGGCTCATCCATTCACAACGGCGCGTCAGCGAACCCCTGCCAAAAGGAAACTGACGCCCATCTCTAAAGGAGGATACGTCGTGCAGACGTTCCCATGCGCGAACCCGAACTGGGCCGAGCGAGTCCGCCCGACCGGACCGGACGACGGCTACGACGATCGGGTGTTCCCGTACATCCATCTAGTGCCGCACAGCAGATTACGTTCACACCCGGCGAGCCCGAGCCCGGCCGCAGCGCGCGCCAGCGAGCAGCGGGACCGCCGCGATCCTGAGCCGCTTCATGACGTCGCCCATATCTCATTCCGGGTGCCGGTGTTGAACCAGAGCTCCTGCTGCGTGCCGTTGCCGCCGTACCCGGTGTCGTTCAGCACCCTGTTCTGTGCCGGGTTGGTGGCGATCCACTTGGTCAGCCGCCGTTTCTGGGTGCTCCACACCTGGTTGGACCCCCGTTGCATGCCACGAGGTACACCTTGGTCCCTTCCGCGGTCCCGTTCGCGGTCAGGCACAGCCCGTTGTGCCGGATGGTGCCGTCACTCATGACCTACCACACCTGGTTCGGCCCCCCGGTACGCTGCCAGACCTGCACGATGGCACCGTTGGCACTACTGTTGTGCCGGTCATCCAGATACGGGCCCATCTGGGTGAGCCGGATGGTTTCCCGGTCAAGGATCGCTAGATGGGGCCGAGGGGGGCCGAGAGGCAGCGCCGGGTGGGCTTTTGCGGCATCGGATCCGCGAGGTCCAGAGTTCTTGCCCGTGACGGCGGCCGTTGCCGGTTAGCCAGCCAGCGCCGCGGCGATCACCGGGTCGACGCGGACCGCGCCCGCGAAGTCCACGGTGGGGTCGGCCGCGACAATCTGCACGTTCTCGGCCGTCCGGGGCGCGTGGACCATCTTCCCGCTCCCGATGTAGATCGCGACGTGCGAGATGTACGCGGGATCGGCCGGGTCGGTGCGGTAGAAGAGCAGGTCGCCGGGCTCGAGCTGGCTGACCGACACGGCGGGGCCGGTCATCGCCTGGTCGGCGGCCACCCGCGGCATGGCCACGCCGGCCTGCGTGAACGACCATTTCACCAGCCCTGAGCAGTCGAACGCCTTCGGGTCGGCCGCGCCGTATACGTACGGCGTGCCCACCCGGCTGACGGCGGCGTTCACCATTTTGGTGGCCTGGGCGTGGCTGACGACTCCCCCGGTCGTCCGGGTGTTGAGCGGCTCGACCGTCGTGTTGACGGGGGTGATCGCCGCCACCATCATTATCAGCGACGCTGGATTAGCGCGCGGAGCGCTGATCACCACGGCATTCGACGCGGGCATGCCCAGCGAGTGGGCGACGGCGTGGGAGACCACCGCATCAACGCCCGCGATGCCGGTGGCGGCGAACGCGCCGATCCGGAGATTCTGCCGCTTGACTCCCGCCACGGAGATCACGCTGCTCAGCGACAGCCCCTCCTGCTAACCCAGCGTGGCGGAGACGACGGCCGCGCCGTTCGCCACGCTCTGCCAGAGCGGATTAGAGGCCGCCACCGTCTTCGCCGTATAGCCGCGGAACGTTGACGGGTTGACGCCCAGCACGGCGGCGGACGTGTTATTGACCTTCAGCTCGCCCGCCTCGGCGGACTGGATAGCGGCGACGCCGGGCAGCTTGCCGATGGCAGTGAGCGTCTTGGCCGTGAGCGATGCCGGCGCGACCACCATCAGGTCGGCCTCGGTGAGCCCGCGCAGCGGCGCAACGGCGGACGTGCTACTGCCCGCCCGGGACGAGACGGCGGGCAGCGTCATGCCGGTCAGGCGAGCGGTACCGGGCCCGCCGGCCAGTGATCCCGCGCCGGGACCGTGGCCCGGCCCGACCGCCGGAACGCTCAGGCCCACGGCCGCTCCGAGCAGCGCGGAAATGACCACGACCGCAGGAGGTGAATGTGCCTTTCCCCGCAGCCACTGCTCCGCTACCGTTTCGAAGTATCGCCTGCCCGGCGGCGTGTCTGCACCGGCTGCGCCGGGTCGCGCAATATCCTTTGAATGGTTCCGGCCGCCGACCGGGACCGGCCGTTTATCAGCACATATATACCATTTGCAGCCCATACGTCTGACCCCCGTTGCGTGACCTGACTTGGACGATTCACCCAACCGGTCAAGCGCGAAAATTCAGCTGTCCGATGCCGGCATAACCCTTTCTCGCTCTGAGTGCGGGTCAACCAGGTGACTCGTACGCAAAGCTTTGCCGGCTGACGGAATGTGACGGACAATATTCATTCTGTCACAATTCCGGGCGGCTAATTATGACATAAATAGACACTTTTCGGCTATATACTGATAAATCCATTTAGGTGAGTTAACGCACAGGGCAGCCGATACAATCACAGTTATCCATGCGCAACCGGGCCAGGCTCAGTGAGGTTTTCCCAGCAAGCACTGAGCAAGCACTGAGCAAGCATGAGCGGCCTTACCGCGGGTAGCACGCTCTGGCTGGTCAGCGGGATCGCGATGGCCGCGGAACGCGGCGCTGTCGGTGCCGCGTCGCTGCTGCCCGACCTTGTAGCCTGCAAACGAGTGGCAACGATCCGGCCGGAGGGAACCGAGTGCCCAGGTCACGCGACGGTAAGGCGTTCGCCGGCAAAGCCGGCTACGTGGTGGCCTGCACGCTGTCCGCGGTGGTCCTGATGGTGAGCGGGTTCGCCTATTACGTGAAGGACCAGGTGGCCTTCATCGGCGGCTCGGATGTCATCAGCGGGGGCCCGGAGACCGGCGCCATGAACATCCTGCTGATGGGGCTGGAAAGCCGTACCGACTACGACGGGAACATCCTGCCGGCCAATCTCCTCAAGGCCCTGCACGCGGGCAGCGTGCAGGGCGTCGAGAATGGCGTAGGCGGCCAGGACACGAACACCCTGATCCTCATCCACATCTTCGCGGGCGGGCAGAAGGCCGTCGGCTTCTCGATCCCGCGTGATGACTGGGTGACCTTCCCCAAGACGTACGACGGCCAGTCACAGGGGAAGATCGACCAGGCCTACGGCCTGGCCTGGGCGCAGAGCCTGAGCCAGACCGTCAACTCCGGCATGAGCCACAACCAGCGCTACCTGGTGGCCAACGAGGCGGGCCAGGCGGCCACGATCGCCACCGTCGAGCAGCTGACCGGGGTACACGTCGACCACTTCGCCGAGGTCAACCTGGCCGGCTTCTACCAGCTCGCGCAGACCTTCGGCGGCATCGAGGCGTGCCTGGTGCCGTGGAACGGGGGCCAGAACCTGCATGACGCCAACTCCGGCTTCAGCCAGTCGCACGCGGGTTACGTGTTCCTCACGCCCGCGCAGGCACTGGCGTTCGTGCGGGAGCGGGACAACCTCCCCAACGGGGACATCGACCGCACCCACCGGCAGCAGGCCGTCATCGACTACGTGGTCTGGAAGCTCAAGAACGACGGGGTGTTCAGCGACATCGGCCAGCTCACGAGCCTGCTCGACGTGGCAAAGAAATACGTGATCACCGACTCTGGCTGGCAGATCCTCACTTTCGCCGGCGAGATGAGAAGCCTGACCGGGAAGAACCTGACCTTCCAGACGGCGCCGGTCATCAGCACCGCCGGCCACGAGGATGGCCAGACCGTCAACCTCATAGACCCGGCCGCGATCAAGAAGGACGTGCAGAGCACCTTTTACCCGCCGACGCCCGCGCCTCAGCCGACGGCGAGCAAATCGACGGGGACGTCGCTGCCGGCCCGCGCGACCACCGTGGACGTCTACAACGGCGGCGGCACGCCCGGGCTGGCCGGTCAGCTGTCCCAGGCGCTGACGTCGGCTGGCTTCAAGGCCGGCAAGGTCGGAAACATCGCCAGCCAGTCGTCCACCCGGGTGCTGTACGGCACGGGAGCGGGGCCGAGCGCGGCGAAGATCGCCGGGCATTTCAGCGGCGTGACCGCCGCGGCGGGTGGTTCGGTGGCAGCCGGTCACGTGGAGGTCCTGCTGGGCACCGACGCCACCGCCGTGCCCGCCGGCATCGGCTCCGCCGCCTCGTCAGGTTCCCCGGCCAGTTCCCCGTCCGGTTCCCCGTCCGCCAGTCGCACACCGGCGTCGAACAACGGCCAGGTGGCGGTGTCCGGGAACGCGAAGTACGGCATTCCCTGCGTTTACTAGTCGGTGGGGGTCGATCAGCCCAACGACGCGGCGCCCGCCTGTGCGTCTTCGGTCAATGCTCGGGAGGTCCTCTGTGACCGCGTTGACGTCGCTTCGGGGACTGCAATCCCAGTGCAACTCCTGCCGTGCCAGGCTCGCTGTGGTGGCCGGCCGGGCCGACGACCGGGTTCAGTGCCGACTCCGCGCCGTGAAATCGCTGATGGCAGCTACCTGATGGCACTCGCGCCGGGTATCAGTGCTGAGTATCCAGCCGGCCGCGTGCGCCGTGCTGGGATCGGCGTCGATCGGCAGGCCGAACTCACGTGAGCAGCGACTCCCCGTCTCCACCCGGGAGTACCCGGCCGCCGGGAGGTGCCTTGCCGGTCAGGGTGCGGCGGCTACTGAAGACCCGCGCGGTCTGGATCTCCCCGTTCATCGTGGGATCGATCGTGGTGGTCCTGGTGGTCACGGCGTTCTATATCGGCTCGGTGGTTAACCCTGCCGGGCACCTGCACGGCCTGCCGGTGGCGATAGTGAACCAGGACCGCGGCGCGACCACTGACACCCAGCGGGTCGATTTCGGCCAGCAGGTGCAGGCTGGCCTGTCGCGGAGCCCGTCGGTCACCGATCCGCTGGGCCTGGCGGACACCACGCTCCGCGCCGCTGAGCAGGCAATGGACCGCGACGGGTCCTATGCGGCGGTCGTAATTCCGGCCGGCTTCACCTGAGCGCCTTCTACATCGCCCTGCTGACCCTCATGTGCGGCTTCCTCGGCGGGGCCATCGTCAACTCGTCGGTAGACGCCTACCTCGGCTATGCCAGCACCGAGGTCGGGCCGCGGTGGAGCCAGCGCCGGCCGGTGCCGATCAGCAGATGGCAGACGCTGATCATCAAGTGGGTCATCGCCGCAGTGCTCGCCGGCCTGACGACCGGGCTCATGCTCCTGGTGGCAGCCGGCCTGCTCCGCATGGACGCTCCGCACGCCGGACTGCTGTGGCTGCTGACCTGGCTGGCGGCGGCCAGCGTGACCGAAGGAACGATCGTCTTGTTCGCGGTCCTGGGCGCGTCTTTCGGCCAGCTCCTGGCGATGCTGCTGTTCGTCTACGCAGGACTGGCCTCCGCCGGCGGCACCGTACCGCTGCAGGCCCTGCCACTCTTCCTCCGCACGCTGGCCCAGGCCGAGCCGCTGCGTCAGACCGGACTTCCGGAGTTCGTAGGCATTTTCAGGGTCCCGGGAATGAGAATGTCCTGGTAGGCGCGTTCCGGGGTGCCAGAAATTACAGTTGGGCGTAGGCACACGCATACTTGTACTGAAAAGCACATTTATGTAATTTGGTAGGCATGTACCTGAGGGAGACCCGGCGGAAGAACAAGGACGGCACCGTCGTCTCCTACCTGCAGCTCGCGCACAATGAGCGCCACCCGCAGACCGGAACGCCGGCCGCGAAGGTCATCCACAACTTCGGCCGCGCGGACCAGGTGGACCGGGAAGCGCTGCGGCGGCTCGTGGCCTCGGTCAGCCGGTTCCTGGAGCCGGCGCAAGCGGTCGCGGCGACGGCCGGCAGCGATGTGGAGATCATCGACTCCCGCCGGTTCGGCGGGGCGTTCGTCCTGGATCAGCTGTGGGAGCGCCTCGGGATCGGCCCGGCACTGCGGCGGGCCGCCGCCGGCCGGCGCCTCGATGCGGGCGTCACGGAGCGGGTCCTGTTCGCGCTGGCAGCGAACCGCTGCCTGGAGCCGTCGTCCAAACTCGCCGCGTGCCGCTGGGTGACCGAGCGCGTCGCGATCTTGTCCTGTCCCGCGTTCGACGACGACGCCGCGTACGCGGCGATGGACTTCTTGCTGGCGGCGCTCGGCGAGATCGCAGAGGAGATCTTCGCCCGGACCGCGAACCTGCTGAACCTGTCCTGCGACGTGATCTTCGTGGACACCTCATCTACCTACTTCGAGGTGGATGTCGCCGATGAGCTCGCGGAGCTGGCCACCGCGCTGGGCGAGCAGGAGGCCAAGGGCCAGGTCGCGGACCAGGACATCCCGGACGAGGCGGCGACCCGCCGGTTCTCCAGGCACAGCAAGGACCACCGGCCCGACCTGCCGCAGGTCGTCCTCGGCATGGCCGTCACCGCCGAGGGGATCCCAGTCCGCTGCTGGACCTTCCCCGGCACCACCTCCGACCAGGTGATCATCAAGAAGATCAAAGACGACCTGGCCGGCTGGTCGCTGCACCGGGTGGTGTGGGTAGCGGACTCCGGGTTCAACTCCGCCGCCAACCGCGGCTACCTCCAGAAGGGCGGCGGCCACTACATCGTCGCCGAGCGGGTCCGCGGCGGCTCAGCCGAGGCCAGGGCCGCGCTCGCCCGTGCCGGGCGCTACCACGCCGTGACCGGGAACCTGGAGGTCAAACAGGTCCGCCTCGGCGACGGCGCCCGCTCCCAGCGGTTCGTCATCTGCCACAACCCCGAGGTCGCCGCCCGCGACCAGATAGTCCGCGGCAACCTGCTCGCCTACCTGCAGGACAAGATCGCCGGGACAGACGACTGGCCGAAGCAGCGGCGCGACGAGCTGGCCGGCGAGCTGCGCACCACCCCCGCCCTGTTCCGGCTGCTGCGGCGCACCAAGGACGGCAAGCTCCGGATCAGCAAGGGAGCCGCCGCGAACGAGGCCCGCTTCGACGGGAAGTTCCTGCTCCGCACCTCCGACGACACCCTTACCCCCGCCGACCTGGCCGCCGCCTACAAGCAGCTCTACCAGGTCGAGCGGGGCTGGCGGGACCTGAAGGGGGCGCTGCGGCTGCGGCCGGTCTTCCACTACCGCGAAGACCGCATCCGCGCCCACATCCAGCTCTGCTGGCTCGCGCTCCTGCTCATCCGCACCATCGAGTACCAGGCGCAAGACACCTGGCGCAACATCCGCCACGAGCTCGACCGCATGCACCTGGTCACCCTCCAGGCCGGCGACGGCCGCGTCGCCCAGCGCTCGGTGACCACCCCCGGCCAGCAGCACATCTTCAAAGCCCTCAGGCTCACCGAGCCAGCCCGCTTCCACGACTTCGAGCTGGCCAAGCCCCCCGAGTAAAGACCCAGCTCACAGCCTCGCGTAGTAACACGGCCCTGCCGGCCAGCCATACCCGTTTCCCCAGCTCAGCACCGCTATCTGGCACTCTCGTGTGCCTAACATCTCCGGAAGTCCGGTCTGGCTGGCCGGCGACAGCGGGTTCCGACGCGCGTCGCCCCTGGTCCTGAC
>Ga0302325_10022733_pt1 | contig 13109 bp, 19 predicted proteins | sample Palsa_T0_2_FD_201948 | JGI IMG/M metagenome (GOLD analysis project Ga0302325, IMG submission 201948) | Peat permafrost microbial communities from Stordalen Mire near Abisko, Sweden - Palsa_T0_2 | ecosystem: Environmental > Terrestrial > Soil > Palsa > Peat permafrost | place: Sweden: Abisko... | reverse complement strand
CAATGGGTTGACGTCAGAGTTGAGAGACATGGAAGTACGATGAAGATGGTCCGGGGGAAGGGAATCTGGAAATCAATGACTATAACATAGACTTAGAAGAAGTCACCGATTGGGCAGGTATTGTAAGGAAATTTTGGTCGGGTTTTCGAGGATATATCTTCACAAATGTTGATTGAGTTCTTTATTGAGATGATGAGGGAAAATATACTTTCGAATACCACAATAACGATAAAATAATTGAGAATGGATATATCTTAGAACTGAGCTGTTGACCGGCACAATGCAAACTGGGGCTTTACTAAATAAGGGTGGACATTTAAACTACCCTCAGGATGACCATCATGGTCTGATCTAGATAGGAGATCTTAGCCACTATGCGATCCGCGTTGCCGCGGAGGACGAGCTCCTAGCGTTCCGCTGTCTAAAGCGGGTCAACGAAATCGAATCGAACCAATTACCCTGCTTCTGACGGACCGATTTTACGATAAGCTCTTCCGCGATAAGAGCCCTTGTCGATCACCACCATAAATCGTCCCGCACCTTCACCGCTGTCACCACTCTCCAATCGACAACAATGGGCACGTCCAAAGGCCCCTGTGTGAACTTGTCTCACCCTCAATTAGGCACCATCAAAGGTCTCGTACCCATTGCAGGCGTCCATCAATACCGCTCAATTCCCTACGCCAGCATCCCGCATCGTTTCGCCGATCCTGTTTTGGTGGACTCTCTCGGAGATGCCGAGGAGATTTATGATGCAACTGAGTTTGGGCCGATTGCCCCACAGCCAGATGACGCCGAGTACCAAGAATTTGTCACCCCAAAGGAGCAGATTCCGCATGAACCGTTCGTGCAGGATGAGTTCAAGTGTTGTAATTTGAATATCAGTGTTCCTACAGAGGGAAGGAAAGATGGAAGCGGGGGTTTGCCAGTGATGGTATGGTTCCATGGAGGCAGTTTCATGCTTGGCTCCGCTAGTTGGCCTCAATACGGTTTGTTCTGAGATGTTTGTTCTGACGGGGAGATTTTGCGAAATTTGTCAAACTTTCAGCTGACCGGGGTCAGCCGGTGATTGGAGTTGGTGTCAAGTACTTCCCCCTTGTATCTCACGCTGATTGAGTTACCGTCTCGGTATTGTTGGATTTCTCGCTTCAAAGGAGATCCAAGAGACTTCACCAGGGAACTATGGCCTGAAGGACCAAATTGCTTCCCTTGAATGGGTTCAGAAATACATATCTGGCTTCGGCGGCGATCCCGAAAGAGTTACCATCTTTGGTGAGAGTGTTGGTGGAGGTATTTAATTCCTATCAAAATTATTCTCAAGGGTAGTGGCCGTGAATCTCCACATGATGCTCAAGGTGCCTCGATTTACCCGAGCCATCATGCAAAGTGGCCAAGCTCATCTTATCGGCCCTAAAACAATTGAATTCCACGAGAAGATGTATTCTATGGTCCTTCAGCACTTGAAACTAGACAAGACCGCCAAATCTGCTCGCTTGGAGGAACTGAAGACGATGCCCCTCGAGAAAATTATGGCGGTGCCTCCTCCGGAGGTAATGTACCAGCCCTGCGCGGACGGAGTTCTGTGGAAAGAAGTCCCCTATTGGGATATCCTAGCGGATCCTCACAACATGATAGATAAGCCTGATTTTGTGGAAGCAGTCATGTTTGGAGAGTGCAAGGACGATGTAACCTCCTTCGTTAGAAGCACTAATTTGAGGGGACAATCGATATGTTGTATATTGTCACTCATGATGATCCTTGTGCAGACTTCACCAAGTGTGCCTACAGGTATCTCTCCAAATATGACGCCGAACGTCTCTTATCAACCTACGCTATCCCACCTTCGGGGAAAGATGCCACGGCAATATGGCAGTTGTGCGGCGACTACGCATATAATCTGCCAGTGGTTCGTGCAGGAGCAGCATGGCCACGACCAGATCAATGTTTCGTCTACCATTTCGAAAGGGGTAACACATTCCGGGACAAAGACCATCCGTTCCATGGTAAAACAACACACATGCTAGATGCGGAATTCCATTTCCTCAATCTCAACGACGCGCTAAGTGAACCGGACCAGGAACTGGCCACTGAGATGGCCATCCGGTGGATTAAATTTGCGAACGGCGAGGATCCATGGAAACCTCATGGCAAGGAAAGGAATTCCATGTGTATCACTGATGGAGGCGAGTTTGTTGTGCGGACTGAGGAAGAAGATCGGAAAAGACCGGAGAGAAGATGGAGTAAATGGGATGTGGCATTGGACATTGGAGTCGAAAAGATATGGAAAATTATTAGTGTGTATCATGCCCACTTCGATATAGACGAGGTATGAAAAAGTTGGAGAAGTAGGATTCTATAGTGCCTAAATTGAGTGTATGTAATTATACATGCCGTTGCCGTATCCGTCCCCGGGGTATCGCAAGCCTTCAGTTCTTTCTATGTAACCGTGTTTATTCGTCGTCGAATGTTTCTCGATGCATGTACCATTCGATTGCAGCGCTGAAGGCGGCGAAACCTAATGAGCCGAGGGCAATCGCCGAGGGACCTTGTTTTCGCGCAAGCCAACCACCAACGAGAAACCCGGCCATGACAGGATTAGTGGAGTCGGATTTTGCTCGATACTGGAATTAGTGAACGTAAGCCCAGGGTCTTACCGACTCAAGAACGCACTCTGTGGCAGAGAACATGGCTCCAATCTTCCCGAAACTCTAGAACGTCAACTAATGACTTTAGCAGTGTCACCTTTCCGGTCCGCCAGCCCTGAGTGCCCATGTCTTTGAGTCCCAGGTATAGTTGTCTGTGCCATTTCAAATTATTGAACGCTGCAGTTCCTCCGCCGCCAGGCAACGCAAACGCACCAGGAGCATCATATCTCATTCCCGACAGGAACATTCCCATGGCGCTACCGATAACAAGACCTAAAACCATTAGACCCGAGATTAATGCCAAATACCTCCTCCGCCAGCCATGATGGTTTTGAATAAACTGAGTCAGTAAGGGAAATGAGTGCACAAAGTACCATGAGTGTTGAAAGGCTTGGGCTTGCAGTCTTTGCATAGCGGCCTGTTGGGCGGCCATACTCTTACTTTGGAACCCGGTGGCATCTTGGGGTGGGAAGAAAGACATGGTGAACGACGCAGCGAGAGGGAAATTGCCAAAAAGTTTTTGGTTTCTGGTGGGCAAAAATCTCGAACTGATCTGAACTGATTGATTCACTTTTGAAACTGACACTTTGAAACTGACACATGCATGCGAGACAGACAAAAACAAGTTTGAGACCTCCACCAGTGAATGCAATTAGCTCTCTAGTCTACAGAATTCTAGTGCCGCGCAACCACCTTTCCCCGACCCTTGCGTTTTTTAGCCTTCTGCCTGACAGGTAGCTTCACACTTCTCTTTATCTCAAATTTCTTGTGCCTGCCTTTATCCTCTGGCACAGCCGTCATCTTTCGTCTGGCTTCCGCCTCTGCTGCCAACTTCCTCTGCGCTAATTGTTGTTTCTCCAACACAGCCCTCTTTCTCCTATGTGCAAGACGCTGTCTTGCCGTCATCCCTTGTTCAAGAGGCGTCAAAGCCACCATCTTTTTCTCGGGATTAATCAAACTCTTCATTTTTGAATCAATGTGCGCTTTCATGTACTCTGCAATCAACAACACATCCTTATCCGTCATCTCCTTCCTCTTGAAATAAATCCGCCGTGCCCGTTTAACCAATTTATTTGCCGCGCGAATCCGTAATTGTTCTGGGGTATACACATTTCGATCTTTCATTTCGATTTCCTTGTTTAATTCTTCCGCTTCTTTCACATCAGGAATATTTCGTCTTTTCCACTCGGCCATCTGCTCAATTGCCCTTGCGAACTTTTGACGTTTAAATCGGGAGTAAGGGTTATGAAGTTCTAACTCGATGCCGGCCGGGAGAGGAGGATATGCCAAGGTTGGATTACGAAATGTTCGTTGACTGACTACGTCGGTGGGAGTGTCGGGGTATTTGATTGGGTCCTTGTCTTTTTCAAATCGGTCTTCTTTTGTTTCTTTGAATTCGACGGTACGTTTGGGCCATGGAACAACGACGTTAAGACCGGGGATGATACGGTTGAAGGACTGCCGTCCTGTTTTTGGATCAATGAATTTGTGTGATAGCTTTAATTTGTCGATCACGACCCTATCGGTATTAGCAGCTGAAAGACCCATATATAGGACGCAGGATACCTCCATTTGCCGCTTGGATGACGATGAGGGCCAAGGAGTGGTTCAGTGGCCATTTCCGCCCATTTGTCGCGGTATTTCCGAGGAAGTTCCCAGACTAATCGCAGATCCGAATACTCCAGCGGATACTGTACATCTTGCGATAGCGGGTCTCCAGGTAGCCGTATTCCGTCGGGTATTTTCTGAGATTCCTTTTCATCAACACACACGATCAGGGCTCACGGACACATACCACATTGAGACCCGCAACAATGACCTGATTCCGGGTATTGTCAATTGCCCGAATCACTCCTTCCTTACCCTTATGTTCCCCCCGAACGACCCTCACCTACAACACAGTCAGCACCTATTTTTGCTGTTCGGAAGATACTCTATCGCCTCTGGCTAGTTTCCAGAATCGTATTCGCTTCTCGATGGGCAGGGGATCGATATCACCGCGGAGAGGATCGGTGAACGGATTCTGTGGAGACGATTGAGGGTGCCATTTATTCTTTACGGTCCGCCCGAATTTGGTGAGGACTTCTTTGCGCATCCATGGCTGCATAGTTCCTCGGCGAGCGCAGTCGGGAAAAAATCACTTTTCGAGATCCTCAGGTTTCGCACAGAAATCTTGCCCTGAATAAAAATTAGGGCTCGATTTCACGCGTTGGATACAGGGGAGCTCTTTCGTTAGGGGCGGTGATGACGGATTCCCTCCAACTGTTGCACGGTGCAGAAAACGGTCCGCTTGAAGTGGCTGACAAGAGATTGCGCCATGTCCCGGAAAAAGCTACCCGACTGATGCACGCATTATCTATCTCTCAACGTGCCAAGCCACGAAGTCTGCGCGCATGCAGGTCGACGCCGACTGGAACAATAACCGCAATAACAAGTCTGATGACGGAGCGAGCTAATATCCTCTCGTCGATGATTGATCTGCGCTATAGCAGCGTACCTCCGTGCAGTGCGCGGCAGTGTATGTCTGAGGTGCACGTGCATATCCCTCATTCTTTCAAAAGGCCGGCCGCGCTGTTGGCTCTTCCCTTCCAAAGGCTTCCTTCCTGTGGTCCTTGCTCATTGCTCATCGCCTCGATCTACTATCTATTACAGCACTCCTCTTTTCGGATTCGCACAGCTTGCTTGCCCTGCCTTATCTTATTTTACTTGAGTTGGATCGCAGCCAGTCTTTGCTAACGGATTAGGCTTCGTTCGAGTCACAGTTCTGAACGATGGTCAAAAAAACTTCTCCACCCCGGGGGCTGAAGCCCCTCCTGCTTGGAACAGCAGGCCGCACGACATACATGAATACTTCTGCAGCTGCCGGGACCTTTGCTATGTCCGATGCTGTCTATGGTTTCCGGCCTGAGTCTGCTTGGCCAGGGGTCCTCTTCCAAGTCTTCCTTCAAGGTCCTCAAATTCCGTCTTTGCAGAATACAAGGAATGTCGAGTACTGGCTTTCCTTCGGGTCACGCTGCACCAAGTCTGTCTTCTATGAAATGGACTCGAATGTATCTTTGCCCGACATTGGAACGAAGAGATATGTCCTTCAGTGTATTGTTCCGGGGCATATGACGGAGTACCGGAACCCACTCAGAGTTCCAGTGAATCTGCGTATCTCTGTAAGCGGGGGAAGGACTATTGCTCAAAATGTGTTTCTTGGGATGTTTGACTTCAAAGAGAGTGGTATATTTCTCTGTTTCTGTGTATCTAATGTAGATGGAACTATGGTTACTTACAACTATGGTGGAAATGTTGTTCAATTGATGGAGTGGTTGGAGGCAAATCCTCCGACAGATATAGATCACCTTTCGCCAGTCAACCAACACGAGGCTCGCCCAAGCGGACACGGAGAAACGGTGGAAGTGGTCGCGCAAGATCCTTTCGACGCGCAAGATCCTTTCGACGCGCAAGATCCTTTTGACGCGCAAGATAGTTCCGACGCTGAAGATAGTTCCGACGCGGAAGATAGTTCCGACGCGGAAGATAGTTCCGATGAACGATGTCAACATCAAACACAACTCTCTCAAGGTTGTAATCATTCAGCCGTCACAGTTGACAAGTAGAAGCAGAAGCACCCGAATTGGAAGCCAACGTTCAAAGGGCTATTGTCTACGAGATTGCAACAGGCCAGGTCCAAACATATCAGGAAAGCTCCGAGCCGATGGAACTATTTGATTCTTTTATCGAAATGCCGCCGGTCGAACCATATCAGGAAAGCTCCGAGCCGACGGAACTATATAATTCCTTTCTCGAAATGCCGCCTTGTCGACTCCAAGGCGGACTGTTTGAACATGATCTTTCACAGTCTTCGATGCTGCCGGCCTCTTCTATGCTTCTGGATCCTACCCAGTCTTCGATGCTGCTGGCCTCTTCTATGCGTCTGGATCCTTTCCAGACAACGATGACTTACTCTCAGCTATACTTACCGCAGTTCTCAGGTCAACAGGGACCGCAAGGCCCCCCCCTTCCCCAACCCCCGGCACCAAGAAAAAAGTATGGGAACGTCCACTTCCTCCCAAAACCGGACAACTTTGGGGATTATGCTCTCTGGGATGCCAATGAAGTCGCAGAAGGTCGCCGCATCGTCAGGTTCCAAGGTTTGAAGAACGGCAACCTCATGACTGTCAGTTGCTATCCCATTGCGAGCCAAGATTACACAGAGGACATGCACACTATATCTTGTGTGTACTTTCATCCCAATAAGCAGGGACAGCTCCAACACCCATTTGCAAATGAGTGTGTTTTCACATCCGTGGATGTCATCAAGCTCATTGGGAAACTTGTGGACGACCCGAACTCTGATGAAGTTCGGGAGAAGAACCGCATTCGCCGAAACTTGGAGGGTCTGCGGCCTCAGACGATCAAAAAGGAGGGGAGCACGAACCAGTTCTTCAATCAGCTTATGGGTTATTCAAAGCCCAAAACAAGAAACATAGAGAAAGATATCAAGGTTTTTCTGTGGAAGGATCTCACCAAGGCGCTCAGGAAGATCATACGACAGTATGTTGTGGACGATGATAACGATGAGGCCACTTTATCTTACCCGCCGGCGCAATTTTTACCGCAAACACAGTCAGGAATAGACCCAGGGACTTTGGTCTTAGAGGACTTTGGAGAACCAACTACTGGGTTGCAGTTGTTTAATGGACAGACTAACAATACCTTTGATTCATCGTTTGTCAGGCCACAGATGACGGAGGAGGGTTCTGGGAGGCCTACTCCATTTATTGAGTGCTCTCAAACACTAGAAGAAATGGGACACACGGAGGACTGGGGGTATGATGCCTTCTTACAGGATGATACTGGCGGGGAAAAGGGATTGTATATGCCTTATGACAGGTGAACCGGGGGTATGATGCCTTATGACAGGGATGATACTGGAAAAGAGATTGTATGTGCCTTATGTAAAAAAGGATTGTACAAAATAGCCAAAAGTTTGCTTCCGGTTTTGAACGTATGCGTGAACGGAGGTACTATATGGAGTTTAATGGAGTTCAATGTGCACTTTTCAAAATCCTTGTCCGAACTCCATTGCGTGTCTGAGTCTGAGTCCGTGTCTGTCCCTGGCTCCGAGTGGAGGAAGTTCTGGGGGACCGGTCCCCACCCGCCTGCGCGCACAGGCCACAGGTTTCAGACGGCCTAAATACGCAATCCACCGCGCCCAACAAACAAACCTCGCGCAGAATGTCGATTAACTGGGTCATGCTGAACCCCAGCGGCAGTCCGCCCTTCCACAGCCTTCCCAAAGAAACGATCCTGCATACTACAAACAAAAGTATTTCCCTGAACATCGAAAGCGGCAAGGACCTTCCCGCAGGCGACGCCCGGAAGAAGACTATCAGTTGTCCTGCTGGAACCGCATACCTCACGAATCAGCGAGTAATGTCCTCTTCAGAGTATGTGGGCTAAAGGTAGATTGTGTATATTCCGGAGAAGTTGAGTTCGACGGCTGAGTTACAGAGCTTTGCGGCTCCTATCAAACGGATCTCCGATTCCCATTTGACGCAACGTATTCCCCTGCGGTTTCAGAGACTGAGTGATAGCATGGTTCTCAGCGAATGCATTTGTCGGGACTGTGACGCCGGTTAAAAATGGTGGAATACCGCATTACGCAGAGCTAAAGCTCGTCTTCAAAGAGGGAGGGGCATTCGAGTTTTATAATACTTATACGGCGTTGTTGGATCGATTACAGGCCACACAGGGAGAAGGCGCGGTTGACCATCTAGAGGATTTGCCGCTGTATTCACATGATGGGATTCAAGTGGAAGATGCGAGGGAGATTGTTGGCGAAGTAGAAGGGAGTGGACATGGGAGTGTGCCGGATGAGTTGCCGCCTGCGTATGATGATGTTGCTCCTGATGAGGGGAGAGGAAGGTCAAGGACACGGTATTGATTGATCGTTTGGGTTCGTATGTTGTCAAGTTTGTCGTTGGATCGTTTGAGGAGTTTGGAGTCGGGTTTGTACTTTGCACAGAACTTGGTATATATAAATGCATACATGGAAGCACAGATGGAAGAATCGTTTAACCTGAACAATTTGACTTCACGCGGGCATATTACGCTCAAGACGTTGCAATGACAGAAGGACTTTAATCCCTAATTCAACATCTATCAAGTCTAAGTTCACGAACCCAAAGCCCTGTGTCCCTCCATCCATTCTGCAGTTTTTTCATTTGACTCTAGACATCGCTGCCGCCAACAAAAGTCTTCATCTGTTGAGTCTACTCGTCTTTTAGTCCATTGACTTTAGTCCCGTTCATGCTCCCATTTGCTTCCCAACCCTTTTTCCTATCCACATGAGGCAAAAACCCCAACTGCCAAACAAAGTGATATTCCTTCCGTCTGCCTTCAAGGCACAAACGGAGATAAAGAAGAAATTGTATGTAGTAGTAAACGCCGAGACCTGTCAGAATATGCCTATACCGTTACCACACGAGAGGGAAGGGATCTCACCACCATCCATGTAATTCTATTATTAGCCTGTAAACGTGGAGGACGGCTGTGAGGATAAGATACCTAGTAGGAATGCCGCTGGCACGCCAATCTGGTGTCGTACTGAGCGCAACGCATCGCAAAATTCATTATCTATGATCCAGAGAATAAATCCCGTAAGAAAGCTCGATACTCCAATGGCGATCGTCCACCACATATTCTTCCTTGCTTCAGCGTTGTCGACTTTGACATGAAGCAAATATATACTCCTTGTGAGGACAAGGGCGGTGAGTCCCGCATAAGCTAGTTGATGGAATGTCGGATCTCGGATTTGTAAATATATTACTGTGATTGCAGTAGCAGCGAAGATTAGACTCGCGTATACTGAGTAGGCTGTAAATTTGGAGACATCCCAGCTCCATACCATGGCGGCCATGATACACGTTGTCCAGATCACTGCTTGTGAGTAGCGATCAACGGGGAGATGGTACTTGGAAGTTCATCTAAAAGTTGAAACTGCAAGGTCAATTATTGAAACCGATGGGGGGAACCTGATACAGCAAGGTCGCATGGAATAACCACGATCCTACCCCAACGAGAAGAAATCCCATCTCAGTCGCAATAAACCACGGATGATGTTTCTGTCTGATCGCATTTCTCAAGCCCAGACACGCCAGCGATACTACCATTAACCCTTCCGCGGCGCCGAGTCGGCCATACTAAAAAACGCATTCGTAACAGTATTGACAAACTCTGCAATATACGGAGTAATCGTATAATCTACCAAGCACAACGTCAGTACTATCTCTCGCCAAGAACGAAGGCGCACATACTTTCCTCGCACCAGTCAATGGTTGCGGTCGGCCATCCCCAGAAGGGGACTTCGGGCGTCCCGTCATGGACGACTCGTGCCGTGGGAAGATGCAGATGTTTGACGTCGATGTGTTTGATGTCCATGGCTCCGAGAAGGTTGGACTTGTCAGTATTTGAATGGGGATAGTTATTCGATGCAAGTCGACGTCACGGACAATCGAGTCCGGATACCTGTAATTGCCGCCGCAATCCGAACTGAATTTCGGTAAATAGTCACAACTCCTGCCGAATATGGAATGTAAAGTTGGTTTAATTTGTAAATATCAGTCGCTTTTGGTGATCTTCGGTTTGCTGACGGTCCTTGTCAGGCACACACATCATCTGTTCCCTGTTGGCGGCAAGTTTGTCAATCACTGAAATCGAACAAGTAGAAACACTTGAAGACTGTGAGATAGGCGTCACAACTGTTCGTTGATCTGGTAGAGGCGAGATGCAAGCTGCGGTGGCCTCCAGAGTGGGCCAACCATTGCAATCTGTTCAGGGGTCAACTAGTCAATCGACAACTGGACAATCAAATGCTTTCCAGTACAACCTCCTACTTCTCTAAATTTTGCTGACGTTCTATAGATTAAAGGTTGTATTTCACACTCCTCGGTACGTGACTAACCTATCTCACAGCAGAAACCTCTCATCCGACGACGCGAATGGGAAGTAGACACGGTATCCCCGTACGTATAGACCATAAGATTAACCCCAGGAATCTGTCGTTTCATCCAAAGAGTCCGTCAAACACTCATCCAAGGAAAACTGGCCTGTTGGCCCTTCCACTCGCCTCATCCCCTCCCAGCCCATCCAAAAAGCAACCTTCGAACCTCGCCAACCTCCCCCGCCTCCATCTGAAACTGAGTTCTCAGATGAAGCCGACGACAGCGACATGAGTTCAATGTACAGTGGCGATGAATGGATTGGGGAAGACGAGCGTGCTTCAGATAGTATTCCTCAGTCTATTACTTCCACCAGGGGGGAGACTTTCAACAGGACCGAACCCCCTAGGAGTATCCCCCCCTTTCCCCTCCAAATGCTTCCCTATGTTATGCGATCTGACGAGCTAGCGGTGTTCGAAATGCCAGTCTTTGCAGCGGAATCTCAAAAGGAGCACTTTTATCGCAGTTTCTTTGGACGTAGGTACGAAAACCTCATGCGCATCGCCGACAAAAACAAAGTCCAAACCGAATACGTGCCGTTCTACGAGGTCCTCTCCACCGCATATGACCCTTCCTGATATTATGTAGGTGATCAAAATCTGGGGCCCCGAACAAAACGCCCGCCGCGCCCACGCCGATTTCAAATCCTTCAGCGAAAGTATTATCGCCGACGCAGAAACGTCGCCGCGCAAAACCCGCGGGTGGTCAAAACCCGATCGCGAACTCACCGAGAAACAGATCCGGCGCAAGGAACGTGCGGAGCGCAAATTGGCCGAGCTGAGGAGGTACCAGGGGATGCCTGATCCGGAACTCAAGTTCCCTTATATTGTACGGTGTTTGCGTGGTTGGGATCTGATGCGACAGGGGATTTTCGATTGGCCTAAGGATGAGAAGATTGATCCGCTTAGGGTGCTTGGGATGAGTCTTGAGGATCTTGATCCGATTCGCAGGGATTGTAGGGTGTATATCTTGTTTTCGCGCAATTTCTCGGTATCTCTTGCCAATGTGGTAGGTTGACGTGGTTTTAGGTTTTGCGGGTGCTTGGACATGAGCCTGGGCTTGTTGAGGAAGCTGTTGAGAGGATTTGCAATATCTACTTGGAACGTGCTTCTGTAAATCTCTCCCCGAGCCGAAAGGAAAGACTGATATATTTATTCCAGGCCATTCGCAACAAGACTCGACATCTTTCGATTCACGTTGTTCACCCACCCGATGTCCAATACGCTCTCCCGGAAGTGATGTACGATCTCCAACATCTCATGATCGGTCGTGAGATCATGATCAGAAAAGCCGACGGCTGGAACGGGTATCCATTTGCACTCAAGAGCATACTGATTCGTAGTGCCACTTTCAAGCTTACTAGGGATTCTCAGGGTGCGCCATATTCCATGGAAGATCTCCAGGATTATCGTATGAGACTTCGTGTTACTAGAGATCCGTGGTTATGCCGTCAGATTTGACTGACAGGATTAGGATGATTCTCGAGAATAGGGCTATTCTTCGGGCGTATATGCAACAGGCACTTGATAACATGGTGTATTATCGGGGGGATATCAAGCTTTCTGTTCAGATCGGCACGCCAGTCCTCTTCTCGTATCACTCCCTCAAGAAGTTTTGCTCAGAATGATAGATATCCAGGACGCAAGGTCGACTACATCGGCTTGGAAAAGTTCATGTCCACAATGAAAAATCCAAAAATCCAAAGCGAACTCATCAGATAGTAACCTCTCTGCCTGCATCCCTCTTCTCCCTTGTTCCATCCAGAAACATTCCATGTCCAGTCGCTGACAAGGTAGCATCGGCCCGTCCAAGGCACACGAAAAGCTCATCGACTGCTCGGTCCTCGAATTCGAACGCTTCAACTTGAGTCTCAAACCCCACGAAACCACCATAACCCTCCGTTTCGATCTTCATCTCTCAGAAAGTTCAATCTCCCACTTGAGACTTGATCTCGATATCAATCCCGTGACAAAGAAACCTTTGGCGTGGAAGTTGACTGGACCTCGTCATCGGGCTGCTGAGCTCAACACTTTTGTGATTGAAACGTAGTTCTCTCTTCCCGCTTCCCCACCAGAGATTTGCGGGTCCTTTGGCAACTGTTGCTGTTTTTGGGATACTTGGGCGGTGTTGATGATGGTAGGGGCCTTGCGTGGCAGATTAATATGACTTTTGCGAAACATATTGATGCGACTCGAGACCCCATGTTCGAGCAATTCATCAATCGAATCTACATCGAGTAACCCCCTCCCCCCTGCACGCTTTGCCCTTCACACTGACTCCCAAAGTGAAGAAGGACGCGCATGTTTCTCCAACCTGCCAACCATCTCCGTCGACTCAGTCGTGCAAAAAACCAAAGTTGGGGGCGGGGGGGGGGCGGGGGGGGGGGCGGGGGCGGGCGGGGGGGGGGGGGGGGGGGGCGGCGGGGGGGGGGGGGGGGGGGCGGGGGGGGGGGGGGGGGGGGGGGGGGGGGGGG
>Ga0302325_10022732_pt1 | contig 13109 bp, 22 predicted proteins | sample Palsa_T0_2_FD_201948 | JGI IMG/M metagenome (GOLD analysis project Ga0302325, IMG submission 201948) | Peat permafrost microbial communities from Stordalen Mire near Abisko, Sweden - Palsa_T0_2 | ecosystem: Environmental > Terrestrial > Soil > Palsa > Peat permafrost | place: Sweden: Abisko... | reverse complement strand
TCTCCGTGCAACACGCCCCCATCCCCCGAGCACGTCAATATCGTTCTTCAACCTGACTAAAATTAGGCTTCCAAATCGGTCCGCGTTTCAACGTTGCTGCAACGGCCGCAAAAGAGCGTTCCGTGGACTCCTTGGTCGCGCCTGTCCGTTTGCACTTCTTACGCTCCTCCTGTCCGCAGTCGTCTCGACAAGAGAACCAAGGACTTCGACGGCGATCGTGCAGCCGTCGACCGTGACCTGGTAGGTCGCGTCTGCGCACATGAACCGGAACGGGAGCTCCACAAGCATCCGCGCGGTAGCGGGCGGTACGTCCCAGTCGAACCCGTCGAAAATGGACGCAATCGCGGGCGGGTTTGGGAGCGGAGTCATGGCCGCAAGCGGTGGAGTTGACATAGGGGGAGCTTTGTCCACAAAGTGGCCGTTAATCCTAAAGTCGGGACGGGAACCTCCCGGGTGATCCTAAAGTCGGTCGGCTGATCTAGGTCGACCGGGCGGTGACGCAAGGTTTCGCCCATGAAGCCCGCTCCTGATGACGCCCGCTGGCGTCACAGTTTGAGATTGTGACGCGGGCGGCGGACACGGGTTGGCGGCGCATTCCCAGACGTCCTGACTGCAGAAGCAACTGCTCCCACACCCGCCGATGACGCACGCGGCCGCTTGCCCGGCGCACGGACCGGAAGAGGGCGCCGAGCAGAGGGGTGGCCCGTCGCGGTCCGCGGCGTCGACGATGCCCTCGTCGCCCCCGTCCTTGACGACCGCGGCGCCGCCGGCCTCCGGTATCGTCATGCAGAGACTCACGAGTCCACCAGCGCTCTGGCACGTCCCCGTGATGCACTCCGAGTCCGAGATGCAGAGTTGGCGGCCGCCGCCCTTCGTGACGCACGAAGGCGGGGCACAACGGGTCGTGACCGAGATCCCGGTGGCCAGCGTGTCGCACCCGCAGCACACGTTGCCCCCTGTGCAGTCGCCTCCCGTGCAGCCGGCGTGGATACCGCCGTCGGGCGAGAGGTAGTCACTGCAGGGCACCGGACTCGAATCGCCGCCAGGCGGCGACGACGATGGGTCGTCGCTCGCGTCCGCCTCGTCGCTTCCGTCGGCGTGGCTCTGCACCTCCGGCTCCGATCCGTCGCTCACCCCCGGCCCGTTTGCACCGATCGAGGCATCACCGGCGCCCCCGCCGTCGGCCGTTTCCCGGACCGCGCCACCGCACCCCCACGCGAGCAGGAGAAGCGCGAGCGAAAGGACGGTGGCGCCATTCATTGATCGCGCAGGAGTGTAGCAGCGCGACTCGAGCCCGACGTCCAAGCGCAGGGCGGGCGCGCGGCTCACTGCTCCTGAACGCTCCCGCAGTTGAATTCCGAGTTGCAGGTCGGCTGCGTGATCCCTTGAAACTGGGTCGTCCACCCCTGCCAATCCACATAGCCGCCGGGCTCAAGCCCGAAGATGTCCACGCGGTCTCGATACACGCTGACCGCTTGAAGCGGCTCGCCGGGGCTAAAGCTTGCGGCGGTGGTCGTCGGCGACGTCCATCCGACGCCCTCGTCGAACGACACGGATACCAAACCAACCGTGTCCTACGACGAGCTTGTGGTTGTGTACACGTCCATGTGATCGGCTCTCCCGGACACCGCGATCCCGGCACCCGCGTTGGCCGTTCCTGCCGGCATGAGGTTCGTGACCTGGAACCAGCCCCCCACCAGCTCGTTCCACCAATAGCTTTGGACCGCGCCGTGCGTGTCCACCGCGAACAGGTCCATCTGCCCCGGAACGCGGCTCAAAGCTGCTATCTGAGTCCCCGGCTGCACCGAAGAGCCCGAGATCGGGCTGCTCGTGAACGGTGCGATCCCCGCCGGGGCGGAGTACCAGAGAATCTCCCCGGTCGTCCCGGCGGCGAAGACCTCGTAGATGTAGGATTTGCTTGTCACCTCGTAGCGCGAGAACGCGCTCACGTAGGACTTGCCCACCGCGTTGTTCGGTTCCGTCGGCAGCGTCCCCGCCGGAGCCACCTGGCTGGCGGCCCATCCGACGAGAATCACGTCCTCGAGCTCGAAGATCTCCCTGTGGGCGCCTGCAAAAAACAGCGTCGGGGGATCCGCGATCACATTGGATGGGCTCACCACGGCGATCGGCGTCCCCGGCGCAATCGTGTAGGAGCCGGAGCTCACCTCGATTGGAGCGAACGAGTTCCATGTGCCGGTGGTCCTGCAGCCGTCGCCGGTCGTGCAAGACGCTTCGTAGATTTGCCCGTTGCTGCCGGCCACGAAGGCAAAGATCAAGGTCGGGCTCGGAGACACGGCCGTCACGGGGGCGGCGAGCGGTGCGATCCCCGATGTAGAAGTGAGAACCTCTGGCGAAGCGGGAATGGCTGGCGGCGGCAGCACCAGCGCTTTCCAGCCGGAGTCCAGGCCCGCCCAGTTGGCCCCGTCGACCCCGGCGTACTCGGCCGCCGCGTCCCAGATGGTCGTCAAGACCTGCGTGCCGCCCTCGCCCCCCTCGGTCGAAAAGATATCCAGGTGAGAGGGCCCGCGGGCCACGGCAAACCCTGACGATTTGTACGACTCGTCGTCCCACGTCCAGGTGGCAATCGTGGAACTTGGCAAAGGCACGTACCCGGAGCTGTTCGCGTTGGTCGAGACCGACTGCTCGCTCACCCAGCAGGTGCTGCTGGCGCTGGACCACGTCGACGCGATGAGCCAGGGCGGGCCGGAATTCGAGGGCATCGTGCTCCACGGGTTCGTCCCGGTCGCCTTCTGGCACAAGTCACCGATCTCCCGGGTGCTCGCGAACGGATCGACGATGGCCTCGATGAGCTCGTGCGACACGATGTACGTGGACGCGTTGATCAGCCCGAAATTGAGGCCGTTCGCCGTGATGCCGCCTTGAGCCCACACGTCGCACGGGGCGCCCGTGGGCAGGCCGTTGGGGTTCGTGCTCACGTCGACCACCGCGATGAAGGCGAAGTTGCACGTGAAGGTTCCGTGGGGGCCGGTCTGACTGACCGACGAAACGTCGTGGTACCCCCCGGTGTTGCAGGTGCCCGGTGCGTTCTCTCCGAGAGTCGCTCCCGGAGGCAGGTGCACGACGTAGAGGTAGTTGGAGTACGCCTGGGTCCCGCTCGCGGGAGGCGTGCACGCGGGCGCCGGAAGCGCTCCCGCTCCCGCCTCCATTCCCAGCTGAAGGGCCGTTCGGATGTCGCTTCTCTGCGGATTCGCCGGTCCCAAAACATGCTGCAGGGCGTTGCTGTACTGGAACGTCGCCGACATCGTCTTGCCCGCCCCATACTCCTTGAGCACCGCGGCAATCCCGTTGGGAATGTACTGGCTGACGAAGTCAGAATAGAATGACGGCAGAACGGCCTGAAGCTCGGTATCCACGTAACCGTTTTGATAGTAGGCGGGCACGATCGTTACCGGGTCGAGCGCGGCCGGCGGCGCGGCGCCGGCGGAGGCTGCCGTCACGGTCCCCGCCAACAGGATCGCCAAGACCAGAAGCCTTTTAGGGCTCCACGCAAATCGGGTATTTCGGACGGTTTGGATGTCCATGTCCAGGGGATCCTCTCGAAGGTGCAAGATGGGCAATGGGACCGGATTGAGCTCACGGACGAAATGGCTCGTGACAACGTCGCTACGAGTGGGTGCCGGAGTCCGCGACGCAGCTGGCGGTCGGAATCGCGACGTCATACGTACTCTGGGTCGGGACGATACCGGCCGGGCAGCAGCCCGAGGCCGCCGCCGCAACAAACGTCACATCGGCCGAGTAGGCGAAGCCCCCTTCGAGCGTCAAGGCGGCATGGCACACCCCAGCCCCCGTCGACACGACGGTCACCTGAGCCTGCGCGCACGAGGCGTCGCCCTTGGGGGCGCACGCATTGGCCACGCACGGTCCGCTCGTCTGCACGCTCGTAACAACTGCGAGGCAGGAAAAGGACAGCGTGGCCGCCGCGCCGGCGCACGAGGTAAAGCAATCGGAGTTGGCGTCTGAATCGAGCCCGGCCTCCGAATCGGGGCTCACCCCTGAATCGAGCCCGGCCTCCAAATCGGGGCTCACCCCTGAATCGCGATCGATCCCGGAATCATCGCGCGCGTCCGCGAGTCCAGACTCGGCGCTGGCGTCTGCGCCGCGCTGGGCGGGCGCCGCGACGGCCCCGCACCCCGCAAGCATCGCCAATGCACCTCCAGCGAAACGAAAGCGCACCGCCCGTTCCTCCGGCGCAACCTCTCACGCGCATCGGGCTTTCGCAATAGCAAATCGTCCACGCCGCAAAAAGCAGCGTTCGCTGAATGCGATTCGTGACGTCAGCCGCGAAAGCTCCCGTGGTACCCGGGATCCTCGCACCGCGCGGCGTGGGCTGTTCGCTCGAGGGGCGCGTGGCAATCGAGCATCACGGCGATCTCCTCGGTGCGCACCGTTCCCGGGGCCGCCTCGTAAGCGCCGGGGTGTGGACCGTGAGGGATACCGGCCGGGTGATGCGAGAGGCTGCCCTCGCCCACCCCGCGCCGCGATCCAAACGCGGAGTTGGCATAGAAGAGGACCTCGTCGACGTCGACGGAGCTGTGGGGATACGGACACGGGTTGGCGTCGGGGTGAAAGTCGAGCAGACGCGGCACGAAGCTGCATATCTGCGCGCCCCGCGCCTCGAAGGTCGTGTGCATCGGCGGCGGCAAGTGCAGCTGCCCGACCCGCGGCTGGAACGCGAGAATCGGCAGCGCGAACGGATACACCGCGCCGTCCCATCCGACGACGTCCAGCGGCGTCGCGCCCGCGCGAAACGCGAAGAAGCGGTCCCCGCGCTTGACCACGATGTCGCGCAGCTGTTCGTCGAGAGGGCCGGTGAACTCCGGCCGGCGGAAGTCGCGGTGGGAATAGGGCGCGTCCATCCTGAGCTGGCCGACCGGGTTCCGGTACCTCGCGGGCACACCGACGCCGCCTTTGCACTCGATCGAGAGCCAGGCCTGAGGCTCGCGGTCGGGCAGGAATCGATGCAGCGTGCCCTTGGGCACGCACACGTAGTCTCCCTTTGCGAAGCGAAGGTCGCCAAAGACGGAGCGCAGCGTGCCACATAGGTTCGCGATTCCGTCACAAGCGGAACGCTCGGACAAGAAATGGCCGCGAAGGCGCGTTCCGTGAACTCCGCCGGCTTCGCCCTTGGCCCGGCGGGGCCCCTTCCACGACCTTCTCGCCGACCTTCTCGCCGGTACGTCTCGCTTGAACGCCGAGGTACTCGGCCCCGAGTCGCTGAAGATCCGCGGGGGCCTCGGGATCTCCTTGTTCTGGCAAAGCAAGATGTGGACGCGGTTTCACGGGTAGGCGGGGTCGGCCCAAGGGGTTCGATTGTTCGCCGGTTGCCGGGCGACCGCGTACACTCAAAGGCGTATGCAGCTGACGTTCACAGCCGAGAATTTCCGGGTCCTCCGGCACGCGAAGTTGTGCCCGCCGGTCGGGATGTCCGTGCTGGTCGGGCCAAACGGGTCAGGGAAGTCGACGCTGCTGGACCTCATCAAGTTGATGCAGGACGCATCGACGAAGGGGCCGAGTCAGGCGGTCGATGCGCACGGCGGGCCGGGAAACGTCCTCACGCTTTCTGCTCCGAGCGACGCAGTCGCGCAGATAGGTCTTCAGTCGCAAGACGTCGAGTGGACGATAGCGCTTCGGCCAACCGGCAGCTCGATAGTCGCCTCGGAAGAGGTGCGGGTGTTGGGGCAGATCGCTGGTCAATGGGTCCAACCAGCATCGCCCGCACTGCCCGCGTCAGCTGCTCGACGTCTTCTTCATCGCGTCCAGGGCTTAGCACCGGCGGATGCACAGCAACTTCAACCGTCACCTTGGATGCAAGCGCGTCAGCTTCCTGAGGCCTCGCGTACCCTCGAGCCTGTAGAGCGCGTCCTGACGAGCTTCCAGCACTACCGGCACTATGCGCTGGGTCCTCTGAGGAGGGCGGGGTCGCAGGTCAGCTCCGACACCATTCTCAGTGCCGATGGACTCAATGTCTTCTCCGTTTTGCGAAACTGGCGCGACAAGCGCGCTGACGAGGGCAGATACGATTTCGTCCGCGAGGGCTTGCGCCAAGCCTTCCGAGAGACCTTCGATGGGCTCGAGTTCGAAACGGCTGGTCAAACGGTGGCCGCTCGCCTCTTCGCGCCGAACACGAACTCGTCCGTAGGCCACTACTTCGCGCCCGATGGGTTGATGGTCGCCCTGCTGCACTTGACGGCCGTCGCATCCACAATCGAGGGGGGTCTCATCTCGATCGACGAGTTCGAAACGTCGCTGCACCCCTACGCCATCCGCGCGCTACTTCAAGTCATCGACGACTGGTGCGATCCGCGCTCGATCTCCCTGATGCTCGCCACGCATTCGCCCGTCGTCCTCGATCGCTTCAAGGAGACGCCGGACCGGGTGCTCGTGATGGATCCCCGCGAGGAGATCACCCCCATCCCGCTCGACAAGCTGCGTGACCCCGAGTGGCTCGCGCACTTCAGCCTCGGCGATCTGTACCTGCACGACGAGTACGCCGCGCAGGTCCGCAGCGCATGAAGCGTGTTGCCCTGTTGGTGACGGGCGAGCTCGAACAGCGTTCCCTCGGCAAATCGCTCGAGCGCCTATTCCGCGAGACGCTCTTCATTTGCCAGCGGGTCGATGCGTTCACGACGTCACGGGTGCCACGCGACCCGCCATCCGCGGGCCCCACGCCGAGCGCCATCGACAAGTGCGCCGCGGCGCTCGTAGCCGCCGTCGACCCCGGCCGGAAGGTTCACGGTGACGAGCGGTTCGATCTGGCCTTCGTGATCGACGACCTTGAGCTTGCCAACTGGGACCAGCCCGAGGTCGTCGGAGATCGCTTTGTCCTAGCCGTCGAACGTCACGTCGCGGAGACGTGGAGCGCAGAGGACCGGCGCGCACGCACCCGCCAGCTACTGCGCGACCGGGCTTCGCTCCACTTCCTGGTGCCCATGACCGAAGCGTATTTCTTCGCCGATCCCGATGCCCTCGCGCGCGTCGGAATCACGGCGGAGCACCACTTCGACCCCGCCCAGACCGACGTCGAGCAATTCGAAACGAAAGACCCCGCCTACCTCGGGCGTCTGCAGCCCGAGAAGGTCAAAGGTGACAGCCGGCACCCGAAGAGGTACGTCCGCTTTCTCCTCGAGCAGTCCGGTCAGCCGCCGTACCGGGAGACGCGCGACGGAGTGAAGGGGCTTGAGACGCTCGATTGGCCACGAGCAGCCTCGTGGAACGATGATTGGAGTCGCTTCCTGCGCGCGCTTCTGTGCGACCTCGCTCGGGGGCTGGGCGACGATGCCCGAAGGTTCACCGGCGTCGAGCATCCGGCGACCGCTCGCGCGTCCACGCTGTTGCGCAACATGTGAGCGCTGGGTCAACCTCGATCGCGAAGCTCACGAAGCACGGGCATCGGCGTGTAGCGGACGACGTTGGCGTCGAGACCCGCCACGCGGACGATGCCGTCGTCCATCAAGGTGTCCTTGGAGGACCCTTCCCGCGCTTTGCCAGTTGCTCTCGCGCGAGTTTCCCAGCGACGTACAGCGTCTCGAAGCGGTGCTCGACGAGTTCCACGGTCGCACGAGCGTCGTCCTCGGTGACCGCCGTGATCACCGGCTTACCCGCGCCGACGTCGGGATCCGTGTCGTGCGCGCCGTGGCTTCCCACCCAGCGCGCGGCATCGGCCCACTCGCGCTGCGGCGTCGCGATCTTACGGTTGTCGTCGAGCCACTTGATCTGCTTCAGAGTTGTCCGGGTGGCGCTCCGTGCTCGACGGCGGCGCATTGGAGGGCACGACGAGCCATGACCACAGAAGCATTCCACGCCCCCACCGCAAGGCATGCCTTCGCTTCCCGCAGGTCGCTCCGCATCGGCTCGGGGATATCGTCCGAGACAGGCCCCGGCTGCGGCGTCGGGAAGATCATCGTGCCTTGATCTCGCACGATCAGCGGCATCCCGCAGGCGTTGCACTTGCCCATCCACCAGAGGCCGCCTTGGTGGACGTAGACCGGATCGTCCGCCAGCAGTTGCCGGATCGGCTCGTAGTGGATGCGATAGCCTCCCCCTTGGGGGATAGCCAACGGAGCGGGACTCACGGCGGTATGCCGGTGGCAAAACGGGCAGTACGTCGAGACCTCGCCCCTCATCTCGCCCTCGCCCTGGCTCGACCCTTCACGGTCCCTCGTTCCACGTTGCGAATACCGCTCCTCTCGGCGCCATTCCCCTACTCACGCCGAACCCGCTCCAGCAGCTCCTCGCCGTCTCGTACGTCCGTCCCTCGGCGAGCGCGAGGTCGGCCTCGAAGAGCAGCTCGCCACGCCCTTCCGGCCACGAGGGGACGATCATCGCTCCGATCCTACCCCAGGGCTGGCATTCTCCGCGCCGTCGTCGATCGGTTTGAGCTGTCGCCAGGGCCAACCCTGCGTTGGCCCGGTGACCTGCCGAAGAACGCCGCCGGAAACTTGCCCGGTTCGTCCGTCCGGGCGAACGGTGCTCAAATGCCGGCCCGCTTCCAACTCGCCCAGACGGACGCCGTGACCTGGCTCCGGTCCCTGCCCGCCGGCTGCGCCGATCTGCTCGTCACGGACCCGGCGTATGAGTCGCTGGAGAAGCACCGGGCGATCGGGACGACGACGCGGCTCAAGCACTCGAAGGCCTCGAGCAACGACTGGTTCACCATCTTCCCGAACGCGCGATTCCCCGACTTGTTCGACGCCGCCTACCGCGCGCTCAAGAAGAACGCGCACCTCTACTTGTTCTGCGACGCCGAGACGATGTTCGTCGCGAAGCCCCTCGGCGAGGCGGCCGGCTTCAAGTTCTGGAAGCCGATCATCTGGGACAAGCGCACCATCGGCATGGGCTACCACTACCGCGCGCGCTACGAGATGATTCTCTTCTTCGAGAAGGGCAAGCGGCGACTGAACGACCTCGGGGTGGCCGACATCATCGGGGTGCCGCGCGTACGCAACGGCTACCCGACCGAGAAGCCGGTCGAGGTGGGCGAGGTGCTCGTCCGCCAGAGCAGTGCGCCGGGCGACATCGTAATCGACCCGTTCATGGGGTCCGGCGCGTTCGGTGTGGCGGCGACGCGCCTGGGCCGCGACTTCGCGGGGACGGATACAAGCCCGCAAGCGTGCGAGACCGCCCAGCGCAGGCTGGGACAGGCAGGCGCACGTCCCGCGAGGCTCTTCGCGCCCGATCCCCAGGAAACTTGGGCTGAGCGCGCGCGCCCCAATACGATCCGGGGCGGTGAAGCCGCATGAGTACCGCGACCTGATCGCGGCGTACGTCGACGTGAACTACGGCCCGAGGGAGGTCGTGGTGTACACCGAGGTCTCGCTGGGCAAGACCATCATCGGCAAGAACCGCAAGCTCGACATCTTCGCGCTTCGACGGTCGGACCAACGAGCCCTGGCCCTGGAGACCAAGTACCAGGAGGTTCCGGGCACGACCGACGAGAAGATCCCCTACGCCTTGCAAGACCTGGAGGCGCTTTGGATTCCAGGCTGTCTCGTCTATGCCGGGCCGGGATGGTCGAAGGGCGTGCTCCACACGCTCGAAGGTTCGCGCCGCGCCGTTCACTGCCTGCCCGAGCGGCCAAACCTCGCGCGCACGACCGCCACCCGCGAGCTGGACCACATCCTCGCGGCCATTTTCGGCCTATGGGATCGAGTGATTCCCGAGGAGCGCCTGTTCTCGACGAACCCGCAATTGTCGTTGCTGCCGAGGGGGCCGAGGAAGGCCGAGGCGCGTCCGGCGGCCCCGTCGAAGAGGGTCGCCGACGACGAAGGGTAGCCGCCCATGAATCCCGCTCTTCGCAAGGTGCACGAGAACATCCGGGGCCTTGGCCTCGGTGCTCTGGCGCACGCCAACTGGCACGCGAACTACGCTCACGAGAACCGCTGGACGCCCGAGCTGGCGGTGCTCCAAGCCGCGCACGCAGCCGAACTCCTCATCAAGGCAAGAATCGCAGAGGAGCATCCCCTGCTCGTCTTCGAGAAGCTGCCGCGCCAGTCACAGGCGCCGGACGGTCACCTCGACTTCCGCGACCAATCTGGTCGGCCAGTTCACATAAAGGCGCTTCGGGGTCGAAGGCGGACCCTGGTCGAGCCTTGGTCGACCTAGGAAGCCGCTACGGCCGGCTACTCGCCGGGATGCGCGCCCGACTCGTGAGTCAGCACGAAGCGGCTACCGGCGACGACTGCGGCGGCTCCCGCCTCGAGGGCGTGCGTGACGTCCGTGGCGGTCGCGATCCCTCCTGCGAGAAGCACCGGTGCCCCCTCTGCGCCCTCCAGCACTTGGGCGAGGAGCGACAGCCCGCGTTCGACTCCGAGGACGTGCCCGCCTGCCTCGACGCCTTGCGCGATGACCGCGTCGGCACCGTCGCGGAAGGCGCGTTGCGCGTCGAGCCGTGAGCCCACTTGGTGAATCACGTAGATGCCTGCGGACCGCAGGCTGTGCACCGCGCGGACCGAGAACCCATCCATCAAGATGGCCGCCTGCGGGCGGGCGGCGATCAAGGCTTCGAGGTGCGCCTTTCGCAGGAACGGCAGGAGCAGCCCCGCGGCGATCGGCCGGCCCCTCGCCATGGCGCGCGCGCGGACGATCTCCGCCGCGAACGAGCGCGGCGCGCGCATGCCGATGCTCCCCAGGCCGCCGGCCTCCGAGACGCTCGCCGCGAGCTCCGCATTCGAGTGTCCGCCGGCCATGGCTGCTTGCAGCACGGGCAACTCCAGCCCCAGACGCTCGGCCAACGAAGACGAGGTAGGCATACGGACGGATTGCCCATACCACGCGCCGAGGCGCCCCTAGCTTCGTTCGACCCAATAGCCCGGCCGTCGCTTCGCGTGAGCCACGGCCAAGACTTCGACCACGTCGCCCACGACTTGGAAGAAGATCACGTACGGGAATCGTCCGACGATCGTCCGCCGGTAGGTCCGATCGTCGCGCCAGAGCGCAGAGGCAAGCGGAGCGTCCAGGATCTCCTCGAACACGCGATTCACAGCCGCGATCAGCTCGACGCCCAATCCCATCCGCTTCGTCTCGTACCAAGCCGCCGCCGCTGCGAGCTCCTCCTCCACCTCCGGGAGGATGCGCAGCGTTGTCACGGTCGGCCGAGTCGCTTCAAGAGCCGGGCGCGCACGTCGGTCCACTCCGAGGCCGCTTCGCCTCGAACCTTCGCGGCTTCTGTTCTGCGATCCAGCTCCGCGAGCCACGCAGCATCCCAATCCGTGTCGCTCGGACCGTCGACGCTCGCGATGATTTCCGACGCAAGCTCGAGGCGTTCTTCCTCGGGCAGCACGAGCGCATCCTCCAAAAGCTTGCGGGCGGAGCTGGTCACGCCGTCAGTCTAGCGCCCACGGGCGTTAGACGCTGGGTGGAGCGAACGAACGCCTCGACGCTGCGAGGGCGGGTCATGCGACCAGGCTGATCGGGACGGAACAGTCCTCCAACCACTTGGAACTGCTCATGTTCACCACACCAAGGGTCCCCTTGGGGAACGCTATTGCTAGGGCGCCGAGGGCGCCTACGCCTGCGGCAGCACCAACGGCACCTACGTCGAGGGCGTCAACGTGCGCGAGGGCGAAGTGCGGCCGGGCGCGGCTGTCCGCGTCGGCAAGAGCGTCTTTCGCATCGAGTCCGTCGACGGCAGCTCGGTCGTTCCGATCTCCGAGAACGACGCGTTCGGAGAGCTGGTCGGCGCGAGCCTCGAGATGCGGCAGGTCTACGCGATCCTCGAGCGGGTCGCGCTCACCAAGTTGGCCCGCTTTCCGGTGTCACTGGATGGCCCAAAAGGGTCCCCTTTCGGGACGCGTTGCTTGCGCGCGACGGCCCTCTACCGCTGCTTACTCGCCTATCTGAATACGCCCTACCTCGACGTCAATTCCAACGATACTATTGCGATGATTGTGGAACTCTCAACTATTGAAGTTTCAAATAGCAATTGTGTCAACGAAATGACAGACAGCGGGTGGGAGTATGAGTGCGGTTGGGTTTACGTATGGTTGGTTGAAGCCTTTGATGTGACGACCGACAAAGATGAATACATGTATGTGTATCAAAGTGGAGGCAACGACGCTACCCCCAATGGGGACGAGATGTGGTATGCATATGGAGCGGTCATGGAATCTTACAATGACCAATATTGTGAGCCGGACGTCACCTTCTCCAACATCATTTTGGAGGCGAATACGGTGACGAACCCAACGTCATTCAATCCGGTCACCTACAATCCAGCTGTCGGCCCGGCAGGCGGCGGGAGCTCAAATTGCGTGAATGGGGTCTCGTTCCTGTCTAACACCTCAACAAAGGTCTACTGATTTGTATGCCCCTCGAAACGCTGCTACGGTGCGGTCCATGGTCAAGGCTACATATCGTCAGGTGACGAGAGGATTGTCTGGTTTGCTTGCAGTGCTCACGCTATCGCTTGTGATGTGCAGCAGCAGTAGCGAAAAGGGTGCGACAAATATTGCGTGCAGCGGGGGAACACAGGGAGCGAGTTGCTCCGGCTACCCCGACGGTGACGTTTGTCCCGGACCGGGCCTAACGTGCACGCAGTGCGCGCCCGGCGTGTATGCCCCGGCCTCTGGCGTTTGTATTTGCCAATCCGGCGTTTGGGAGTGCGGCGGACCATTGGACGGCGGAGTCAACTGCATAGGATCCGTCCCTGGAACAGCGCAGCTCTATTCTGACCCGTCGTGCACGATTCCATGGACGGGCGACGCCGGATCCGACGCAGCTCCAGGGGCGGAGACCGGGACGACGCCCACAGAGGGCGGAGCGGACGCGACGGGCGATGCCTCGTCCATCGGCTACGATGGCGCTATGTCTGCCGTTGCGGACTCGGCAATCGAGTAGGTCAGTCTACTTCCGACGGTCCAATTGGGTCGGCGCCTTGTCACGAACCGCGGCATCGACCCCGCTCGCTATCTGCGCGTCATGGCCTCGACCTCTGCGAGCCGGAGGATCTTCATCTGGTCGCGCGGGCTCCGCGCCAAGTTGGCCCGCTTTCCGGTGTCACTGGATGGCCCAAAAGGGTCCCCTTTTGGGACGCCCTGCTTGCGCGCGACCCCCCTCTACCACTGCTTACTCGCCGGCCCGAAACTCCCTGC
>Ga0302325_10022731_pt1 | contig 13109 bp, 14 predicted proteins | sample Palsa_T0_2_FD_201948 | JGI IMG/M metagenome (GOLD analysis project Ga0302325, IMG submission 201948) | Peat permafrost microbial communities from Stordalen Mire near Abisko, Sweden - Palsa_T0_2 | ecosystem: Environmental > Terrestrial > Soil > Palsa > Peat permafrost | place: Sweden: Abisko... | reverse complement strand
TTTTTAGCAAAACTTTCGAGTTCAATGCTTTGGGGGGCCAATTATTAGACTAAATTTGCCCGAATTCTAAAAATATCCGGAATGTCATCTCATCAGCTGCTGGTTCTTTTTCTTATCCAGGTCATCATCCTTCTTCTTCCTTCCATCGGTTTGGCCAAGCTATTCGAAAAAGCCGGCGTTCCTGGCTGGAAGGCTTATATTCCTTTCTACAATACCTGGATCATGCTGCAATTGGCCGAGCGGCCCAAACATTGGGTGTACTGGCAGATCATTCCCGTCGTAGGATGGTTCATTTCCCTGGGCATCTATGTGGAATTCGTGAAGACCTTCGGCAAATTCAAGCTATGGGAACATGCCATGGCGGCGTTGTTGCCGATCGTGTATTTCCCGATGATCGGTTTTGACCCTAAAGTAAAGTTTACGGGGGCCGGCCCGGTGCGGAAGCACAAAAAAGGGACAGCCAGGGAATGGATCGATGCGGGTGTCTTTGCCATCGTAGCGGCTACCCTGATCCGAACCTTTGTATTTGAAGCCTATACTATTCCGACGGGATCGATGGAAAAGACGCTGCTGGTGAACGATTTTCTCTTTGTGAGCAAGTTTAGCTACGGCCCCCGGATCCCGAATACCCCATTGTCCATTCCTTTCGTCCACAATACCCTGCCGGTGACAAATGGCAACTCCTATGTAGAATGGGTAAAAGTCCCTTATACCCGCTGGTTCCCCAGCCCGGTGAAAAGAACCGACGTGGTTGTCTTCAATTTTCCGGATGGCGATACCGTCATCAACCTGCCGGAATTCCAGTCCCAGCGGCCTTACTATGAAGTATGCCGCGAACTGGGGAGAGGCAATATGGATTCCGGGCGACAGATTGTGCTGGGCAATCCCGATCAATACCCGATCGTGCTGAGGCCTGTCGACAAGGAAGAGAACTATATCAAACGATGTGTAGCCATCGCCGGGGATACGCTGCAAATCAAGAACCAGGTACTGTATATCGACGGGAAGGCCCAGCCTTTTCCGCCGGAATCGGAGACGAACTATACGGTAGATACCAAGGGCCAGCCCCTGGACGAGCAGGTGATGAAAGACGATTACAACCTGGATATCAACAATGGGGACGAGATCCGGCCGACGGGTATCCCCAATCAGTTCGACATGCTGCTGACCTGGGATGCGCATCAGAAGATGCTCAACAGCGGCCTGGCCAAAAGCATTGTGCCCGATATTGACAGTGATCTTAGCGTCTATCCTTATGCTGGCAGCTATAACTGGTCCCGGGACAATTACGGACCGCTCTGGATCCCTGCCAAAGGCGCGACACTGACGCTGACGCCGCAGAACTATCTCCTGTATGAAAGGGCCATCCGCGTATATGAAGGCAACGAATTCGAGATGAAGGATGGGAAGTTCTTGCTGAATGGACAGCCCGTGACGCAATATACTTTCAAGATGAACTACTATTGGATGATGGGCGATAACCGCCATGGCTCGCAGGATTCGCGGTACTGGGGTTTTGTACCGGAAGACCATGTTGTCGGTGAGGCCTGGATGATCTGGATGAGCTGGGACAAGGGTGTCAGGTGGAAGAGGTTGTTTCAGAAGATCAAATAAGCATGCAAGTCAGGGAATTTCAACTTTCTTACGAGGAATATGCGTCGGACCGCGAGTTATCGAAGGCCGATGCAGAACTATTGCGGCTGGCCCGCGAGGCTACCGCGCAGGCCTATGCGCCGTATTCTCATTTCCGTGTAGGAGCGGCTGCCAGGCTCGCAGGCGGGGTCGTCATCACGGGGACCAACCAGGAGAATGCTTCTTTTCCGGCGGGCATCTGTGCAGAGCGGACGTTGTTGTCGGTAGCCGGCGCACAGCATCCGGGAGTGGCCATCGAGACGCTGGCGATCAGTTATCACAACGAGAACGGTATCAGTGACAGGCCCATTTCTCCCTGCGGTATCTGCCGGCAGTCGCTGCAGGAGTTCGAACAGCGGACAGGGAAGCCGGTGCGGCTTATCCTCGGGGGCCAGGAAGGAAAGATCTTTGTGATACCACGCGCCAGTCTGCTATTGCCTTTTGCTTTTACCAGCGATGAATTAAAATAACGTCTGCACGCCGTACATGATCTTCGTCTCGTGATCCAACAGCCACTTCTTTCTCCATAGCCCTCCCCCATACCCGACCAGATCGCGTTTGGAGCCGATCACGCGGTGACAGGGCACCACAATGACGATATTATTCCTGCCATTGGCGGCTGCCGCCGCACGGATGGCCTTGGTGTCGCCCAGGCGGCGCGACAGGTCCAGGTAACTGATGGTCTTCCCGAAAGGAATGGCCATCAACTCATTCCAGACGCTTTGCTGAAAGTCGGTGCCTTCCTGGGCAATGGGGAAATCAAAGACCCTTCGCTGGCCCTGGAAATATTGGATCAGTTGTTCGATGCACTGGATGACGATCGGGGTGACAGGTCCCCTGAGGTTCGCCGACTGGTATTCCTCATCGCTGAGGTGATCTATAAAGCTGATCTCACTGATATAGGTATCCGAACCGCCTATGCGAAGGAGACCCAATGGCGATTGATAATAAGTTGAAGTGATCTCCAGCGTGGTTGCCATATTCGAAGGGGGTTAAAATTATCCTAACTTCCAGCCATTTTCCACTCTCCGGTCCGGGCTGACTAAAACTACTTCTTTTTTGTCAGTATATACGCCCAGCACGAGGCATTCGCTGAAAAAATTGGCGATCTGTTTAGGCGGGAAATTGACAACCGCCAGCACCTGTCTGCCGATAAGTTCCTGCTGTTCATAGAGGTCAGTGATCTGCGCCGAGGACTTTTTAATCCCCAGTTCGCCGAAATCGACGGTCAGCTGCCATGCTGGCCGTTTTGCTTTGGGAAAATCGTTAATTTCGAGGATCGTTCCGACCCGGATATCGATTTTTTCAAAATCGGACCATTCGATGGGGGTGCCTGGCATACTTATAGCGAGTTTATTCAAACTAAATATACTATTTTATGAAACGTACAGCAACAGCCGTATGGAACGGCTCAGGAAAAGATGGAAACGGAAATTTAACGACTCAAAGCACGACCCTGAACAAAACGCAGTATTCTTACAAGTCCCGTTTCGAAGAAGGAGTGGGCACCAACCCTGAAGAGCTCATTGCTGCCGCGCATGCCGGCTGTTTCACCATGGCGCTGGCCTTTGGTTTACAAGCGGCCGGAATTACCCCGGATTCGCTGGAGACGACAGCGACGATCACCCTCGATGTCACGGGCGCCGCACCGACGATCACTCAGTCGGCGCTGGTGCTGAAAGCGAAGATTCCCGGCATCACCAACGAAAAGTTTCAGGAGTTCGCCAAGGGTGCAGAACAGGGTTGCCCCATCAGCCGGGTGCTCAAGGCGGAGATCACGCTGGATGCCTCGCTGATTTGACCGCTGGTAAGCGCAACAGTCCGGCAGTAAGCTTTTGCAATTTTTAGCACCTTCGGGTGCTATTTTTTTTATTTACTGCCGTACCTTACTGACTGAAACAATTTTGCGTATAACCCAGCAACTACAACATGAGTTCAAAAAACAGATCCAAACAGAAAGGGTCACTGTCTTCCCGCCGTGAATTCCTGCGTGGAACGACGATGGCTGCCACCGGATTTTTTATTGTGCCCCGGCATGTCCTCGGGAGAGGGTTCCTGGCGCCCAGTGACCGTTTAACGATTGCAGCTATTGGCGCCGGCGGCAAAGGCGGCGACGACCTTAGACATTTTTACGGCAGCGGCAAGGTAGACGTTGCCTATTTGTGTGATGTCGATGACCGCCAGGCTGCGGCATCGATCAAGAAGTACGATAAAGCAAAATATTACAAGGATTTCCGGGAGATGCTGGACAAAGAGCACAAGCATTTCGATGCGGTCTCTGTCTCTGTGCCGGATAATGTGCATGCCGTTGCCGCCATGGGGGCCATCCAGCTGGGCAAGCATGTCTATGTACAAAAACCCATGACCCACGATATTTATGAGGCCCGCATGCTGACGGAAGCAGTGAAGCGTTATAAGGTGGTGGCCCAGATGGGTAACCAGGGATCATCAGAGGATGGTGTCCGGCTCATGCAGGAATGGTACAACGCGGGGTTGATCGGGGATGCTACGGCGGTCCATATCTGGACAAACCGCCCCGTATGGCCCCAGGGCGGCGGGACACCGACAAGCACCGACCCCGTTCCGGCAGAGCTCAACTGGGATCTGTGGCAGGGCCCTGCGGTGGCCACCGACTATCATAAAGAATACCTGCCCTTCAACTGGCGGGGCTGGTGGGCCTATGGTACCGGCGCGCTGGGCGATATGGGCTGTCACCTCATCGACCCGCCTTTTAAGACGCTGGGTCTCGGCTATCCGTCCGAAGTAGAATGCAGTGTTGCGGCTACGGTTGAAAAGATGTGGACGCCTGCCTATCATCCCGAAAGCTGCCCGGTGGCCTCTTCCGTCAAAATGAAATTCCCGGGCAAACCCGGCAAGCCCGATATTGACCTGTATTGGATGGATGGCGGACTGATGCCCGACCGGCCTGAAGAATTGGGACCGAATGAGGCGATGGGTGGGCCCGATGGCGGTGCGATCATTACCGGCACCAAGGGAAAGATGATGTGCAACTGCTACAGCGAGAATCCTACGCTGCTGCCGACGTCCAGGATGCAGGGGTTGAATGTGCCGCAGACGATTGCCCGCGTACCGGAGGGGCACTACGTCCAATGGGTGAATGCCTGTATCGCCGGCTATGGCAAGAATACGCTGAGCTCACCTTTCGAATATGCAGGACCGCTGACGGAGACCATCCTGATGGGTAACCTGGCATTGAGGAGCTATATGATCAAGGGCGCCAATGAAGATCATTGGCCCGGCCGTAAGAAGCTGCTGTGGGATGCGGTCAATATGAAGATCACGAATTTTGATGAAGCCAATGCCTTTGTAAAGCGGCAATACCGCCAGGGCTATACCTTAGGCGTATAAGGTCGCCGGCTGAATATAGTCAGGCCGCCTCCTGTGGGGGCGGCTTTTTTGTGCGGGGTATGGGTTAATCGTTCAACAGCTTGGCCAGCTCAATCAGCTCTTTCTGTTTGTAGGCGCTGCGTTCGTCGTCAAAACATTTGCTGAATTCTTCCAGTGCGGTCTGGATGATGCGGTTATGGGAGAGCGGTTTGAAATAAGAGGCCACAGGCGGTACAGAGACCCGTTTGAAATAGCTTTCCACGTCCTTGTGAGAAAAGACCTGCCCGCTCATCGGATCGATAAAGAATTCGATACGCTGTTGGGCGCTTAGTTTCTCGGGGTTTTCGTCGTAATAGGGTTTGATATAGGCAAGGACGAATTGCCGGGGAATATTGATGGCTTTGACGGGGATGTCCAGCAATTCACTCAACAATAAATACAGGATGCCGTTGGTGATGGCATTCCCTCTTTTGGTCTCGATCAGCTTATTGATCAGGAATTCCTCGGGATGCTGGTAAGCCACCTCTGTTCCCTTCAATCCATAATAATTATACAGGATGCTGGTCAGGACATTGACCTGCTCCAGCGGGGTCAGATAGCTGTTCAGTTCGAGCCAGATATTGCGGCGAAGCTTTTCCACCTCCTGCAATACCGGGGTGGTGGCCAGGTCGGGGTATTGAAATTTAGCGACCAGCAGGGAGGCTGTCAGCAGGTCCTGGTAGCTGCTGCTCTTCCAATGCTGGAAATCTTCTGTCAGATCGTGATAGTGTAATTTGTGGATCAGCAGTTCGATGCGTTCCTGCACATCGTTGCTGATCGTATTCTCCCATAAGTTTTCCAGGTTGGGGATGATGCCGCGGCCATAGCTGACGATGCGGTGGCTGACGGAATCGAAGACTTCCTGATCAGGGTCATCTATCAGGTGGAACAGCGCTAGTATTTCTTTGTTTTCCTGCATGTAGGGGTCATTCTATACTCATATACGACCGGAAGATCGCAGAAGTTTATAAAACTTGGATAAAATTCTTATCCACAATAACGGCAGGATTGTTCATTAATTGCCTTTCTTTTTCCTGGGAACCCGTTTGGGCGGATTGGCTTTTACGTCTTCGATGATCGATTTTACCTCTTCCAGGGTCAGGTCTGCAGCCGTTTCCTGCTTTTCCTTCGGCAGCTTATAATTTCGCAGTCCTTGTTTGATATATGGACCGTAGGGGCCTCTCAGCAGTTGTATCTTTTCCTTTTCGAAAATTTTGATGGTGCGTTGTTCCTTAGCCGTTCTTTTTTCGACGACCATCGGGGCCGCCGTATCAAAGGTAATGGTATAAGGATCGAATTCTTTGCCCAGAGAATAAAACTTAGTGTCGTGCGCAATATACGGCCCGAAGCGACCGATATTGACCGTGATATCTGATCCTTCGAATGAACCCAGGTTACGGGGAAGACGGAAGAGTTCCATCGCTTCATCAAAACTGATCGTCTCGATGCTTTGGGTATTCTTCAATTTGGCGAATTTGGGCTTTTCCTCATCGTTGACATCCCCGATCTGCACCATGGGCCCGTAACGGCCCATCCGGGCGACCACTTTTTTCCCGCTCTGAGCGTCGATGCCCAGTTCCCGCTCGCCCTTGATACGCTCAGCATTCTCGATAGTATTCTCGACATCTTTTTTGAAAGGGTTGTAGAAATCATCGATCATTTTGCTCCATATCAACCTGCCCTGCGCTACTTCATCGAACTCTTCTTCGATCCGGGCGGTAAAGCTGTAATCCATGATATCGTCAAAGTGCTGCTTGAGGAAGTCGGTCACCACGAGACCCAGGTCGGTCGGGAAAAGTTTGGATTTCTCCGCACCGGTATTTTCCTGTTCCTGCAGCTTTTCAATCCGGTCATTTTTCAGCACCACGATACGGAAATCCCTTTTGATGCCTTCTTTATCCCTTTTTTCCACGTATCCTCTTTTCAGGATGGTGGAGATAGTGGGAGCATAGGTGGAAGGCCGGCCGATACCTAGCTCTTCCAGTTTCTTGACCAATGAAGCCTCGGTATAGCGGGGGAGGGCCCGGGTAAAGCGTTCGATCGCCCGCATTTCCTTCAAAGGCAGCTGCTGGCGGACGGCCAGGGGCGGGAGCATTCCTTCCTGTCCTTCTTCTTCGTCCGTGATGTCCTCTTCATCCCGGTCTTCGCGGTATACTTTCAGGAAGCCATCAAATTTCAGCACTTCGCCGCTGGCCGTGAGCTCTTCTTTGTTCGTCGAGATCAGAATTTTTGCCGTCGTTTTTTCCAGCTCTGCATCTGCCATCTGGCTGGCCATAGTCCTCTTCCAGATCAGGTCGTACAGGCGGCGGAGATCGGCATCTTCCACCGTCATGTTGCTCATCTCGGTAGGCCGGATGGCTTCATGGGCCTCCTGGGCGGACTCATTTTTATTTTTGAATTTGCGGGGCTGGACATATTTAGGCCCGTACTGGCTGCTGATCTGGTTCTTGATGGCATCGACAGCCAGTTCGCTGAGGCTGAGGCTGTCGGTACGCATATAGGTGATCTTACCGCTCTCGTACAGCTTTTGGGCCAGCAGCATGGTGCGGCTGACGGAATAGCCCAGTTTGCGGCTGGCTTCCTGTTGCAGAGTGGAGGTGGTAAAGGGGGCCGCCGGCGTCTTTTTGGCCGGTTTGACCTGGATGTCGGTGACCGTATAATCGGCGCCTACGCAGCCCTCCAGGAATTTTTCAGCGTTTTCGGCGGTAGCCTGCTTTTTTCCCTCGGCGGAGAACGTCACGGCTTTGCCCGTTACGTCATTGGCGGTGAATAAGGCCTCTATTTTAAAGGAACTGACAGGTACAAAGGCATTGATCTCCCGTTCACGTTCGGCGATGATCCTTACGGCTACACTCTGGACCCTCCCGGCGCTGAGATTGTTCTTCATGCTCATCTTCCGCCAGAGGACCGGGCTCAGTTCGAAGCCCACGATCCGGTCGAGGATGCGACGGGCCTGCTGGGCGTTTACCAGGTTCATGTCCACCGTCCGGGGCCGGCTGACGGCTGACTGGATAGCAGGCTTGGTGATCTCATGAAAAACAATCCGTTTAGTCGTTACCGGGTCTAAGCCCAGTACCTCACACAGGTGCCAGGAAATAGCCTCTCCTTCACGGTCCTCGTCCGTCGCGAGCCATACTTCGCCGGATTTCTTGGCGATCGCTTTTAACTCCTTGACAACTTTTTCTTTATCCTCGGGAACTATATAACGGGGCTTGTAATTGTCCTTGACGTCAATGCCCATATCACCCTTTTCCAGGTCCCTGATATGCCCATAGCAAGACTTGACCTCAAAATCTTCTCCCAGGATCTTCTCAATCGTCTTGGCCTTCGCCGGAGACTCCACTATCAATAAATTCTTAGCCATGTGTTGAATAAACGGGTTAATGATCGGTCAAAATGCGTAACTGGCCTTTGGTCAGTCGGGTGCAAGTTTACAGTATAACCATCAAATTAAAAAATTAGTAGGGGCCGGGCGAGGGGTACAGCCGAAATTACCCTTTTCGTTTGGCATTGTATACCAGCTATTTATATGCCAGTAATTAGCGACGGTTATAAGTTTGTGAACACCGGGGACCATCCCCTGCCTAAAAAGCCTTAATTTGTACCTGCAATCACACGCGCGTGCAGTGAACCCGTCGACATCCTTCTCTATATACCCCCTGGGCGACTCTGCCATCACCATTGACCTGGGCAATAGCATTGATGAACAGCTCAATAGGCAGGCTCTGGCCATTCATGACTGGTTGCAGGCGCATCGTTTTCCCGGCCTGGTAGACATTATTATAGCCTATAGTTCTGTGTCCGTTTTGTATGATCCTGCCATTGTCCGGACCAGTAAGGTGAATTGTCCCGGCGGGGCATATGGCTGGGTAAGTAAGTTGATGAAGCAAGCCGGAGAAGAGGTGATGGGCGGCGCCGCAGTAAAAGGCCATTCCTTTCGCATGCCGGTCTGTTATGGCGGGGAATATGGACCGGACCTGGAATGGGTAGCCCGGCAAAAAGGATTATCGGGGGAGGAGGTGATCAGGATACATCATTCCGGCAGTTACCGGATATATATGGTAGGGTTCCTGCCCGGGTTCCCCTATTTGGGAAAGATAGATAGCAGGCTGGAAGTCCCCAGAAAGGACAGGCCTGTACCGGTAATGGGCGGTGGTGTGGGTATTGCGGGGATACAGACAGGCATCTACCCCCTGAGCAGTCCGGGAGGCTGGCAGATCATTGGCCGGACCCCGGTACGGTTATTCGACTGGCAGACAGATCCTCCTATCCGGTTTCAATGTGGGGACGAGGTAGAGTTCTACCCGATTTCCCGGGAGGAATTTCTGCAGTGGAAAAATCCCTGACAGCAACTTTATGTTGTCGTTTTCCGTATCTTCCCATGATCTACTCCACCGTAACCTATCAAATGTTTGTTGATTGATACGTACTCCCTGGTCTTTTTTTAACCATTCTTCCATCTCAAACATCGATTATGGCTTTCTCCATTATTAAACCCGGTTTGCTGGATACGATACAGGACATGGGAAGGAATGGTGTAGGTAACTGGGGGATCAATCCCGGCGGCGCAATGGACAGTTACGCTGCCCAGGTCGGCAACCTGCTGGTGGGCAATGACGGGCAGGAAGCCGTTCTGGAAATCCATTTTCCCGGCCCGCAGATCCTTTTTGAACAGAATACCCTGATCGCTATTACCGGAGCGGATTTTTCCCCCATGATCAACGACGAATTTATCCCCCGATGGCAGCCGGTGGTCGTTCGGAAAAACACCGTGCTGCATTTTCCGGCGTTGACACAAGGCAGCAGATGTTACCTCAGCGTACATGGCGGGTATTGCATGAAAAAATGGTTGAATAGTTATAGCACCAACCTCAAGGCAGCTGCAGGGGGGTGGGGAGGCATGCCGCTGAAGAAAGGGGATGAACTGCCTTTTAATGAGAATACCATTTATTTTGCCGGCCTGCTGAAAGAAGAGCATAATTTCGAGGTATTACCCTGGCGGGTCAATACAGATAAGATCTATCAGTATCCGCATGAAATAGGCTTTATACCGGGACATGAATGGGATCAATTGACAGCGTCTTCCCGGCAGGCTTTCCTGGAGAACAATTTTTTGATCCATCCTTCTTCGGACCGGATGGGGTACCAATTGAATGGCAGCCCGCTGATGCTGCAGCGACCTCTCGAACTGGTTTCTTCGGCGGTTAGCTTTGGTACGGTGCAGTTGTTACCCAACGGCCAATTGATCGTGCTGATGGCGGATCACCAGACAACAGGCGGTTATCCCCGCATTGCCCACGTCGCGACGGCCCATCTGCCGAAGCTGGCGCAACTCCGGCCTTCCGATGCGATCCAGTTCAAGCTGACGGACATGGAGACTGCAGAACAGTGGTTGATCAACCGGCAAAAGGAATTGCATATTTTGCAGCGATCCTGTCTGGATCACTTAAATGAGATGGTGTGCTAAAAGTTGACCTCAATTGCGACATGGGCGAAGGCATGGATACGGATGCAGCAATTTTTCCCTTTATCAGTTCGGCGAATATAGCCTGCGGCGGTCATGCCGGCGATGCCGGTACGATGCGGCAGACGGTCGCGCTGGCCTTGCAGCATGGTGTGGCGATCGGCGCCCACCCTTCGTATCCCGACCGGGCCGGCTTTGGCCGGACGGACATATTGGAGATTTCGCCGGGGCGGGGGGATGGTAATCACGGGACGAGGAGCAGCCTTCTCCGACTGGAAGACCTCGCGGATATCCTTACCCGTCAGTTGGAACAGTTGCAAAAGATCGCGGTGGAGACGGGCGCCCGGCTTCATCATGTCAAACCTCATGGCGCGTTATACAACCGGGCGGCAAAAGATGCTGCGGTCAGCGGGGTCATCTGCCGGGTTATCAAAAGCTTTGATCCTTCTTTGTTATTATACGGGCTTAGTGGCAGCGAGATGCAGCGACAGGCGACGGCCTTTGGGCTTGGTTTTGTCAGCGAGGTATTTGCGGACAGGACCTATCAGCCGGATGGCAGTCTGACGCCCCGGACCATGCCGGATGCATTGATCGACGACCCGGGGAAGATGGTACGGCAGGTGCTGATAATGGTGAGAGAGGGCAAGGTGAGCGCCGGAGATGGGATCGAGGTCCCCATTGCGGCCGATACCATCTGTCTGCATGGTGATGGCGACCATGCGGTGGAATTTGCGGCCCGGATACGCAGCGAATTGGACCAAAATGGTATTACTATCGGAATTTGACACAAAATTTACATGACCGCTTTGTGCGGTCAACCCGGATCGCCTACATTCGGTATATCATTAAATAATTATGGAGCATCCTACTTTTGGTAACGGCAAGATCTGTTATATCGAAATGCCGGCCATCGATGTGCAGCAATCGGCTGCGTTTTATGAAGCTGTATTCGGTTGGAATATTCGCAGACGCGACGACGGCGCAACTTCTTTCGATGACGGGGTAGGAGAGGTCAGCGGTGTGTGGACCAGGCGGCGTAAGGCAGTCGCCGATCCGGCAGGTAACCGCCTCGGATTGTTTCAGCATAACCAAAAATGAGACCGGCGGTGCATCGTTTGTTCCACATCAGTGAAGAGGGCGGAATTGACCAATTCGATCCCAGGCCTTCCCCTTCTTTCTTTGCGGAGATCAAAGGCGATGTCGTTTTTGCCATATCCGGCAAGCTGCTGCACAATTATCTTTTGCCGAGGGATTGCCCGAGGGTCACTTACTATGCCGGCCCGGCCACTTCTCCTGAAGACCGGCAGAGATTTCTGGGCCAATCGCGGGCGACGCATGTCGTTGCCATCGAGGCGGGCTGGTTCCAACGGGTGAACGCGACTACACTGTATTGTTATGAATTTTCGGCTGACCACTTCATGTGCCTGGATGAAGTGGCGGGCTATTATATTTCTTACGGGCCCGAGATACCGGTGTCCCGGCACCGGATAGACGATGTTTTCGGGGAATTGCTGAAAGGGGATGTAGAACTGCGGATCCTGCCGGAACTATGGACGCTGGCTGGTGCGGTGAAGGAATCCAGCCTTTGCTTTTCGCTGATCAGGATGAGGAATGCAGTGAAATAATAGTAATAAAACCATTCCCTTTGCGTTTGAGTGTGCATCCCTTTTATAAGGAATATTCATTCACCTAAAAATCTAATCACTTGAAAAACCTGAAAAATCTAAATGTTTTCATTTATGCACTCTTCCTCATGGGGCTGATCACAATGGTCAGTTGTACGAAAACCGGCCCTGCGGGCGCTGCCGGCGCTACAGGTGCAACCGGCGCTACGGGAGCCACCGGCGCAGCAGGCCCTGACAGTGTTCAGTATTCACCGTGGATAACGCTGGTCACTAAAGGAAGAATGGTCGATATCTATAGTGACTCCATCTATACGGACACTATTACGGCACCGGCTGTTACCTCCTCCGTTCTTTCCAGTGGAGCGGTGATCGGTTATATATATGCGCCTGACTACCTCGCGGGAGATTCTGCCATTGTCAATGTGGACGATGAAGAACTGGTGGAGATTGTCCAACTACCCGAGGTGGGAAAAATTGTGCTGTACTGGTACCCTCAAGACGTTGATTACACCGGGTATCAATACCGCTATGTAGTCATTCCCGGCAATATCGAAACGACCAGTACATCCGGCACAGGGACGACCAGTTATAACCCCGGTCAGCTAAAGAAAATGCCCTATACGGATTTGGATGGTATCCTGAAGATGCGTACCTCCGGTAATTTGGCTCCATTGTCTTTCCGATAAGTCGATCCTATCAGCTGAAAATAATTGGATACCCTGTGTTGGCCGACACAGGGTATCTTGTTTTATGGTCGGCTAATATTCACATTTCCTTTGCAATTTCTCCTGTATTTTCCCGTTCTTTGCCTGTTCCCACTCCAACAACGAAAGGATTCACTTTCACTCTTAATAACTGACTATGGCAACAACAAGCGAGCCTGGCCGGATCCAGGGCGGCTACACCTATGATTCCTTTACCGGGGTTGGCGAACGCGTGAAAAAGCCGACCGAATCCCATTTTCTTTGGTGGTGCGCCGGCGCCTACCAGGACTTGCTGAA
>Ga0302325_10022730_pt1 | contig 13109 bp, 14 predicted proteins | sample Palsa_T0_2_FD_201948 | JGI IMG/M metagenome (GOLD analysis project Ga0302325, IMG submission 201948) | Peat permafrost microbial communities from Stordalen Mire near Abisko, Sweden - Palsa_T0_2 | ecosystem: Environmental > Terrestrial > Soil > Palsa > Peat permafrost | place: Sweden: Abisko... | reverse complement strand
TGGCAGACGGCAGCCAAGCTTTCCGCCCACGTCCCGGCCGGTCCCGCAGTCCGTCCAGCCCCTGCTGTTCAAACCGCCGCGACCAGGTCGATACCGTATTGATACTGACCCCCAGAGCGACGGCAACTGCTGCTTCCCGCGAACCTTCCGCCCGGCGCAGCACGATACGTGCGCGCAGACCGTCGCGCTGGCTGCCGGTTTTACTGCCAGCCAAACGCTGCAATTCCCGTTTTTCGTTGGGAGTCAGCTCGAGCACCGATACAGGCCTTGCCATGCATGAAGCCTAGCACGCCTGCGGCATTATTACAAGTTATTTGGATGACACTACACTAGTTGTACCGATTCAATCGCCATGCGCAGCAGACGCTTGCGCTCCTGATTCGTGGTGCTCGGGGCTTTCCACAGCCGAGGCAGATTCTGGGAAAGCTCCTGGATCGCCTGGCGTTCTTCGGGAGTGAGATTCCATTCGGCTTCTTGTTCTGCCTGGGCATAGGCTTGCTCCAGGTGGGTGACTCTCTCCAACTTCTCGTTCCATCGCCGCTCTAACTCCGATGCCACCAGACGATTGTCGGGATCCACCGCGTCATATTGCCGCTGCGCCAAGCGCGCCTCGTAGCGCGCCTGCTCCAGTTGCAGCTCCCGCTGTCGGCGTTGGACAGCTAAGTCCTGCTCCAACTGCTCCAGGACCCGAAGTCCTACCTCTAAGCTCATCGGGGAAACCGACTCCAAAAAGGCTTCCACGATGGCTCCATCCACTGGACGCGAGCTCATGCTCTGGCAAATCGTATCGGCCTCTCCGCTGCCGAAGCTGGATTGACAAATGTAAGTAGGCGATCGGTTCTCTGTCCGAGCGTGGTTTTGTACGGTCATTTTGCGGCCGCAGATCCCACAATGAACGATCCCCTGCAACAGGGCGTTCCCTTCTCGAGCCACGCCGCGCGTTTCCTCGCCATTCCAGTTTTGGTGCAATCGCTCACCGTTCTTCACATACTCCTCCCAACTGAGATAGGCCGCGTGGTGAGCCTCGATCTTCACCGGCCACTGTGCCACGGGAACCTGATGGGGCAACACCTTGCCCGTCTTCGCCGAACGGCGATCTCCAGAGTACTCCCAGCGACCAAACACGTACACTCCGGCATAGGCCGGGTTGCGCAGGATGCGAACCACGGCGGTCAAGCTGGGCGGCTTCCACATCAGCGAGCCATAACCTTCCCGCGTGGCCACTCGTGTCGGTAGATCCAAGGCTTGTTGTTTTAGATCGCGCACCACACGCCGAGCTACCCCATGGCGACGAAAGGAGTCGAACAGGTACGCCAGCCGCTCGCGCACCTGCGCGTCGGGATCGAGTTCCCAATTCCCGTCGGCACCGCCACATAGCCAGTGGGCAGCAGAAACTGCAGCTTTCCCTTGCGTGCTTTATTCCAGCGTCCTTCGTACAATCGCGTACGCAGCGTAAACAGTTCTGCTTCCGACAAAGTCCCTTTTACTCCCAGCAATAATCGATCGTTCGGTTCCCGTGGACTGTAGACCGCTTGCTCATCCCCGATCAGGGTCCGGGTCAATCCACAGATCTCAATCAGCCGATACCAGTCACTGTTGTTGCGGGCCAATCGTGACGCTTCCAGCATCAGCACGATGCCCACTTTACCTAAGCCCACCTCGGTCACCAAACGTTGAAAACCGCTGCGATGGGTTGCGAACGTGCCGGTTCGACCTTGGTCCTCATCGATGACCTCGACATGACTCGCGGGCCAGCCCAACTGTAAGGCTCGCTCGTGCAGATGATACTGGCGCTCGGTGCTTTCCCGATTCTCCTTAACCTGCCACGGAGTGGATTGCCGTACATAGACGTAGGCCATGCGTTCATAGTGCAGGCTTTGAATCTTGCCCGTATTCATGGGTGCTCCTTTGCGGAAACCAGAGTCTGCACGTGGCGGCAGCCTACCTCGACCCACAGGATTTGCAGAGAAGAGGACGGCGTCTCAGGTGGAAGAGATTGCTTCTCCGGCCCTTGGCTCGACGCGACATTCACCTTCAGCGCGGCGGCGTGGGCGAGACCCGGACTGCGTTTAATTTCTTTCGCGACAAATCGCGTTCTAATAAACCACCGGACGAATCGCTTCCTGCACGCACCTGGCGCAGCACGAGGTCAGCAAAGAAACTGCAGTTTTCTAGCAGTGCAACCTGAAACCGCTGACGAGTCGCATCGTCGCGGAGTCGCCGCCGCTCCGCCTCACTCTGCGCATCCTGACACACCCACGAGCGCGGGGTTTGCGAGTTCCAGTGGTTTGGAGAGACAGGAAAGTCGGAATCGTGGAGGAGTGCATTAACGGCTTCGCTCGCTTCCGCTAACCGCCGCGGAAGCAGCGACGACGCAACCATGTCCAGGGTGGACAACGCGGCCACCATCCCCGTGCGTGTGGTCAATGCGGTTGCCAGGGCGGCGTCTTCCGCGGAGTGTAACTCGAGATTCGCGGGTAATCCCGCCCAGGGCGACCGAATCCTGAGTAGGTCCAGTACCTTCGAGCATACGGCCGGACTCTGCACCAGAAGAAGATTTTCCCCGACCCAGGTCACCAGATCGTTAATGACAAACTGAGGGATCACAGATCCTTCGACCCTCCGCGTCGCTCTTCCCGGCTGCGTAGGAATCGAACTAGATCCCGCAAGGCAGGAGGGGAAAGAAGGGCCGATGCATGGCCAGAAGATGACGGGACTTCCGGCTTGGGAAGGTTCGTCCAGTTCCAGGGAAGAGACAGCAATACCCCACTGCGGAGCCGAACCAGCACCCAGGGTTCAGGTCGCCAGAAGACGCGACACACCCGTCCCGACTGACCGCAGTAGGAACTATCCTCTGCAGCAATCGTTACCGTGCATCCGCACAGTGCAACATACGGTGCTGTTTGTTCTAGGTTTAAAGAGTCCTGTGTCTCAGGCGGACACACACTGCGGGTAACCCTTGGATGAAAGGCAAGCAGCCAAAACGCTTAGACATAGAAAAGCGGCCATGAGGGTCGGGAATGGGTACCCACAAGGCACTCGCTAACCCAAGGACCGCTTTCACTGCCCGCGAAGAATACGCGGAGCGGCGACTTGAGGCAATGGAGTGGAATCCGTAGTGGGAGTTTTATAAGGCCTACGATTCGCAACTTATAGCATTGCCAGGAGCCACCGCTTCGATGGCCTCCATGACCGCGCCGATCCCGTTTACGTCCTTGGAGAGAACGGCGCGAACGCCAGCAGCGGTAGCCAGTTCCGACAGTTGTGGAGTAGCAAACATTGTGTAATCAATATGGCGCACTGAGGTGCGAGGACGCTCATCACTCGCGCCGCCTCAAGCCCGTTCATCACAGGCATTGCGTAATCGAGCAAGACGACGTCCGGTTTTGCAGTTCGCACCAACTCTATGGCGGCATCTCCGTCTTCCGCTTCACCGCAAACGACCACAATAGTGGAAAGCGTTGTGCTCTATCGGGGCAGGTTCCGACCGGGAATGAAGCTCTCCCCGCTGGATATCGACTCCCCGTAAAGACAGTTGCCGTCTTCGAGCGCTTGCTGAACGGCTGCATCGATCACTGCCGGGTGCGTGGAGCAGACTGCAGAGAGCGGCATCGCAGAGATTTCGCTGGACGATGCTTCGCCCGTATTCGCGGGGCCCTTCGGTCCGTGTGGGTCACTCCGTCTCGACGGGATTAAGCCTCTTATTCATCACTTTCATTATAGATTCTTGCGCTCACGCTTCACTGCCATTGACCCGATGAAGTAGTATGCGGGGACGATTATGTACAAAGGAAGATCATGTTAGGGAGATTTCTACCGTGCCGAAAAGAACTGGAAGACAGGCTTTTGGAGTTGGACTCGCGGTTATTGTTGGGACACTGATCGTCGCGCTGCCGTGCGTGGCCCAGCAACTGACGAATGACGCGCTCTCTTTGACGATCAACGCGCAGGAAGGATCATATCAATTGTCGCTGCGTGACGGTCAGCCCGTGCTCAAGTCCGGCGTGGCCGCAGAGGTTGACCACCTGTGGCTTCGCTCGAGCGATTACCCGCGGCGCCAGGCCTCGGAGACTAGCTTCCAAACTGATCTAGGCTCCGGCCGACAAGTCACAGTCACCTGCAGCGGACTCGAGGGCAAACCTGATCTGGTTTATGTGCTACAGCTCTACAAGCAGCGCCCTTATGGCACCGTCCAGGTAAAGCTGCACAACGGCGCGGGAAAAGAAGTAAGTGTGCAAGTCATTCGGAATGTGGAGGCCACGGGTGAGGAGCCCATCCATTTGGGGGGCGGAGAATCGGCCGACCGGGTTCTCTCCGACAGTTTCAGCGAAGACTGGCCCACTCTGGCTCTCTACGACCTTGGGGAAGCGCCCGGCGGGATGCATCGCGGCGTCGGTAGTCAACTCATCTACAACCGGGAGAGTAAGCTGAGTTTATTTCTGGCAGCCCTCACCTCAGACCGATTTCTGACCATAATGCATCTGAAAACTGAGGGCAAGGGAACGAAGGCCAAGATCGCATCCTTTAACGTTGAATCTACCGGAACGACGGAAATCCAGAAGGATTTCGATCTCAAGGATGCTCCCGCGGAGGACCAGATCGAATTGGACCTTCCCCTCAAGGCCGGGCAAGACATGACTTCAGAACTGCTAATGTTCGAGGCCGGACCGGATTATCACGATCAACTGCTGGCCTACGGTGACGCGGTTCGTCGTTGGCGCCATGCGCGCGTCTCCAGTGAGACTCCCATTGGTTGGTGGAGTTGGACCGTCTACTACGGAGCCATCAACGAGGGCGAAACCCTTTCCAATGCCGACTGGCAAGCCGCGCATTTGAAGTCATTGGGGTACAAGTATCTCCAAGTGGATGAAGGCTATCAGTATGCTCGCGGGGAATATGCAACTCCGAATGCGACGCAATTCCCAGATGGCATGCGATTCGTCGGACAGCACGTTATCGGGGAGGGCCTGACATTCGGCGTGTGGACGGCGGCGTTTGAGGTGACAAAACGAGCCTGGGTCTATGAGCACCACAAAGACTGGCTGGTGCACAATGCCAAGGGAGATCCGATCCCTATCGGTACTGTCTGGGACCAGAAGTCGGATGTGCTTTATGCGCTGGACACGACCCATCCCGGAGCCCAGCAATACCTGCGGGACACTTATCGGAAACTTGTGCGCGAATGGGGAGTCCGCTTCATCAAGCTGGACTTCATGGATACCAGCGCGATCGAGGGTTACCATTACCGCCCCAATACCACAGCGCTCGAAGCCCAGCGCATCGGCCTCCAAGTAATTCGCGACACCGTGGGCGATGAGGTGATCCTCGATAAGGACGGAAGTCCTATGCTCAACCCGGTAGGGTTGGTCGATACTGGCCGGATCTCCGCAGATACGGGCCATAGCTTCGCAAGGACGAAGGATGCTGCGTCTGGCATTGCTGCCCGTTTCTATATGCAGCGCAATTTCTTCATCGACGATCCGGACGCCTTCAACGTCACGGCGACGCATCTCATGGAGCATGGCCACGAACAGTCTTCGATTACGCGGGGCGCGGCCGAAGCGTCGATCGCGCTCTCCGCGGTGTCCGGTGGCATGTATGAGATTGGCGATGACATGCCGATCCTGGGCTCAGAGAAGGACCGGCTGGCGCTGGTTGAAAATCGGGAGTTGCTGTATATGTCCAAAGTCGGCCGTGCTTCCACGCCGGTAGACTTGATGACTTACGAGCCGCAGGATGAACAGCCCAGTATCTTCATACTCCAGGAAGATCAACGACAAGCCATACTCACGGTCTTCAATTGGACGAAGACGGTGCGGTCGCACACGCTGAAGTTGGCGGACCTCGGCCTACCTGCCGGCCGTGCGTTTGCGGCGACGGATGTGCTGAACCAGAATGAGATGGTTACGCTCGAGGGTAGCGCAGTACGGCTGGAGAACCAGCCGCCACAGTCGGTGAGGGTGATAAAGCTGATCGACAAAAGCATTGCCGCGGCTGCCCCAACCGTGACGGCGCAAGTGCCGGCAACGGCGATTACGGGTGAGACAATTGGTCTTTCGGTGCAGGCCGAGGGTGCCGTGCCCGCAGTCGCTTATCACTGGGACCTCGGCGACGGCACGAGCGCGGACAGCTCCAAGGTATCTCATGCCTATACCACTGCAGGGGACTTCAACATCCTCCTCACAGTGGACGGAGTGGATGGGGTACCGGCCAAGAAAAGTTTCTCTGTCAAGGTCACCGGCAATTTAAAGGCGCACTCTAACCTTACCGACAATCGGCGTTTCGTAGAGCCAACCGACCGCTGAGCGTCTCGGACAACGGCAGACCCACACGATTCTCCACCGATGCGAAAACACCGCCGGAATTGATCGTCAGGGAATTGACTGCTGCGCCGGGTGGTAATCCACCCGCATGGCGAGAATCTCGAAGGGATGAATGGGCACGGCCAGTTGATTGCCTGTGATCGTCTGGGGTGAGCCCTGGGGTTGTTCGAGAAGGTTAGTCAGGATGGCGCGCGTCGCTCGGTTGGGGTGGTATACGTTCCATTGCTGGACTTACCTGTCCACCCGAAATCGTGAAAGATCACACTGTCGCTGCCGCTGAGCAAGCGTTCGCAGTATCAAGAGCCCCAAGGTGCCCTGGGGAAGATCGGTTCGGTCCGCATTTGATCGTTCAAAAAGCCGCTGCGCTTCTGGAGCCAGCTGCGATGTCTAGCTCACCAGATCTCTAGTGGTAGTTTGTGATAGGTCGCGATCAATTCGAAGTCCACTCGATTTGAGGTAACTAGGCGCGCTCCTACGGACCTGGCGGTCAGTGCGATCAACAGGTCAAAGTGCAAATCGCGAAGCTTCTCTGGACCAAAACCTTTATCGACATGGATTTTGCTAAGCAGGCGTCCCGATTCAAGCCAATTGTTTTCGGTTGGTGTCAAGATGGGATGGTTGCAAGCCAGGCGTTCGACAAACTGTCGCTCGGCCAGTTTGGTCGCTCCCCGGCTCAGCTCTGCCAGCACCACGGCTGAGTTTCGCACCAAGCCTGTTGTTGCTGCGATTCGCTGCTGGTGACGGCCGGTACGGAGATGGTCGATGAAGATCGAGGTGTCGAAGACAACAAAATTACTCATCGTGTCCCGAGAATTCGAGCTTCCCGCCGTATTTCGACATCAGCCTCTTGAAGCGCTTCAGGGCAACAATTTCGCGCAGCGCTGCGTGTACTGCCTCGGTTCGCGATTTCACGCCCAACACTTCGGCTGCTTCGTCCGCCAGGCGCTTGTCTAGTCTTATCGATGTGATGGCTACCGCCATAGGTTCCACCTTCCGTTCAACGATATATACATTTTATTAATAATGTATATACAAGTCAAGTGGTTAAGGACGGACCGATAAATCTGGGGTACCTGGCGAATCGACGGGACGCCATCCATTGGAAGCTCGATTGCTGGTTTTCGGCTGGCTCGTAGCGCAGGACTAATACAGCGCTAGGTCTGTCACTCAGCAGGAGTTCCTGCTTTTTAAGAAGCCGTGGACCACATCACGGAAGGCAGAGTTCATGGTGGGCGTCGGTCCCCTATGGGTCCACCTCAGACAGAACGGGAAGTGACCAACTCCATGTCCGGGGAGATAGCGGGAGCCTTCATGTTCCGGCCGGCGCACCGTTTCGGCTGGTTCCTCGAACCCGCTTACGACTACACTTTGCCGGAGGCCACAAGCAATCCACCGGTATGAGCGGCGGTCTCCTCATGGGAACTCCGTGATAGTTACGGGGCATGGAAACAAGCGCGTTATCGCCAGCATCAGCTGTAAGCCAATCGTCGCCCGAGGAGAACAGGCCGAAGCGGGTTTTCCAGCCCCTAAGTAAGCTAGTCTTGCGGATTCCGGTAGATTGGTCGGCTTAACCAGAAGTGATCTCAGACTGGTAATCTTCAGGCATAGGCTTTCGGCGACCGATCTGGCGTTACCAAAAGCAACCGGAGACTCCCCATGCACCGTTTCTTGAAGCGAATTTCGATCTGTATTTTCAGCGTTGCGCTTGCAGCCGGTTGCCTCGCGGGGACGTCTTACGGACAGGCCATCTCGACTGTTATCGCCGTTGATCACGGCCCGAATGCGCCGCAGCAGCTTTCAAAACATTATGTCATCCTCGTCTCTCTCGACGGTTTCCGTTACGACTACGCGAAGCGTTATCACGCCGACCATCTGCTAACCCTCGCTGCCGAGGGCGCCAGCGCACCCGACGGAATGCTTCCCGCTTATCCTTCCGTTACCTTTCCCAACCATTACACGATTGTCACGGGCCTCTATCCAGAACATCACGGTATCGTGGCGAACACGTTTTATGATCCAACTCGAAAAGAGGCTTATACGTACCATGATGCCAAGTCAGTGGGCGACGGCACTTGGTATGGCGGAACTCCCCTCTGGGTGCTGGCCGAGCAGCAGGGTATGCGATCCGCTTGCTTCTTTTGGGTCGGTTCCGAAGCGGACATCCTGGGAGTTCGTCCCACCTACTATCTGAAGTTCGACGAAAAATTTCCCAACGAAAAGAGGGTCGACCAAGTCCTAGCCTGGCTCCATCTGCCACCAGAACGGCGCCCGCACATGATCACCCTCTATTTCTCCGATACGGACACAGCCGGCCATCGGTATGGTCCGGACAGTCCGGAGGTTGCCGAAGCAGTTCACGAGCTCGACGGCGAGATAGGGAAACTGATGGATGGCATCAAGGAATCCAAGCTGCCTGTGGATTTGATCGTGCTCGCCGATCATGGAATGGTAAAAGTCGATGGTCCCCCGATCCACCTCGAGCAGTACGGTTTGAGCCCCTCATGGTTTGCCCAGATACTAGGTGCGATTCTCTACCCTAAGGCCGACGACGACGCGCAGAAGGCCTACGAAGCGCTCCGCGGAAAGAGCGGCAAGTTTCTTGTCTATCGCCGTACGCAGGTGCCAGCGTATCTTCATTTCGACAGCAATCCAAGAGAGGGTGACCCCGTCGTCGTTCCGACCGGCCCTTACCTCATCACTGCTGATACAGACGCCCGCGGTCTAGAGCACCCGCCCGTGGGCATGCACGGCTACGACGCCACACAGATGCCTGAGATGAAGGCTCTTTTTGTTGCCGCGGGACCCGACATCCGAAGCGGAGTTGCGCTCGCGCCCTTTGAGGACGTGAACGTGTATCCGCTGATCACGAAGATCTTGGGTCTTGACATCACGAATTTGAAGACAGGTCCGATCGATGGCAAGCTCAACGTTCTCGATGGAATTCTAAAATCAGACTAGTCGCCACCATGGCTTTTTCCCGAATTCCCAATACCCCAAAGGCCAGCTGCATCCCTTCGACTTCGAGAATGTCGGGTGTCCATTCGCGCTTTGCCGAGACTCGAACACCGGAACCCTTACCGGGACCTGCAATCGGATTGCGGTAGACTGACCTGTACACCGAAGCACAAGGCAAAGCTCTCCCCGATGCTCGGCGTGGGTACCTCGATGGGGCAGTGGGAGCTTGGATTGAATCGAGTGCGAGATTTTGAGTAATGAGAGTCCTTAAACAATTCGCGGGAACGGGGACATTCCGAGGTTTGCCATTGCTTCTCCTCGCCTACGCGGCATTGATGACGCACTTTATTTTCGGCCGAGCGTTTCGTGACTCCCTTCTAGGTGGCCAGCTTGCGATTCGATCGCTCCCGTCTCTGACGATGTGGAGCACCTTTGTGTCCATCGTCGTGAGCCTCATGGTCTCAAACCTTTTTCGGTCGAGGAAGCGGAAGCGCATCGCCTGCGCTGGATTCGCCGTCAACGCCGTCATCGAGCTGTCGTTTTCGCTTGCCGCCAACCGGCTTCCGTGGTTGTACAGCTTATTTTTTGTCGACGTGTCGGCGTCGACACTCGTTGGCCTCTCCATGATTTGGATTCTGATCGGTGATTGGGCCAGCAGCTGTCACGCCGACCGGAGTCGGCTGATTCCGGCTGTACTGCTATTCGGCACAGCCACAAGTATCTTGGCTGGCGTCGGCCTAACTCATTTGCGGACGGCGACCAGCTTCCGCAGTGCGAATCTGATTTTAGCCGCGATGAATTTGATTCCGGTGCTTGCTCTCCTCTTCCATCGCAGCGACGATTGCGTGTCACGCCACGGCTTTTCCTTTCAAGATCTTCAGAATCGAGCTTATCTGCCCAACAAATTATTGAGGAAGTTCGCGGTGCTTGTAGTGGTAGCAGCCATGACCTCTACGCTGTTGGATTTGATGTTCCGCATCCGAGTCGCCGAGCACTACCTCAACCAGTCCGATCGATTGCATTTTCTTGGTCTGTTTCAAAGCGCGCTCAACATCTGTGCTTTCCTTTCACAGATCGCCGTGGGGCATCTTGTCCAAAAGAAATTGGTCTCCACCTTTGTTCATTTGCATCCGGCCATTATCGGGATCGCCAGTTGCTTGTTCGCATTCGCGCCCGGATTTTGGCAATTCACTTGTCTGCGCAGCGGGGAGTATTCGCTGCGGAATTCTCTTTTTCGCCTCGGTTCAGAGTTGACGTACGCCCATTTTCCCGATCAAGAGCGGGCGACCGTCCGGCCTTTGATCGATGTCATCGGAGAGCGGTTGGGGGATCTCTGCGCCTCCGGCATTCTGGCCCTTCTCTTGCTTGTGAATCCGGCGCTGCCGGTTAAACCTGGCCTGTTTGTGCTGGCGCTGTGCTCGCTTTTGTTTTGGTGGATCTGTCGCAGCCTCGAACGAAGCATTGACGCGATCCGCATGAAAGCGGGGAAAGACCCGGCTCTAACTGCAACGACCAAATACCCAGGCATCGCGCATGAGGGCGCCGGGATCGTCTGATCCGACAGCCTTCGGCAGCAAGCCCGGGAGCAAGGGCTTGGAGCTCGTGGATCACGGGCAAGCCGGGAGTGATCGCCAGGTTAGCGCGATACCAAGGAACGGGGTTTAATTCCGAGCGGCCAGGGCCAGACGGTGAGAAAATCGGGCAATGAAGAAATACAAATTCAAGGCGAAGGTCGAAGCGCGTGATCGGATGCCGTGAACGGAAGGCTGCCGGTTAGCATCTAGAACGTGACGCGAAGCGAGTACAGGCGTATCGAGACAACGAGTCAATGCCACGCACCCGCTGGTCCGCAGGCTCGAGGAGTTCCGCCAGGGCGGAGCAGCGGTGCAATAAGACATTGTCCTGACGCGACGACTTGTTCCAACTGCTCGTGGACCTGACCGCGCTTTTGACGGGGAGCAGGTTCTTGCCTCAGCAACGACTCTCATCGTGATTGTTCTTCTTGGGGACAGGTGAATCTATGACACGAGCATGTATGCGATTTTCGGTGGCCGCGACTGCTTCTTTGCGTGGCGAGAGTTGGGCGGATCTTCAAAGCCTTTCTTCAGGGGGTCCGCATTCTGGGCAAGTGCATAAAGGCAATCGAGATCCAGGCGCAACAATGTGAACATCAACAACATACGTTGCGCATTGCGAAACGCGTTAGGGTTTCAGCGGGTCGCTCGTTCGCATAAGCGGCATAGTGATGATCGGTATCGACCAGAACCTTAGCTTGCGGGCCAGCCGCACGCGAAAGGAGCAGCGCCATACCCCAGTCGGCAATGTCAGTGTGATAAAAGGCCGGTTCGAGAGGCTTGTACTCGACCAGCATTCTCTGGTCGGGTGACAAAGCCCGGTGCGCTTCTCTTAAAGCTTCTTCGAACCTTTGTTTGCGTTGCCGGATATTGGCGGTCCCGGGATAATTTGACCCATCCGCAAACCAGAAAGAGATGTCTCTGCTCTTTGAGGCGGTGAGCGATTTCGATGCTTTCTTTCGTGTGCCGCAATGCACGTTGTCGGACTGGGTCATCGGGATTCCCGAACGATCCGTACTTGTATTCCTGATCTTGAAAGAGATTGGGATTGATCGATCCGGATAGAACACCGTACCGGCCCGCATAGAGCTTGATCTCATCTGTGCTTTGCACTCCTTCCGGACAATCCCACAGGACGTGCAAGGCCATCGCGGAGGTCACGGTTTTCTTTGGCTAGTTCATACATTTTGCAATACGAAATGTGCCTTGCGGTTCCGGAAAGGCTCAAAAGCGTCATTGCGTAAGACATCGGTTTCGCCCAGGGTCGGATGAATACTGGGTCTCACCGCTCACTCGGGCGCTGCTATTTCGCGTTGCAGAATACCGCCTACAATATCGCGATTCTGTTCTCCGACGAACGGTTCGCGCCGTAAATCGGGTCATCGGACAACATTAGCGGTTTTGTCGAGCGACCTGAAGAGGCTCTAGCCGTCCCAGCGGAGATTTGTGCCGCAAACAGCGTTTTCTTGTCCTATGGAGGTTCCGCACCCCCTTGAGAGTACAAAAATGGCATCCGCCATCCCTCCCATAGGGCGATCAAAACTTTCGCTTTGCAAAATCGGAAAGATAGATCATCATGATGCCAACCATATGGGGCCCGCTACTCTGACTCGAGACCGATACCTTGTCAAGTCGATCGTTCACTCTTCGCAGCTCCTAAGCGCGTTTCATTCTCCGGGGGAGGCCCTGTCGCTCAAGGAAATCTCCGCCCGCTGCAGCTTGCCAAAGACGATGGTATTTCGGCTTCTCTACACGCTGGAGAAGTGCGGAATGGTCGATAAGGTTGGCCAGAATCTTTATCAATCTTGTGTCCGACCGTGGAAGCAGAGACTCTATCGATTGGGATACGCGGCTCAGGGCACCGATTATCAGTTCTCCCGTGAGGTGTCCGAGAGTTTGGAACGAGCAGCAGCAGCGGAGGGAATCAAACTCATCTGTGTGGACAACCGCTATAGTGCAAAAACTGCTCAGCGCAATGCGGACTTACTCGTTCGCGAAAAGGTGGATCTGGCGATCGAGTTTCAAACCGACGAAGAAGTCGCGCCAATTGTAGCTGCCAAATATCGCGATGCCGGCATTCCGATGATCGCGATTGATATTCCCCACCCCGGAGCGACTTATTTTGGCGCGAACAATTATGAAGCCGGATTGATTGGCGGGCGTTACCTGGGCCGCTGGGTCAAGGAGCACTGGCACTCGGAAGTGGACGAAATTCTCTTGCTCGAACTAAAGCGTGCGGGCAGCCTTCCGCGCATGC
>Ga0302325_10022729_pt1 | contig 13109 bp, 10 predicted proteins | sample Palsa_T0_2_FD_201948 | JGI IMG/M metagenome (GOLD analysis project Ga0302325, IMG submission 201948) | Peat permafrost microbial communities from Stordalen Mire near Abisko, Sweden - Palsa_T0_2 | ecosystem: Environmental > Terrestrial > Soil > Palsa > Peat permafrost | place: Sweden: Abisko... | reverse complement strand
AACGGTTCGGCGTTGGCCATCGCCTTGTCCCATTCGCTTTGAGTAAGTTTGAGTTTGCCAGCGAAGTCGTTGGTAAAGAGCGCAGTTTGGTCCGGCGTTTTGTCGTCTTTATCGGCGACGTATTTCCTTCGTAGTCCTTCGGGACTGCGTAGCCGACACCATGCTCCTGCATCTGTTTGTACAGCATCGATACGTTTAATATGCCAAGACCCAAGCGTATGCGGTCCGCGCCTTTGGGACTCAGAGCGACCTCCGGTACCTGTTTGAGGAAAAGCTGCACAGCCTCATCGGGTTCGAGCATGCTGAACTTCAACGCATCGGCTAGGCCGGCTGCGACGGCGGCGCAAAGCTGTGGCTCCTTGTCGACAAGCGAAACCTGCGTCAGCAGCGAGTTGTTGTAGAGCGTAAGCCCGCTGCTGCTGTAGAGGAGGTTGCGCGCCTCGACGTTCTGGGTCTCGAAAACAGGCAAGAAAGAAATGGCAAAACCCGAAATGGCATCGACGTCCTTGGTGATCAGAAGTCGCTGGCGCACATTCGGGTCCGCTTGCACGCGTTCCACTTTGTCGAGGTCAAAACCTGCCTTCTGCGAAAACAGCGGCAGGAACGGGTAGTCACCGGAGTTGACAGTTGAGGCCATCTTGTGGCCTTCGAGATCTTTCACGGTGTGGATCGGTCCATCCTTGAGGACGCAAACGCCCATGGTCGCGTCGTAACCACAGGACAGGATTGCTTTAACCGGAAGACCCTTGGCCGCTTCCTGAATTCCGGCCGAAGCGGCAGCAAGGCCGAACTGGAACTGGCCGGCGCCGACGGCCTGAGCGGCCGCGGTCGAGCCGTAGCCGCGGCTGATCTGTACATCTAAGCCTCTCTGTTCCCAGAAGCCTTTCGCCTTGGCGACGTAAGCATAGGCGTTGGAGCCTTCGGCGACCCAGGGCAGCGTGAATGTCACTTGGCGAAGGTCTGCGGCGCGTCCTCGGCGCGTCAAGATAAACGGAGCCGCTACGACAGCGCCGGCCAATACCGACCGGCGCGAGATTACAGTCATCATCCACCTCCGTTTCAATAAACATTCTGTAGCAAGCGCCATGCCACGGCGGAGGCCAATTTCTTCAAAGATTTCAGTTCGATCCGCCGAATACGGACGCGGAAATGTCTGCTTTCAGGGGATGAAAGCTTGTTACTCGAGCGTGCCGCCCTGAGCGCAAAAGACCTACGCTTGAATATCAGCAGGGAGAGTATTCGTAGACGATCGCCTGCAGCGGCGTGAGATGAAAGCCATTGCAAGCATTATGGATCTGCGGACAATTTGAAAACGCAGCGATCACATCCATTTCTGCGCGCAAATCGATGTAGTCACCCGCTTTGCTTTTCGGCACCTGGATCGACCAGTTGCCGTCGCTGCCGATCGGACAATTCATAAACACGTTCATGTTGAACGGCACGTCTTTCCACGCAATGCCCCAGGGCTTCAGCGCGGCTGCAAGGTTATCGCGGCAGTTTCGCGTGTCTTTGACCCCATAGCGTTTTTCGTTGGTGAACTTGGAACAAGCGCCCGCTAGCATATCGTGCACGCCACAGGTATCGGCAATGATGGTCATCATCCCGCGCGCCTCATCGGAATAAAGAACATAACCGACGCGCGGAAAGACCTGCTTGTTCAAGCTGATCGTATTCATCACCGAAAGTTTTTCAGCAACGTTGGCTGCATTGATAGCCACCAGATCGGCCACTTGCTGGCCTTCCAGATCGACAATCCGCAATACTTGTCCTTTGCGAATTTCTGCGGCGAAGTGGCCGGCAGGCGCGACTGTTTCTTCGCGCAATACTTTCATCGTTGAGCGATCGGCCATGGCGCGCCACCTCCTGCCTTAGTCCCTTTATCTCGCCACGCTCGGGCGCGCCTGCCCATATTATGTGCAGCCCGATTGTCGGTCCGATGCTCGAGTCAGGGCCTTTTGCCAGTTCGCATTGGCATAAGGTTTGCATTTTTGGAGGGTTGTACGGAGGACACGTCTATGAATACATTTAGCTTGACCCGAAGGGACTTGTTGATTGGTTCCGCAGCAACCCTGACGATGGCGACCGTTGCCAGCGCGGCAACACTCGATGAGATTGAGAAGCGCGGCTATATGGCTGTCGCGACCGAAGACGATTTCCGGCCCTTTGAGTTCACCGACAACGGTAATCCTACGGGATACGATCAGGACCTGTTGGCGGCGTTCAAAAAAACCGTCAAATTCGATGTTCGCCAGGACATTATCCCGTGGACCGGAATTTTGCCTGGTGTCACCACCGGCAAATATGACGCTGCGGTGACGGCAGTGCTTGTCACGCAAGAACGGATGAAAACACTCGACTTCTGCAGTCCGGTCGCTGAATCGGTCGACTACTATCTCAAGCGCAAAGACGATAAGTCGATTCAGGAGATCAAGGATCTCAGCGGCAAGACAGTCGGTGTCGAGTCCGGTAGCGCCATGCTCAAGCTGTTGCCGCAGCTCGACGACATGCTCAAAGCCACCGGCGGGCATCTCGGCAAAATCATGCAATATCAAGGATATCCTGAAGCCTATCAGGATTTGGCGCTTGGCCGGATCGATTACGTCGTCAACGTCTGGCTCAGCCTGCAAACGATTGCCAAGGAAAAGCCCGATACTTTCGAGGTTGGTCAGGCAGTTTCGCAGCCGACGTTCATTGCCTGGCCGGTGTTAAAGGGCAACGACGGATTGCGAGACCTCATAAACAAATTTCTGCTTGGCGCACGCAAGGACGGCACGATGTATGCGCTGCAGAAGAAGTATTTCAGTACGACCTACGAAAACATGCCGGAGGCAGCGACGGCAAGCGTGTGATCGTGCTCGCCTGTGGGACGAGGAGATTACTTAGCGCTTGCGGCCGGGGCAGCCAACACGATTGCGGTTAGTCTGCTCGCGATCGCGATTGGAAATCCATTAGGCCTTGGTTTGGCTCTGATCCGTTGGGGCAAGGTTCGCGGGCTCGACGGTATTGTCGCCGCGCTAGTTAGCCTGTTGCGGGCTACACCTTCTGTCACTCTTGTATTGCTGATCTACTTCGCCCTGCCTACCATCGGGCTGGAAGTGCCGCGATTTGCCGCCGGCGTCGCCACATTGGCGTTGGGCACCATGGCGTACAACTGCGAGATTTGGCGTGCGGTGCTGCTTGCTTTTCCGACAGACCAGCTGGATGCCGCGCGTGCCTTCGGCATGCCGCGGGCTTTGCGCTTTCGCCTCGTTATCCTCCCCCAGATCGCCCGTGCCGCATTGCCCGCATTGGTCAACGAAATGACGCTGATCATCAAGGTCAGTCCGGCTGTTGCGGTCATCGGCGTGATCGAAACGACGCGCGCGGCAAACCGGATTGGTGCGGCAACCTATAAGCCGATCCCGCCCTTACTGGTCGCCCTTGCCATGTATGTCGTTATCATCGGCGCTTTCGTTGTTGTTCAGCGGATGCTGGAGCGGTGGCGCCCTGCGGGACCATTCGCATGATTCCGCGCGGCATCGAGGTGCTGTGGGAACAGCGCGACGCCATCTTCTATGGATTTGTGAATACCATCGCGATTACCGCTGTCGCTGCGGTCTGCGCCGGATTTCTCGGTTTGTTGTTGTTCGCACTTCTAATCTCGAGAGTTCGGACGATTGAGGTGGCTCTCACCTGGCTTATCGACCTGATGCGTTGCGTGCCGTTCATGCTGTTCTGTTACATGATCTATTACGGGCTACCGTCGTTTGGTATCGTGATCGGCAATCTGACGGCGGGCATTGTCGCGCTTACGCTCTATAACGCTGCCTACATTGCTGAGTTGCTGCGCGGCGGTTATGCAGCGCTGCCACGGGATGGAATTGAAGCGGGGCACGCCTTTGGCTTTCACGGCTGGCGCCTGCTGACGCGCATCATCCTGCCGCCAGTTTTGCTGTCGTCGACGCCGATGCTCGGTAATCAGCTGATTCAAATCATCAAGGACAGCGCCTTCCTGGTGATCATCGCAGTCCAAGAGCTGACATTCGCGGCCAATTCAATTCAAGCGACCTACTACGTCCCTTTCGCCAGCTTCGTATGTGCCATAATCCTGTATTGGCTGTTATGTCTCGCGGTGGAAGCGGGTGTAAGGGCAGTCGTAGTGAAGGCGGAGACGCAGCGATAAGGGAGAATATCGATGGCAAAAACACTAACCGATGCACAGGTAGCGCAATTTCGTGATCAGGGCTGGCTAGCGCCGCTGCGCGCGGTCGACGCCGTGCGGGCTGCAGAATGTGCGGCGCAAATCGCGGCCTATGAAGCCAGAATGGGCGAGAGTGCCAATCGGAGCCTCAAAATCAAAGGTCACCTTGCCATGCCGTGGCTGGTCGAGATCGCTCGCAGTCCGGGCATCCTCGATGCACTCGAGGATCTCATAGGTCCTGACATCATGTTGTTCGGCGCTTCGATATTTTCCAAAGGCGGTAAAGATCGGGCTTACGTCTCCTGGCATCAGGACAGCGCCTATTTTGGCCTCGACCCCCATGAGGAGATCACCGCGTGGGTTGCGTTCACGCATTCTAATGCAGAAAACGGCGGCTTGCAGGTTTTGCCGCGCTCGCATTTGGGCCCGGACATGGTGCACGAAGAAACCTATGCACCAGACAATATGCTTGCACGCGGACAGTCGCTGCAGATCGATGATGAAAGCGACGCAGTGACGATCGAACTCAAGCCCGGTGAATTCTCACTGCACCACGAGCGCACCGCGCATGGCTCGAGGCAGAACCGAACCGCGGCGCCGCGCATCGGCTTCGCATTCTTTTATATTCCGACGCATGTTCGCTCCACCGTCGGACGCCGAACCGCTACGTTGTTGCGCGGCGTGGACCGTTACGGCTATTGGGATCCCGATCCCTTGCCGCAGTTCGACTTAGACCCGGTGGCTTTTGCAGCGCTGCGCGCGGCCTGGGGCCAATATCGTGACGGAGAAGTCAAGCAGGCCGCTGAAACGTGAGTGCTGCTCCAGTTCTTCAAGTCGCTGGCCTGTGCAAATCATTCAACGACCATCGCGCTCTCGAGGGTATCGATCTCTCGGTCGCAGAGGGCGAAACAGTCTGCATCCTTGGGCCGTCGGGGTCCGGTAAGTCGACCTTACTGCGCTGTATCAACTGGCTCGAAGTGCCGGACACCGGCGCTGTCTACCTGTCGGGCGAGCGGATCGGTGTGAGGCCGAGCGGCCTGATCATGCAGGACCGCGAGCTTGCAGGCATTCGGACGCGGATCGGCATGGTGTTCCAACACTTTGCGCTGTGGCCGCATCTGAGTGTGCTGGGAAACCTGATGGCGGCGCCGCTGCACGTTCAGCAGCGATCGCGGGAAGAAGTGTCCGTTAAAGCGGAAGAGCTGTTACGCAAAGTGGGCCTGTGGGAAAAGCGTGATGCGCCACCGGCGCGGCTCTCCGGTGGCGAGAAGCAGCGTGTCGGCATCGCGCGCGCCCTGATGATGCGCCCCGTGCTTCTCCTTTTCGATGAACCGACAAGCGCGCTCGATCCGGAATTGGTTGGCGAAGTTCTTGCGGTCATGAAGGCGCTCGCCGTCGATGGCATGACCATGCTGGTGGTCACGCACGAAATGGGATTTGCGCGCGAGGCTGCGACGCGAATCGTCTTTATGGATCAGGGCAGGATTGTCGAGACGGCAGAGCCGGAAACCTTTTTTACCAGTCCGCAGACTGAGCGGTCGCGGCAATTCCTCATGCGCTATGGATCTGAAAGAGCTGGCGCTCGCTCGCTTTGAATGGCGCGGGCATTCTACCGTTGGCCCCAACCGGCGGCCGCAAGGATCTCGCTTGCCCGTGCGCGCTGTTCCTCGGTGATGACGAGCCGTTGTGCGTAGTCGCGACCGCTCGGGCGCGTCGCATCGATGCCCATCTTCGTCACCGTGAAATTATCCGGGTCAGACGTCGGGTCGAGGATCGGGCCTTTGGCACCGGGTATGAAAAAAATGTCTTTTTCCGCTCGCACCCGGGTTGCTACCGCCCACATCACATCGTTAAAATCGAAGATGTCGATGTCGTCATCAACGACAATCACATATTTCGTGTAGTATTCGGTACCCAGCGCCGCCATGACCGCCATCTGCGGTTCGCCCTCGGCGGTCTTCTTCATCGAGACAATGGCCATAAACGCGCCGCAGGTCGCATGCGGCACGTGCACCGCTCGCACATTCGGCAGATTTCGCTTCAGCGCGTTGAGAATTTCGCCCTCGCGGGTTAGGCAGGAAACCAGAACGTGATCCTTGGACGTGCCCGAGGTGACGGCGTGATACATCGCGTCGCTGCGCATGCGTACGCGTTTGGCGACAAATACGTTTTGCGTGCTCCGATATGATGCGTAGCCGGTGAATTCGCCGAACGGACCTTCCGGCTCGTGAACGCCGGCAAGAATTTCACCTTCAATCACGATCTCGGCGCCAGCCGGTACTTCGAGATCGTCGACCCCGCATTGCGCTAACCTGTAAGGCTCGCCAAACAACCCTCCGATGATTTCGAATTTCCTGGTATTCGGCGGATAAGCGTAAACCATCGATCCCATATAATGCAGCGGGTGGGTGCCGATGGTGATGACCGCGGGCAGCGGACGGCCGAGTTCCTCGGCGCGGCGGTGAAATTCATACATGCGCCGGCGCGAGTGCAGCGATACACCGAGGCGATTCTTGCCCTTCAGCATGAGCCGATGAAAGCCGGTTGTGTCGACGCCCGTTGTCGGATCGCGCGCCGAAATTTGTCCGGCGGTGATATAGGGCGCGCCGTCGACTGCGAATTGCAGCGGGATCGGTAACTTGGTGAGATCGACGTTGTCGCCTTCGATGACGATGTCGTTCCACGCCGCCTGCGCCACCGTTTCGCAAGGAATGTATTTCTGGCAACGATCGCGGAACGCCGCTGGCAGGTCGCGCGGATCGACGCCGAGACAGGCTGCAAGTAGCCGCCGGTTCGCGGCAACGTTGGTAACAACCGGCATATCGTAGCCTTTGACCTTCTCAAGGACGACGACCGGGCTTTTACCGCGGCGCTCCAGCTCAAACACGATCGAGGTCATGTCGAAGCGCGTGTCGATCGGGTCGCGAATTCTCAATAGCTCGTCCGGGTATTCGGTCTCGACCATATGCAGGAAACCGCGCAGGCTTTGCCTGTCGAGATTATTTAGCGGACCTGGCATCGCAAAATCCTCAGTTTGAAGGGGGACTGGTAGGTAAGCTCGACCATGGTATGTGTGACCGTTTGCATTTAGCAACCATGCCGTCCTGGGTGCCGCCGCTTCGCGTCATTGGATTGATCCATGTGCGGTGCGGATTCGGCCGCTGAAAGTTTGCTCAGGATGTGACACCTTCGTGCTTGCCAAGCACCTTCTTGACGGACAAAGTCGCGTTGTCCGCCTGCGACAGCGTTTTTTTAGAAGGCCGAATTTCGCCGCGCCTATGGATAAAGTTGACGTTAAAGAACAGGGCGTTGGCGCGCGTCTCGTCCGCAAGGAAGACGATCGTTTACTACGCGGCCGCGGCCAATTCGTAGCGGACCTTCGCTTTGCTGACATGAAAGACGTTGTCTTTGTGCGAAGCTCGCTGGCTCATGCGCATCTTCGCGGAGTAACGATTCCCGAAGATCAAAGGAGTACCGTCTTTACCGCTGCCGACCTCACGGGCGTCAAGCCCATCCGCGCCGTTTCCGGTATTCGCGGTTTCAAGCCATCAGAACAATCGCCGTTAGCGACTGGGAAAGTCCGCTATGTTGGCGAGCCGGTCGCGATGTGTGTTGCGCCGTCTCGCGGGCAAGCTGAGGACATCGCAGGAACCGTTGTCCCTGATCTCGAGGAGTTGCCGGCCGTGTACGACATGTTGAAGGCACGGCAGGCCTCATCGGTCTTGTTGCACGAGCATTGGGGCGACAACGTATTTCTTGAAACCTTCGTGGATGTAAACATTGCCAACGCCTTGGACGCGCCGATCAAGGTAACTCGGGAAATCCGCACCGCCCGCCAATGCATGGCGCCGATCGAAGGACGCGGTGTAGTGGCAACGTGGGATTCACGGCTCGAACAGCTGACGATCTATTCGGCCTGTCAGATGCCGCATATCGTTCGTACCGGCATATCCGAATGCCTTGGACTCGATGAAGGGCAGGTACGGGTAATTGCTCCCGACGTCGGCGGTGGCTTCGGCTACAAGGGAATTCTGCTGGCTGAGGAGATTTGCCTTGGCTGGCTCGCCATGCGTTGCGGCCATCCGGTGCGCTGGATCGAGGACCGTCGCGAGCACCTTACTGCCGGCGCGAATTGCCGCGAGCACCATTATCGAATTACCGCCTATGCCGACCGCGACGGCACATTACGGGGCATCGACTGCGAGGCCGTTGTCGATTCCGGCGCCTATTCAGCCTATCCGTTCTCGGCCTGTCTTGAGGCAGCCCAGGTAGCGAGCATACTGCCGGGGCCGTACGACTTTCCCTCTTACCGTTGCCGCACTTTTTCCGTCGCAACAAACAAGTGTCCGATCCTGCCCTATCGCGGTGTTGCCCGGACCGGCGTCTGCTTTGCGCTCGAACTCCTGCTTGATGCTGTTGCGCGCGAGGCGGGTGTCGAACCGCATCAAGTGCGAGCGAAGATACTCGTCAAGCCAGAACAGATGCCGTTCGACAACATCACAAAGAAGCATTTCGACAGCGGCAATTATCCGGAATCGCTTCGTCGTGCGGTTGCCGCGATTGACATTGCGGCGGTGCGCAAGCGCCAGCAATGCGGCGAAGCCGACGGCCGGCTGATCGGGGTAGGGCTTGCGACTTATTGCGAGCAGGCGGCGCACGGCACGTCGGTATACTACGGGTGGGGTATTCCCATGGTGCCAGGCTACGAACAGGCAACGGCGCGCTTAACGCCCGATGGCGGTTTGGAATTGCGGGTCGGCGTTCAGTCGCACGGCCAAAGTCTCGAGACGACGCTCGCTCAGGTGGCGCACGAGATTCTTGGGATCGACGTCGCGAGAATCAAAGTAGTGCATGGAGACACAGCCATGACACCATATTCGACCGGGACGTGGGGATCACGCTGCATGGTCATGGCCGGCGGCGCCGTGGCGGTAGCGTGCAGGGAGATCGCTAAGCGCGCGGCGAAAATTGGTGCTCAGCTTCTGCAAACTGATGCGGCGCAGGTGACCGTACGCGCAGGCGAAGTTGCCGGCCCGCGCGGATCGATATCGCTGAACGAGATCGCCCGGACATGGTATCTTAAGCCGCAAAACCTGCCGCATGATGTCGACATGGGCGGCATGGAGGCTACCATCGGCTATCGTCCCGATCCCGATACCGGAACTTTCAGCTATGCCACACATGCGGTCATCGTTGCGGTGGATCCGGAGACGGGCGATGTCAAAATTCTCGATTACGTTGTCGTTGAAGATGGCGGCAAGCTGGTGAATCCGATGGTCGTCGATGGCCAAATTCTCGGCGGCATCGCCCAAGGGATCGGTACAGCGCTGTACGAGGAGATGCCGTTTGATACCTCGGCGCAACCTCTTGCATCTACGCTCGCCGATTATCTATTGCCGGGATCCACTGACGTTCCGACGACCAGAATCGACCATCTCGAAACACTCGCGCCGCACACGGAATTTGGCGTCAAAGGTATCGGAGAGGGCGGAGCTATCGCTGCGCCGGCTGCTATCGCCAACGCCGTAAATGATGCTCTCCGTCCATTACATGCCGAACTTCTGGTTTCGCCAATCACACCGCATCGGGTACTTGAGGCAGTCGAGCGCGGCCGCTCAGGCGCGAATGCGCCTTAGCGTTTTCGTTGGCTCAATTAAGCACGCGCAAAGGCACAGTTCTTTAGTCCGTCCTGATCGGAAAACAATCACGGTTTGCCCAGAAAAATGGCGTCGCTTTGTTGGGTGTGCTCGTTATGAATCGATACCGCCCCAAAAGCCGAAGCAGCGCTGTCCGCTCGTAGCGGTTAAGTGGAGCAAGGGTATCCTGATGCGCCTTTCGTGCGGATAATTCCATGTGCATGAGCAGGGATTTGCCGGCCGCCGTGAGGCTGCAAAGCTGCGCGCGCCGATCCTTTTCCGAAGTCATGCGCCTCATTAGCCCGCGGGCGTGGAGACGCTTGACGATACCGGTGGTTGTCGTTCGATCGAGGGCCACGGCTGCTGCCAGCTTAGTCTGGTCCGTGGGCCCGGAGGCGGCTAGGATCGAAAGCACGCTGTATTGGAGTGGCGTGACCTGAATTCGGCGCAAGCTTCCATGAACAAGCTGATGTGAATTTGATGGAGCCGACGCACCAGGAAACCAGGACGCGCCGACAGGGGCCAGTCCGCCGATTTCGACACTAGGCCGAGTTCTGATTTTGTCTTTCGACCCTTGTTGGCCGGCTTGACCATGTTCATCCCCGTCCTGCGCGAAAGCCAATAACGTCTAGGCCGCTGGCACGTGCCTTGCTTGAAAATGCGAAGTATGCTTCGCTTTTGGCTCCGTGGCCAAGCTTAAGTTCCTCAAAAAGCCAAGGGTAATGTAAGGTATTGGCATGGCTGAAACTCCGAAATATGATCTTCTGCTGCGCGGCGGCCGCGTTATTTGCCCGGCCTCGCAGATCGACGACGTCCGCGATGTCGCGATCCGCGATGGCAAGATCGCTGCGATTGCAGAGACGATCCTGCCCTCGAGCGCCAGCGAGTTGATCGACGTTTCCGGCAAGCTGGTTCTTCCCGGCCTGATCGATACCCACGCGCATGTCTATCAATATGTCACCGGCCGCTTCGGACTAAACCCGGACATGGTCGGCGTGCGGTCCGGTGTCACCACCGTGATCGACCAGGGTGGTCCGTCCTGCATGACGCTCCCCGGATTCCGCAATTTCATCGTCGACCATGCCGACACGCAAGTGTTTGCTTTCTTGTCGACTTATCTGGTTGGCGGCCTCGAAGGACACTACTACCCCAATCTCTATAGTCCGGCTGGCGTCGATATCGACGCCACAGTGACCGCCGCGAACGCCAACAAGGACATCGTGCGCGGCATCAAGGGCCATGCCGAGATCGGCGGCTTTGCGCGCTGGGGCATCAAGGTTCTGGAAATGTCGGCGGAGATCGGCCAACGCACCGGTCTGCCGCTTTATGTGCATTTCGGCACGCTGTGGGGCCTGCCTGAGAGCGGCGCCAATGGCGAGGACGCCGATACGATCCTGGAGCGGGTGATTCCGAAACTGCGGCCTGGCGATATTCTGGCGCATCCGTTCACGCGCCATCCCGGCGGCTTCGTCAATTCAGACGGCGAAGTGCACAACGTGATCCGCGCGGCGATCGACGCGGGATTGAAGGTCGACGTTGGCCACGGCAGTCATTTCTCCTATCGCATCGCGCGCAAGGCGCTCGCCGCCGGCATCATGCCGCATACGCTTGGCGCGGACATGCACGGCTACAATACCGAAGTGCCACCGCCTGCCGGCACGCCGGCGCAACACTATGACGAGGAGAACCATCCGTTCCGCGGTCAGGCCAAGTTCAGCCTCACGCAAGCGATGAGCTCGATGATTGCGCTCGGCATACCGCTCGAGGACGTGGTGCCGATGGTGACGTCGAATCCGGCGCAGATGATCGGAATGAGCGATCGCATCGGCGCGCTAAAACCCGGCTATGCCGCCGATGTCGCGGTGCTATGGGACGACCGCGGCCGCTTCATCTTGCGCGATAATGAGGACACCAGGGTCGTTGCCGAGCAGCTGCTACGGCCGGCGTTCTGCTTGCGCGCCGGCAGGCGCTTCGACGCCGACTCCCCGATTCTGCCGCAAGCAATTGCTGCGTGAACAGCGGCACCGCCATCAATGTGTCAGGCGCCGGTGGCAGCGAATCTCTGCCGGCAGATCCGCGGACGCAATGGACGTTGCTTGATCTGGCCGCGCGCAATGCGGCCTACGACAACAACGCAGCCGTCGCCAATAGCGCAAGCCTAATCGACGACCGCAATCGTGCATCGGCCGCTTATCGAGCCGCCCATCCAACAAATCTCGATCTTGCCTATGGACCGGCGGAGCGAACGGCTTTTGATCTATATCCTGCAGCTAATCCCAAGGCCCCTTGCCTGGTATTTATTCATGGTGGCTACTGGCAACGTAATTCACGGGAGGTCTTTGCCTGCTTTGCCGAAGGACCAGCAGCCGCAGGATGGTCCGTAGCTATTCCCGGCTACAGTCTCGCCCCGCAAGCAACACTCACCGCCATCGTGGCTGAAATCGGTTTGGCATTGGATTGGCTGGCCGAGCATGGTGCCGGGTATGGGATCGATGGACCGTTGATCATCGCGGGCTGGTCGGCGGGCGCACAACTCGCTGCACTACACTTGTCCCATCCGCGAGTCGTCGCCGGTCTCGCAATATCAGGAATTTACGACCTTGAGCCGCTGCGGGACACGTCCCTCAACGGCGTGCTTAATCTAACCGGCGCGGAAATTGCCGATTTTTCTCCGCTGCGGCGTCCGGCAGTCCGCAAGCCGCTCACCATTGCATACGGCGGTGCCGAATTGCCGACGCTCGTCCACGACGCATGGCGTTTGCATGAACTGCGATCTCAGGACGGAGCGCCTGGTCAAATACTGGCGATCGCTGGCGCCGATCACTTCTCAATTCTGCAGGATCTGCAACGGCCGGGCGGCGCTCTAGTCCGCGCTGCGGTCAGCCTAGCCGTGACTTAGGAATGCCTGAGGCATTCTTCACTGAAGCAACGGCTGCTTATTGGCAGGAGATAACGCCATACGTGCCGTCGCGGTTTTCGGCCGTACCGCCTTTTCGCTTCGGCTATCCGGCCCGCCTGCCTGATGAAGGTGTATTGGTTCTGCCGCTGCGACAGCTACCAGCCGGCGACACCGCAGTTGCCTCGCTCATCGCCAACCAGGCCTCGCACGCGGTCGTAGCTGCCCTAGCCGATCACATGACGGCACGGGCCAGATCATTTCGCGCGAACATTCTCATCGGCCTGCCGACGCTTGGTCTCGCCTTCGCATCGCTGGTGGCGGCACGACTTGGACACTCGCGCTATGTTCCCTTGGGTTATTCTCGTAAGTTCTGGTACGACGACTGGCTATCGGA
>Ga0302325_10022727_pt1 | contig 13110 bp, 16 predicted proteins | sample Palsa_T0_2_FD_201948 | JGI IMG/M metagenome (GOLD analysis project Ga0302325, IMG submission 201948) | Peat permafrost microbial communities from Stordalen Mire near Abisko, Sweden - Palsa_T0_2 | ecosystem: Environmental > Terrestrial > Soil > Palsa > Peat permafrost | place: Sweden: Abisko... | reverse complement strand
GTACAATTCCGCTCCTCCTCCTGTAGGATCTGCCCATAGTTCTCCCTACCAACAGCATACCCCGTACCACCCGAACGGAATGCCACCAACATCTATGGCTCAACACCACTCGCAAACCGTCTTCGACCGACCTCCCCCACCTCTTGCTGACTCGTCTCTTCCGCCGCCCCCTCCTCCGCCACAGCACCGCGGAATGAGCACCGCAACAGCTCAGAATATCATGCCACACTACGCCCCCAACCCTAGCCCTAGAGTCGCCCAAGCAAGATTGGTAGCTGAGCAGCAACAGCATGCTGAACAACAAGCACAAATCGCCCAGCGAGCCTTGCAAAGTGCACCAATGCTTGATCCTCGCCTGACAGCTTCTCAATCCCTCCCACCAGTTCAAGTAAACGGCACTCCCAGAACATCCACTCCGCCACAAACCAAATCCCAAGAACAGGAAAGTACTCCTACCTCAACTGGTCGAGCTTCACCAAGCGGCGCATCAAAGGCAAACGGCACATCACAAGCCCAGAGCATCCCCAGCATTTCGAGCTTGGTGCACGCTACAGATTCCGTTTCCGTGATGTCAGACAACAAGAGCAACAGCAGCCGAGCAGGCAGCAGGAGCCCGAAAGAGGACAACCAGAGACCAAAGGACATTCCGCACGAGAAGCTGAACATCATTGGCGAAGATCAACGAGCTATTCGTGTCTTAGACAGGAAGTTTATGATCTAACCTGAGTACCTGAGATCAAAATGGCGGTGTACGATGTGACGGCTGGGCTTAGACGGTATTGTAGCATGGTCATAGCATGACATAGAAAGACGGAGTCAGATACCACTTGCTTTCGTCTTGCGTTTACTCTTCCTTGCTTTTCACGCACACTTTTTTCAACTTTTCTGTATGAATAGTCCACTTCGTTTAGCGTTGCGGTATTCAGTCTTGCACTTTTTTTTTGAGAGAGAGAGATTGCTCCAGGAGGCTTTCGTGGATACACCTGCATGGCATAGAATGGTTGCACGGGGGTGGGATTGACTTGCATTGCGTTTGGCGTTGGTGTTTACCTGCGAGGCGCTTGCCTTGCTCGGGGATGGGAAAATGGATGGATGGAGAGGGAGGAATGGAATGGCAGACCAAAGGTCTAGCAAGTGATCTTAGAGAGAAATGACAGATCGATCGCACAAATGTTTACCCTTCGTTGTTTATGTGCGTGCGTGTGATTATGCTACTATAGTTCTTAAACATTGAGCAGGAGAAAAATGTGAAGTTGATGTCTCTGGTCTATCTTCCTTTTCGACTGGCCATGACTTCAGTCGAGCAGACGAAGGAGGACTTCATGAACTTTCATAAAGGGATTCAAGGCTATGGTAGGGAGGGTAGGAGAGGAAGGAAGCAGTTAGAGGCAGGAAGAGGAACAATGTCTTCCTCTCCTCTCTTCGACTTGGGCCCTGACACTCACTCGCCTGTGAGAAACGCGACTCGGCTTCAGCAGCGAATGACCAGAATCATGGATTGGTTGATCTCTCCACCTAGCAGCCGGTACCCCAAGGTACGAAATCAGGAACGAAAGAAAGATACAAACAAGTTACTTCCCCTCCTTCAACATACCACTCACCCTCTTCTCTACCTCTGTTCTACAATACCCTCCTTCCATGTCCCGCTCAGCACAAAGCCAACACAGTCTGATCTACCTCCTCTGGATGCGGCTGTATACTTTGCACCCCTCCCGTTCTCAACCGGCGCTTGTTTTAGGCAAGGAACCTTCCTTCCCGAGCGCGAGGCATCAGATTGCCGCCCGTTTTGAGGCTCAACGTATGCAAAAGGGGTTGCGCTGCACACCCTCAAGAGACTCAAGACCGATAGCCCTGACGCAGAAGGGGAGGAGGCTCGCTTACGCCCTGCTTCATGTGTGCTTCTTCGGTGAAATAGGCGCGGATACTACCCACCCCTCCCTTTGAAAACTCACTCTCGTGATGCAATGTAGGCTTCGTGATACGGCACTGCCGGTCAGGGCTCAAGAAAGGCGGTGTACGGACTTGCATACACGTCCACCAGCACCCACCACGCGAGGAAGGAAAGGTGTTCCCCGTCTTACCCGCGCGTCTTTGCATGCATGCTTGGCCCCCACCTCTCTTTGGCACTGTCTCAGTCCTCAGGTGCGGCCGCACCACGATCTGGTTGGATTTGAGCTTTTGTCGTTCATGATTCATGATTACACTGTGGCAGGGCGAGGGTGGGGTGGAGGGATGGGGGGGGAGAAGGGGGAGGAGATGTTTGGTGGGGTTAAGATAGGGGAGCGATAGCGGCGGGGATCTCCCGCCCCCAGATTCTGGATCTGCATATCACTGCATGTGTTATGCGTGTCTGCGTTTAGTTCGCTAGGGATGGAATCATTCAAGCACCCAAAGAAATGCAGGGAAGTTAGGTATTGGATGGTTTACGATGTTGAGAAAAGCGGGTTTGGAGGAGAGGAACGGGGGAGGAGAGGCCGCAGATTAGGCTGCAGGTACGAGAGGCGAGGCGAGGCAAGGTAGCCAGGCTGATATCGAGGCATTCTAGATGTCAATTTACCAACAAATAGGCCCGTTAGGCTAACAACTTCTAAACCTCGTTTTGTAGATTGATACCAACAGCTAATCCCATCTCCAACCTTGTCTAAACTATCACATCAATTCCCCATGTTGGATGTTGGGATGTTGATCCTCCACCTCGGCCCGATCACTCTATCCGAGATGATCTCCAGCGAAACCAACATGTGAATAGGCTCAACGGCGCCTGTTCCCCAAGCGAGGGAGCAAGGGGTCGTGTGGATAGATGGGGGTGAGTTTAAACGCCGCGCCTTGGAGATGCAGGGGAAGCTATGTCTGTCTGCCGGAGATGTCCTGTAACAGCAATAATTTATTGTTGGAAAGGCTGAAGCATGCGTATGCATGGCGGTCCGTCTTACTTGCGGTGCTAAGGGCGCTTGCCAGAGGCGTAGCCGCTGCAGAAAATGATGCTGCAGAACGTGTGTATGTTGTGCGCTTCGCACAACCCGCGGTTTCATTTTGGGGTCGAAAACGCTTGCGTAACATCAGACTCCAGGGAATGCGCGCGCCTTGGCGGCAAAGCGGCTGCGGAACTTCAAAACCATCACCGAGGATCAATGTTTGAGCGGAAGTCAGGTGTCGAGTCGCAGGTTGGTTCGTCGGAAACATAGCATGGTATAGCCGCCGCCAGTGATTCCCGTCCCGCTGCAGAAATCCACCTACCTGTTCGTCACTTGCTTGCTGACGGCAGTTCATGGTAGGTAGATTTTAGGGTCGTCGTTAGGGTCGGTGATGTTTCACGGATGTGGTGGTGAGGCGCAGTTGGTTGGTTCCAACGGACGAGAGTGGCAAAAAGGGATATAGATAGGTGATCTGCCGGATAATGGGGTCTAATGCCAGATCACTTGTATGCTGCACATTGTAGGTGTGGCAAAGTTGGAGGAAGGGCCGACCGGAAACCTCGCTCGCTCTCCCCGGTTGTTAGAACGGCCCTATGGCCGGGTGGCAGTGTCACGAGAAGGTATCCGGAGACGGCGAGAGCGTAGAGTATGTGAGTGGTATTGGACCCAAGATCCCCAATCCTCGGCTGCATAAAGGTCCGAATTGGATATAGTATCACGAGAGAAGTATTGTACATACCATGAGGGATGGCTAACAATCACATCGGCCTACCCACCGCGGAAAGGTCACTACCTCCCTAATATTTGGCACACCAGCCAAATAACCCAACAAACGGTCGAAGCCCAGACCAAAACCGCCATGCGGTACACTGCCCCATCGTCGCAGATCAACGTACCATTTCAGTTCACCGAGATCTTCGTCTGAGGGGTCAGGACCTGGTGGAATCATCGCCTTTGCTTGCATGGACTGGATGAGTGACTCTAATTGATGCTCACGCATCGAACCGCCCGCAATCTCACAAGCCTCCGGAACCAAAAGATCAAAGCAATCAACAGTTTCTCGGTCATGGTCGGTGTTGGTCGTTGGTAACATGTAGAATGGCTTGATAGCTCGAGGATAATGGGTGATAAAGACAGGCACGTTCATGCCTGCCTTGCCTCCAACCTCGGCGGCAATGTACCGCTCATGTTCGGCCTGAAGAGCTAAACCCCACGTTGGAGAGTGCTCGAATTGATGCGTGGCAGTTTGTAGCAGTTTGATGGCATCTGTGTATGTTATTCGACGAAAGCCTTCCAGCATGCCGTTCACTCGTCTTCTGATCTCCTCTTCTCCTACTGTCCCTTGAAGCAACTCTTTGCCAACTCTCGATACACTAGGGTCTAAGTTCCGGGCTATGGATTGTATAGTTTTCTCAGCTAGCCCCATCACATCATCCATATCTTGAGTGAAACTGATCTCCGCCTCCAACATGTAGAATTCGCTAAGATGACGTGCAGTATCGCTTTTCTCCGCGCGGAATGTGGGGGACAATGTCCAGACTTTACCAACAGACTGTGCCAAGGCCTCAAGATGCAATTGGCTTGAGACTGTCAGATATTTCGAAGCCTTGAAAAACGACCCATCATCCCCTTTGCTAGCCGGCTCCTTTTGTGAAGAGCCGATATTGAAAACCTCTCCTGCACCCTCGCAATCGGATGATGTAATTATAGGTGTATGTATCTGAGTAAAGCCGTTTTCATAGAACATCGAGGTGACCGCTGCTATTGCATCTGATCGGAAGCGAAGTAAGGTGGAGTTGGTCGGAAGTCGAGTTCGTAAGTGAGGCATTGTTCGGAGGTATTCAGGCGTGTGGTATTTCTTTTGCAATGGGTATGTCTGTTTGGGTCAGTTAGTCTCATGTGAAGTATTCGTAGTCGAATCCATACATACGACGGGGTCCGAGTATCCAATGATATCCACTTCTTCTACATGCAGCTCGTGGCTCTGCGCCTTCGGGTTTGGCGATGGTCTCCATGATCCAGTAAGACGAACAGCTGTGCCAGTCGAGAGTCTGTACGACAGAATGGTTAGAGTCGAAGCTTGGAGTGTGGAGGGGTTGTGGAAAGCTCTGACCTCTCCGACTGTTGTGGGGTGAGGAGGGCTTGCAGCGGCTCGAGGCTCGACCCGTCGCCTACTGAAGCGAAAGATCTCTGCTTCTGGATTCTGATGGACCGGATGAAGCCATTGACGACAACCCTCTTGCAGTCCTCTGGTCCTTGGTCCAGAAGGCGTGCAATGGACGACTCGTGGGAGGACGGCCTGGTATGCAAGCCCTGAGATTGCCTGAATGCCTGCTTGACACAGCGCGCCACTACTGATCGAACCATGTCGTCCCCCACTCGAAACAGCATCGAGTGCCGGGCGCGGATGCGGGGCGCCGCTGTGGGGGTCGAGGGCGTTGATGGGAGGATGTTGGAGTTGAGTTTCGGGGAGGAGGTAAACAAAAAGTTTCCGAAACGCACGCCAAAGGAGAGGAAAGACGCGAGAGAGGCCTGGCAGCCTGAGCCTGCAGGCTACGATCCGAGCCGCCAGTAACTCTTCAGAGACAGGACTCACCCAGCCCGCGCCAATTCCGCCCTCTCCACACGCTCCTCCACTCTCCTCATCTTCACCGCAGGTCAGTGTCCAGCTCAATGTGATATACACAATAGCTCAGACCGCATGTCTCCGATCTTTCCCCAAAACAGCGCTGATTCCCCTCAGCCTTTTTATATTTAGTTGTTTTCATTCTTGTTTTGCTTTTTTGCTCTGTTCCCACCCTCTCGGCCGTCGGATGCCGAAGAATGCTGAACAGTGCTTCTCACCGCACTCGAGCCTCACCCCCCCGTTTGGACGGGGTCAGACCGCCCCTATGTCTCAAGGCAATGGTGGCATGCCTGGACCTCGGACTCTCAATGCTCAGGACCCTCGTTACACTGCTTGCTTCTTTCAGATCTCCCTCGCCAATCTCGGTATCACACTCTCGCAGGGTACAAGAAGATCTTGGGATGCGGGCTTGCGGGCTTCTGCATAAGCGTATTTTCTTTTGATAGTGGCCCGTTACCAAATAATTTATTCCCGTCCAAAGAAGTGGGGTTGGCTCGCATTGGATCAAATGGGTCTGAGCTGGTGATTTCTGTGCTGTGGGCATTTTATATCCCGGCGCACCTAGTTCCCAAAATGCTCATGGTGCTCTGATAAACCAGCCATGGTATTATAGGGCGTGTCCGGTGGTCTTAGGACGCGGATTTAATATGGATTTGTGCTCCTTAAATGTCGCCATGCATCTGCTTGGAATGTTTCTTGACGGCAGTGGCGTTTCTTTTTCTTCCCATCCACATCATCTTCCAACTATAAGTGCTGACCCATGTCCATCCTTTCCATGGGAATGGGTCACAGAGCATCATAGGACTCCCTCCTCTTGGAATCCTCCCCTTGATCACCTCAAACACGAGCCCCTCTTCCTATCAGTCACATTTCCCTGACCAACTCAGCCGCACGCACTCAACCATAACTCCTAGATGCCTCCTTCAAAGCCGAAGCCTTCCGAGATTGCTGCGGAGGCCAAAAAGAATTATATCCCATACATCCGCCACAACTTCAGTGAGAAATGGTGTCCGACGTCGTTTTTGTGCTACTCGGACTCGATGCAGGCAGGGCCACCACCCCGCTGGGAGACGGGAGAACAAATGAACCAGTTGATTCGCCATGCTAGATTTGGTGAGATAGCTCACCGGGCTGGTTGAGACAAATGCTCATGATTTTCCTAGCATTTTATGAACGCGATCCAGTTGATCTTGCTATTGAATGGGGTATGGGCGAACAACCGCCAATCCCCGTTATTATGCCAGCGCACGACAAGAGACCTGGAGGGGATTGGGAAGCCAGTATGACTTCTTAAACCTTGATTTGGATTTCTAGCTGATGGATATTAGGTGTCATGTCACCAGAAGAATGCCTCTGTCGAAGAAGCAATCTCTTCGCTACGCTTACAACCCCTGATGCAAGAAACTCCACATCGTCAAATTATCCAATGCCTTCAAAGGCCGGGATATATTCTCAGAACGTTGGTCAGTGAATTTCACTCTCAAATTCACAAAATGCTAACAACTGTCAGTCGTTTTCCGTAACGGGCCAGACAAATATGAGCCCTGGTCAGAATACAAGAGTACGTCAACCGGTTGAGCTGAAGTCAACTAAACTGACCGTACCAGGTCTGCCAATCATTTCAGTGTGCCCGGTCAAACGGCCAAAACTCAACGGTTCCGGGAAAAAGTACTCTTTCCAAGATGAAAAGGAACTTATGAAGGACAAGCTTCGAACAGCGTTGCGAATTGCCGTCTACTACGGCTACCCAAACATTTGTATTGGAACATTTGGCCTAGGATCCGGATTCGGGAATCCTCCAGAAGAAGTTGCCATCATGTGGAGGGACCTCTTTCTCAAAGATCCGGAGTTTGTGGGACATTTCAATGACGTCGTCTTTGCCTTCGAGCCTCCGGAAGGTCCAATGGGAGCAAGTTCAAGTTCATCCTCCAAATCTTCATCCAAGCACTCGTCATCTTCTTCCTCTTCAAGGAGCAGCGTGAGCTCGGCGTTGGATATTTTCAAGCATGCTTTCAAGCCGTCGGTTATCCACGAGGCATACAAGGGGTCTAAATCGTACTCATCTAGCTCGTCCTCGAAATGGTAATAGGGTGGTTTCTTTCGAAAAGAGATGGCGTTATGTTGCAGGACGAAGATGTCCGACACCGGCGATATGGGAAGTTGGGAAATAGTCTGGCATTAGATGGCGTTGGAATTCACGGGACAGGGGCGCATGGAAACTGGGGAATGGGCAACACGGCGTTGGGGGATTGGTCGACTATATGAAACAGCGATTTGCTTATCACCACGATATCTCATTCTTAATGATAGGTGCCCAATGATTATCAAATTTGCCCTTCCCTTCAGCTCGATCGTCACCGTGTAGATATTTTCTTTTTGGTGATAAAGATGACCATGCAGGCATCGCACATGTTCACGGAGTCCCTCCGAGAGGTCCGATCTCCTCAAAAAGCAACTTCATAAGACCATATCAAATGTCACACGATACCGGCCCCACATAATCCTCGAAATAGACCCAAAACTTCGAGGTCTAGTCCCAAGCTTCTCCCACACCACTCGTCACAAGTTTCCCCATCCGTGCCACCCCAAGCTTTCGGGTAGGGGGGAGCTCTTTCAGCCCAAAACCCCAGGACGCGACTTGTGTAGCGAAGATGCCGCCATTGGGTCTCACCAGAATCGAAGACCCGGTATGACAAATTCAACGGATCTGCAGAGTTCCCTCTCTGCTAGTCCCGCTGCGATGCGGCCTTAGGCGCACAAGCGTATTGCTTTCGTGGCACGTCAAAACCTATCGGTGGACCGCAAAGCAATTATTGGTTTGGAGGGCTTTGGGGACAATGCTTGCTTTTTACGCGGGGACCCCGGCGCCCTCTGTAAGGTTAATGCCGCCGGCTGCCATGCGGGCCGCCAACATGCAGTGCAGTGCCGATCTGCTGGTTGACGTGCGTTTTGACTGGGAACGTAGGGTCATCGGGCCCGGTTGATGGGTGCGTACATTGTGTTATAGAAGTTCATATATCGATTTAATTTGAGTTCTAGAATTCGAGCACAGAAACGCCTTTTGTGGAGATATCCGAACCTGAGTTTGAAGGTGGGACTAGTCAGATTTGTTTTCTTCACCGGGGCCCCGCGCTGTCCCGCTCAGGGCCCAGGCCTACCATTTCTCGCATCGGCATCAAAGCACTGCGGTGAGTTTCTCACTGACAACCGGGGATCAGGGTTCTGGACACCGGAACACTTCTTGATGGGAAATTAAACTTCTGCGAATAGACCCCCTTTTCCTGCCAGAGTCAGTTTCCCGTCAAATGAGTCCTGGCAGGGAAGTGCTTGAATCGTACGATCCAATCAGACCCTTGACTTGAAGGCAAGCCACGCTCCTTCCCCAAAGTCATGCATGGTCTCTAGCAAATCACCTCTCAGTATTTGAAACAGCAAGATGTCGAGTTTATTCCCACTTGCTCCGATGTTACGTTGTTGCTAGACTACTTCCTATTATATATTCTCAGTTCGGACTTCATAATTCAAAAGCTCGGTTTTTTCCTGGCTTGAATTGCAGTGCTAACAACCCTCTCAGTAGTTGTGAATAATCTGAACGATGAGTGATCTCATGCTTGGATGCTGTCAATGATTATCGTTCATAAATGCCTTAGCATCTCTCCTCCCTGGTGTATTTATAGACTGCGAATTTCCTATTTATGTCCAAGTCTGTTATCGACTTGTGGCCACCCACTGTATTTCACCTGGAAGGGATAAGAGTTTGAAAGCCTTGACGGCAGAAATAGCCACAAAAGTCACGTCGGTTATCCCAGTGCTCACACTAGATGAGATTCTGAATGCAAGCGAAGAGTAGAAAAATGCGCTGAGAGGTAGGCTGTTTCGTCGTTAGAGGTGTTGTCCTCAGGTGACCCCAGGTCTGAGGCGACGGAATAGTTTCTGGGGTTGAAGAGGGTTGTTGCACACAGTAAAGACGTTATCACTGGTGAGTGTACTTTTCAAGCCCTCTTTTTAAAAAAAAACCAAAAAAAGGATTCTGATTTTAGAATTTAGGTTGGCCCCTCGAAACGCCAGTCATACTCGATATCTTCCGCTTGCCGTCTCAATAAGCAGCACGTTCACACTAGAATGTGCTGAAGTTGACTCGTGAGCTTAATGCGTTGTGGCATGACGATACTGGGACGACTCCACCTGATCAACTTTTGTATGCTGATGGAGTGAGGATAAGAACCCCACGGACTACCTTGAATATCTGCCCATATTGTTAAGTCACGGACCTGCCAGTCCCATCTTCAATCTCACGTGTGGGAGAAGAAATTGTGCTGATAGGTACATCTTAGACGCCGGAGGCTTAGCTTGAGCCTCGATGGGCTGATCTAGCCTATCGTCTAGTCTATTCTGCTATTTGGTCTGGTGAACTAGAAAAGCATGACCCGTACGATATCACTCCGTGCAAGGAAGACAATCCTAAACTATTTCCTGGTCCAGCACATTCCGGCGTCCTTCGCCCATTCCAAAGTTGGCTTGCTCTCACTGAAGCAAGAGCTAGAGACGGACGGAGCTCTCATGGCGTACCCGAATGTGAAGATCCCCTTGGCGTATATGCTCTTGCGTCGAATCCCTGAACCTCTGGAGAAAAAGGAAGATTTGATGGATGCTAAGAAGTTGAAGTTGAATCTAGATAGTGTCTGGTTTCCTGGAGCTTTCTCGGATGACAACCAGCTGCTTAGTTCGGAGAGCTATCCTCACATGAGGTTAGAGGAATGCTTGGTCAGTATTCCGAAGATGTATCAGGGAGATGCTGTTTGGTGGCACACAGATGTAAGTCTCTTCTTGTGATTCTCAAAATTCTGCGAGCTTGCATTTGCCAGCGTTGATGTATCATGCGGTCGAGATAGATTATAATGGCACAGAGGATGTCTCAGTTATCTATGTGGGAGCAGCAGCGACGATACTTAACAGTGTACTCCACGTGAAAGATCAATGGGGAAGATTCAAGAAAGGGCAGCCTCCAAAGGATTTTGAGCGCGGGAAAGATCAAAGTAAATTCAAAGAATACTTGAGTGAGGCGAGGATTCTTGGTGGAGCGGTGGGGAAAGGAGCAGCAGGTGTGCCGACAGATGATAGATAAGAGGAACTTAGCAGAATGTGCTTTTCAGCATAGCATAAAAAGCTATACACCACCAGCACTTGTACTCTTGTAGATCTACCTGACAGTAAAATCATGAGAGAACGTTGCACTCACCCGAGTACCGCAGGTAGAGTTGCAACACTCGGCTCCCCTCTACAGCCTAAATAGACAAGTATGAAAAATTGATGCCTATCTATGATTTCCGCCGCATCTTCACTAAAAACCATGAAACCATATATCTTAATCTGCATATAGTGTCCATGAATGACACTAAAGGTGGAATCCAAGCCATCGGAATTTGGGGGCCAGAAATGCGGGGTTAAACAGGGCAATATGGGATAATGTAGGCAGATAATGCGGGGATGATCCGGGAAAGGGTATCGGGGAGGAAGATATTGATGAAACTGAGGTTTTGGGAGATGAAGATATTTGTCGCAATATAGTGGATGAAAGTAGGTAGAGCGGACTTGGCTTCTGAGGTATCTGGGGTTGGGGCAATAGACATTCAGTTCAGCGGCATCACGCGATTTTGGTAAGATCACAGTGAGTTGGTGGCTATTGTAGAGACTAGAAAGTGAAGGTCCACCAGCCACCAGATATCTGATATCAAGTTAACTCCACGGAGGAGAATAAAGTGTGAGGGTAGAGAAAGAGTGTTTGGACTGAGATGATTGCTGGCAGGCACGACTGCGGCTGTTGCGGAGCATGTCTAGAACTCTCATTTGAATGTTCGCCACTTCCTCCAATAAAATAACAACATGACCAAAAATACAGGTTCGGGAGGAAGGAGCAAAACACAACCCACGTAGGAAATCGTCATTTGAAGAAACCCTAGTTGCGGACGTCCTCAAGGCTAGCAAGTTTCCCTTCCACAAGTTTTCGGACGCCATACCTAGCACTACTCCTACACCCGCAAATGGGCAACCCATCACTCTTATACTTCCTTGCATCACCATGAATAACTGCGACGGTCCTTCCAAAAGAGCAGAGGATCTGCCAGCATCCCTACCTAGAACTTCAAGCATTACCGACTTCTCGAAGTTGTTCCGCAGACGACGCCATGCCAGACGCAAGTCTCAAAGCAAATGCTCTCAATCATTCGCACTTTCAGACAGATCTGAAGCATATGGATCCGAGAACAGTCAAGTCTTGTATATGGCCCCGCTAAAGAGATCGAGAACGCGCGATCGCTCTTTGTCCTGCTTTAGCAATGGCTCCCTCCGAAGAATGGACGGATCGTCAGACACCACGGACGAGATCAAGGACGAAAAGATAGACGATGAGATATCCTGGAACGTTATCGATCGAGAAATTTTCGAATGGCAATACGTCTGCGAGACAGGTCGTCCGTACTGGTGGTCACCGGAAGCAAAATACCATCGCCTCAAGAAACTTCCGCTACGACTGACAAATGAACCAAGCCCGAGGATATGGATGAAGGAGATAGACGAGCGACCGAAGCCTACGTACGGGGTCCAACGTCGTGCTGTTTCCGATGGCTATCTCTCGGATCCGAGAACCGTTCATGATCTCGCCCATCTCGTTGCCATTCAGCTGCTCGGCGCATGTTTCACCCTCCCGCCAGATTCGATTGTGGGATTGCCGGCCCCGAATTATACAAGTTTGGATAAGAAAGGCTCGACAAGGTTCCCCGATCCTCGAATGATCAGCTCGTTGCGAATGCATACCAACTTTCGATATTCTCCAAGTTTTGGCCATCAACCTCGCAACACCTCACCCGTGCAAGTCTGGCCCGGACCATACAACGGCCCTTCTCGAAACTCATCACCACATTCAGCAAGCACAAGGGTTGCATCTCCCGACATTGTGACTTCTGGTGCTCCTTCCAAGCGGCCAAGGGCTCACCGAGCTTTGCATGTCACCGAAAGGTCAGAGCCCGCAAGTAGTGATGCCGGGCAAGTCGGTTCTTGCAGCAACGATGAATTAGACCTAGCAGCCACAAAAGCTGCGATCGCTCAATCCGTTAGGTTTCCGCGTCTTCCAAATCCGAAAAGTCGAATCCCTAAACCACGTCCTTCCACGGATGATGACGACAGGGAAGGCTCGGATTTAAATCGTGGTGCACAGGAATCGCAGCAACTACGCCAGATGAACTATCGCCTCCAGGCGATGATTAGGTCGGAACCACATCATGTTTTTGTGCAACCTGTGAGGGAGTTGGTCGTCAAACGATGGAAATCATTCAGACGACGGTTCGGAGGCAGTCTGCATTCTGCTTTGCCAACAAGTCAATCGGAATACCCGACTTCGGCTTCCGAATCTGGTGCAAGTGAGGCATCGAGCCCAGCTTTGAGCAGCGATGCGAAGTTGAGAAGGCTGAGAGCGCAAGAGAGAGGCGATATACACAGCTCGAGCATCGACAGTACCCCTCACTATAATTCTCCAGCTAGTGATCTTTTTACCACGAATCCCAGTGGAAGGAT
>Ga0302325_10022726_pt1 | contig 13110 bp, 14 predicted proteins | sample Palsa_T0_2_FD_201948 | JGI IMG/M metagenome (GOLD analysis project Ga0302325, IMG submission 201948) | Peat permafrost microbial communities from Stordalen Mire near Abisko, Sweden - Palsa_T0_2 | ecosystem: Environmental > Terrestrial > Soil > Palsa > Peat permafrost | place: Sweden: Abisko... | reverse complement strand
GTAAAGCATCGACAATCTTCTCCTGCGCGAGTACCGGACCGTTCATCCAGGAAGAGACCAGTTGCATGCGCCTCTTCTTCTCGTCGCGGCGGGTTGTCCAGGAGCGGGCCGATTGTTGTTGGGGTTTGAATGCCATCGTGCTCTCCTCATGCAGCTTACACACTTCAAAGCCTTTATCAGTCTCCCAATTCAGCAATGCCACAGGTTTCTGATGCTGTGAGCGAAGAAAAAGTAGAACCAAAGTTCCCGGGCAGCATCAAAGACCCGAATGTGATTTTGCAAAGCCATCCTTCGAAGGAAATTCGATGGTTTTCACATTCCCCGGCACGGCGGTGTTCTTCGCGTTGTATTTCAACCGCCTGCCATGAACACCTGCGGTTTTGGCGGAATGAGGAGCGGCGACTATGCGATTTGTGATCAGGGGCGCGGTCTTTTTGTTAGCTTTTGTGCCGGCCATGGCGCAAGAGCAGACCGGTTTGGTTTCATCTGCCCGCCTCCAGCAAAGCGGAGCGCCTGTCGCCGCGATACCGGACGCACCCAGTCCTTCCCCCGCAGCGAGTTCGGCATCCACCGCCAATGCCGCGAATCCGGAGGAGGGGCAACAAACCAAGCGGATCCTATGGATCGTGCCTAACTTTCGGGCGGTGAGCGCAGGGGCCAAGCTACCTCCGCAATCGGTGAAGGAGAAGTTCAAGACGGGCGCCCTGGATAGCTTCGACTATTCTTCGTTCATCTTTGTCGGCATCCAGGCAGGTATCAGTCAGGGATCGAACGCCTATCCGGCATTTCGCCAAGGCGCCGCGGGATACGGTCGATACTATTGGCACACCTTCGCGGATCAAACGGATGAGAACCTCTGGGTCGAGGGCATTCTGCCTGTGGTTCTGCATCAAGACAGCCGCTACTACACGCTGGGTCACGGCGGCTTTATCAAGCGCGGATTTTACGCCGTATCGCGAACGGTCATCACGCGCACAGATTCGGGGAAGGAAACCGTCAACGCTTCCGAGATCCTGGGAGCCGGCGCAGCTGCAGCAATTTCCTCGGGCTACTATCCAACGCAGTACCGCACCTGGACGAAGGTTGGTCAGCGCTGGCTGACCAATGCCCTGCTGGATTTTGGCACCTTCGCAGCGAAGGAGTTCTGGCCCGATGTCAACCACGCGATCTTCCATGAATCCGACTGACTCGTCCCATCAAGGAGTCATTCTATGAGCAGCAAAGTCCCACTCCCGCAGTCATCGCCATCCTCCGATCCCGCGCTGCTGAGGGTCACCGAGGCAATCACGGGTACGATCGACGCAAAGGCTGCCAGCGGAATTGCTGATATGTTGCTCATCTTTCTGTCGGCCGCCGGCACCATCTTAGGGGCTCTGCTGGTAGCGATGGTCTATGTAGTGGCTACTGCTTCTCGCGCTCATACTGGTAGCTGGATCTTTCAACTGCTGGTGTGCGTTGGGGCCGGTGGGGTGATTGGATGTCTCGCAGTGATGGCGGTTCTGCATGCTAAGGACCTTGTCGAATGGGAGAGTCGATCGCGTTAAAGGGTGATCGGCGTCCTGGGCTTTCTTCAGCCGTCCCTGCGGGACTCATTTTCAAATGGGCAGATTCTCACGCACACACGTTAGCCCCTGGGGTACGTTTTTCCAATCGTCTGTGGCGAACTCAGACGCGAAAAGACATGACTTTGCCCTAGAGGTCTCGAAAAGCGTCCCTCAGCGGCTAAAGCCGGATTCATTACATAGCAGTTATGTACGGCCTGAAGGCCGTACCCTTCAGACAAAACGAGTTCTTCCGCAGCCTGTAAAGCCGGCCGTACCTCTCAGCTACGGCACGGCTGAAGCCGTGCCCTTCGTTCAACAGTCTCTTCCCCAGGCACCTCGTGTCAGTGAAGGCTTCATATGCTTCCCGACTCATCAACAGTTATTTGGCTGAACGACCTTTCGCCTGGATTTGCGGTTCTGGCAAGGGGTTTTGGAAAAACGTGCGCACTAAGCGCACTAAGTCGTTTCCTCTGCCGGTTCGGAGTCTTCTGTCCCTGACCAAAGAGTGGCGGGCCGGCCTCTTCCAGAGGTGCTCTGGTTGGTGGCCAAGCCCTGCGAAGTCAGTGCTTCAAGTGCCATGTCGATGCGCTCACTGCTGACGTGGCCGTGAAAGAGCGCTCTGATTTCTTTTCTGGTCAGGCCTTCCGGGGTTTCGTCAAGAGCCCGGCGGATACGATCCAGAACAGCGTCGCCGGTGGAGGCGTGGAAGATTAAGGCGGCGCTGGCCGAGCAGTAATCCCATACGGCAAGCGCAGCCTGGAGATGGGACGGTTCGATGACAGGGCTGCAGTCAAGAGCCGCGTAGATGGCACTCAGGCGGAGGACCTGGGCTTCGGCGCGGCTGGTGGCGGCGCCGAAGAGGCCCGGACGGGCCTGGCTTAAGGTCTCATAGCCACCATTCCAGAGCTCACGGGCAGCTTGATCGCGAGTGAAGGGCTTCTCCTCTGTATGCGAAAGCCAACCGACAATGCGGCGCAGCTCGCGGGCGAGTCCGGATAGCGCATCCGGGTTTGGGCTGGTGCCTTCGGGCAGGCACTGACTCCGCTGCACGAAGGTCCAGAGGCAGCGGTTGACAAAGCCGTTGTGCGAGTCTGTCCGATGGAGATGTTGAGCAAGCTCGTGCTGGGTGATGTGGCCCACCAAACTGATGTGGGTCCCGGTCGCCTGCAGAGGCTGATGACGGTCCAGGGTACGAAGATGGCCGCTGTCCCAGGCGCAGCGAAGCAGGGGTGAGAGGTGACTTTTCTCGCGTCCGAGGACGTGGAGGACGGAGGAGAACTCTTCGGAAAGCACAAGGAGGCGCCGGTCGGTGGGCGGCTGCTCATCGCGCAGAGCATGGATGAGGCCGCTCGAGGACAAACGGGCAGTGGTGACGCGACGGGCGCCCCAAAGGTCGTCGACTTCAGAGAAGAGGCGCCAGATCTGGCGCCAGCTGGTTCCCTTGCGGGCTTTACTGGATTCGCCTACCAGGACGACGAAGAGGTTCAGACCGTGACGAGTGGACTCCACCATACAGTGCGGGGCAGGCCCGACTATATTGCCGAAGGCGGCGAGAAACTGCAGGAGGATGGCGGCAGGATCGGCTTCGGTGTGCGGCGCGATGGTACGGACCACGGTCCCGGCGATGCCGTGGAGTGCGGCCGCGGCAAGCCTCGGCCAAGCGAAATCCCGCTGCGGGGACGGGGTTGGTGAAGCCGGATAGGGCTGATCGAAAGCAGGAGTGGGCTCCGCGTCTTCCGGTTGGTAAGGTGCGGGTTGGTAAGGCAGGCGGCCCAACAGCTCAGCCCTGCGGCGCTCTATATCCGCAAGGGTAGGCAGCGCGCGGCACGGAACCTCGGTGCTGGTGTGAGGTGTCATACTCTGAAACTATTACGGTTCCAATTGGCTGTCGAAAATCCTTAGTCACCGGGATAAGTGTGACTTTATAGGGTTGGTTTTCAAAAAAAGACCGACACTTTTCCCGGAAGTGGCAAAAATTGTTAACAATGAAGTTAAGAGAAGGGGTAAGTTTCAGCGGATGTCAACGGCTGTTTGTTGAATATTTTCTTGTGTGGGGCCGTGGTCAGGGCTCCGTTGGCGCGGTAAGTACCCAAGTCGTGCTTCAAGAGGTTAAAAAAAATCTTCACAGGAAGTCCGCCAGCAGGGCGCCCACCAGAATGATTCAGGCTGACGATACGCCCTTCTTTAAGTCCTGGCAGGTTTGGCTACAATACATTTGCTCGTAGCGGAGACCTTGCAGGAACGTGCGTCACCTCCGTCGCGAAAGGGTGATCGATGAAAAAGTGGATTGGGAGTGGGATTTTGCTGGCAAGCGGCGCAGTCTTGTGGTCGCAGCCTGGAACGGTGCCGGCTCAGAGTGACCGGAGCATGTTTTTAGAGCAGTACAAGGGCAAGCCGTTTCAGGATAGCCACTACAAGACGGCTCCGCAGCGAATCCCCGGCCGCGTGGAATGCGCAGCATACGATGTGGGGGGCGAAGGCGTTGCCTACCATGACAGCGACGCCGTCAACCACGGCAGCGGCCAGCTGAACCCTGCCGACGGAAGCTATCTGAACGAATTCCGCATGCACGATGGCGTCGATACCTCGTATACGAAGTTCCCGACGGCTGCGGGCAAGGACGCTATCGACAACAACCACTATGAGACGGTGACGCCGCCGAAGGATCAACTTTATGTGGGTTGGACGGAGCCGGGCGAGTGGTTCAACGTCACCATCGAAGTCGCCAAGGCCGGCAAGTACAGAGCGGACCTGCTCTACACGTCGAATCGTGGCGGAAGCATCTCGCTCGATGTAAATGGACACGATGCAACCGGGCCGGTGACGATTCCCACCACGTACAAGGACGCAGAGCCGATTGCGTGGCGCCAGTGGCACCACTGGGATATCCTGCGGAATGGCGTGGTGTTGGATTTACGTGCTGGCCGGAACGTGCTTACCGTGCATATCCTGACTGGCGGCAATATGAATCTGGCGTACTTTGACTTTCGCCCCGGAGCAGAGAAATGAGCGGTATTGGTATCGTGTCGACGAATTTCCCGCCAGCTGTTCTTGCGGAGCAGCTCCGATGAGCGCGATGTGAAACACTTCAGTTCATGGAACCGGGAGAAATTTACTGGTCTGTGCTCGATCCGATATGGGACAGGATAAGTATCGACACGCCGGAAACGTTCGCCCAAACGTTTGGAGAGGTTTCTCGAAGCGTGGGCCTGCTCTATGCAGCTCACTTCTGTCAGTCAGAGGTTTGCAATGGTGGCTTTACCCAATTTTTCTGGAACAGCACTGGCGTTCTCGCGCCGGAGGCGGTCGATGGGTTCATAGCCATCGGACAGCCGCACGTTGCAGATGTCCTTCAACGTGCAATGAACATGCTCGGATCGCCGTTCAGACGAGATCGCGCTGCTCGCTGGTCGGCCCTCGACACGCTTCGCGATGAACACGACAAGCAACGGGACCCAGCAGACCGCCCGCGAAACAAAAACATAGATTCGTTCAGAAAGCTCGAACGCGAGTTCTATTCCCTGCGAGAAAGCGAGGCGGGAGGCTTTGAGAACGCTGCAGACGCTTACGCTAAGAGAATTTCAGAATGACTTTGGAGCGTTGCAAAAAGGACCCCTTTCGGGACGGGTGCTCAGCACTTGGCCGTGTAACGCGTGAGGCGTTTATGTGTCGCCGATTCGCTCCCCCCAACTATAGGATACAGCGCACCAGGGGGCTTGCGGGAAGCCCCGGATCATGCCGCATCATCGTCACCTTAAGCGAAGAACCTACGGAAATGAGAGGTGCGATGACAGGACACGCGGTAGTGATTACAGGAGGAGGCCCGACAGGGCTGATGTTAGCGGGCGAGTTGGCCTTGGCGGGGGTCGACGTCGCCATTGTCGAGCGGCGCGAAAGTCATGATCTCGACGGCTTGCGCGCAGGCGGGCTGCAAATACGCACCATCGAGGTGCTCGATCAGCGGGGAATCGCCGATCGCTTCGTTTCGCAAGGACAGATGATTCGCTGCGCGCCGTTCGCGGGTACCACTCTCGACACCAGCGACCTCCCGACTCGCCACAACTACTTTCTCGCGCTCTGGCAGACCCGTATCGAGCGCATCCTGGCCGACTGGGCCGGCGAACTGGGTGTGCCGATCTATCGGGGACGTGAAGTGACGGGTTTCACACAGAACGACGTCGGCGTCGACATCGAGCTTTCCGACGACCGATCGATGCGAGCAGAGTATCTCGTCGGGTGCGACGGCGGTCGCAGCCTGATCCGCAAGAAAGCAGGTATCGACTTCCCAGGGTGGGATCCGTCAACCAGCTACTTGATCGCCGAGGTCGAGACGGCGCAAGAGCCAAAGTGGGGCATGCACCGTAATGCAAAGGGCATCAACGCTATCGCCAAACTCGACGACGGCAAGCGCGCGCGCGTCGTGTTGACGGAACAACACGTCGGCCAGGGCGGTAAGCCGACCTCACACGACGTCCGTGAGGCGCTCATCGCCGTCTATGGGACGGATTATGGTCTTCGCAGCGCCACCAATATCTCCCAGTTTACGGATATGACCCGGCAAGCAGCTTGCTATCGAGCGGGACGCGTGCTCCTGGCCGGCGACGCGGCGCACGTGCATTCCCCAAAAGGTGGACAGGGACTCAACATCGGTGTCCAGGATGCAGTAAATCTGGGGTGGAAGCTAGCCCAGGTGGTCCTTGGGACATCGCCAGAAAGCCTCCTGGATACGTACCATGCCGAGCGATATCCGGTCGGCGCCCGCGTGTTACGCAACACCATGGCGCTCACTGCGATCGACCGCAGTGACGATCGTATCGAGGCCTTGCGCGGGATGATGTCCGAGCTGCTGCAAAAGGGCGAGACTCGCAAGCAATACGTCGCGATGATGTCTGGTCTGGACATTCACTACGACTTCGGTAAGGGTCACCCGCTGGTCGGACACCGCATGCCTGACCTCGACCTGGTCAGCAGCGAAAGTCCGCTGCGGGTCTTCACTTTGCTGCACGATGCCCGCCCGGTACTTCTCAACCTCGGTGAGCCAGGCGGCATCGACATCGCGCCGTGGGCAAGCCGGATCAAGTTGATAGACGCCAAGTACGAGGGTGCCTTTGAGCTTCCGACATTAGGGGAGGTCACTATTCCGACGGCCGTCTTGATTCGGCCCGACGGGTACGTGGCCTGGGTGGGGGACCAGACGCAGCAGGGGCTCGGCGATGCTCTGACCAATTGGGTCGGACTGCCGCGGTAATGTAGCGCACGGGCTTCACAAGATCATTCTGTCAGGAGTATTAGAAGAGTTGTTCCAGCCAATGAATCTCTCGTCGGCTTCGAGGGGGGACGTCGTGGTCAAGATTTCGGGATACGTAGAAAGCCCTGCGCGCTTTGGCTATTCAAGTCCCAGTAGTAAAACCCGGCAATCACGCCGTTATCGTTGATGCTGGTCGCGGTAGTCTGGACGCCTCTCGGCGGGTCAAACGAAGTAATGGTGCCATACGGGTTTCGCACAAAGCCGTGTTCTAATCCTTGCGTATCCTCGTAAGAACCAGTGATGGTACCTTCCAAGTTCATGCTGAGCGACTTCGGAGCGGATAAAAGGGCAACGGAACCGTGTTGAGCGAATACGCCAAACAGTGGAGGGCCCAAAAGTGTGCCTGGCGGATTGAAGAGTGTGAAGTCCCCTTGCGGCGAGCGCACAAAGCCGCCGCTGCTCATGGTTGCGCAATCCAAAGAGCAGGTGCCGTACCAACCGGCGACGACTCCGTCGTCATTGATGCTCTCAGCAATGGTGTTTTCCGAAGAGATTGACCCATCTACCGGCACAGAGAACTGGACCATGTATCCATCAGGGTGCAAGAAAAAACTGTTTGCTGCATTGTCGGGAGCACAGTCCGAGCAATACCCCACGACCGCGCCGTTAGAGTTTAGGCCCGTGACAACGGTCGGGTACGCAGCCCCCTCTGAGTTGAAAATCAGAGCAAAACCTCCAACTTTCGACCGAACGAAGCCAGACGAAACGGAAAGGGGAAACGGGTAGTTCCCGGCAACCTCGCCGAAATTGTTGATGCTGACCGGCTGTGCCTGCGGACCGGCTGACCCTTCCGGAGGGTCGAAAGTGATGACGCGGCCATCCGCGTATCTCGTAAAGCCCTGTGGTACCCCGAAACCACCTCGTAGAATCCGGTGATATCTCCGGCAGCGTTGATGCTTTCCGGTTCAGTCCACAGGGAACCACGAACGCTGAATGTTGTGATCGCTCCATCGGTGTCGCGGAAAAATCCCGCGGCAGTCGTAGGTGAGGTGGTGTAGTACCCGGTGACCGTCATGGAATTGTTGATACTCATCGGGTATGTGCCGAGCGCGCCGGGCACCTGGAAGGAAAGGTAGGAAGCCTCGCTACCGACACCGGGCTTCTGTGCAGCGCAAACGATCAAGATAAGCATGCACCATGTGAAAACTGGACGATGGCTGATCCGGAAAGCTCGCATGGTTACAATCTCCCTCTTCCGCCCGGCTGTGATGACGAGCCGCTTGATCCCGATGAAACCGGCCATCGAATGAAATTATTGAGAGCGGCGGTACTCCATTCGTTCTGCACATCGCCAAACTGTGGGAATGTCTTCAATGATCATTCTGTGTAGGGGGTCTCACCGTTCCCTGAATTGGACAGCTGCCCATTTTGGGCAGAGGTCATGAAGGCTACTCATCCCAAGCGCGTCTGATGGGTCCCTATTGTTTCTGTGGGTGTCCCTGCACCTGAAACCGGGGTGTGCTTTAGAGCTTGAGCAGGCATAAGATAAGAGGCTGGAGACAGATTCCGATGCTATACAAGAAGATCAATGTCGAACTGATCGTTGTCGCTGATGAAGCTGAGGCAGTAGTCGCGGACTTGAACGCCGCGCTCGATCGGCTGGAAGAGAAGCACACGCTTTTTGGTGGTGGGATCGAAACCGTTGCTGTCGAGCACCCGGGAACACGGAAGAGATCGGCACTCGCGCATACAATGGCCGCGGGTGAGACGGTCGCTGGTGCTGTCAGGGCTGCACGTGACAGCGTGGTTGTCGCCCTGCGGACAGTGATCTAATTTTACGATTCTGGAATGAAGCATACCGTCCACGCCGGAACTCGGATGGCAGCCTAGCTGCTGTGCATGATGCTGATGGGCTTGCTCAACAGTCCCGATCGATCGGAAGGACGAAGGTCAGGTACTCCGGAGTGAGGGCGCGTAGAAAACCCGGCGCATCGAACATCTCACCCGGTGCAAGAACTCCGACTCCCTTAGCGGCGCCGTCGAGGATGCGTTGAACGGCTTCGACGACCAGTGGCGCGGTGAAGGCATAGATGTCGCGCCCGCGCACGATTGCGCGGCGTGTCTCCACTCCATTGCGAACCATCACGTCCACCAGGAAAATCTGCGCCGAACGTCCCGTCTCGTCAGCCGGCCCAGGCGGAGGCGTGGTGGAATCGTGAAGATCGCGCAGCGGCGCCAGGTTGAGAAAGGTATGGAGATGAGACACGCGCAGATGGCGGCCGATCACGACAATTTCCGTAAGCAGTACTTCCGCGACTTGCTGGACGCCGAACGGCTCAGGGAATGTCCATGATGATGCCGGTGGCGGGTCGCCGAGCGGCGTCAGCTTGCCGCCGGTGATGACAAGCCGAGGGGCCGTGTTCCTTTGCCCGGTGAGCCGCGTCCCCAGCGTCGGCCGCCAGCTGTCCAGAGCGATCCCAATACGGATCTCGTCGGCCGACGCCCAGTCTCCCATGGCGGCCGTGGCCAGCAGGTCGCCGAGACCGCCATAGAAGCCCATCGCGGGGGCAACAATGATTTTGGCGTCGCGCGCAAAGGCGGCAAACCGTTCGAAGGTCGCAAGCGCGCTGGCTTGTTCGGCGGTTACATCGAGATAGTGCACTCGAGCGCGCAGTGCCGCCGCGACCAGCGGCTCCGCCGTGTCGAGAAAGGGGCCCGCGCAATTGATGACCGCAGCCGCGCCGGCGAGAGCCCGATCGAGTGACGCTGGGTCCTCAATATTTGCGGTCCTGTTCTCCATGCCGCGGTCTTGGAATCCAGACGCAGCCAACCGCGAGGCATCGCGACCAATCGGGATTGGCGTGAATCCGCGTCGCAGGAGCTCTGCCACCACGAAGCGTCCGGTGTGGCCGGAAGCGCCAAAAACAGCGACGAATCGCCCCGATCCCGGAGAAATTTCATGTTGTGTGGTCATCCATCCTCCAACGATACAGACCTGTCTGTTTCTTGTATGATACGAACAGGTCTGTAGCGCGTCAACTACCTATCTGATCCTGAGGTCCTTGAATGCGAAAGAGTGCGATGGCCGAGGCGGCCAGTCCACCCCACAGCACAGTGGATGTGAGAGAACGCATCCTCGAAACAGCATCCGCCCTGTTCTACCGGCGAGGCGTGCGTGCGGTGGGCGTGGACCTTGTTGTGGAAGAAGCCGGCGTTGCCAAAACCAGCCTCTATCGCCATTTTCGAACCAAGGATGATCTGATTGCCGCGTTTCTTCATCGAGAAGACGAAGACTTCTGGAAGTGCTGGGACAACACCACGCAGCGCCATCGCTCCAACGCCGAGGCCGAACTCGAGGCGCAACTAAAATGGATCGGAGAACGCGTCAGCCGCGCAAACTATCGCGGGTGCCCGCAGCTGAATGTCGCCGCGGAGTTTCCTGACCTGGATCATCCCGCGCGCGCGGTCGCCACTGCGCACAAGAAGGAATTGCGGCGACGGCTCAGAGACCTTGCCGAACGTCTGCGCGCGAAGCGCCCCGATGAGCTGGCAGCGCAATTATCGCTGCTGATCAACGGCGCCTTCGTCAGCTCACAGATGTTTTCGAAGGATGAAGCGACCCCCATCCTTCTGGCAACGTCACGCGCATTGATTGCGTCTGCCCGAGCTCGTTGACTCTGTGGCGTTGATTTGTTGGACGTCCATCCGATCGTCGGTCACGAACTCAGACACCGAGTTGGCTTCGCCCTACAAGTCTTGAAAAGCGTACCTCAGCGGCTGAAGCCGTCAAGCAAGCATGCCTTTACGGCACGGCTGAAGCCGTGCCCTTCGTTCGAAAGTCTTCCCAACCTCTCAAGGGTCAGTGTGAGGTTGGATGTGCTGTCCAAATTGGCCAACTGAAAAATCTAATTTGGACAGGTCTGCTGCTGTTTTCCTTCTCCGCGTTGGTTTATGTTCTGGAGCAAGAGAAGCTGGTGCTCCGCGCCTCACAAAATCCTCATGCCGACCTGGTGGACCACCTCGGGGTTAAGCTTGGGCACGGTATCAACGGATGGGTTGCGGAACACCGCGAGCCTGTTGCCATCCCGTCGAACGCCTCAAACGACCCTCGCTTCATGATCTTCCGCAGTCTTCCGGAAGACCACTTCGAAGCCATTCTTAGCACCCCTATCCTGCGTGCGAGCAAGGCTATCGCCGAGGCGATTCTGTTAGGCGATGAGTTGAAGAAGGGGCGAAGCGCCACAGGTTGAGACAGTGTTCTGTCGAAAAACATCTCCACGAAGGGTCCGCGGAACCGCAGGTCCCTCCGCTCCGGTCGGGATGACAAGGAAAGGGTAGCGGTTCCATAGAGAGTAGAGACGGCGGATGCTTTTTGCGGGCAGCATATATCGTAATGCGATAATTAAGGCATGGCGAAGAAACTGCAGCTTGAAGATCGGCCAAGACTACGGAACCTGGCCGAGTTCCGCTATGAGCTACGACGATTCCTCCAGTTTAGCGAAGGCTGTGCCGCGGAGGCCGGCCTCCACCCTCAGCAGCACCAATTGCTGTTGCAACTCGCAGGAGCTCCGGATGGAGTGGAAACAACGGTGTCGTATGCCGCGGAGCGGTTAGGGCTGCGACACCATACCGTTGTCGAACTGAGCAAGCGCTGCGAGGAAGCGGGACTCATCCATCGCAACGAGGATCTGAATGATCGCCGGCGCATCCAACTGCAAGTTACTGCGAAGGGCCACCGCGTCCTCCGAGTTCTGTCGGAAGCCCATGCGCGGGAACTGTATGAACTCGCCCCTGGGCTGATTGGGGCACTGTCGCTGATCTGCGGTCCTAACGGGCACCGCAGAAGCGATCGCAGGAGCACGGCTGCGGCTCGAGGAGATTGCAAATGAAGTCGGAACCATCTGTCCTGCGCGATTTCACGGTTGATCGGAGAGTCTGGCTCCTCTCAGGCGTGTCCATCGGGATTGGGGTTTGTGCGACTGCTCTAGCATTCCTGCTGCTGCGGTGTATCGCACTTTCAACCAATTTGTTCTACTACCATCGCTTCAGCCTTGCGCCTGTTCCTCCGGCGGGCAGCCCGCTGGGTTATTGGATGGTGGTAGTGCCGGTAATTGGCGGCCTTCTGGTAGGGCTGATGGCGCGGTACGGTTCAGACAAGATTCGTGGGCATGGAATTCCTGAGGCCATCGAGGCAATTTTGCTTCACCGCGCCAGGGTAGATCCCAAGGTCGCTGTGTTGAAACCCATATCGGCCGCGATTGCGATTGGATCGGGCGGCCCCTTTGGCGCGGAAGGCCCAATTATCATGTCGGGTGGCGCCGTGGGGTCGCTCATCGCGCAATGGATGCATGTCACCGACGCCGAGAGGACAACGTTGCTGGTAGCCGGCGCGGCTGCGGGGATGTCCGCCACCTTTGCGACGCCGGTTGCGGCGATTCTCCTTGCCGTCGAGCTATTGCTCTTTGAATGGAGACCAAGGAGCCTGGTGCCAGTGGCGATCGCCAGCGCGACGGCAGGCATCCTCCGAGTCTACTGGCTCGGTGCTGGACCATTGTTCAAAATGCCAACCATCAGTGGAACCCCTCGCCTTAGCTTCGCGATAGGTTCACTCTTTCTGGGCGCGTTTGCGGGTCTGGTATCCGCCGGGATGAGCCGCATGATGTACTCCTTTGAAGATCTTTTCGAACACCTACACATTCACTGGATGTGGTGGCCGGCGCTGGGAGGTATTGGAGTAGGAATCGGAGGCCTCTTCTTCCCCCGTGGACTCGGTGTCGGCTATGACAACATCGCAGAACTGCTGCGCGGCCAGGCCACAGTAGGTTTGATTGCTGGAATCATTTTTGCCAAGTCACTTATGTGGGCATCGTCGCTGGGGTCGGGAACGTCAGGCGGCGTGCTGGCCCCATTGCTGATGATCGGAGGTGCAGTGGGTGCAACCGTAGGACACGTTTCGCACGCACCATTGGAGGACCAGGCCTTCTGGGCGCTCATCGGCATGGGGTCCATGCTTTCGGGTGCGCTTGGCGTTCCACTGACTGCGATCCTCTTCAGCCTGGAGGTGACGCATTGCTTACCAGCTCTCCTGCCGCTCACCATAGCGTGCATCGCGTCTTATCTGATCACATCGCTGTTGATGCCGCGGTCCATCCTTACTGAAAAGCTAAGTCGTCGAGGGTACCATCTTAGCCGCGAATACGGGGTCGATCCGCTGGAACTGGTCATCGTGCGAGAGCTCATGTCGCCGATAGGCGCTCCCGGACCGAAGCACGCGCTACCGGCACACTATGTGTATGCGGATGGTACGGCGCGAGGAGC
>Ga0302325_10022725_pt1 | contig 13110 bp, 11 predicted proteins | sample Palsa_T0_2_FD_201948 | JGI IMG/M metagenome (GOLD analysis project Ga0302325, IMG submission 201948) | Peat permafrost microbial communities from Stordalen Mire near Abisko, Sweden - Palsa_T0_2 | ecosystem: Environmental > Terrestrial > Soil > Palsa > Peat permafrost | place: Sweden: Abisko... | reverse complement strand
GTGGTTGCGTCAGGATCGGATACAGTTCTGACGCAGCGCCGGAGTGATCCGGTGGATGTCCCGGGGAGTTCTCGGGGCTAGCATGCGGACGTGGCTCAGCTGGTAGAGCATCACCTTGCCAAGGTGAGGGTCGCGGGTTCGAATCCCGTCGTCCGCTCGGAGGCGCGGCTATGCGGCATTGACCGCCGGCCAGACATGCTCCTACGGCGGAGTGGCCGAGTGGCTTAGGCAAGGGCCTGCAAAGCCCTGTACACGGGTTCGATTCCCGTCTCCGCCTCCCCTATGGCCTCTGATCAGGGGAAACTCCCGTTTGGGGTTCTTAGTTCCCGGCTAGTCTCAGGCCTGATAATGTGCGCAGCTTCCCAGAGAGGGAGCTGATGACCATTGCCGCGTAAGGCCCCTTGCCCTGGCCGCGCTCACCGCAGTCGGCATCCTGGCCGCACGGGGCACGGGCCGTGGCCGCCGCCCTTACGTCGCGGGTCCGGTTCTTCACGAGATCCGTGAACGCCGCCGCTCTGCCCGCAACCCAATCCGCGACCCGTAGCCGTGGATGCGACCACGGCTGCCGAGCCAGCCGCGTTTCCGGAGTAAGACCGGCAGGTCATGGCAGCCATCAGGCCGTCGATGCACGGGCGGTGGGCTCGCGGCCGGGATGAGCCAGCGTGCCTTGCTACTCGTCGGGGTACTCATGGGCAGATCGTTGCCACGGCTGCCCCGGACCGTCCCGCCAGGCCTCCCATCCCGGCGGCAGCGTTGCCAGCTCAGCGACCGACGAGTTCCACGCGATGACGTGCCCGATGTGCGCAGCAACGCAGGCGTCCGGGGCGTTCGGGTCACTCACGCCGTCGCCCACGCACCAGTCGTTCTTGCTGTCATGGATGACCAGGCGCGCTGGCCGTTCCCCGCTCAGAACGGTCCGCTGTATCACCGCGCCGAGATTGTCAGGAAACCGCCCGCCCGCGAAAGGCCATGCGAGGTACCGCGCAACCTCGCGTTCGCTGGTACTCATGCAGGTGATTGTTCCGCACGACGTCAAGCGGCGCTAGCCCACGCAACGGCAAGATCGGCTTATCCCCGTCACAGGACCAGATGGCGGGCGCTCATCCCAGTCGCATAACTGATGCGGAACTGCGGTCCCCGGGTCATCCTGAGGTGAGGGCATCTCACCGACGGGAGGAGATGACGGGTCGTGAGTCGCAACCCCTACCGGGCAGGCGGCCTGCCGCTGCGGATGGCACGGCTGTTCCTGCGCCGGAACGAGCTGCGCCGTCCGTCTGACCGGCTCGAGGCCGCCGTCGTCGCGGGATTGCTGGCCGCGTTTGTCGCCGCGATCGTCGTCGCGGTGTTCCTGGCCGAGCATGTGTACCGCGCTGAGCAGGCGGCCGGGGCGGGCCTGCAGCCGGCGGTGGCGGTGATAGCCCCGGGCAGCGAGCCGACCGAGGCGCAGATCCTGAGTCAGTCCGCCGCCGTGCGGGCGACCTGGCGGCTGGGCGACGGAACCCGGCGGTCGGGTCTGCTGACCACCAGCGTCGTCCCCGGCGTCTACCGGCAGCTGCCCGGGGCCTCCGTCCGGGTATGGCTGAACCGGTCGGGCGTACCCGCAGCGGCCCCGCAGGGCCTGGCCGGCCTGATCGTCGGCGCGGCGATGGCCGGACTGGCGCTTGCCGGGGGGGCCGCCGCCGTCCTCGCCTGCGGCTACCTGCTGTGCCTGCGCGGTCTCGAGCGGCGCCGACTCGCCAACTGGAGCTCGGCCTGGGCCGTCACCGGGCCGCAGTGGACCAGCCGGCCGTGACTGGCGGCCCTATTCAACGGCCGGAATCCCAGATATGACGATATCTGCTGAAAATAGCATCGTCACGTTCTCCATTTTGCTGCGACTTTCGGCCTTATGTCCTTGTAAAAGCGACTGCTCGTTCGCCTTAGAAATAGCAGCTCGTGGCGCGTCGCCTACGAGAGATAGGCCGATATAAGCTTGCCTTGGGGCTTAGGCGGAGGTACGTGATGGGCGCAGGCGGCTGGGTTTCTCCCCGTCGCTCTGAGGTCGTTTATGAAAGCGAGCGCACCCGTGTTACGCGGCTGTTTTACCCGGGCCGGACACTGATCAGGAAGGAACCGCTGGGACCGGACGCGGAACGCCGGCTTGAGCACGAGACGGCGGTGCTGGCCGGGTTGCGCGGCGCCGCCGGGCTGGCTCAGCTGGCGGACGCCCCGCGCTACCCAGGGTCGGTCCTGCTGGTCGACGCCGGCCGGGTGAACCTGGCCCGGCTGGCCAGGCCGCTGGCCGCGGACGGTCTCGTCTGGCTGGCCCTGCGGCTGGCCCGGGCGCTCGCGAACCTGCACGACCGAGCGGTGATTCATCGTGACATAACGCCGGCTAACGTCGTGCTCTCCGATGACGACGGCGATCCGTGCCTGGTGGGCTTCGGCCGCGCGACCTCGTTCCGGGCAGCGGAGCTGACCGGAACGACCGGGCGGACCGGGCCGGCGGTTGATCGCCGGGCCGACCTGTACGGGCTCGGCGCCACGCTGTACGAACTGGCCGCCGGCCAGCCTCCGTATCACCGGGCGCGGCGGCCGGCGCCGCCCGCCGAGGTCGTGGCCGGCCTGCCGGCGCCGCTCTCCGCGATCATCATGCGGCTGCTGGAACAGGACCCCGACGACCGCTACCAGTCGGCCAGCGGCGTGGTGTACGACCTGCTCCTGCTGGAGAACCGCCTCATCCGCGGCGCCTTCACCGCCGCCCGGCTCGAGAACCGGCGGATCACCGATGAGCAGTCGGCCCTGCGCCGGGTGGCGACGCTGGTGGCCCCGGGGGCGCGGCCGCAGGAGGTGTTCATCGCGGTGGCCGAGGAGACGGGCCGTCTGCTCGAGGCCGACTTCTCGGTCCTGATCCGGTACGACCGCCCGACCGGAACCCTGGAGATCGCCGGCTCCTGGCTCCGCGCCGACGCGGAGCGGCCGGCCCCGGCCGGCCGCCGCCTGCCGCTTGGCGGGTACAACGTGTCCTCGCTGGTGTACGAGACCGGCCGGCCGGCCAGGATCGACTACCAGCGCGACGACGTCAGCGGCACCGTCGCGGCCGGTCTCGGGGGGTTCCGCTCCTCGGTCGGCGCGCCGGTCATCATCGGGAGCCGCCCGTGGGGCGCCCTGGTGGTGGCGCGGAGTCGTGAGCAGGTGCTGCCGGCCGAAACCGAGGCCCGGCTGGCCGCGTTCAACGAGCTGGTGGGGACCGCGATCGCCAACGCCGAGGCGTCGGCCGAGGTGGCCGCGTCGCGGGCGCGGGTTATCGCCGCCGCCGACCAGGCGCGCCGGCGGATCGAGCGGGATCTGCACGACGGCGCGCAGCAGCGGCTGGTCTCGCTCGCGCTGCAGCTGCGCCAGGCGCAGGCGGCGGTGCCGCCGGGACTGGCCGACCTCAGCACGGAGCTTGATCGCGCCCTCACCGCCGCGACCAGCGCGCTTGACGAGGTCGGCCAGATCGCGCGCGGCGTCCACCCGGCGATCTTGACCAGCGGCGGCCTGCGCCCGGCGGTCAGGGCGCTCGCCCACCGTTCCCCGGTCCCGACCCGCCTTGAGGAGTGCGCCGACGGACGGCTCCCCGAGCAGGTCGAGGTCACCGCGTACTACGTGATCGCCGAGGCGCTCACCAACGCGACCAAGCACGCCCGGGCCGAGGCGGTCATCATTCGCGCCGAGGTTGCGGGCGAGGCCCTCATCGTCACCATTCGCGATGGCGGCGTCGGCGGCGCCGACCCCGGCCGCGGCACCGGCCTGACCGGCCTCAAGGACCGCGTGGAGGCACTGGGCGGTGTCATGCGGATCAACAGCCCGCCCGGCGCCGGGACCTTGCTGCGGGTGGAACTTCCGCTCACGGCTGACGGCGGCGCCGCGCACGATGACCGCTACGCACAGTGATAGACCGTAATCGTCGGGTGGACCCCGACCGAACCAGAGTCGTGCTGGCCGACGACGACATCCTGCTGCGCGAGGGCCTGGCCAGCCTGCTCGACCGCTTCGGGCTGGAGGTCGTCGGCCAGGCAGGCGACTCCGCCGAGTTGATCGAGCTCGTCAGCCGGCACCGGCCCGCGCTCGCGCTGGTGGACATCCGGATGCCGCCGGGGCATTCCACCGAGGGCCTCGACGCGGCCCGTACGATCAGGCGTGATTTTCCTGACACCGCCGTCGTCGTGCTGTCGGCCCACGTGGACGTCGAGCACGCCATGGACCTGCTCGCTAGCGGGCAGCGCACCGGGTACCTGCTGAAGAGCCGCGTCACCGACGTGGCGGAGTTCATCGACACGCTGCGGCGGGTGGAGCGGGGCGGCTCGGCGGTGGATCCGGTCCTGGTGCAGGAACTGGTCGCGGCGCGGCGGGCCGACGACCCGCTGGGCGAGCTGACCGAGCGCGAGCGCGAGGTGCTCGCGCTGATGGCGGAGGGACGCTCCAACGCGGGCATCGGGCAGGCGCTGCACGTGACCCAGGGCACGGTCGAGAAGCACGTGCGCGGCATCATGATCAAGCTGCGACTGCACGACAGTGCCGAAGTGCACCGCCGGGTGCTCGCCGTGCTGGCGTTCTTGGACGCGCACTAGCTGCAATGACTCCGACTTGCAACGATCGGCCGCGGCCATCCGGTGCCTGCTCGGGAGCCTTCCGGCTACCCGGTAGAGAGGCCTGGGGGGCTGCCGGGAAGACACGGACGCGCGGGCAGGGCGATTGTCGGAGGGTACATTCCGAACCCCGAAGACGATCTGGGTGAGTGCCAATGACCGCTGCCGACACTGTCCTGACCCTTGAGGTCCCTGTGCCGGCTGTGAGCCTGGATGATACGGGGACGCGGCTGATCGGCCGTGCCCGGGAGCGCGGGGTGCTGGCCGGGCTGCTGGCGGAGGCCGGGGGGCGGGGGGCGGCGCTGGTGCTGCGGGGGGAGCCCGGTATCGGGAAGTCGGCGCTGCTGGGCGAGACGCTGGCGGCGGGGGCGGGGCGGGGCATGCTGGTGCTCGGCACGTCCTCGGTGCAGTCGGAGGCCGGCCTGGCGTTCGCCGGGCTGCACCAGCTGCTGCGCCCGGTGCTCGGCCACCTCGGGGACCTGCCGCCGCGGCAGCAGGCCGCGCTTGGCGCGGCGTTCGGCAGCGCCGACGCGGACGCGGCCGAGCCGTTCCTCATCGCGCTGGCGGCGCTGCAGTTGCTGAGCGAGGCGGCCGCCCGGGCCCCGGTGGTGCTGGCGGCCGAGGACGCGCAGTGGCTCGACCGGCCCACGGCCGAGGTGCTGGCGTTCATCGCCCGCCGGGTGGAGCCCGACCCGGTGCTGCTGCTGGCCGCGATCCGCGACGGCTACCGGAGCCCGCTGCTTGACGCCGGGCTGCCCGAGCTGCGGCTGGAGAGCCTCGGCGGGCAGCCGTCGCGGGAGCTGCTGCACGCCCGGTATCCCCGCCTGACGTCGGCCAGCAGGCGCCGGCGAGTCGTGGCCGAGGCGCGCGGCAATCCGCTGGCCCTGATCGAGCTGCCCGCCGCGCTCGAGGCCGGCGCGCGGGCCTCGAGCGCGGCGCTGCCGGGCCGGCTGCCGCTGACCCAGCGGCTTGAGCAGGCGTTCGCCGCCCGCGCGGCCGAGCTCGACCCGGTCGCGGCGACGCTGCTGCTGTTGGCCGCGGCCGACCACAGCAGCGCGCCCGCCCAGGTCATGAAGGCGGCCGGCCTCGTCGCGGGCACCGAGCCGACCATCGCCGACCTCGTCCCCGCCCTCGAGGCCGACCTCATCGAGGCTGACGACCAGGTCCTGCGGTTCCGGCACCCGCTGGTCCGCTCGGCGGTCTACCAGTCCGCCGACGTCGCCGCCCGGCAGGCCGCGCACGCCGCGCTGGCCGAGGTACTCACCGACGACCCCGATCGGCAGGCCTGGCACCGCGCGGCGGCCGCGGCCGGCCCCGATCCCGCGATCGCGGCCGACCTGGCGGAGGCCGCCCGGCGCGCTCGCGCGATCGGCCGCGTCAGCATCGCCGCCGCGGCGTTCGAGCGCGCGGCCGCCCTCACTCCCGACCTCGGCCGCCGCGGCGCCCTGCTCCTGCGCGCAGCCGAAGCCGCCCGCGAACTAGGCGACATCGACCTGGTCACCCGCCTGCTGGCCGAGGCCGGCCGGCAGCCATTGACGGCGCATGACCGGGCCTACGCGCTGTCGCTGGATGACGCCTGCGGCGCGGAACCGGTCGGCGATCCGCTCCGGGTCCGCGCCCTGATCGAAGCGGCCAGGCAGCTAACGGCGCGGGACGAACAGCGGGAAGGGCGGGACGCCAGGCTCGCGCTCGACCTGCTGGCCGCCGCCGCTTTCCGCGGCCACTGGGCGGGTCTCGGCGGGCCGGCCGCGGCCGCGGTGCTCAGCGCGGCCGACGAGGTCGGCGCGGACCCCGGCGATCCGCTCCTGCTGCAGATCCAGGCGTACGCGGACCCGATCGGCCGCGGTCCGGCGGTGCTTGAGCAGCTGGCGGCGGCACCGCCCGACGACCCCGAGGCGCTGTACCGGCTGGGCACGGCGTCCTCGCTGGCGGGTGACTTCCACCGGGCCCGCACGCTGCTCGGCCCCTGCGCGGCGCGGCTGCGGGAGCAGCAGCGGCCGCGCAGGCTGACGCACGCCCTGGCCGCCGGCGCCTGGGCCGCCATCATGACCTCCGATTACCGCCTGGCCGAGGCCGCGGCGGAGGAGGCAGGCCGGCTCGCCGCCGAAACGGCCCAGCCGCTGTGGGGCGCCGCCAGCTGGACCGCCCAGGCCGCCCTGGCTGCCCTGGCCGGCAACCAGCTCGCCGTCGGCCGCCTCACCGCCCGGGTCGAGGAGGTCGCGCTCCCGGCCGGCGCCGCCGCGCCGCTGTCCCTGGTGCAGTACGCGCGCGGCCTGCTCGCACTCGGCCAGGGCCGCCACGCCGACGCCTACGACGAGCTGCACCGCATCTACCAACCCGGCGACCCCGCCTGCGACGAGCGCAACCAGCTGGCCGCCATCGGCGACCTGGCCGAGGCGGCCATCCGCAGCGGCCGCCGGGACCAGGCCCGCCAGACCCTCGAGCGCGTCCGCCCGCTGGCCGGGCGGGCGCCCTGGCCCCGGGCCGCCGCTGCCTACGCCGACGCCCTGCTGGCCGACCACGACCAGGCCGAGGCCGCCTTTCTGGAGGTGCTCACCCGCGACCTGTCCGGGTGGCCGTTCGCCCGCGCCCGCCTGCACCTGGTCTACGGCGAATGGCTCCGCCGCCAGCGCCGCCCGGCCGACTCCCGCACCCACCTGCGCGCCGCCCGCGACGCCTTCGACGCGCTCGGCACCGCGCCCTGGAGCGAGCGCGCGCGCCGCGAGCTCCGCGCCTCCGGCGAGACCAACCGCCACCGCGCTCCCGGCGCGGTCGACCAGCTCACGCCGCAGGAACTCCAGATCATCGAGCTGGCCGCCGACGGCCTCTCCAACCGCGAGATAGGACAGCGCCTCTGCCTGTCCCACCGCACGGTCGAATCCCACCTCTACCGCGTCTTCCCGAAGCTGGGCGTCACCTCCCGCAGTCAGCTCCCGACCGTCCTCAGCCGTCTGGTCAGGCCGGCCTGAGGTACGGGAACTCGTCGCTGCGCAGCTGCGCGGCGACCGACGGCTTGAGCCCGCCCGGCACCGCCGTCCCTCGCTGGGGAAGAGGTAGAGGTCGTCGATGAGCAGCTGACCCGTCTGCGCCGCCAGCGGCGTGTCAAGGTGGTGCGACATGCGATGGTCGTCCCTTCCCTTTCTGGTCCTCCTGATTGTGCGGCCCCGTCCGCCCGTTCGCTTCCGTGGCCGCACTGGAGCTCCGCCTCCGGCATTCTCGCCGGGCAGTGATGACACTCAAGCGGGCCGGATCGGCACCGCCAGACGTCAGTGGCGGCACGGGCGCGGACCGGGCTCGCTGCTGCGTAGAAACAGTTCGTGGCGCGCGTTGCGCCGGCCAGTCGTTCCGGCCACCGGGGCCGGGCTGGCGCTGCGAAGGGGGAAGGCACTGATGGGAACGGTCAGGACCCGGGACGACACCGAGATCTTCTACAAGGACTGGGGCACCGGCCAGCCGGTCGTGTTCAGCCACGGCTGGCCGCTGAACGCCGACGCATGGGACGAGCAGCTGTTCTTCGTGGCGTCGAACGGATACCGGGCCATCGCGCACGACCGGCGCGGGCACGGCCGGTCGTCGCAGCCGTGGGACGGCCACGACATGGACCACTACGCCGATGACCTGGCCGACCTCATCGAGGCGCTCGACCTGCGGGACGTGGTCCTGATCGGCCACTCGACCGGCGGCGGCGAGGTCGTCCGCTACATCGCCCGTCACGGCACCGCCCGGGTAGCCGGCCTGATCACGGTCGGCGCGGTGCCGCCGCTCATGCTCAAGACCCCCGCCAACCCCGGCGGCACGCCGATCAAGGCCTTCGACGATATCCGCGAGGGGCTGCTGAAGGACAAAGCCCAGTTCTACCAGGACCTGTCGGTCCCGTTCTACGGCGCCAACCGGCCGGGATCGAACATCTCCCAGGGACTGCGGGACTCGTTCTTCACCATGAGCATGACCGTCGGCTTCAAGGCCGCCTACGACTGCGTCAAGGCGTTCTCAGAGACCGACCAGACCGAGGACCTCAAGCAGGTCGACGTCCCCACGCTCATCATTCAGGGCGACGACGACCAGATCGTGCCGATCGACGACTCCGGGCGCCTCTCGGCCCAGATCGTCAAGGGCGCCAGCCTGAAGGTCTATCCGGGCGCCCCGCACGGCCTGGCCAACACCACCGCCTACCGGGACACCCTCAACGCCGACATCCTCGCCTTCCTGCGCGGCTAGCTCCCGGTCGGCTCCGGGCGATCATCCGCAGACTCAGCCTGGAGGCGATGGTATGAAATACGGACTTTTCCTACTTTATAGCTATATTTCGTCTCGCCAGGTCCGCTGTTATCGTGAAGACTTTTGTCTTGACGTAAGAAATTCGTGCTATGCGCACGAAAAGTCTTCGTGATCAAGGACAGCCGGCTGACGGATACCCACCCGGGGTATCCGTCAGCCAGTGCCGGCCCACCGCAGCGGGGTCCGGCGGCGAGCAGGGAAGGCAAGCACCCGCGAGCCGAAGGGCGCGCCCCTGTCCTCGGACTGACGAGGGAGGGAGCGAGGGACGAGCGACCGAGCGAGGAGGGAGAGGACAGGGGCTAAAAGCGCCCGGAGGCGAGCGGGGAAACACAGCGAGCGGGGAAAGCACAGACAACGCAGTCAACCGACAACGCGGTCAGAGGTTGCCGAAGAGGCCGCCACCGAAACCGCCGTCGTCGTGGTGCTCGCGTTCGCGCTTCTCGTCTTCGTAGATGCGGTCGATGCAGATCGCGATGGCGATGATCAGGGCGTCGTCCACCCCCTGCTCGACCTCGACCCCGTAGGTGTCCCTGATCCGGAACCAGCGCCGGGAGATCCGGCCGATGACGTGGTGGCCGTCCTTCAGCTCCCAGTCCTTGTCGGTGAAGTTGCCGACGGCCTCAAGCCGCGTCCCGTCCGCGAGGTCGATCTCGTACCGGTGCTTGATCGGCGAGAAGAACGCGGGGCGGACGGTCGCGATGACCCCGCTGCCGTTTTCGATCTCCATCGTGTCGCGCATGGAGAAAATCTTCTTGCGGATGACAATGAGCAGGTTGCCGTAGGCGTCCTTGAGCTCGAAGGTCTCGCGGAGGCTGAGCGCCCTTCCGTCGACGACGAAGACGCGGTGGCCGGCCTCGTCCTCGATCCAGAAGTCCGCCCTGATGGAGAAAATTCGTTCCTGGACTAGATATCGCATAACGAGAGGCTATGCCCCGGTTTAGCGCGGTGTCAGGCGGAACCCGCGCGCCCCGGCCGCCCAGGCGGCGCGGAGATCGGCCGGGTTCGGGTTTCCGTCGGAGTCAATGCCGATCTTGTTGAATGTGGCGAATTGACGGTTGTCACGCGCCATGACCGCGTAATGAGCGGTCACGCCGGCCTCATCGGTGATCACCTGGACGTCGGCCGCCCGGCGCTTGCCCTTGAGCAGGAGGTCGACTGGTTCGCCGGTGCGCAGGTTCCGGCCCCAGCCGAACGGGGTGCCGATGAGCAGGTCCTCGCCGTCGCGGGTGTAGGCGACGGGGATCTCGTAGTGCTTGCCTGACCGCCGGCCGACCAGGTAGAGGGTGATCAGACGGCCGCCCATGGCCGGCCCGATCAGCGGCGCCCGCAGCAGCGCGCGGACCACGATGTTGGCCAGCCCCTGGAAGGGCAGGGTCTGGGCCCGGGCCTTCCAGGGGTTAGCCGGGACCGGCTTCCGGCCGGCCGGCGGGGTTGCTGACTCGGAGGTCATGGCCTCGACGCTACGCCCGCGCCTCGCCGCCCGACAACCCGCCGGTGGCCCGCGTCGCGTGGATGTCGAAGCCTCGGCGGCGGGCGTCGGCGGCGACGATGCGGCTGGCGAGCACCGACAGCCGGGTTCGCTGGGCCGGGGTTAGGTCTGCCACCAGCAGCGCGATCTCCGCCTCGAGGTCCGCCGCCCCCGAGTCGATGAGTTCCCGGCCCTCGGCGGTGATGGCGACCCGCACGCTGCGCCGGTCGACGGGCGAGGCGACCCTGGTCACCAGACCGCGTTCGGCGGCCCGGTCCACCAGGCCGGTCACGCTCGACTTGTCGAGCTGAAGGAACGTCGCGAGCTCGCCGATGGTCGGCTGGCGGTCGCGGACGATCCCGAGCAGTCGGGCGGCCGGGACCGACACGTCATGCTCGGCCGCGATCCGGCCGAGCGCGCCCTGCACGGCGAAGGTCAGCTGGGCCAGCGCGTCCACCAGGCCCAGGTCGCCCTCGCCCGGCAGTGGGGTGAGCACGGGGCGGCGACGGCGCGACGGAAGGTCAGCATGCGGCGGAAGGTCAGCAGCGGAGGGCACGGCACCGAGTATACGCGTGATTTAGTTTGTTACACCATCTATAGTAGGTGGTGCAACAAACTAAAGCCACACCAGCAGGCCACCGCCGAACGGAGACAAGCACTGATGAGCATGCACGCCGCCGTGGTCCGATCCTTCGACCACCCGCCCCGCTACGAGAGCTACGACACCCCCGAGCCGACCGGCCCGGAGCAGACGCTGATCGACGTCCTCGCGGTCGGGCTGCACCCCCGCGTCCGCTCCGGCGCCGCCGGCAGGCACTACACCAGCACCGGCACGCTGCCGATGATCCCCGGCGTCGACGGGGTCGGCCGGCTGCCCGACGGACGCCGGGTCTACTTCGCCGCCGACGACGACACCTGGGGGACCATGGCCGACCAGGCCGTCGTGGACCTGCGGCGGACGCTGCCGCTACCGGAGAACGCCGACATCGCCAAGATCGCGGCGGCCATGAACCCGGCCATGTCCTCCTGGGTGGCGCTGCGCCGTCGCGTGCAGCTCCAGCCGGGCCAGTCGGTCCTGGTCCTCGGCGCCACCGGCAACGCCGGGGCGATGGCGGTCCAGGTGGCCAAGCGGCTGGGGGCCGGCCGCGTCGTCGGGGCCGGCCGCAACCCCGCGCGACTGGCCGAGCTCACCGCCCTCGGCGCCGACGAGGTCGTCGCGCTCGACGATGATCCGGCGGTCACGGCGGAGCGGCTGGCGAAGGCGGCGGCCGAGGTCGACATCGTGCTCGACTACCTCTGGGGTCAGCCGACCGCCCTCGCCATCACCGCCCTGCTCACCGCCCGCGAAGACCGCAGCCGGGCGCTGGACTGGATCGAGATCGGCGCGATGGCCGGGCCCGCGGTCGAGCTGCCGTCGGCCGCGCTCCGCTCGGCCAACCTCCGGCTCCAGGGCAGCGGGCAGGGTTCGGTATCCCCCCGGCGCTATCTCGCCGAGCTGCCGTCGCTGGTGGCGGAGATCGACGCGGGCACGATCGCGGTCAACGCCCGCCCGGTGCCGCTGGCCGAGGTCGAGGCGGCCTGGACCGCCCCCGAGCCGGCCGGGGTGCGCACGGTGCTTATTCCTTAGGTAATTAATGGGAATGAGGGTGAAATAGACGGTCCGTTCGATATAAAAGTTTTTCATTTCGAACGGACGGTGGTAACGACGCACCAGGGTAAACAGCAAACACGTACACTGGATTGCGTGGCAGATCACTTCGCCTTTCGGGAATTGCGGATCCGGCAGCCCGGGAAGATGCTGCCCGGGCGCGCGACCTACGAGATCTTCGACGCCGAGAAGAACCTGCTGGCGGTCGCGGCCGAGACCGAGAGCCGCAGCAAGCTGCAGAGCGTGATCGGCCTGGTGCCAGGCACCCGGGCGCTGGCGGTTTGCACCCCGGCCGGCGAGCCGGTGCTCAACCTGGTCAGGAAGGACAGCGACGGCGACTGGCTGGCCGCGCTGACCGACCCCGACGGCCAGCCGATCGGCAAGATCAGGATCGAGTTCAGCAGGCGGCACTACACCCTGCTCGACCCCGACGGGCAGGTCGCCGGGCGGGCGGTGGGTGACCTCGGCGCGAGCAAGTTCGCCGTGACCGGGGCCGACGGCGAGCGCTTCGCCCAGATTCGCAAGACCTGGGCCGGCCTCGGCAAGGAACTGCTCACCTCGTCCGACCATTACACGGTGACGTTCACCGGCCCGGTCTCGTCGCCTATCCGCACGATGATCGTGATGGTGCCGATCGTCCTCGACATGACCAGGCACGGGCCCTACTAAACAGGCCCGGCCGTCACCTCAAGGTCGCGGTGGCCAGAACCGTGTCGTTCGCGCTGAGCAGCCGGGCGCCGATGACGGCGCCTTGGCTGGGATAGGCGCTCGCCCAGGTGCCGTAGCCGTCGGTGAGGCGGAACTTCCCGATCGTGGTGAATTGCCCGGCGGCATTCTCGAGCTGGCATTTCACCGTCACATTGCCGAGCCCGTCCAGGTTCACCGACATGTACATCCAGGGTGTGTGCTTGTAGACGGTGACCATGCCGACCGTCTGGTGAGCGGCGGTAACCAGCGCGGCGGTGCTGAGCGCGGACGCCGTGACCGGGGCCGACGGCCCGGTGGCGCCGCGCAGTCCCCAGCCGCCGAGGCCGGCCACGAACAAGGCGACCGCGACCGCGGCGGCCGACAGCGCCGTGCGCATCCTGCTGCGCGGCCGGCCGGCC
>Ga0302325_10022724_pt1 | contig 13112 bp, 19 predicted proteins | sample Palsa_T0_2_FD_201948 | JGI IMG/M metagenome (GOLD analysis project Ga0302325, IMG submission 201948) | Peat permafrost microbial communities from Stordalen Mire near Abisko, Sweden - Palsa_T0_2 | ecosystem: Environmental > Terrestrial > Soil > Palsa > Peat permafrost | place: Sweden: Abisko... | reverse complement strand
GCGGTGGCTCTTACCTGGCCATCTTGATAGCGGGCGCGGGCATGTTCGGCATCTTCCTGTTCCTCACCTACTACCTGCAGACGACGCTGCACTACTCGCCCCTGATCACCGGGGTCGCGTTCCTGCCCATGATCGCGGCGCTGGCGGGGTTCGCCCAGCTGTCGAACATCGTGCTGATGCCGCGCATCGGGCCCAAGGCGCTGGTCGGGCTAGGGATGCTGACCGCAGCCGCCGGCATGGCCTGGATGACCCGGATCGGCGTCCACACGGGGTACGCCTCCGCGGTGCTCGGACCGATGCTGGTCACCGGCGCGGGCCTGGGGCTGACGATCCCGTCCGCGATCAACACCGGGACCTTCGGCGTGCAGCCCTCCGACGCGGGCGTCGCGTCGGCGACCATTAACACCGGGCAGCAGATCGGCGGCTCAATCGGCACCGCGCTGCTGAACACCATCGCCACCGGCGCCATCGCCAGCTACATCGCCGGCCTGACCGCCGGCCACCCGGCCGCCGCCGCGCATCCCTCGCCCGCCGCCGTCGCGGCCATCAAGGCCGCCGCGGCCGTGCACGGGTACACCACCGCGTTCTGGTGGACCGCGGCCATCTTCGCCGCCGGCGGCATCGTCTGCGGCACGATCCTGCGCTGGGGGCCGCTGACCCGCCAGGCAGAAACCGGGCCGCCAGACGGCCAGGCCGGACCACGCCAGATGCCCGCTGCCGCGCAGGTCCCGGGAAACCCGGGACAGTGACCCGGGCGGCGCTACGGCTTGCGGGCGATGCCGCTGTTACCGACCAGGTTGCCGAGCGAGACCCGCGGGTCGTGTTGTCCTTCGAGGCGCCGGCCTGCCTCACCGGAGCAGGTGGTCGATCGCGAGCTGCAGCATCTGGTCTTGTCGCTGTGCTCCACCGCGACGAAGTAGCTGGCGATCACCGTCGAGTAGGACATCATGCTGCGGACCTCGACGTCGTCCTCGTCCGCGCAGAACTCGCCGAACAGCGAGCGCACGAACGTCATGCGCCGGTTGTCGGCCCGGCGTAGCCGCCCGGCGACGTCACCGTCGCGGCGCGACCAGTCCCGGACCGCCAGCTCCACGGCGAGTCCCTCGGGCGGTCGTTAGGGATCCAGTTGAAGATCACTGATGGGCGTCCGGCTGACGGCAGCACACCGAGGTCCGCTCACTCCGCTTGTACCTAATCCTATCCAGTAGGGCTATACGTGGATAGGATTAGGTACACCAGAGGAGGTGAGCGCCATCGCGGAGCCGGAACTGCCAGCGACCTTCACGTTCGCCGAGGCTGGAGACCGCGGGGTATCACGGCGCAGGCTCCAGCGTTTGCAGGCTATAGGCGCGGTTGAGCGCATTGGGCGCGGACTGTACCGGCGCGCTGACGAGGAGCCAGCCGACCACGACCTGATCGAGGTCGCGGCAAAGGCTCGGCAGCCTACGTTGTGCCTGCTGTCGGCACTGGCCCGGCACGAGCTGACCGACGTCATCCCGCCGGTTCACGATATTGCGATACCCCGCGGGGCGTGGCGGCCCGTTGTGTCCGCGCCGGTCCAGTGGCATAAGTTTGCCCCCGCCACATTCGAGGTGGGACGTACCACGATAAAGCTCGATGACACGTACGCCATCGGCCTATATGACGCCACGCGTACTATCATTGATGCATTCCGGCTACGTCATGCCGTGGGGCCCGATATCGCGAATGAGGCATTGCGGCGCTGGCTGCGCCGCGGAGGCCAGCCCGCGGACCTTATGCGTCTAACCAGGATCTTTCCCGGAGCCAGACCGGCTCTGCTTCACACACTGCAGGTGCTGCTGTGACAGGTACTGTCAGCGGGCGAGCCTTCTTGTCATTGCAAAGGGAAGCCAAGTCTGCAGGCCGCACGACCGCCGAGTATTTGCGGCTGTATGCGCTCGAAGGATTCCTTTTTCGTCTCGCTCACTCACCATACAGAAACAGGTTCATCCTGAAAGGCGGCGTACTCCTCGCGGCCTACGGGCTCCGCCGGCCTACGACCGACGTCGACGGCGCGGCGCTACAGACCTCGAATGAGGCGGCGGACATCAGGCAGTTCGTCACCGCCGTGGCCAGCACGGCGTTGCCAGCTGCGTTGGACGACGGCCTTACGTTCGACCTGGACAACGTAACCGCTGAAGCAATCCGCGACGAAGATAAGTACGGCGGCGTACGGATCCGGCTAGTCACGCGGCTGGCAAGCGCACGGGAACCGTTTCACGTCGATGTCAGCATCGGCGATCCGATCTGGCCTGAGCCAGCCGAGATCTCCTTGCCCCGCCTGCTCGGACAGGAACCGATACAACTGCGCGGCTATCCGATGGAGATGGTGCTCGCCGAGAAAATAGTTACCGCGCTGCAGCGCGGCCAGGCGAGCACCCGATGGCGAGACTTCGGCGACATCTTCGTCATCACCGGCCGGCTCACCTTCAGGGCGGGACAAGTGCGCCAAGCACTCCAGGCCGTTGCAGACTACCGGGATGTCGAACTCACCAACCTTGATGACGCGATCGACGGGTATGCCGAAATAGCCCAGCCGAGGTGGGCATCATGGCGACGCAAACTCCAGCTCACCGAGACCCTTCCCGAGCACTTCGACCATGTTCTCGAGGCGCTGAAGGACTTCGCGGACCCCATCATCACCGGCTCTATTACCGATCCGACGACCTGGGATCCCGCTCGACGCACCTGGAACCGCGCGGACTAACGAAAATGAACGATCCGTGGGCGGGCGACCTGGGCCGCCTCGCGAGATCAAGGCTCCTGGCGGTGGCCGGGGCGGCGCGGAACCTGATCCTGCTGGGTGACCCCCAGCAGCTCGCCCAGCCCAGCCACGCCACCCACCCGCCGGGCGCGGGCGTCTCGGCGCTGGAGCACATCCTGGGCGACCACGCGACGATGCCCGCGGACGCCGGGCTGCCGCTCGACCAGACCTACCGGATGCACCCCCTACAACGCGCAGATCCGGGCCATCCAGAGCGCGCTGACCGCCAGCGGCCAGGCCGGCTTCAAGGTCGGCACCGTCGACAAGTTCCAGAGCCGCGAAGCCCCGGTGGTCATCTACTCGATGGCCACCTCGTCCGCCGACCAGGCACCGCGCGGCATGGAGTTCCTCTACGACCTGCACCGGCTGAACGTCGCGACCTCACGCGCCCAGGCCCTGGCCATCATCGTCGCCAGCCCCGACCTGATCCGCGTCTCCTGCCGCACCCCGCAGCAGATGATCCTGACCAACGCCCTATGCCGAGCTTGGGAGACGCGCGGCTAAGGCGCCCAGCACCTCGGTCAGCTGACCCGTCAGATGCTTTCGACCCGCAGCATCGCGCGAGCTGCATCCGCCACCTTGCGGATGTGAGTGACATTCGAGGTCACGATGGCGTCCCCGCGACGGATAGCGCCTTCCACCACGGCGACATCGACAATGTCATCGTGATCGGATTTTCCGGCCAGGACACCGGTCTGCTTAGCGAGATCCTCGCTCATCGGCTCTATGTCACACATGCGCAGGAAGCGCACCAGGCTCGCCTGCCGCGGACCTCCCCGCCAGGCTTCTGCCAGCGCTGGGGCAGGCACCGTAGGAATCACGTCCTCGGCCAGATAGCCAGCGTGCAAGGCCCACATCCGCCTGTTGTTGCGCTCGGCAGCAACCAGCGCGCCCGTATCGTAGGTGACACCGCCCATGGTTGATCGAATTACGCAGACTTGCGCTCGGCAGCCGCCGCAGGAGCGCGGCCCAGCGAGGCGCGTGCCCTCGCGAGGCCGTCAGCCAGCTCGGCTTCGGTCAGCGGCCCATTCTCACGCTCCCACTCCGCGATCGCCTGCCGTCCTGCCTCGAGCTTGAGCCGGTGCGCGGCTGTCTCCGCCAGCCATCCACTGAATGTAGTCCCCTGTGCCTCGGCAGCCTGCTCGACGGCCCGGGCCAGCTCAGGAGGCAGCGATACCGAACGCTTCTCACGCTGAGCCATGACACCATGGTAGTACAGGCGGTAGGACACCATCAACTGCTGATAGTGCTCAGGCGTCGGCTTTAACCTCCTTGGCAAATGCCTGCCACGTCTCCGCGGCGAAAGCCAGCCGCGGCCCTTCCGGATCCTTGCTGTCACGGACGGCCACAGCCGAACTAGCGGTCCCGACCTCGACGCAGGCTCCGCCGTTGCTGCCGCTGTAGCTGCTCTTGCGCCAGTTGCCGTCGGTCACGTCCATTGTTCCTCGGCCACTTTCCTCATCAGGTCACGGGAAGCCCGCCACGGTAGGGCTTCCGCCCGGAGTCTATCGAAAGAGAGAGCGACATGGCCCGATACCGACGGGCTATCCGTGACCTGTCCCTCCGCCGCCGTCTCCAGGTACGCCATGGCCGGCTTACCGTCAAGGTCCGCGATGATGAACCCACCGAGCAGCCCGGCGTGGGCACCGCCGGCCTGAATGACCTGAATGGAGGTCTTCGGGTGATCGGCCAGCTCCGCCAGCCGGTAAAGCTGGCCTCGCATGACCTTGCTCCCGCCGATCGCACGGCGCAGCACGCCCTCATCCAGGACGCACCATAGCTGCGGCGCGCCCGCCCGCTCCAGCACTGACTGCCTCGCCAGTCGCGCGGCCACTTGCTCGTCCAGGTCGTTCAGATCCCCGTCGGGGCGAGCGCTCAGAATGGCCCGCGCGTAATCCTCGGTCTGCAACAGCCCGGGCACCACGAGCGGCTCGTACCAGCGCAGCGCGGTCGCCTCGGCTTCGATGTCCGCCCACTCCTGGAACCAGCCGTAGGCGCGCTGCTTCAGGCTTTTCTTCAGATGGCTCCACAGCCGGGTGAGCGCACCCTGGGTGTCCAATTCTGCTATGGCGTCGAGACGCGGCGGGAAATCCTCGGCGGGCGGCCGTTCTCCCGTCTCGATCTTGCTGATCACGTCATGCGAGACATTGGCCCGGGGAGCAAGATCCTTCTGCGACAGGCCCGCCCGGGTCCGGTAATAGCGAAGCTCCGCGCCGAACACGCCCGCAGGTGTCCCGGCCCGTTCGGCATCGTTCGGCATCTGATCGGCATCCCTTCGGGAAAGACGGCCGCGGGCCGGCAATCAGTGGGCATCCGGACCGATTCCGTTCCCAACGGTAGCCCCGCCGGACAGGCTAGGAAACACAAATAACTGGCCCGGGAGAATCTGGTGACCACGACAGCGACGACGGCAGGCACGTGCCGCTACACCGGCAGCTACCCCGCTCAGCCGGTACAAGTGAGGCGGATACGGATCGTGCTCGCCGCCCTGCTCCGCGGCTGCCCGCGAGCCGACGACGCGATCCTAGTGGCCTCGGAATTCGCCACCAACGCGATCGTGCACAGCGCATCTCGCGGCGGCGAATTCACCCTCCGCGCCGAAGTCCAGCCGAGCCGCCTCCGGATCGAAGTGGAAGACGCCGGAGGCCCGTGGCATGCCGGTCCGGGCGATGACGACCGCCCGCACGGATTCGACGTCGTGGCCGCCATTGCCGGCTCGCAGAACTGGGGCGTCAACGGGGACGCCAGCGGCCGTGTCGCCTGGGCCACCCTCAGCTGGTAACACGGTGCGTCGGCGATATGGGCGGCGAGGGGCATCACGCATTTCCCGCGGGGGCGCCGCCCAGGGGCGGCAGCGCGCCCATCTGCTGGAACACCTCCAGCAGGTTCAGTTCATCCCAGTGTTCGACGAACATGCCGTCCTCGGCTCGCCAGATGTCAATGGAGCGCATCTCCACCGGGCTACCGCTGGCGGGGATGCCCATGAGCTCGCCGGTGTGGGTACCGCGGTAGACGAAGCGGCCAACCACGCGGTTGCCGGATATCACCAAGTCCTCCATGGTGGCGCTCAGATCGGGCAATGCGGTGAAGAACGCGGTCCAGAACTGGCGGTTCGCCTCACGGCCGTCGGCGACGAAGGCGTTGTGGTTGCGGTAGTCCTCGGCCACGAATCGGTCCACCAGATCCGGCTCGTGCGTGTTCAGCATCGCGAGGTAGGTCTCGGCGAGGTGCTGCCCGTTCGTATCCATGTCGAACTCCCATCGAAGAGGTAAGTGCTAGCAACGCTAACCCCTTGAGCATCGCTCGTCAATAGCACTGCTAGCGTTGAGAGCGGTGCTATCCTTTTGCATGGCCATCGCAGACCGCCGGCTCCGTGATCGCACTGCCCGTCGCCGGCTCATCACCACAACGGCCCGCACCCTCGCCGAGCGCGAGGGCTGGGACGTGGTCACCACCCGCCGGTTGTCCGCGGAGATCGAGTACAGCCAGCCAGTGCTCTACAAGCACTTCGCATCCATGGAAGACATCGTCGAGGCCGTCGCACTGGAGGGTTTCGGCGAGCTCGCCGAAACCCTTCGCACGGCGCGCCTTGGTGCCGGCGGGCCCGAGCATGAGTTGCGCCGGGTCGCCCACGCGTACAGCAGCTTCGGCACCGAGAACCCAGCGCTGTACGACGCGATGTTCACGCGCGCAACGCGATTGCGCTTCAGTGCCGAGGACACCCCAGCACCGTTGTCGGCGGCGTTCGCCGAACTGCGCGCGGCAGTCACCAGTGTCGCCAGCGGGCGGGACGTCGACACCCTCACCGAGGTGCTGTGGGCAGCGCTGCACGGACTGACCATGCTCGGGCGCAGCGACCGGCTACGCTCGGGCCGCGAACCCGATCGCATCCAGCTCTTGGTCATGATGATCGGCGTCGATCCGCACAAGGGCTAGCCCTGACTGGGCAGTCCCAGAAAATGAAGTTGCGTCCTGCGTAAGCGGACTAATCAGGAGACTGGGCGCAGGTACTGGCTGAGGCGGTTGCCGCTTGTCGTGAAGACGCCGCCGCATGCGTCGCGGACTGAGCAGGAGCGGCAGATGTCTAGGTAATCGTTCTTCCAGTCACTAATTGAACGAACCGCGTACGACCACAGACGGCGATCTAGGACGCAGAGCTGGTGGTTGTAGATTCGCGTCGTGATTCCGGCAGTAGTGAGTATGTCGACGGCTTCAGCAAGTTCACCCTGGTAATCGGCAGGATCGGCCCACACCAGCGATGAGTTTGGCCGGGCCAGGCCGGTCATTTCCAATCCCATCAGCGCTACCTGGGCAACAAAGGGCAAGTTCCGCGCGATGAATGTGGCCAGGCCTGCGAGTACGGGTACCGTGTGCCGCTGGACTACTACCCGGATTTCCACTGCTTGACCGAGCGAGGCCAGGTTGAGGATGCCGTGTATTGTCTCGTCGAACGCGCCCGCGGCCTGGACGATGAAGTCGTGCAGGCCGGGCTCGGGTGCGTACACCGGGATGCCGGCCATGATGTCGGCAAGTCCGACGGCCGCGTAGCGGCGGGTGAACTCCGGGTCGGCGAAACGGCGGCCGTTTGATAGCAGGTGCACCGAGAGCCCGGGCGCAACCAGCTTGCAGTGCTCGAGAAGGCCGATGAGCGCGTCCGCGTGCAGTGTCGGCTCGCCGCCGGTAAGGCTGATAGCCCGCGCCCCCTCCGGCAGCAGGCTGATTACCTTCCTCGCCCGATCGAACAGCCAGGAGTCCTCGCGGTCCTTCGGTGGCTGGGAGCACATCAGGCAGTAGTTGTCGCACTGCTCGGTGAGCAGCAAGCCGTTGTGTCTGGCGGAGTTCTTCCACAGCACGGTGACCCGGCGACCGTCCTCAGGGACGTGAATGATGTCGCCCGCCTCCAGGTGCGCGAGGTCGGGTCCCAGCCTGAGCACCGAGCCAGGCATCCCGGATAGCCCAGGGCCGAGCGGCCCAGCCATCACGGCCTCGTCTCCGGTCTTGAGGTAGAGCCCGTACCCAGGCGGTGCAGTCTGCCCGTCCCTGAGCAGGCAGGCGAGGGACCCGTCGGGGTCCTCAGCGCCGACGCGGCTGTCGGCGGTCCCTGGAGCATCAGGCAGGCAGACCCGCCATACGTCGTCGGCGACAGGTTCGGTCAGCCCGCTTGTGTCGGCGCGACCTGTCAGCTTCAGCATGGCCGTCCCTGCCTTGTCGCCTTCATTGGTGAGTCGCCGCGCGGGGCCGCGATGCCGACAGCTTCACTGCGTCCACCGCCGCATCAGGTCGCAGAAATAAGGGTCGTCGCGCATCTTCCGTAGCAGCAAGGTGAAGACGCCCATGTTGCGCCGACAGAACGCTGACAATGCCTTATGCCCGGTGAAATCTCCCATGGTCGCGTGGTGGAACACCGGGTCGGCGCCGCAGTACGGCTCGAACGCGCACGTGGTGCACATCGGTGCGCTGAGTGTGATTGATTCCGTGAGCGGATTCAGCAGACTGTCGGAAAGCATGACGTCTGCGTAGGAAGAGTCGTGCACGTTGCCGAGCCTGAATGTGCGGTCGCCCATTTCGGCGAGCATCCGGCCCTCGTCGCTGGCGTAGATCTCGCCGTCGTAGTTGTAGACGAGTGCGCCGATCCCGATGCCGGCCGGAGAGGTCAGGTCGACGTAGCAGGGGTCGGCGTTGGTGAGGATTTTCTTCGCGATGATGGACGCATATATCTCCACCATCGGGACGCCCTGCCTGTTGAGTTCGACGATCTGGCCCAGGCCGGCCTCGTAGAACTCAAGCCACCGGTCGACGTCGTAGTTCGCGCCGCCGCGGCGCCGTAGCGCGAAGCCGTATGGCGAGATCGGGCGCAGGAATACTCCGCGCAGCCCGAGCTCGGCGTAGGTGTCGATGATCTCAGCCGCCCGGCTAAGGCTCGCGTCCGTGGTGGTCATCAGCGCGCTGACCCGGTCTGTGCCGAGCCGGTCCTGCACCCGCCTGATGCCCGCCACCGCTTGCTGCCAGCTGTCGCGGCCAGGGCGGCGGCGGTTGCTGTTGTGCAGGTCTTGCGGGCCGTCAAGCGAAGTCGAGATGTGAATCTGTTCCTTGGCGCAGAAGTCGAGGATCTCCTCGTCAAGGAGGGCCAGGTTCGTCGCGATCACGAACTCGAGGTCCTTGCCGTATTCCTTGTTCATCCGGCTTGCCTCGGCGACGATCCAGCGGACGAGCGGGAAATTGAGCAGCGGCTCGCCGCCCTGCAACTCGATCTTCAGCTGGGGCGACGGCGATCTGAAGGCCAGCTCGAGCGCCCGGCGCGCGGCCTCCTCGGTCATATCAAACTCGCTCTTCGCTGCCGCCTGCCGCGACACCTGGCAGTAGCGGCACGTGTGCTCGCAGCGCAGCGTGACCACGAAGATATGGAGCCCGGTCGAGTCCTGCAGGCGCCGCATCCGGGTCCGCAGCTTGATGGCGAGCAGCTCGGCGGGCAACGTCTCGCCCGGCACCTGGATGAGGTGCGCAGCCCGCAGCCGCGCCAGGAGCTCCTGGTCCGCGCAGGTGCCGTCCACCACGGTGCTCAGTTCGTCCGGCGTCACGAACACGTGCTCTCCCACCAGGTTGGTGAGGACCAATGAGCCCGGATCGATCCGGTGGAACCGCAGCGGCAGCAACTGCCAGCCGTGTGCGGGCAGCATCGTCGCCGCCCGCTCCAGCTTCATCACTCTGATGCCTCAGCTTCGACCAGGCCGGTCTGTGAAAAGGCCAGCGCGAAGACTAGGTTCCGCAGCGGCTCCGTCTCCTTCGCGATCCGCGCCCGCAGGATCTGGTCGTTTACCTCCGCGCGGAACCGATGCTTCAGCTCGTCGTCGACGGTGTCCTGTGTGCGCGGGAAGAGAGTGCAGACGTAGTCCGCGCCGGAGATACGGATGTCTACTGTCATCTCGGCGGCCACCGCATAGGCGCTCCGTTGCAGCGCGTCCAGGTCCACCGTGGCCTGGTCAAAAACCAGCGAGATCTCCGCAGCGCCGATTGCGTGAGTACCAGTTGCCTGAGTACCGGCGCTCAGGGCGCCACCCGCCGGACTCATCGCGCCTTCCCGCGTCGGCCGAGCCACCTGATCCCGCGCATGAGCAGGCCGAATGGCGCGAAGATGACGAACGCGCAGCCACCACCGTTGCTACTGGTCGAGGTCGGGCCACCGCTCGCCAGAATTGCCGAACTGCCGACTGGGCTGGCCGTCAGGCTGCCTTGAGGTGCGACGGTAGGCGACCCGACCGGGCTCGGTGACGTTGTGACCGCCGCAGGCGGGGGAGCCTGGTAGGTCGCAGGCGCCGCGCTCGTCGGCGCGGGTGCCGGGGCGGGGACCGACGAGACATGCGAGGCGTGGGAGACGTGGGATTGATGTCCGCCTGAGCCCGACACATGGGATGAGTGGCTGACGTGAGCCCCGATGCTCTCCGGTGCCTGGCCCTTCAGCGCAAGAAGCGGAAACGCCACGACCTTCGCCTGATCACGCTTTCCCGGTGAAAGCGTCGCGGCCTGTGCAGGCGTCGCGCCAAGCGCTAAAGCGGTTACGGCAGCAGCCAACGGGAGAATCGGTGACTTTGGCACATCTGGACGATACCACCAATACTCCGGCGTCTCGATGGAAATACCGGACGAGATCGCACCCTTTCTCGGCGGCGTTTCTCGAGAGGAATTGTCGCGTGTAGACAAATAATGAAATTGGATACGATATCCACCCGGCGGCATTCCTGGAGGGAAAGCAGTACGGTCCATTCGGGAAAGAAAAGAACCCGTGCCCGAGGACGAGGGGTGAGCCGGCGGCGGCGAGACCGCGCGGCTGGCTGACTACCGGAGGCAAGCACCATGGATCGTTCGGAAGAAGACCGTCTGGCCCTGGTTCGGGCCTGACGGAGATCCTTGGCCGGGGGCAAGCACGCCGGTTCGTTCGGGAAAGAACTTCGAGGACACCGAGGTGATCGCGACTCTAACCCGTCCGGCTCGCGGAGACGTCAACATGTGGCCGACGCCAACTGAACATGTGGCCAGTCGCGTAAACTGAACCTGTGGCGTACGAGCGGATCACTGTGGACCGAACCGGATGCGTGGGCTGCCCTGCATCCGGGACACGCGGGTGACCGTGAGCGCTGTCCTCGGGCAGCTTGCCGCAGGCCGCAGCATCGAAGATGTTCTTGCCGATTACCCATACCTGGAACGGGCCGACATTCTGGCTGCCCTCGAGTTCGCTGCTGCCGCGGTACAGGAGCGCGAACTGCCGCTCGCCATGCCGGCTTAGATAGACCCCCGTGCGGCTCTTGATTGACGCGAACCTGTCCTCCGGCTTGCCGCCCAGCTGATGGACAGGGCGCTCAGGATCGGCGATATCCCACCCCCGCGACCAGGATGACGAGTTGACCGTCCACCACCTCGTAGATGACGCGGTAGTCCCCGGCGCGCAGCCACCGGCCCCTTAGAACGAGTTAATCCTGGTTAGTCGTTGTTCGCGCTGGCCACTGCAGTCCGGATCCCTGCCACGATCTGGTTCGCTTCGTCCTCGGTGATCTCGATGAATTCGTTCTGCAGGTCGCCGCGCTCGGCGGAGACCAAGGACGAACTGCGCTCCCAAATGAGATCCGTGGTAAATGCCTCATCGCACTTGCCGCCAGCCTCGAAGTAGCTGCGCCGGAATACCCCTGCCGGCTGCTCACGGCTACTCAGGTCATCCACGATTGCGTAATACGTGACCCTATCTGGCATCTGGCCCTCTCTCTGAGAAGTCGGGAATGCCGTCAGCACCAGGTGGAGCTGGCACCTCGGCAGTGATTTTCTTCTGGAACGCCTCTAGGACAATCTCCTCGAACTTATCGGCCTGCCGGGTCCGGAGCCGTTCATAGGCGTCATGCGTGAGCTGCTTGGCCTCAAAGCTGATACGCGTGTGAAACTGCACTTCGAACCGCTGTCCGCTGTCCGGATTGATCCACTGGCTGTTGATGCCTTTGTACTGGTCATCGGACCAGGAATTCTTGAGCTTGTCCAGCTTAAAACCCTGGTCCCTCAGGCGTGTAATATCGGCCAGGACACCCCGTGTGTAGTGAGCCTCCGGGTACTGGAAGGTGTACCGGATCGCATCCGGTACAAGCGATACAGCCTGCTCCGGTGAGCGGTTCGACTCCTTGATAGTTTGGTGGACCTTCTCCTTGAGGCGGTCGTGGTCTTTCAAGCGGCGGTCGAAGCAGACTAGATGCCGGTCTGGATCTTGACGTTCCACGGCACGTAGCGCTGGCGAGATCCTGTCTCGCTCCAGTTCGGCGAGCCGGTCGCACGCTGCCTCGACCCGGCCGTTGACCGCAGCGTCCAGGACCCTGTTGCCCTCCCCGCGCCAGGAACCCGCCGGATCCTGGGACCGGTCCACCGGAGCGCGTTCCTCGGGCGGCCATCGTCGCTGGTACTCGCCCCACATCCAGCGCCCCTCCTCGACCTTCTCGCCCCACTTCACCGCTGCGGCTTCTTCCCTGGCCGCGGCCTGCTGCCTGGTAACTGACTTCTCCAGGGCAGCCGCCACGCGCAGCTCGGCGTCGTACTCCTGCCGATAGCGCGTCTCGGGCTGAACGCTGTCGGCCCGGCCCGCCGGGCCGTCATTTTGGTCATCCCGTTGATCGCCGGTCCCGTCCGGCGGCACGTCGGCTTCCCCAGGCTGGTCAACGCTCACTGGACCGCCCTGCCGCCCGGCGGCACAAAAGGGGAATCATGACAATAAGAAGCGCGCCTTCGAGGTCGAGGATCTAACCGCCACTTCGTAACACGATGTCAATCCATAGCCGGTTCATCGACGAGGCCAGCGTGGACACCCTGTTCGTCGACGAGGCGGGGCAGCTGTCGCTGGCCGACGTGCTGGCGGTGGCCGGGCTGCTGCTCGACCAGACCTACCGGATGCACCCGGACCTATGTCGGTTCACCTTCGAGACCCTCTACGACGGCAAGCTGCACGGCATCGACGGACTCGACCGCCAGCCGCCCGCACGGATTCGATGTGGTGACCGCCTTCGCTTGCCCGCAGAACTGGGGCGTGGACGGGACGCAATTGCGTGAAGCGTCTCCGCGGAGACGCGCATCCAACCGGCGACGCAGTGCAGAGGCGGCAACCTAAAAGGCGCAGTACATGATGTGGAGACCGACATATCCCATGGTGGGATGCGCGAAAGCGCCGGGGACAGTCCCGATCACGGTAAAACCTTCCCGCTGGTAAAGCCCGACGGCCGGACGATTAGATTCGGCGACGGCGTTGAACTGCATTCCTGTGTACCCGCGTTCCTTTGCCCAGGCTAGGGCGAACCGGCACAGC
>Ga0302325_10022723_pt1 | contig 13113 bp, 15 predicted proteins | sample Palsa_T0_2_FD_201948 | JGI IMG/M metagenome (GOLD analysis project Ga0302325, IMG submission 201948) | Peat permafrost microbial communities from Stordalen Mire near Abisko, Sweden - Palsa_T0_2 | ecosystem: Environmental > Terrestrial > Soil > Palsa > Peat permafrost | place: Sweden: Abisko... | reverse complement strand
GTAATAATGACGCAAAAGAGGTTCCGCTCCATGATTGTATAACGGCGTGTTTGTAGTGCCATTGAATGACTTCTGTCGTGGCTGCGTCGAGATTTATGGTCGTGGGAGCGCCCTCCATTCTGAGGGCTGTCGGAGTGAAGTGGTCCTCACGGAAAAGAGTGGAATTTCGAAATAGATGGAAAACCGCTTGATCATTCTTTGACGTTAGTGTGCACAGTGAAGAGAAATACATTGATGAAAAAGGAACCTTGAAACTTATCGATGTGCCAATCAACATCAGGACACAACAGCACTCCCACCCGCGGATGGTATGGGTCAGTAAACGTGTAATTTCCAGTTGTAACACCGCCCAGATTCTGTACTGCCTACCAGACAAGGTCAATGATCATTTCAGAAAGAAGCTTACACTGAGGAGATGTTGGGGAATAAGGTGACTTGCCTTCGAAGCACTATACAGAACACCCGACACCACACACTTTGTATCTCTTTGTTTTAAATGATCCCGGAAGCTCGACGATGACTAACGTTAGCGTAAAGGCGGAAGGAACGATACCCCATTCGACTTCATCTGTTTCGTGGCCTTGACCGCGGGGGAGCTAGTGACATTTCTATCTTCTGAAACGGTGTAATCGGCGGCTTGTGTTGGTGGCGTGAGGCCGCGAGTCGGAGAGGTAGGTGGTAGCGACGGTGGGCCCATAGGTGGGATTGGAGATAACAGCGCATTAACTCTTGCAAGAGAGTCCGATGGTAGTGAGGTTGCGGGAGTCGTGGGTCTAGATGCAACCTTGGGGGTAGATGGACGTGACGAGGACACGAGTATCTTTTCAACCCATATGGCCTTGAGATCTAGAAAAATCAACAATGTGATAAATGGGCATACCGTGAAAAGGTCTACATAGGAATACACCACCTTCGTACTCCTTATCATCGTTGGCAACAGAGTTCCAGGAGTCGTTATCGTCCTCGACGTCCGTTCCAGAAGGAGTTGTGTACAGTCTTATTTGATCTTCCGACTAATCGAGTACAAGACCAATGACTCGATAGAGGTACCGCGCAGATTTTCCATTTGCTTGGACGTAGTCTACTCGAGAAACATCGAGCAACAGTAAGTCAGGAAGAAGGGCTCGATATTCATTTGGAAGCCGGATTTTCAGGAAACTTGGACGAGCTGTCTGTTGAGCCGTTGTGGGGGCAGGATCATCCTCGTCCGAGTCACTATGCTTCCGTTTTGGCATGGTGTATTGCTAGGGATGCTAACGACGAGGATCGACGGATAACACAGACAGTGACTCTGGGGGGCGCTGCTAAATAGGAGACGAGACAGCGCAGTAATTATATCAGGTTATATCGATCGAGAAGAGACTAATTGGCCGATCGATGCCCCGAGGATGACGTCCCAGGCCGAATGCACGGCGGAAGACGGCTGTTGTATGGACACTTGATGGATGGGTTGATGGATGGATGGCGGTTGACGGAAAGTAAAAAGTTAAAAGCCCCCCGGTATAGTCTCCAAGAATTATCTTGACCGAGATAATTAACAATTTCACCACCAAATAAAAATTGGTCGAAATTTGAAATAACCTCATACCACCATTTACTTCGCGGTCTTCTAAGGTAGCTCAGTGGATTCGGCATAAAAAAATAGACACTCCAATAATATTCCTTCCCGACAGTTTCAAACTTTCAAACTTTCTAGCCCTATCCGTCAACACCTTTTACAAGTTCTCACTTTCGTTCCCTGGCCAGATGGTAGTACTACTAATTCGGAACATCCAATGCATATGCCGCATAAAGTCGAGTCGTCGATCCCGAAACTACAGATATAAGTCAGGAGTAAACAGCAATTACCACTCCTTTCACTGATCTGGTGCAGCTGCGGGGACACCCTATCGAAAGTCAAACACACATATTCAAGCTGTATAAAATGTTGGAACAGCAATCGCGCATGTCGTTCCCACCTAATAGGAGTTAGAAGGTCGCCGATTTCAGGGGAGCAGTACTCTTCGGGCGAGCAGGTTTCAGATGTCTTTCCACAGTAAAGGCTCCGGGCATCCTCTCTTGGCATGGCTAAAATTCCCAGTGCATGTCGTGCTGCATAAAACAAGTCCCGCAATGCCAGGAGGCTAATAACGTTCCAGACCATTTGCGACTTTTTCACGGTATGATCCTTGTCAGAGCCGAGTCGATCTGACTTGTCAGTGGGCGACCGGAAAAGCATTAGCCAGTTACAACGTCCTGGTTCCGGTTGTTCCGGGTCCGTTGCATCGAATATCGCAACTCGATGCCGCGAGCAATCCTTGATTTTCCAGTTCAATAAAATCCAGCTACAGCCGTCGTGACTGAATGGGTAGACCACATAACATCGCAGGCCGAAGATTCCCTGAATTCCATGGTCAATTGAATCAAGCACATTTGTTATAATCTTTGCGATCTGGGAGCCTGTTCGCACGGAAATTGTATCGAAGACGGTGGATGCCTCTTTTGCAGGTTCTCGCATGGAAAGATGGTTGTCCAGATGCTCTAGAATTGCCGCTAGACTATTGATGTCCGTTGCGATGCTCGAGGGATTGTTGTGGCAGACGCAATGGCATGAAGTTTCAATCCCCTGGTATAATGTATCCTTACAACATCAGATATCACACTAAGAGGGTTTATACTTCCTTGGGATCGTACTCCCTTGTTCTGAAAGTCTTCATACGACGAGAACATGCTTTCCCCCTCATTGCGGCCTTGACAACTGAATTGCATCTCCCAAACCTCGTAGCGAGGTCCAGTATATTTATACATTCTGGGGAAGGGCGAATTGCGCCGTTCACAAAACTTTTTATGTAATCTTTTGCGGACTATCGAAACGGCGCAAAATACATTATAAGACGATAAAGAGCGATGTCATGGGATATGAAGGGCGCACCGTAACGGGGCGGAATTGCGGTAATTGGCGCGAGCTTTTGCGCTTAAGTGCGCAAGAGCCAACCTTTAATTTTTGGGGACTACCACCCCAAAGGTTTTGGGCCCCAGCTTTTAAAACCTGCCGTCCAACACACACGGACGGAAGCGTCCTGCTCCAGGTGGCATCTGCCGCAGCGATCGTTTGTTCAAAGATACGGGGGTCGCCTTATGGATCCTCTGGCCGCATCGGAGCATCTGCATACTCGAAAGAGTAAGCGGATTGGGAATCAAAGCCGTATCATGTCTTCCGAGCAACCTCCCCTCACGTCTCTCGCTCCCGTCGCTTTCTCGACGTCCAGGATGTCGGATCTAGAACCCATGATGACTCCTGCGTTTCCCGACTTCTCAGCACAGGAGGAGGGTTTCCAGTTCCCTTATCAAACAGCCAGTTCGCCAATCGCGGATCTCTTCCCAGCGCCGAGCGGAACTGCAGCGCAGTCAGATTCGACGTTGTATACACAGCAGTCGTTGTTTAACTCGTTTCCACATGATGGCGGAGGAATGATACCTGCCAGTCAACAAGCCCCATATCCCTTCAGTCCCGGACAAAATTGGGCCGACTTTCCTCCGCTGCCGGGTGACTTCTCCACATCGAATATGATTTCACGTCACCTCGAAAGCGCCCATTCAGAACCCGTCGATCCAAGGGAACCCCTCAAGTCAAATAAAACTGGCCGCGGAGGCAAACTTCAATGCGACGAGTGTCGAAGGGCTAAACGAGGCTGGGAGGTACCATTCTCTTTCACCTTGTTTTTGAGTTCGGGGGGTTGATTGTAGTGCACGCTCGTGGAAGGGGATCCGTTAAATCGATGTAGGCAATGTGTTCGGCGGAAGCTGGATTGCTCGCCGCAGAAATGGGGGGATGAGAAGGAACGGATCATACTTGCTTCGACGGCGAATCGCTTGGATCTACTGGCGGGTCCGAGTCAGGTACCGACCGGAGGCGCCGCACAACCGAATCGTCCCGATTCTGGGTCGCACAACGGGGGTCAGAACCAACGGTTGATACGCACTGATGGCGATTCGGAAATCTCCAGGAACACAGCGTTGTCCTCACGACAGAGAGACCAACACCAATTCCCAAGAAGGCCGAACCCAGCCGACGCCGGCCCTCATTCGCTTAGAACAAATACCCCCTCATCCGTCCCCCAGCCCCCCTCAATGCCCGCCGGAGAAGACCCCTTTCTCTGTCCCAATTGCAAATGCAATCTTACCCGCGAACCCGTGTTAGCCCAAGTCGCACAGATCCTGTTAACACGGCATCATGAGTCTTTGCACGGATCAGTGCGATCAACCTTCCACACCATCGTGCAAGAATTCACCAACGAACAACAAGCTCGACCCGGGCCGCCCGGGCAGAGGACCTCCCCCCCTCAGGGTCTCGGTCCGAACGATGGCCTGATACAGCAGCACGCACCGTCTATGGAATTGCCCCTCCAACGGACCCCGCCGAACGGGTTTACTCAATTTAGGGATCTCTTTCCCTCGCATTAATACGCCTGTTCTTCCGCATCGGAGGATTAAGTGTATGTATGTATTCAGTGCGACATGCCCGGGGGTGGGCAATCAATCAGACAGACATCCCCATTTAGTCGCACGATTGCACACTTTTAATCCTCATGCTCTTCACAGTAATATAGCCTCCTTGTTAGTTCCTGCTTAATAGCTCATATTCTGCGTATCGATGGACTACACAAAATTTACATACTCGGTCGTTACTTGCATGGCGGATTTCTGTACTTAGATTATTCCAACATAAATGGGTGATGAAGTATGTATGTAGTTATCCCAATCAAAAGAACTGAAACCTTTTCATAAGCTTGAATTCGAGTTCGGCAGTGGACCATGCATGGACTTTGTTGAAGTGTCAAATCGATAAATCCCCTGTTTCAGGGGTTGAGGGGGAAATAATCGCGCCAATCGGCTCGTGAAATCCACCAATCCCGCGCCAATCAATAAGCCCACTGCCATCACACCCGACACATCGTAAGTCTCGCCACATCAGATGCCACCAAGAGATATGGGCGGGATATGGGCGGGTTATGGCACTTATAGGATTGCCAAGTATGTGGAGAAAGTTGCCCTGGAATAGAAATCGCGGGGTCGGCATTGCCAGATGAACTGTCCGAATTTTACGAAATAGAACTTCTTCATTCAAAATCAATTCCCAAGAGCGAACAAGTTTGCGAAACCCAGAGACCCGACAAACTAAAAGCAATCCTGCAAGAGCATACTTATATACACCACCACATGAAATCACTATCACACCGCTGCCCGCCCGCCCGCCCCCACCCTTCGTTTCCTGGCAAAATACATTATTCTTTTTACTTTCGCTGATAAACACTGATATAATCATTCTCACCAATCGGGTGATGATACTTCCCCGGCCGTTCAAAATAGACTCTGTCGAATTTGTCGGCTAGTAATTCTTCGTATCTACATCTCAGCTGTGAAATAATTAACGATGACTGGAAGACACAATAGTAAACGAGGGACAAGAGGGACATTGGTGGTAAATGGGAGATAGGCGACAGAACAAAAGGGGGTGTAACGAGGGCCAGAACAGAAGGGGATGTAACGAGGGCCAGAACAGAAGGGGATGTAACGAGGGACAGGAAAGGGATACGCACATTTCAGGACTAAGGAGCCAGGGGGGACCGGCTGTGTGGTCGTCTTGGTGGAAGAGAGATGGGTCCAGGGGATGTTGGAGGGCGATTAAAATGCCTCCCTTGGGGATGATTTCACTCATCCTTTTGGCCCAATTTTTTCTCATTGCGGGAGGAAGAGCGCAGAGGAACTAACTTTTAGCCACCGCACCAAAAAACACATCAACACACTCATGAAGGCAAAAATACAAAACCGCGGAGATAAGGAAACGAAGAGGGGAAGGGATGCAAAGGGAGTGGATACGGTGTAATCATAAACAACATCATAAGGACCCATCTTCGCCCACTCGTCCTCATCCGCAAAAAAATCCCCCGTCAAAAACACAATATTCCCCCCCTCACCAATCTCCCTCTCAAACCTCGTCCGCGCCTCCTCCACAGCAGTAGGACTAACATCCAATCCCACAACCCGTTGCATAACCCTGTTCCCCCCATCCCCCGTCAACGAAGCCAGTAGAACCACATCATACCCCCGTCCACAGCCGGGGACTAATGCCCTAAGAGGCCTTCCCGGATGCGGGAGGGGGAACTTTTTGTCCTGCAGGAGTTCTTCCAGTGCGGGGGAGTGCGTGTTGCGGTCCCAGGGGGTGGTTTTGGTGGTCCAGAGGGTGTCCCATTTTTGTTGGGCTGAGAGACTTGGGTCGTTGACTACCTTGCGGATCATGGCGACGGGCGGGGGGATCGAGGACATTGTGATGCGTGCGTGTGTGGGCCTACAGGGATTCGGAGTTGGTCACGTCGCTTCGAAGGAGGGTTGGATTGTGTTGGGCAAGGGAGGCAGTGAAGGCGAGAGCTCGGTGTGTGTATGTGTGGGGGAGAAGAGCGGATACTAATAGAGGGAGCCTGACGGTACGGCGATGAGGGATATATGGATGGATGGACAGCTGGAGATGTTCGACCGGCTATACCGTGATGAGAGCGAAGTGGCTTTTGATTTGCGGGGAATCTAAAAATAAGAGGGTTGGTAGAAATATGTACCCTAGAATTTCTTCAAAAAGGGGCACGACGCACGTACCAGGGGCATAAAGGATGTCATCCATTCAAGATCATGGCTCATGAGTGGATCCTTGTTCTATATCCACGTTGGTATACCTATCAGTGAGCCATTGACGTCTGTCAGAGATGGATGCATCTTCGGGGTTCTTTGTTTACGCGTCGACCAGATCGTTTCCAGATGTCCTCAACACTCAACTCCCGTCAATCAACATCCAAAGCCACCACTCCAAAGCATCAAGCCCAACATCCTTAGCTCCCGCTTTTCCTTTCACACAATCACATCAAAAGCCAGTTCATCCTCCTTGTCTTTTATTCATCGCTATATCCCCTCGCTCCCTTCCGCCATTTATGTCATCGCACTCCTTTCTCAATGCGCCTCTCTCCGACAACACATCACCACCACGCCCCCGACCACATGTCTGTGTGCCCAATCACCAGCCTTATTTGATCTGCGTCAGATAGCGACGTTTCCTTCACCTGCAACTCGATCGGTAGGTAGATCTTTTGTCTCTCCTTCATGACAAAATGATCCTCAGGCCTAAAGAAATATATAAATCCAACTCTGTCCGTTTCACCTCTTCTTCACCCACATCGCTTCGACACATCCAAACCCTGTCAAAGCGACCGTCGTTCCCAAATCCACTCTTCCTAAAAGCAAGCCAACACCCCGCACACCATCACCCCTGCTTCAAGTCCTCCACCATCGTATCCTTCTCGGTGTATGTGCTCTTGCGCATACTTTCCGTGCAGTCACAGCCTTCGAATCCCACAACCAGGCCCCGCTTTTCTCTCGCAAGTGTCATCCTTGGCCGACGAGATCGATATCCTGCTCGAAGGATACATGAACAAAATTTGCCGAGCAACGGGGCAAAGTAGGGTTGAACTCCAGAGGGAGTTGGCGCGTCTTGAGCTAGAGGAGGACCCTCAGCTCGAGTCCGTATCTGACGAAACCACCACCACCATCACCACCACCGCCGCAGAGGAGGAAGACGTGTCCCGCTTCTTCCAAGAAGCACAAGCCGACCCCATCCTAACCCACCAAGACCTCCTCCTCACACCTATCCTTCGCCCCATTTCTCGTCCTCCCCCAACCACCACCGCATCCACCACCATCGACACCGACATCCTCGAGTTCCACAGCTCCAATCAAACCGACCCCGTATTAACACCCCAAGAAATCCACAGCCCAGTCCTTTGCCCCGTAGCTCGTCCCCAGCGGGGGAGATTTCACCAGCACTTGATCAATCGCAGACTTGCGCGGGCGCGGGAGCAGCAACTGCAGCAGGAGGACGACGAATGGGAAGGGGAAGGGGAAGAAGAGGGACAGGCGGGGAGAGTAATTAGAGTCAGATTGCCGGGGCAGGCGCAGGTGAGGCGAGTGAGGAGGCACTAAGTGGCTTTTTCTTTTTTTTGTTTTGAGTTGGACTTTTTGGTTTTTGGAGAGGTGATGGAGAGATGCCGGGTTTGCGTGCACCGGGGAATAACTTGACGGCTAGCAGGTTGGGGTTGGACCCACCTGCCAAGCTCATCCAATACGGGATTTCCGGAGACTCCATGCGATGCTACGTCGAATCTGGGCCCCTATCGACGTCTTGGATGATGCGCTGTGGGGGGAGTCCAACAACGCATGGATCTTGCTCCTGGCGAGCAGGTCCGTCAATTATATTCAGCACCGCACTCCCTTCGTCAAAGCCAAGGACACCAACACAGTCATCGACAAAACGAAGTGGTATCGTCCCTTGCCGCGCGCATTTATCTGATTTGAAGGGTGGCAAAGTATCACAGGCATGGGATCAGAGGCACCCATCTGACTCGTGCCAAGCGACAACAGCATCCGGCATCCTATGAAAGAATGTCGGTCAAATATCCACCTGTTGTCCTCCCCCGCTCCTTCAGTAACGCCTGCATGGATTGAACTGTAGATGGAATGTATTGTTATGGAACAGCGGGATTTCATGGGAGCCCGCACGGTGGATCTTATCCCTTTGGCCACTCCACTAGCACCAATTGTAGGGGATCACAAAGTATGTGAGCGGAGTTTTCAGGTCAAAGGCCTGGGATGGCATGAGAGAAAGTTTGCTTAAGATGTCGGAAAAGATTGGGGAGAAGCTTGTCGTCACAGTCGGAGGGGAAGGACGACGTGTATTCCCTGGCTCGTCCGCGCAGAATGATGCCAAATTTCAGCTGCGAAGTTGTTGTTCCTGGGGGGGTTATATTCTTCAAGCAAAATGTCATTTGGGCATCTCGTGTATTTTGAAGACATATTTCACCTCAGCCATATGGTGGCACCCCATTTTACGGATGGCTTGGGCGTTGCAAACGGGTTCCTTCATGTGCAATATCCGGGAAAGTTCTTGTGTGAATTGTGATGCTGGCATTCCTGAAATCGCGCGGCTACTGCCTTGTGAATTTCTTGAACTCGATATCACATCCTTTGTGGATGCGTTGGTCTGATTGCTGAGAAGGGATACGTATCGAATACAACAAGATTTCATTAATCTAAACATGATATACATCCCCCTCCGCCCATCCCGAATCCACCAACCACACCCCTTTCCCACCACAAAATCCCATCCCTAACGAGTCCCCTCCGACGCCTCCGCGGCCCCCAAGTCAACCTCACAAATAACAATCCCACCTTTCTTCCCACCCCCGACGCCAAGTACAATCCCCTTTGATTCCCGTCCCCTCACGACACGTCGAACACATAATCCCCCTGGTCCGGCACCAAAGTCCAAGTCCGTCCATATGGGGATTGCTTCCCAACATCTCCTGTGTTCGGGGAGGCCTTTTTTATTCACCTTGAAGCCGGTTTGCAAACGTGGGTCGTTGTTGATGTAGACCTATTTATCAGCTGTAACCTCAATGAATAAGTCAGAGCCTTGGGAATGCAAAGTAAGACATTGGTGGACAGATGCGTGGTAAGAAAGTGATGGTGGTGGAGGGGGGGAAGGTACTTTTTCAGTTCCTAGGATAGTTTTATTAAAAACATAATAGAATGGTCTGAGTCTTATGATCGATGCTGGCACAGCGTCCTCTTCCTCCGCCCGCAACGCCGCATCAAAGCGATGATGTTGAGGCGATCCGATGACGAATATGTCTCCTCCGAGGGAATGGGGTGCGGGAGGCAAGGCAGCGAGCCCGAGGACGGGGAAGGAGGTCGTCAAATGCGATGTTTGCATGAATGTCGGGTGAAGCAGGGATTCTGGTTGCAGGTCTCTGTCCTCGATTTGTTTCGAAGCAACTTGTTTGCCGGTCTACTGCATTAGAACACGTCCCCAACAGGAAGCGCAGCAGGGACAATCAAGCGGTGGAAGGGATATACCTGTTCAAAAAGATGCACCACCCCGTCCTGCGATGCAACGTACACACGCGTGCCCATGTCATTATCCGTCGTCACAGCGCCCGGAGCAGTCAGACCGAATCCAACCCTTATCGCGTCCTCCGCCCTTGCATTATAAAAGACCACGTCCCCGCCCGTGAGCCGCAACCCCTTCTCCAGGACCTTGCGCTCCCATCCCTGGCCCTTGAACGTGTTGGTCACATAAAACGACGGAATCGGATGCGCGTCCACATCTGATAGCAGCGAGGGCTGGTCCTTGACCGCGACGATGCCGGCGGGAGAGGTGAAATACTCGGAGTGGATGGAGGCGACGTAGGAGAGTTGGCCGCCCCGTTCGGTGTGTTTTATGCCGAAGAGGGAGGTCAGGAAGGAGGTTGGCGGGAGGTGGTAGTCGATGATTTCGACGACTCCCTTGGTTGGCGAGGACGGGTACGAGACGGCCAGGAGGCGGATTGTTTGTTCTGAGGCGTCGTGTTCCGGCGAGCGTTGGCGCGCTACGGGGGAAATTGTGAGGGAAATGGGATGGAAGCCGTGAGGCGGTGAGGCGTCCTCCTGGAAAGACAGCCTTATCGGCGGTGACGATGGGTCCTACCATCAGATTCAGGGTGTTGCAGAGTCAGAGTACATTTGTATCATACAGCCATATTCCTCCGTTTCCGTAGACGCGAGAGGCATTATACAGCTCATACGGCGGATAGAAGGCCGACTTGAACGGATCACAGGCCAAGAAGGCCAGGCCAGTGTCCTCATCGACAACAACATCATTGCAAAACGACGGCCCTACACATCAACCCTCGTCCCACGCTCCCAGGACCAACCCGGCACACGTCGACAAACATCGCCCCCAAGGGGCACAATCGTCTCCCTGCTCTTCAATCCCCATAGCTTGCTGTGTCGCTGCGCTACCGTCAACAAGGTCCTTTCACACGGGGAGGCAGACTCGGAAGATAAACGAGCACAACGGACAGAATCCCCACCAGCGCAGAGAGGACGCCGAACTGGGTCCATGATGGCAGATACGAGCGTGAGTGACGTGGATGGGGCGCCGTGACGATTGTCACCGACGGCTGTCTTCGGTGGCCTTCTTTCTTCTCTGCAGCGGACGAGGACATTGACGGGTTTTGGTTGTGTTGATCAGATCGTTGATCGGCCGGTCGGTTGGTCAGGGACTCAGGAGGCGTGGTCACTCGCTGAAGGGATAAATATCTAATCGGCGAATCCTGCTTCCAGACATTACGCAATCAGCTCAAGGGAAATTGAGACAATAGCCAGCGCTGGCGCGGCCGGTTTCCTTGACCTAATTGGGACGGACAGGTCAGGCTGCTACACTGTGACTTCTAATGCGTCTCAATTACAGTCAACGAGAAAGACAAGCACGGAATAAAGCAAAAATGAGCAAGATAAGGTTAAATGTGTGCGTTGGTGATTACTGGAAATGTTTAGAGCAATCGGGCAGGGGATCATGATTAAATGACTATATACACCAGGTATCATTCCATCGCTCACTTGCACGTACATCCCGTCACTGCTGGCTCATATCCCCTCCCTCCTGTTGTTCCAACTTCAATTCACCCGTCTGAACCATCTTCCAAACCGTAACCATTTCCCTGACCAAGGAATTGTGCCCCCCGACAACTCTCCTGAGAGGCGGCTCAATCCTAACCAATCTCCTCAGCTTCTTTCGTCCCCCCGAAATCAAAGAGTAGGGATTCGTATTGAACTGTGGCACTGAAAGGGGCCCGGGACGGGGTTTCCATTTCCCAGAGGACACGGCGTCGGCATACGTCTTTTCGATTTGACGCCACTGGACGACTTCGGGGGGAACGCTGGGGGGAACGCTTGGAGGAACGCCTGGGGTAGTGTTATGATCATCGGCATGGGCATTGGCGGCTGTGGTGTTGTCCTGAGAGGCATTCATGGCGAGTTTCAGAGAAAGGTTTCTCGCTTGCATGAACTTGACATGTTCATGTAATGGTGCCGGCACCCTCTCCAACGGATCCCCCTCCCGCTCCCTGCGAGTCCTCTCCGCCCACCTTAGCAAAACCTCGCTTCCTATCCCCCATCTCTTCCGCCGCCAGAGCAACGGAACCCCATACATCCGCTCCAACTCGCGTGCCTGCCACACCATCTGTTTCGGCAAACCCCGCCGCGGCCGACGATACTGAGTATACTCCCATATCAGGATCATATCGGAGAAGTGCTCTTTTTGGTAGGCGTAGGAGAATAAGTCGCTGATGGCGCGGGGGTCAGGCCCGATGTACCATTTTGAACGGAAGGAGCCTAGGAGGTACCATGCGAGGGAGTAGTTTTCTTGTTTGAGGGATTGGCGGAGGAGCAGATGCAGCGTTGCTTGGGGGGGGATTTCTTCTCTTGTGTTTGTCTCCGCCGCCGTCGGGGAATGTGGTCCCTTGGGAGGTTTTGCCGACAACCCCTGAAATGGAGAGTATTTCGTCGTATCGTCCGGGGACTCCAAATTCGCCCACTCATTAACATGTTCCAATACCTCCAACAGGACCCCCCAAGCCCGTTCCACGCCATCCCTCTCACACCAACAACTCAAAACAACATTAAACACCTTCCAAACAACTTGGCTCCCTCCCCCAAAAAACCGCTCATACTCCTCCTGCATCCGCTCCGGCCCAAGAACTCCCTTGAGCACCTTAAAAGCCACCTGCAACGAATCCGGATCCAGCAGCACGCCCCTCGCTTGCATCACCTGCAACACCATCGACACCCAATTAGGACTGTGCAGTTTCAGACCCATCCGCAGAACAAGGTTCCACGTGGCGGTCCTGGGCCTGAATCTACCTCCCAACAGTTCCCGCAGAATAAGTGCAAAGGACCGCATATTTTCAATCCTTAGCGCACCTTCTAAAAACAAATTCCAGATCCCCACGGTAATGAAGCCTGGGAAACGGGTCATGTACCCCATCACTCGCCTCGCTTTGGATAGATCGGATTTCCGCAGGATTAGCGAGTGCAGCGCAAACTCGAACGACCAGTACGTGAGGAATTGTGCGTTCTGGGGATTCAATATTGCGGATAAGAGTAAGTGGATTGTTCGGGGGGAGATATCTCTGTGGAACGACAGCGAGTAGATATATGCTTCGAAATCGTCGGGACTTGTGAATTGGGTGATTCTGCGCGGGGGGTGCGATG
>Ga0302325_10022722_pt1 | contig 13113 bp, 9 predicted proteins | sample Palsa_T0_2_FD_201948 | JGI IMG/M metagenome (GOLD analysis project Ga0302325, IMG submission 201948) | Peat permafrost microbial communities from Stordalen Mire near Abisko, Sweden - Palsa_T0_2 | ecosystem: Environmental > Terrestrial > Soil > Palsa > Peat permafrost | place: Sweden: Abisko... | reverse complement strand
TTTCGTCACGCAGTGGCCGGGACTCGCCGCTTCTTTCGCTGCGTCAGGACAACTGCGTGGGCGGGAAGGGCAGCCCGCGGACGTGGACGCCCACGCTGTGGGTTGGCCTCGGCATACATCGCTGCCAAGTCCACATGTTCGCGGTGCAGGCTGGGATAAGCTGCGAGAATCCGGTCGATTGGAATTCCCGACGAAACGGAAGCAGCAACGTCGTAGACCGGAACACGGGTGCCCCTGACGACGGGTGTTCCACTCAGGATGTCTGGATCGCTGACGACCATCGCTCGCGCGGCCTGAAGACGTTCGAGGTTCTCTTCCACATCCTTCCAGAAGGTTTCGAGGTCGATCGTCAGGAACGCATCTTTCACAAGCCGCTTGCGGGAACTGCCGTTCGGTTCGCTCGCAATCCGGATGGTGCGCTGCCGCTCTTCGGAGGTCAGGCGGTCTGCGGCACGGAAGTAAAACGAGATAAAGACGCAGGCCTGGCTCGTGAAGCCGCGGGTCTTGTCTGTGCTGTAAAAGCTCTCCGGAAGGATGTGCTCATCGATGATGCGATGCACATCGCGCACCGTGACACGGGACACAACGGCAGCTTCGGCGGGAGTCAGTGTATCGATCGGGGTGTTCATCTCGACCTCTGTCTCCGACTATAGAAAATATTCCGCTGCGTCGGAAGATTTATTTCCTGTAATCAGGCCGATTTACTCCAAAACGAAAAGGGGTGCGGCGAGCGCACCCCTTTTCGTTGTCTGGAAGGTTCGATTAGAAGCTGAATCGCGCCTGGATATCGACGCTCCTGGAACCGAGAGCGGCCTGAGCCTGACCGAGTTCCGGATTGCCAATGTTGGTATTGAGGCGACTGGGGTCGATGTTGAGGATGTTGAAGGCGTTGAACATATTTGCCTTGAATTCGATCTTGGCATTCTCGCCAATGATCTTCGTACTGGGCAGGCCGAATGCCTTGGCGAATGTAAAGTCGACATTGCGATATCCGGGGCCGGGGAACGAGTTGCGATCGATTCCGGGAGCCGGCATGTAGATGTTGGTGGACTGGCCGGGAAGGTCGGTGATGGCGCCTGAAAAATTCGGAATCTCGAAGTAGTTATCCTGGAACTCGTTGTTATTCGATCCGGTTGTCGCGGCGCTTATGTTGGCGAAGTTGCTGCCGGTCTTGAAAGCATCGTTGCTGGTGCTGTTGCCCGCTCCTCCCAGATAGTGCGGGCGCAGGCTCGGAAAGCCGTAGTTGCAGGTATTGCAATAAAACTGGTGAGGCGCAGTCCAGACCGGGGTCCATCCAAAGCCGGAGTGAAGGCTCATGATGCCGCTGAGGGTCCATCCGCCGGCGACTTTCTCTGCCCAGTTGTGGGCGCCGTGGAAGATGACCGGCTGCCAGACGCCGAATAACTTGAAGCTCTTGTTGACGTCGAATGCCGAGCGTCCCACGGAGTAGCCGGGGTTAAAGAGATAGGGGTCGCGGTCATAGGGACCGGAGTTCGTATCCATGCTGTGAGCCCAGGTAAACTGCGCCTCGGCAGAGAAGGTGTGCGCGAACTGATGCTTGAGTCCGGCGAGCATCATGTTGTTGTTCGACGTGCCGCTGCTGCCGAAGGTATTGATGCTGTTGATGAGGGGATTCAGCGGCGCGCCGGTGATATCGGCGAGACCGTTGGCGTCGTAGTCATACATCAGATGACGGCCAGCACTGCCTTCATAGCCGAGGTTGGCGATCAGGGAGTGGCCGAGGTCGTACTCCGTGTCCAGGGAGTAGTGGTGCGCATACTGGGTAGGCATATGGACCGGCAGTCCACCGAGATTTGCGCTACCAACCGTGGGCAAGCCGGCGGAGTTGAAGGTGGTGATGGCGTTGGGGTTGGGCGGAAAGCCGAAGGCATTGGTCGGACTGCTCGAAATGGCGTAGATGATATTCGGGTTGATCTGTGTAGGACTATGGCTGGAGCCGGGGAGACCGCTTGTGCCGGGAGGATTGCCATCGTAATTGTTGGCGTTGGCTATCTGTTCCTGGTTATAGTTCAGGCCATAGCCGCCGCGCACCACGAGCTTGCCTTTGAAGAAGTTCGGGCTCCAGTTGAAGCCGACCTCGGGCCCGAAGTTGGCCTTTTGCGCCTGCCACGCATCGATGCCGGTGCGAATGGTAATGCCGGTTAAGAGCGCGCTGCCGCTGCCGAAGGTGAGCACGCCCATATTGTTGTCTTTATCGGTCATGGGTCCGAAGTAGGAGTAGCGGAGGCCGCCGCTCAGGGTGAGGTTGGGAGTTGCCTTCCAATCGTCTTGAAAGAATGCTCCGAAGAGATTTTCGCGGTTGTCGTTGCGGAATCCGCCGGGGATGCCGGTGGTGGCCTGGAAATTTCCGCCTTCGCCCTGGGGTGCATCGTTGATGAAGTCCCACAGGTTGTAAAAGCTGTAATTGGGGGTTCCAAGCGGATCGTTCAGGTAGTAGAGGCGAGTGAAGTCGCCGCCGAATTTGATTGTTTGCGTTTTGAGGACCTTGGTGGCTACGTCCTTGTATCCGAAAGTCCACTGGTCCAGGTGGTTTGGCGTTGAAACGCCCACGCTGCCGAGGCTGACGTTTCCAAATTGCTGCACGGTATCCTGCGGCAATCCAAAGGGCGCCTGGGGATTGCTGGCAAGCTCGTTGTAGCGCCATCCCGCGGCATTGGCGCGGGCCTCATTGAGGAACGTCGGGGAAAAGATGTGGTTCCAGATCAGCGAGAATGCGTCGTTGACCTGGGAGTGATTGAAGAGCTGGTAGCCCAGACCTCCGTTGTAGGTGGTGGTAGACGTCGGAACCCAATAGATGGCAAAGGTGAGGTGGTCCTTGGAGGTCGCATCGGCGTCAAGGCGTCCGTTGTACTGCTTGAAGTCGCTGCTGGTTGGGTTGCTCAAACTATATAAGGCGATATCGGCGACGTTTGAAAGTCCGCTGCCGACACCTGGATTGGACGAGTCTACCCAGCCGAGATCCTGCTTGCCAAGGCCGGAGGTGAGCGGTGAACCGACATTCAGGCCCTGACCGGCGATGGTTCGGCAGTCGACGCCTTCCGTGAGGCCGGCATCTGAGCAGGTTGCGGAGCCGATGACCGTGCCGAGCACTCCGGATCCCTTGAAGTTGAGATAGGTAGAGGAAATGCTGTTGGCCGGCGCTAAGGCGGTAAGCGCGGGAGTCATATACCAACCCGTGCCGGTGGTGGGAACGGTCTGGCTTTGCCCTTCGTACGTGAAGAAAGCGAAGACCTTATTCTTCCAGATAGGGCCGCCAAAGCTGCCGCCAAACTGGTTGTAGCGATCTTCATCCCGCTGGAGACCGCGTTGTTCCGGTGTGAGCTTGGCGCCAGTGGTTGGGTCCGTCGACGCTACGGACGCCGGGCCGTTCCAGCGCTGCCACGCATTCAAACCGGGACGAACGATCTGGGTAAAGAAGCTACCATGAAGACTGTTGGTTCCGCTCTTGGAGGTAATCTCAGTGATGGCGCCGTTGAAGCGGCCGTTTTCGGCATCGTAGGTGTTGGTGACGATTTTCACCGTGCCGACCGAGTCTTCACTGGGAGTGACGACCGTTGAGCCGCCCCAGACTGCGCTCACGGTGTTGATGCCGTCGACGGTATAGGAGTTATTTTCGAACTGGCCGCCGTTGGCGTTGGCGGAGGCTCCGTTTTCGGTGGCGAAGATGCTGCTGGAGTGGCCTAGATTGCCGCCGCCGCCGGATGAGGCTCCTGTCTCCGTGCCGGGCGCCTGAAATCCGCCGCCGCCGCCGCTCTGCGCGCCGTCTGCCAGTACGCCTGGCGCGAGTTGAATGAGGCTGGTTACGTCGCGTTGAAACGATGGCATGTGCTGGACTTCATTTTCAGTGATGGTGCGCCCATTGTCCGCCGTAGCCGTATCGAGGATTGGCTGGGTGGAGGCATCGACCGTAACGGTTTCAGTGGCGGCGCCGATAGCCATCTGCACGGTGATGTTGTTGGGCTGATCGGGAATGATGGTCAGCTTGTCGAGGACTTTTTTCTGAAAGCCGGCTCTTTCGACGACCAGTGAGAACCTGTCGGCAGGCAACGCATTGAAACTGAAAACGCCGGCGCCGTCGCTGGTGCGGACCTGCGTTTCGTTGGTTCCTAAGTCGGTGAGGGTGAGTGTCGCCCCGGGAATTACCGCGCCGGTGTTGTCGGTGACGGTGCCCTGAATGGAGGCGCGATACTGCGCATGAAGAGGTGAGGCGGCTGTGAGCAAAAGCAGCATGGCAGCGAAGCACCATGCGAAGCTGAAGATCCTCGTGCCGATTATCCCGCGGCTTTGAAGGCTTGCACTCTGATAATTTTGCATGTTGGTCTCCTAAATGATGTTTTCGACCTTGGAGGCGGTCGTCCGCAAGGAGCTGGCGGCCGTGTTCGGAAGTCGATCGAGTTAGCTCGGGAGTATGGTCTTCCCGCACTGCGTTGACCCGTGTCCTTGAATCTGAATTTGTCGCGCTCCAACCGGCAATCCGATCTTGCCGGGAGATGAAGGTCAGAGTGCTAAGTCATGTCTTTCGATTCTTCTCACGGGCGAATACCTTTCTAGGCCTGCGCGTGTTCCTTGTCAAGGCCACTCTCCGGAATCCTACGGTCCCAGACAGATGCCCCTTGCGAAAACGCATGGTGGACCTATGCTTCCCGCGGCTAATGGACTTACGGGTGAAGATACGCCAGGTTGTCAAAGCGAAGCACCTCCCCATGTTCAATTTTGAAAACCACCCTGGAACTCGGATCGCGCCAGCCGGTGCGCAGCCGGCGCAATTCGCCCGGTCTGAGCGTGAAGCTAACCTCGCGAATCTCGGGTGAACTGATCGTGATCGTGGCATCGGCGGCTCCGCCGTTATAGGCATCGATTCCGACAAAAATGCGCGGCGAGTAGAAGCTGAAATCCGCGCGGTCCGCCTTCGGATCTGCCAGTTGCAGGTTGAAAGTTGCGAACTTACCGAATGGGGTTCCGATTTGCCATGCGCCGGTGCCCCAATCGATGACGCCGCTTGGATACTGCCCTTGCAGCACCGTGCCCGCCAACTGATGAGGATCGTCGAAGGTGATGTACCGGGGCTGTGCAATATCGCTCTGCCCTTGAATGTCGATGTCGCGGGACGCGGTGTGATGGATGACAAGCGTGCGGGTTTTCTCGTCGAAGGAGTAGCCTTGCTCTTTGCTGTTGCGGCCCAGGCCTGGGATGGATGCGATGGGCTGACCGCCGGCGCGGATCGAGTCGGGAACGAAGTTCAGGCACAGGACGTCGGTCGAGTCGGCATCGAAAGTTGAGTACGTTACGCGGCCCGCGCCATACGCGATTCGAGTCACAACGGAGAGCGAGCCGAGTAGATGGGACTCATCCTTTGGCGCCCACTCGGGGACGGCCCAAAAGGCATCCATCATGCGTCTGGGGCCGTCGGCAAATTCGTCGGTGAACCACCATTGATCGGTGAATGGCGCATGTGCCGCGCCGGAGAGGCCCTGGAGGTAGGTGACCCAGTTATAGGTGCGGTAGGCGGCCTGCTTGTACGGGATGTCTCCCGTCTGCGTGTAGTAGAGCGCTTCCGTTGCGGCGAGCCGGGCGCTGTGGCTGTCGCAACATTGGTTGGGGAGGTTGCAGCAGAACTGTTGCCCGTCGCCCTGTTCGGTGGTGATCATTGCGCCGTGCACCATGTACTTGGGCCACTTGGGCGTGGTCTTCACCCATTCGATGAGTTTGCGGGAATGTTCGCGCCATTCGGGGTCCAACTCAGGGTGCAGGAGGATGTAGCGGGCGAACTCCAGCGGAATCACCTGGTTCATGTTGTCCATGCTGCCGGGCACGTCTTCGAAGTAGCCGACCCACACGTTGTTCTGCATGGGATACTTCATCAACCAGTCCCATGCGCCCTGGCGCACGCTCTTGTAGGCATCGGTGTTGCCTTGATGCAGCCGGATCAACTCATCGAAGAGCATGATGGGCTCGACGACATTGGCGGAGTAGGGAAACATCTTTGGATTGCCGTCGGAGCGGCCATCGCGAGCGTAGCAGCGATCGGGCCAGGGCGATGTGTGTTCATCGCCGGGCTTGAAGTTCTTTGCGAGCGCTTCGGCGCAACGAATGGCCGCCTGGAGATACCGGGTGTTGCCGGTCATCTCATAGAGCCGCAGATAGGCGTAGCCGTCTTCGCCGACAACGGGCGGCTCGATGAAATCCTCTCCATGCTCGCTCCAACCGGTATAGCGCGTGCTGCCGGGATTGGCCGATGGATAGGGGACTTGCGGCCATGCATAGCCTTCCGGCGTAAGACCGTGATCGAGTTCGTAATCGACAAAGTTCTCGAGGAACTCAAGCGTATGCGGGTCGCCGGTGTATGGGTAAAGGCGCTCGACGAAGCCGGTCATCATGGCGCGCAGATAGCCGGTGGAGTTCGCCCAGTGCTTCTCCGGCATCATCTCGAAGGTGGTGCGGTCGAAGTCGAAGCAACAGTAGTAGTAGGGCAGGCGCTGGCGGTTGTACTGGTCCCAGAGGATGGTCCATTGCGAGAGGAAGTAAGAGGAGTAGGAGTAGCCGGTGTCGTCTGCCATGGGCCACGGCAGCAGCTTGCCTTCCCGATCCAACTGCACGGGACGGCCCGCAATTGACGAGGCGTCGACGGTGGTCAGAACCTCGAAGGGTTGTTGCCACGCACCTGCGCTCAGAGCTGTGAGCAGCGCGATCGCCAGGCAAACGGACTTAATAGCTCGTGTCATATCGCACCACCAGAAGGGTTGCGAGCAGCACAATCGCCGCTCCGCCAATGGCCATGAGGCTGAGCCGCTCCCCGAGTAGCAGAGCGGCAAGGATAACTCCGAAGACCGGGACGAGGTAAAGCGATGTGGAGGCTGTGGTCACGTCGAGATGCTGCAGCGCCTTAAAGAAGAGCAGCATGGATGCGCCGTACATGAAGAGCGCGAGAAAAAGGAAGGCCGCAATGCTCTTGGCATCGAACGCGCGAAAGCTGCTGAAGTGGAATGGCTCGACCCAGATAAGCAGCGGGATGCTGGCGATGGAAGCCGTGATGTAGCTGTAGATGAGGATCTCGATCTCTTGAAAGTTCTGCATCAGGCCCTTGCAGTAGACGTTGTAGAAGGACGATCCGAAGCATCCGCCAAAGATGAGCAGGTTGCCGACCAGAAACTTCATGGAAGTGAAGGAAGCCTGGCGTAGATCGCCGATCGAAAGAAATATGACGCCGACCAATCCGATGGCGAGTGAGCCGATGCGCAGCGGTGTGAGCTTTTCCTTGAGCATGAACGAAGCGAGCACTGCGCTGATGACGGGAATGAGCAGATTGAGGATGGCGCCATTGGATGCGAGGGACTTGGTGATGCCCCAGGTCATTCCCAACTGCGCCAGCACCTGTCCGGCGATACCGGCGATGGTGAATGCGACCCAGTCTCTTGCAGAAGGCGAAGCAGCCGCGGGGTTGTTGCGCTTCATGCGCAGGAGCAGCGGAACAAAGAGGAGCGTCGTGACATAGAAGGGGAGGAAGGTGATGGCGATGGGGCCAAGTACCGGACCGAGGAATTTGACCGCGATGCCTTGCGCGGACCATATCAAAGAGGCGAGCGCGAGCAGAATGAAGTACGCGACAGTGTGGCCCGATTTGGCAACAACGGCTGTGCTCATTGGCTCTCTCGCAGGACGTGTATTCCGAAGCGGTCCGCCCCCATGGAACTGCCTTCAAAGACATACGGCTCAATCGAGCGGAGCTTCGCGTACTCTGCTACAGCTTGTTGAAAGTCTTCGACTGCATCGGTCGCGCCCAATACGGCGACAGTCCCGCCTGCGCCGCCGCCGGTGACTTTCGCGCCGTAGAGGCGGCCTGCGCCCCAATGGTTGCGCACGATTTCCACGAGTTGATCGGTGGCTTCACAGCCCAGGCCGGTTTCGGTATAGGACCAATGCGACTGAAACATCAACTCGCCCATTTGCAGAAAGGCTGCCTCGGACGGGGAATGCGCATTGCATCGGGCGAGTTCAATGAACAGCTCGATGCGCTGGTTCTCTTCGACTGCGTATCGCGTGCAGGCGCGCACACGATACATCACCTCCGGCCGGACGCTGGTGAAGGGATCGGGGTGAACGCTTTGCTGAGCCAGGACTTCAGCACCCAAGAGAAACTCTGGAAGCCGCTGCTCATGGCGGGAACGGAATACAGATGGCGCCATGTTGGAGAGAAAGCCATTCCATTTTGGATCGGAATAGCGCGGGATTCTGCCGCTTTCTTCCTTGTTGACAGGCAAGCCTTCCCAATCGCAGATCATTTTGTAGCCGATGAAAGCCGCCGCTCGTGCAGCTTCGTACTCGATGCCGGTAACGGCGTGGCACACGCCAGAGTCGACGGCCCAGCAGCGAAGGCCCGCAGGTAGTTTGACCAGCGGTCGCGGCAGGCATGGCTGACACAGCAACGGAAGTACATGATCCACTTCGCCGAGAACAGATGCTGCCTGGTCCATGATGCCGCATGCGGAGTCGGCGATGACGTTCTCGACCCACTGGCAGGCTTCGGCCAACTCGATGCCGTGAAGATCGACTCCGTAGCTTGCAGCAGCCGCTTTCATCACGGAGACTTCTACCGCCGCGGAGGAGCTGACGCCTTTGTTCAGCGGCACTTCAGACTCGATGTAGATGGACGCGCCGAGTTGAGTCTGGTCCGGGTAGCGTTCATGCAAGAGGAAGAATGCTCCGAGGACATAGGCTGTCCAGCGGATCTGCGGGCTCGCGTTGACCAGAGCTTTGACCGCTTCGAAGCTCGATAGCGCGTCGAAGCTGAATTCAATGCGATCGAGCCATCCTTCGCGCTTCATCTGTGGATTCCAGAAGACGATGCGCCGGTCTGTGCGCTGCTGCACAGCGGCCCAGGTGGCTTCGCGGATGGTGCTTTGAAAGACGAGTCCGCCGGTATAGTCCACATTGCCGCCCATCAGATCGAGCCGGCCTGGGGCGCGGCTGATGTAGACCGGCCGCTCGGTCGAAAAGAAGCCATGCGGGCCGCAGATGCTGGATACGGTGAACTCGAATGCGCTCATGCACACTCCCGGATGCTGTCAATCACATACTGGACGGCTTCATCGCTCATGCGCGGGTGAATGGGGATGCTTACATACTGCTCGAAGAGCTTCTCGGCAATGGGACATTCGCCATCTCGATGGCCAAGCTTGCGATATGCGGTGGTGAGATGGATGGGCATGTAATGCGACCACGCCTTGATCTGCTTGCGCGTGTAGAGATCCCACATGAAGTCTTCTTTGGTGCGGGAAAACTGGGGCGTGAGAAGCAGGCAATAGATGTGGAATACATGTTTGCCTTCTGGCGAAACGTACGGCAGCGTGAGGCCGGGGATGCCGCGAAGTCCTTCGCAATAGCGGTGCGCGATTTCGATGCGCCTTCGATTCAGTGAGTCGAGTTTCTTCAGCTGCACTAGGCCTACAGCGGCCTGCGCATCGGTCATGCGGTAGTTGAAACCGATCTCGTCAAAGTCGAGATACCAGTACCGCTTGCCCATCGGATGAATGGACTCGTCGATGGGCAGATACTTGCCTTTGGGATCGTAGGTGCGGCAACAGAGAGAGCGGTGCGAGAGCATGGTCTCATAGAGCGACTTGTCGCCGGTGACGATCATGCCGCCTTCGCCGAGGGTGACCATGTTCTTCTGCTGATGAAAGCTGAAGACGGCGATGTCGCTTAGTGAGCCGGCCTTGCGGCCTTTGTATTCGGCGCCGGCGGCGTGGGCGGCGTCCTCGACGACGCAGATGCCGCGGGGCTGCGCCAGCTCATTTAGAGCATCCATGTCGCTGCATTGGCCGTAGAGATGAACGGGCAGAATGGCCTTGGTGCGTGGAGTAATCCTGGCGGCAACGGATTCAGGATCGATGTTCAAGGTGCGTGGGTCTATATCGGCGAAGACTACCTTTGCGCCCAGCACGGCCGCGGCATTGGCGGTTGAGATCCAACTGATGGGAGTGGTGATGACTTCATCGCCGGGACCAACGCCGGCGGCGATCATGGCGAGCTGCAAGCCTGTGGAGCCGGAGGTGACGGCGAGGCCGTAGCCGGCTCCGCAGTAGGCGGCGAAGCGCTCTTCAAATTGCTTGACCGCGGGGCCGCAGGAAGGCGCGCCGGCGTCCAGGATTGCGAGCAAGGCTTCGCGTTCTTCTGCGCCGTAACTGGAGCCGTGGCCAAACTCCAGCTCGAAGATGGCTCGGGGTAGCTTCATGCGAAGCACCTCTCGATCACTTGCTCGCTGTTGCCCGTCTGGATGCTGCAAACGCTTTGCAGTTTATCGGTGAGGAGAAAATGATGGCGGCCGCGTGGCGCGCGCCCTGGAGGCGCTTCATGCTGCGGCTGCACGAGTTTGGAAGACACGCCGGCGCGGGCGGCGAGGCGCAGTCCAAGCTCGTGGCGGGTGAGGGTGTCCGATGCGCCTGCGTGATAGATGCCGCTAAGTTCGCGATCCGCGATCAGGCGCAGCATGATTTTGCTCAGCGTGGCGGCATCGATTGGGTTGCGGTCTTCCTGAGTTGAGAAGGCGACGGGTTGGCCTGCCTGCCACTTTGTTAAGAGTGTGTCGAGCATGGCATTGGTGCCGCGCCTGCGAGCGAAGCCCAGAACGAGGGCGAAGCGGAGAACGATGGCCGATGGCAAGATGCTCATGACTGCCTGCTCGGCCCATAGCTTGCTCTTGCCGTAGACGCTGATGGGTGAGGGCGCGTCATCTTCGTTGTAACTGTGCCGGTTGCCGTCGAAGACCGCGGCCGATGAGGTGAGCAGAAGACAAGCGTTGCTGCGGGCGCAGGCTTTGGCGACGTGTTCCGCGCCATGGGCGTTGATGGCGAAGGCCATGTCGGGTGAGGCTTCGCAGCGATCGATGTCGGAGACGGCTGCCAGCAGAAGCACGCAATCGGGACGCGCCTCTGCAAAGGCTTGGTTCACGCTTGCCGCATTGGCGATGTCCAGTTCCACGGCTTCCGTTCCTTCGACCGGCTCCGATCCAGCTTTGAAACGGTCGCCTCGTATGACTTGAAATGCTCCGGCGTTCTGAGCGGCTTTCACGGTATAAGTTCCGAGAAAGCCTCTTGCGCCGATTACCAACATTCGTTGCCTATCCATCGATCGCTCCGCGGACTCTTGTTTGTTTTCCTGGGTATTGTTCAATCCGCGACGAGAACTTTGGTCAGCTTACGGAGCCTTTGCAGGTCGGCTCCTTTGACGCCGTGGTCGGTGATGATGAGATCGCATTGCTCGATGGGGCAGAAGCGGTAGACTGCTTCAATTCCGATCTTGCTGCTGTCGACCACCAGCACTTTTTGCTTGCCGGCCTGAAGCAGGATTCTTGGCATGTCATGGTCGAAATTCATCGCGCCTTTGTGAAATGAGAGGGCAGCGGCGCCGATGAACACCCGGTCCGCGTAGATGCTTTCGAGCGACTCGCTCACGGCGCTGCCGTTCAGATCGTGGCTGACTCTGCGATAGATGCCGCCGGTCAACTGCACCTGGATTCCGGTGCTTGCGGAGAGCTCTTCGAGAACCGCGAGCGATGAGGTGATCACTACGAGGTTGGAGCGTCCTGCAAGGTGCCGGGCGATGCATTGGGTGGTGGTGCCGGAGTCGAGGACGATGGTTTCTCCGTCCTGCACCAGGCTTGCGGCGGCGCGGCCCAGAGCGTTCTTGGCGGCGGACATTTTGTGCGATCGTTCAAGGAAGGTTCGCTCCATCGATCCGCCGGGCGCGGCCATGGCTCCGCCGGGGGTGCGGATGACCAGGCTCAGATCGCTGAGCCGGTGCAGGATGCGGCGCACCGTCATCTCCGAAACTTCAAACCGCGATGCCAGGTCGCCTATGGTGGCCGAGCCTTTTTGCTTGATGTGCAGCAGGACATCGGCTTGCCGCTTGCTTGTCGAGGAAACTTTTGGCGATGTGTTGGAATCGATCATGACAATTGTTCACAATGAACAGAACATGAATCGAAACGGGCTGTCAAGGGGATTTCAGGATGGTTACAGATTGGCGGCAAAAGCGGTGGGCGCTGTGACACTCAGACTCGGATAAATGCGAGCGAGTCCGGCGGTACCGATAGCCGTTTCCGCGTACCTGAGCGTTAGCCCCTTCTGGCGCGCGAGGCGGAAATGAGTCTGCGGCGAATCTTTTGTCGAGCCATACGCTAACCGATTCGGTTCCGTACAAACGAGGGGCTCCCCTTACACTGCAGAATGCCGAGTACTTCAACCGAATCGTCCAGAACGCGGTAATACGCCCAATATGGAAAGGTACCCAGCTTCAGACGGCGAACGCTACCGGAATATCGTGGAGCGGCTAGGGGAAACAACCTTATCCGCCCCGACAGCCTCTTGGACGGAATGCAGAAAACGGGGCACTGCACTGCCGCCACCTTCGTCTGCATAAAGTGCCAATTCCTTGTCGATATCGGCCTGCGCTCCCGGCCGGAAAATGACTTCTAACGAAGCCACTTTTCCTCCATCTCCGCTTTTACCTGTTCCCAACGGACCCCGGCCTTCGGATTCCGCTCCGCTTCGGCAAGCCGCTGCTCAATCAGCGGCCAATGCCAGTCCGGCGTAGGCAAGGACTCGGGACCGTCCGGAAGGGAATCCGTCAGGTTACCGATCAGCTCCAGCTTTTCCTCAAGAGTCAAGGCGTCGATTTGGACTTTCGTCAAGGTCGCCATGATTAAATTTTGCTCTTGATTGCAGCCTTCGCCTGTCAAAATTTCCCGGGCAACGCGCCGCTTAGTATGCCACGCAATTCGTCGCGGGATTCGTCGGAAAGTTGCCCAACGCTCACGATCCTTCGCGCTTGACCGTGAGTCACTAGGTCTTTGACCACATACAGATGTACCTTTGCAGTCACTCTTATGGCGACGGGAAGGGCCTCATAGTGGTGACATGCAAAACTATCATCGTGTGCATGTTCAGTTGAAAAGGAAGGATCGGGATCGGGTTGCGAAGATGCTGAGGAAGGGGCGGGAATCGGCGCGAGTATTGCGGCGTGCTTCGATTCTGCGCCAACTCGACAGTGGTCAGACGGCGGCGCAGGTGGCGGCCAATGTGGGCGTAGCTGCGA
>Ga0302325_10022721_pt1 | contig 13113 bp, 11 predicted proteins | sample Palsa_T0_2_FD_201948 | JGI IMG/M metagenome (GOLD analysis project Ga0302325, IMG submission 201948) | Peat permafrost microbial communities from Stordalen Mire near Abisko, Sweden - Palsa_T0_2 | ecosystem: Environmental > Terrestrial > Soil > Palsa > Peat permafrost | place: Sweden: Abisko... | reverse complement strand
TACCGGGTCTTTGAGAACCAACGATTTAGCCAGTCTTTATGGGGTTTTGCGGACGAGGCGTAGTATCCCGCTCTCTCCGCCAGCGTTCACACTGCTGAGAATAGACCTGTAAATTTACTCGGACGATTGGGAACAAACGGAGGTTTATTGCGCTATATGGAACACCCATTCTGATCGTAAAGTAGAACTCGACACCGAGCCTTCATTCAAACACCAGCGCGTCGTTGACTGCGTTCTTCAGATCCTGCTCTGACCCGAGGTATCTTTCCGTAGTCAGGATCGACTCATGCCCCAGCAGAAACTGAATTTGCTCCAATTCCCCGCCCTTCGACCGGCATAGCTTCGCCGCCGTCCGCCGCAGATCGTGCGGCGCCAGCTCCCCGATCCCCACCTGTGCCGCGTATTCACGAACGAGCTGCCACACTGCTCGCTCCGTCAACGCTTCCCCTCCCACCCGGCCATTCGCCGACACGCGGCGGAAGATCGGTCCTTTCTCAATTCCCGCCGTATCGAGCCACCCGTCGATCACTTGCTTCACCCACAGCGGCACCGCCACCGATCGCACCTTGTTTCCCTTCCCCAGGAAATCCAGAAACACCCAGCGGCCGTCGCGCATCGCCAGATGCTCGCAGTTCATGCGCGACAATTCCCCGCGGCGCAGGGCACACGTAACCAGCACCGCCAGCAGCGCCCGGTCCCGCATTCCGCGTATGCTGTGCGGGTTCGGCGCCTGCAGTAGTATCCGCGCTTCTTCCCAGGCCAGCCATCGTCCCAGACGTCTGCCCTTTTGTTTCACGCCGGCAACCGTGACAATCGACTGGGCCGTCGCGCTGTCCACGTAGCCACAGCGCTCGGCTTCGGCCGCCAGTTTGCGGATCGCCGCCAGGCGTTGATTGATGGTCGAGGGCGAGAACTTCATTTCCCCGAGCCAGGTGACGTAGCCTTGCACGGACTCGCGCGAGATCGCGCGGCCCGCCGCCCACTGAAAGAACTGTTCGAGGGCGTAGAGATAGGCTTGCCGGGTGCAGGGCGAGCGCCACGGCATTCGCGACCAGCTGCTTCGCCCACTCGACCCGGTCTATACCCATACCGGCCTCGGGCACCGCCAGCACCAGGTCAGTCGCCAAGTGGTCCTCCCCTTCGGGGAAGAGGCGAATTTCCTTTCCCCCGACGGCGGCTCTCATGGCACAGCTGGACCGGATAGGGCTGGACATCTTTGAGATCATCATTATTGATGTCCCCGCCTTGTGGATCCCCGAAGGGCGCGCTTTGAGGACCACCCGAAGAAGTGGAAGCCAGGAAGCGATCCGCCCAGGAAACGTCGACGACGACGATTTGTGGGTTTTCCCTCAGATTTTGGGGTGAGTATGGCGGTTTTTCTGGATTTGGGTGCATACGGAAACGGAACGTGCAAAATGTCCAAAAACAAGGTAGTACACCATAACGAACCTTATAGGCAGTTACTCGCTTGGTCACTGTGGCAGACCGACAATCGACCCTACTACGATTCGGAGGACGGACAGGTTATCTCACTCCGAAACTTTGCACACCGTCACTACCGAAAACTCCATTTCGTTGTGCGGCGCAATGCAACATTGTTACATTCGGATCGCCTGGTTAGCGGCCTTCAGTTTCAACATCTTCAATGCCGCTGATTTCAAAGGCATTTGCGTTGGATAGAAACTGCCTTCCTGCAGTTCGTGTGACTGAGTCTCAACGACGCAGCCTTTGTATCCACACCTGCTCATCATGACCGCGCGCCTCTTACGCACAACGTATCGCAGTTCCGGTTAGGCGCGACGGCACAGTACTTGGAGATTAGTTCACCGTGGCCCACTGCAGCCGATGACGAAACGAAAATATTGTGATGCTTCTGCCCTTGGATTTGTTCCTAAGTAAATAGAGGGAAATCTTTCGCATCATGGGCGGACCTCCAAGAGTGTGTTTCGACGTGAAATGTGGACGGGCGCGATCAAAAGAAGAAATGGCAAATGAAGGAGTGGGCCGTATGCAAAAGGAACATCGAAAGCGAATCGACCCTATGTTTACTCCTACGATTCGACGAAATATGTCACCGGCTTCTTGTAAATTCGGGCAAAGCGGCAGAGCTCCACAATGTCGACACGGCGTTCCCCAGACTCACACTTTGAAAGAAATGGTTGGGGTCGGCCAAGCAATTCAGCGGCTTTCGCCTGACTCAAGCCTGCTTCCTTCCGAGCACGCCGCAGCTTTGTCAAGAATTGTTCGTACTGCTTTCTGTACGCCTTGTTTTTCAGGTAGGGGCCTCGCAGCTAAATTCCGAATTTGTAGATGTTTCTGGGCATGTATACCAAGTCGAGGTAATATATTCCAACTTGGTATTATTCCAATGTGGTATTATTCCAACTTGACATAAAGCACAACATCGATTCAATCCCCTGAGGAGAAGTGAGCATGAAAGCCAGCCAGGAACCGCCAAGTACAGCCAACCTCAAAGCACACCGTGCGCTCGTGCACTACGTCATGGGGTTGCTCCTCGTTCTATCAGCACTCGCATAGTCCCGACAGTTATCGCACCGCCGTTCCCCCCATTAAGCTGCCTCGTGGGCGGGGCACGTAGACACTCAATTGCATGACAACCTTGAGGCATGCTGGCCGTTCAAGAGTTTGAATTCAGAAAAGCATTTCATCTTGAGAAGACCTGATTAATGAGGACACTATGCGAAGTGGCCGAGTGGCTGGGTGTTTCCATTGATTGGGTGCAAGCGCACGCTACTCGTAGGCATCCTCGCATCCCTGCAGTGAGGTTAGGCACCGGACCAACTGGAAGGCAGATGCTTCGTTTTCGGCGAGCCGATCTAGAGAAATTTATCACCGATCACTTGAAGGACTCATCCTCGCTCCGCAGGCGCGCATGAGATATATACTTTCAGTCTAAAAACAACTTGGAGTATCTCTCATGGCGCGTCCTCGTCATCAAAATGGCTGGATCACCGAACATGGCAAGCAGATCTATGGAAATTTCTGGCGCTATGTGACGGATCCCATAACTGGCGAAAGAAAGCGCAGACAAGCTTCCGTTCCGCTGGGTCGCGTTGGCTGTCTCAGAAAATGGGAGGCTAAGGAGAGGCTCAAGTCTTTAATCGCGGAGGAACTCGGGCCACACCAATCGAGCGAGCGGCCAGATCCGAAGACGACGTTCAGTTGGTTCGTCAAGCATCGTTACCTTCCGATGCGGGAGGGCCGTTGGCACAAGGCCACGAAAGACAAGACCACCTATGAAATCAATCGCTACCTGGTGGAGTACTTTGGAGATCGTTCCGTGGAGGAAGTGACCCCATTCGAACTTCAGGTGCACCTCAACAAGCTGGCGAAGGAGTTCTCGGATTCAATTGTCAGGCATGCTTTTTCCAATTTGAAGGCCATTTTCCGCACAGCCCGCAAAATGAAATTTATCATCGAAGATCCCGCGGAGGATCTCCTCATGCCCGACACCCGGACGGTGAAAAGGCTGAAGATCGAGCCGAAGATGATTCTCGATTTGATCGACAGCATCCCGCACCCCCGCGATAGAGCGCTCCTTGCGGTCGGATGTTTCTGTGGACCGCGTACGAGCGAGGACCTCGGACTCACCTGGAAGTCATATGCTTTTGACCACTTTGTCGTTTATGACACTGCCTATGAAGGGAAACTGTACGAAGGAAAGGTAAAAACCGAAGACAGTCGCGCCCGTATCCCCATTCCGAAGCGCGTGCGCCCCTACATCGAAGCTTGGCGCCTGGCTTGCCCGGACACCTCACCTGACGGCCTGATGTTCCCAACAAAAGGGCACCTCGGGAACAAAGGGAATGCCGTTCCTTTTCGTGCCAAGAACTTTTTCAAATGGAAGGTATGGCCCATCACGGATGCACTCGACATTCCACGCAAGCTCTGCACGTTCCAAGTCTTCCGCCGGACATTGGGCACTGATCTCCAAAAGCACGGCACTATGAAGGACGCTCAGACTATCCTGCGCCATAAACACATCAAGACTACCGCTGAGGTCTATATGGACCATATCCCCGATAGCGTAAGCAGGGCGATTGAGGCTCGCACCGAAGCGATTTTCGCGTTGCGCAGTAAACGGCAACGGCGAAAATCTACTGGGGTTTTGCTGAATATAGCTGGACAGTCAAAAGGGAAGGTGTCGGTAAACTGATGAAAGAAATGGCTCCTCAGGTAGGACTCGAACCTACAACCCTCCGGTTAACAGCCGGATGCTCTGCCATTGAGCTACTGAGGAGTGGGAGCACGCGTGCGTGCTTTGACTAACAACGAAATCATATCAGAGCGTGCCGGGGATTGGAACCTCCGGGTTGGTCGCTCGGACGTCGGTCGTTACGGGGTTGGCTGTTACGTAGCGAGGACGCGCTCCATGACGTTCGAGGTTCTGATCAACGTTCTGCTAACCTAATCCACAGCGTCTCGTCCACAACAGGAGTGAGGTGTTTGTGCTCGGAGGCTTGCGTTTGCTGACTGTTTTCCTGATTCTTCTCATTGGTGTTGTTGCCCTCGTCTACGCCGGGGAGTCTGCCGTTCCTTCCATTTCGGCCGGTCCTCCGAAAGCCAAAGTGGCTCCGGTCGAGGACGTTGTTCAGGGTCACAAGATCGTCGATCGTTACCGCTATCTCGAGAACCCGAACGATCCCGACACCAAGCTCTACGTCGAACAGGAACTCAGCTACACACGAACCATCCTTGACCCACTTCCGGGACGCGAAAAGATCAATGCCCGCCTATCGCAACTGCTTGAGATTGGCAGCGTCGGAACTCCGCAGATGGGCGGCAAGGATTACTTCCACACCCGCCGCGAAGGCAACCAGAACCAGCCGGTGCTGTACGTGCGCGAAGGACTGAACGGCGACGACCGCGTGTTGCTCGACGTCAATCAACTCGCGAGCGACGGGACTGTCGCTCTCGATTGGTGGTATGCCTCGGAAGACGGCAAGTACGTTGCCTATGGGACGTCGCCCGGTGGATCCGAAGTCAGCACCCTCCGCGTGATCGAGACCGCCACCGGCAAACTGCTCCCGGATTGGATTGAGCGGACACGGGCCGCCAGCCTCGCCTGGAAGCACGACGACTCCGGATTCTTCTATACCCGCTATCCCAAGAAGGGAGACGTTCCCGAGGGGCAGGAAGTGTACCACCGGCACGTCTTCTATCACGCCCTGGGTGCCGATCCGGCTCACGACCCCCTGATCTTCGGCGAGGGTCGCAACCCTGAATGGTGGCCCGATGTCAGCCTCTCGGACGACGGACGCTGGCTGCTGATTCACGAGGGGCAGGGCTGGACGAAAACCGAAATGTTCCTGAAGGATCTCACTTCGAAAGATCCCCTGCTCGAAATCACCACCGGCAAGAATTTCCTTTACGGCGCCGACTTCTATGAGGGCAAACTCTACATCACTACGAACGAGGACGCGCCCCACTATCGCGTTTTTGTCGCCGACACGGCCAATCCCAAGCGCGAGAACTGGAAAGAAATAATCCCGCAGACTGACGCCGTGCTGCAAGGCGTGAGCGTGACTGGCGGCAAGTTGCTGGCGCATTACGAACACACCGCGACTTCCGAATTGAAGCTGTTCACGCTCGGCGGCCACAAACTCGCCGATATTTCCCTGCCGGCCATCGGAAATGTCTTTGGCGCCTCCGGCCGGTATGACCGCAATGAGATTTTCTTCGGATTCCAGTCCTTCACCGTGCCACCCTCGATTTACCGCGTTGACCTGAGCGACGTGAAGAGCGCGCTCTGGGCCAAGGTCGACGCACCTTCGATCGATTCCGCTGCGTATGACGTTCAGCAGGTTTGGTACACCTCGAAAGACGGGACGAAGGTCCCGATGTTTGTGGTCGGCAAAAAGGGAATCGAGAAAAACGGCAAGAACCCAACATTGCTGACCGGCTACGGTGGTTTTAACGTCTCGCTGACGCCAACTTTCAACCGCAGCATGTATCTCTGGATGGAGCACGGTGGCGTTTACGCGGTCGCCAATCTGCGCGGCGGTTCCGAGTTCGGCGAAGACTGGCATCGCGCCGGCATGCTCGAGAACAAACAGAACGTCTTTGATGACTTCATCGCTGCCGGCGAATACCTGGTCGCGCAGAACTACACCGACCGCGGTCACCTCGCCATCTACGGCGGCTCAAACGGCGGCCTGCTGATGGGCGCCATGATCACGCAGCGCCCGGACCTGTTCCGTGCCGTCGTATGCGCCGTCCCGCTGCTCGACATGCTGCGCTATCAAAATTTCCAGATCGCAAAACTTTGGATCCCGGAGTACGGCTCCGCCGAAGACGCCAAGCAGTTCGAATGGCTCTACGCCTACTCGCCCTATCAGCACGTGAAGCCGGGGCAGGAGTATCCCGCCATCCTCTTTATGACGGGCGACACCGATACGCGTGTCGATCCCATGCACGCCAAGAAAATGGCCGCGCTCATGCAAGCCGAAGCCAAGAACGGCGCCAGCACCGACAAGCCGATTCTACTGCGCATCGAAACCAAAGCCGGCCACGGCCAGGGCAAGCCGGTCACCAAGCAGATCGAAGAGAGCACCGATATGTACTCGTTCCTGTTCTGGCAACTTGGGGTAGAACCGTGAACGTGTGAGGACGGGCGTCCCGCCAGTCCGGCCGAGCGAAGCTCGGCAAACTTTTATGAGGCAGCCAGTTTCGGCTGTGCTCTCCCTGCCCTCTGTGATTAAATGATCGCGGTGGCCACCGACGCCAAAATCCGCGTTCTAGTAGCGAAGCCCGGCCTCGATGGCCACGACCGCGGCGCCAAGGTCATCGCGCGCGCCCTGCGCGATGCTGGCATGGAGGTCATCTACACCGGCCTGCGCCAGACGCCGGAGATGGTTGTGAACGCGTCGCTCCAGGAAGACGTCCAGGTCATCGGCCTCTCGATTCTCTCGGGCGCGCACAACGCCATCGTCCCACGCGTGATGGACCTGCTGAAGCAAAATAAAATGGACGACGTGCTCGTGCTGGTCGGCGGCATCATCCCCGATCAGGACATCGAGGGCCTAAAGAAAATCGGCGTAGCCGGCATCTTCCAGCCCGGCACTCCCATGGACGACATCGTCAAGTTCATCCGCGAGCACGTGAAGCCGCACGGCGTCCCGGCCGTTTAGGATGTCTAACTTCGGTTTCGCGGGCTTTTGAATGAGCGGCGTCCTTCAGACGCTAGCCAATCGTAAAGTTCCTTTCTGGTTCTGCGATGTTCCGCGCCGCACTAAGCGGAAATTTCCGATTGAGTGTCCAGACTCCGGTAACAGAAAACGCGACCCAAAAGCCGATCAACAACAGCGTGATTCTCGCCGTGTGCAAGCCCGGACGAAAAGCATCGACCACACCTGTGACGACCATTGCAAACGGCGCCGCGAGCACGATGCCGTAAACGATCGAGGTAGTGTTCTTGTTCATCATGCGCAGATTGAACCGCTATGTGTCCAATGGTCCCACGACTCCAGTAGAACTCCGACTTGATCTGCTAGGCCCTCCGCTGCAACGGACCAACCGGACCAACCGTCCACGCCTCGCGCGTTTGCCCAACCGTGGTTTAAAATAAAGACTAAACATGGCCGAAATCCAGCGCAGAAAAACGTCCACCGCTACCGTCGGCGGCGTCCGCGTGGGCAGCAATGCACCGGTTATGGTGCAGTCCATGACCAATACCGACACCGCGGACATCCCGGGCACCGTACAACAAGTCGCCGCCTTGGCAAGAGCCGGCAGCGAGGTGGTTCGCGTAACCGTCAACAATGACGATGCCGCCAAGGCCATTCCCTACATCGTCGAAGGACTTGAGAAGCAAGGCCTGCAAGTGCCGATCGTCGGCGACTTCCATTACAACGGACACCTGTTGCTGACCAAGTACCCCGCCTGCGCCGAGGGCTTGGCGAAATACCGCATCAATCCGGGCAATTCCAGCATAGGAAAAAAGGGCGACGACAACTTCCGCACCATGATCGAAGTTGCCGTGAAGTATGACAAGGCGGTGCGTATCGGCGTCAACTGGGGATCACTCGACCAGGCCTTGCTGACCAGAATGATGGACGAGAACTCGCTTCTGCCGGAGCCGAAAGACGCCCGCGAAGTAACCATGGAGGCGATCGTAGTAAGTGCGCTGACGTCGGCGAAGCTAGCCGAGCAATTTGGACTGCGCCCCGAGCAGATCATCCTCAGCGCAAAAGTCAGCGGCGTGCAGGATCTGATCGATGTCTATCGCATACTCGCCGCCCGCTGCGAGTATCCGCTCCACCTGGGACTCACCGAAGCCGGCATGGGAGCCAAGGGCATCATCGCGTCGAGCGCGGCGATGGCCGTACTGCTGCAGGAAGGTATCGGCGACACCATCCGCGTCTCGCTTACACCTGCGCCGGGAGGCGATCGCACCGAAGAAGTCCGCGTGGCGCAACAGATTCTGCAGTCGCTCGGCATTCGCAGCTTCACCCCGCAAGTCACCGCCTGCCCCGGCTGCGGCCGCACCACCAGCACTTTCTTCCAGGAGATGGCCGAGCAGATCCAGACCTACCTGCGCGAGCAGATGCTACTGTGGAAAGACCGCTACACCGGCGTCGAAGAAATGAAAGTCGCCGTGATGGGTTGCGTCGTCAATGGCCCCGGAGAATCAAAGCACGCCAGCCTCGGAATTTCCCTGCCCGGAACGTTCGAAGAACCAAAGGCCCCGGTCTACGTGGACGGCCGCCTGTTCACTACCCTGAAAGGCGACAAGATCGTCGCCGAGTTCATCAAGATTCTCGACGACTACGTCGACTCCCACTACGCGGCCAGGGAAAAAGAGGAAGTCGGCGCGCGCGGATGAGTCGGGTCGATCGCCGTGTTCCCTCGCATTTTGAGAACTCCCTCTGGTGCGTCACGCGATCAAGATGTTCATGCCGTGGACGAAGGATTTATAGCGGCGTTTCTACCCAGTCGAACGAGCGGGTCACGGCCTTTTTCCAGAAGCGATACAGCCGCTCGCGAGATTCTTCATCCATTGTCGGCTCCCACCGCCGATCGACTGCCCAGTTGGCGACGAGTTCGTCGGTATCCTTGAAGAAGCCGACGGCCAGTCCGGCGGCATAGGCGGCGCCGAGAGCTGTCGTCTCTTTCACCATCGGACGAACCACCGGCTTCGCCAGAATGTCGGCCTGAAATTGCATCAGCAGATCGTTCACTACCATTCCACCGTCGACGCGCAGGACGTCGAGTGTTATGCCGGAGTCCTTTGCCATGGCATCGACCACCTCGCGCACCTGGAACGCGGTCGCCTCCAGAACGGCGCGCGCGATGTGGCCTTTATTGACGAACCGGGTCAGGCCGGCAATTACGCCGCGCGCGTCATCCTTCCAATACGGCGCGTACAAGCCGGAGAAAGCGGGCACGAAATAAGCGCCCCCGTTGTCCGTTACAGTGCGGGCGAGTGCCTCAATGTCGGAACTGTTTTCAATCAGTTCGAGATTATCGCGGAGCCATTGCACCAGCGCGCCGGCAATCGCGATGCTCCCTTCGAGCGCATAGCAAGCCGGCTTGGCGCCGAACTTATACGCCAGCGTGGTCAGCAGGCCGGAGTTCGAGAGTACGGCTCTTTCCCCCGTATTCATCAGCATGAAGCAGCCGGTGCCGTAGGTGTTCTTTGCTTCTCCCGGCTTGAAGCAGGCCTGGCCGACCAAGGCGGCTTGCTGATCGCCGAGATCGCTCGCGATCGCAACCCCCGCAATGGCCGGCAGGTGCGCGGTGCCATACACTTCACTGCTCGAAACAATCTTCGGCAGCATCTGGATCGGTATGTCGAAGTCCTGCAAGATTTCGCCATCCCATTGCAACGTTTTGAGGTTGAGCAGTTGAGTGCGGCTGGCATTGGTCACGTCGGTTACGTGGACTCCGCCCTGCGGTCCCCCGGTGAGGTGCCAGATCAGAAAAGCATCGAGATTGCCGAACAGGAGTTCGCCCGCTTCGGCCTGTGCGCGCGCCCCCGCAATCGATTCGAGAATCCAGCGAATTTTGAGGCCGCTGAAATAGGTTGCCAGCGGAAGGCCGGTCCGGGCGCGATAACGGTCCTGCCCGCCATGCGCAGCGAACTCGGCGATCGCGGAAGCGATACGCGTGTCCTGCCAGACGATTGCGTGATACACCGGTTTGCCGCTTTTCCTGTGCCAGACCACAGCGGTTTCACGCTGGTTGGTGATCCCGATCGCAGCCAGATCTTCCGGTTGCAGCCCGCGCTCGTCCATTGCTTCCCGGATGACATCGTTCGTGCTGCGCCAAATCTCTTCTGGATCGTGCTCGACCCACCCCGGGTTCGGATAGATCTGCTCGTGCTCTCGTTGAGCTGAGCTCACGACGCGTCCGGAACGATCAAAGACTATGAAGCGCGAACTGGTCGTTCCCTGATCAATGGCGCCAATGTAATCTGCCATCGGGAACTCCTTCTCTAATTGCCCTGGGCTTAGCCGTTGGCTTTGTTCGCTGTTGGCGCAATCTGGCGCCGTCACCAGCTCGCGAGGGTAGCGCTCGCCAGCGTAGCGTCCATTGGATGATCCTCATGTGTTCTGGCGCTTCCTTCCGCGCGGGGGCCAAAAAAAGCCTATTCTCCGAACCGCGAAAGACGCAAACGAGGAGAACTAAAAGAGTTACCTGGCGCCGCATGGGCGGCTACACTCTCTATGGTAACTCCGCATAAATTCTACTGTAACTGTCAGGTAGCACGAAGGTGGCTTGTAACTCAAAACGGGTCCGTGGCATCTTACTGTATGGTAGGTTTGCGGCCCCGGCAAACCAGGAGTGTGGGGCTCCGTGAAGCGTCTGGGAAAGGTTATTCGCTCGGTACAGGCCTTCGGCCGCGAGTTCTCCGGCAGGTCGAATGCGGTCGAACCGAGGCTCATGCCCGCGATTGGCCTCGCCCTGGGCGGGGGCTTTGCTCGCGGCATCGCGCACATTGGGGTTCTGAAGGTCCTCGAAGCAGAAGGCATTCCGGTTCGCATGATCGCGGGCACCAGCGTAGGCGCATTAATGGGCGCCGCGTATTGCAGCGGACTCACGATCGCCGAACTGGAAGAAATCGCCCACAAAGTTCGCTTCACCACCTTCGCCCGCTGGACGATCTCGAGATACGGGTTCGCCACCACCGATCGCATGGTCTCGTTTCTGACCCGGATTTTGAAGGTGCATACTTTTGAACAGTTGCGTATCCCTCTCGGAGTGACTGCCACCGACTTCAGAACCGGTGGGGGTACGGTTTTTACCTCCGGTCCGATCATCGATCCGGTGCGGGCCAGTTGCGCCTATCCCGGCATGTTTCTACCGGTCGAGATCGGCGGCAGCTGTCTGGTGGATGGCATGCTCTCGTATCCGGTGCCGTCTCGACCCCTACGTGAAATGGGTGCGGAGCGCGTCCTGGCCGTGCACCTGAAAGGACAGTGGTCGAAGAGTTGTGCGCCTCGCCATTTTTTCGACGTGATTGGACAGTCGTTCGCCATCGCCCAGGACATGATGAGTGCGGCTTGGAGAAGCGCCGCGGACATCGTGATCGAGCCCGATGTCGCCGGTTTTGACTATGACGACTTCAAACGCGCCGGCGAATTGATTCGCGTAGGCGAACTGGCGATGCGCGACGCGCTCCCTGAAGTCCGCAAATGGCTGCAAGTCCCTGTGGCTACGGTCACTCCGCTCAAAGCGCCTGCCCTGGCCACCTAGCGGCTCGCGAAAAGCTCGCATTTTTCCCGGATGGAAGCGCAGGAGTTTCACCCGCGACCGTTAAGTCATTGAAAATATGTCTGCTCTTTCGCTTTCGCAGTTTTTTCGCAGCCTGCACGGACGCCCGTACTCCGCCCGGCGATCGCCCCAGCGAGATACCTTCTTCCTCGAATCATGGGCTCTTCCTTCTGAAAGCTGCGATCGGTCGTGCAGAAGATTATTAAAACCGCATGCCGGGCGCAGGCAACTCCGCTTCTTCCGTGTGCAACTAAAAAATTAGTTACCATTCGACGCCGACAGCGTCTAACGAGCAGGAGGGCATCGGGTGCCGCCGAGACAATCGGAAACTTTGACCGAAGCCGAGCTGCGGATCATGAACGTGCTCTGGGGGAAGGGTTCGGGCACGGTTCAACAAGTCCTTGATTCTATTAGTGACAAGCCTGCCCTGGCTTATAACTCTGTCTTGACCACCATCCGCGTGCTAGAGAGAAAGGGTTATTTGAAACATCTCAAGGATGGCCGGGCGCATGTGTACACTCCGCTGGTCGGGCAAAAAGATGCTACGCGCTCAGAAATTCGACATCTTGTGAGTCGCTTCTTCAAGAACTCTCACGAGCAACTGGTCCTAAACCTCCTTGCGGACCAGGGCATCGAGCCGGAGGAGATTGGCCGCCTCCGGCAGATGCTGATTCAGAACGACACGGTTCAAAAGGACGCGGTTCACAAGGACGCAAAATGAACTGGCTTACCGTGCACACTGTGGCGCAGATCTCGGTCGAGCGCATTCTCAACGCGCTTCCCGAGGGATTCGTGGTCGCGCTCTTTGCCTGGGGATTGCTGCGAGTTTTGCGACGGCAGAATTCGGGCACCCGATTTGCCGTCTGGTTCCTGGCATTGCTTACCGTCGCTGCGCTTCCTGTGCTCGGCGGGTTCGACGGCGGGCGGGACGTAATCGCGACCGGGACTGCATGGGAGAGTGTGCGTCCCACAATCACGATCACCGCCCGATGGGCGCTTTTCGCATTTCTCGCCTGGGCTCTCGGGGCAGGTGTGGCGATGGTCCGTTTGGCGGCTGGGTTCTGGCGCTTGCGGGGGCTGCGCCAGAGTTGCACTCCGATCGAGGCGGGGAGTCTCGATCCAGCTGTGCAAAAGACCTTGGATGCAATCACCGCTCGCAACTCGGTGGCCCTAGGCGCAATCCAGATCGCCACATCGGAAAGCGTGCGCGTGCCTGCCGCCATCGGCTTCTGGAAGCGAACAATCGTTTTGCCGGCCTGGGCGTTGCGAGAACTGCCACCGAGCGATCTCAACGTTATCCTGCTGCACGAATTTTCGCACTTGCGGCGCTGGGATGACTGGACAAATCTCATTCAGAAAATCGTACGCGCTCTCCTG
>Ga0302325_10022720_pt1 | contig 13114 bp, 11 predicted proteins | sample Palsa_T0_2_FD_201948 | JGI IMG/M metagenome (GOLD analysis project Ga0302325, IMG submission 201948) | Peat permafrost microbial communities from Stordalen Mire near Abisko, Sweden - Palsa_T0_2 | ecosystem: Environmental > Terrestrial > Soil > Palsa > Peat permafrost | place: Sweden: Abisko... | reverse complement strand
ACCAGTGGCTCTGGGTGCACCGCCGCTGGAAAACCCGCCCTCCCGGCCAGCCGCCGCTCTACTAGTAGTTTATGTAGGGACAGGCGCTTCGCCCGTCCAGCCGAGCAAATCCGTCAGGCGCGGCAAGGCATTCGGCGTTGTATACGGCGCCAAGGAAAGCGACAATAGACAACCATGAAACAAACCCTGCGCAATCTGGCCGAGAGGCTCGGCTGCCGTCTCCTGGGAGACAGCTCCATAACCGTGACCACCGTCTCCAGCCTGCAATCCGCAACCAGCAAGGGCCTGGTCTTCGTGGATGATGCACAACACCTCGACGCCGCGCTCCGCTCGTCCGCCGCTGCGATAATCGCAGGAGAGTTCGCCGCAGACAGCGCGTCCAAACCCATCTTGATTTCGTCTCACCCACGCCTGGCCTTTGCCCGAGCCGCAAAACTCCTCCGCGATGCCGACCGCAATCGCGTCATTCATCCCTCGGCTATCGTTCCTGCAAGCGCCCAGATCGGCAAGAACGTAGCCCTCGGTCCCCGGGCAATTCTCGGCGAAAACGTCAAGGTCGGAGATGAAACCACGATAGGCACAGGTTCAGCAATCGGCGACGAAGTTGTGATCGGCAACCACTGTCGCATCGATCCAAACGTCACCATCTATACGGGCGCGACTCTAGGCGACCGGGTCATCGTGCAAGCCGGAGCCGTCCTCGGCAGCGAGGGTTTCGGCTATGTCCGCGACGAGCAAACCGGACGTTACGAGCAATCCCCCCAAATCGGACGCCTTGTAATCGAAGACGATGTAGAAATCGGCGCTAACTCGACTATTGACCGCGGAGCCCTGGACGAAACAAGAATCCGCCGCGGATCGAAAATCGACAACCTCGTCCACATCGGCCACAACTGCCAAATCGGAGAGAATGTAGTCATCGCCGCGCAAACCGGCCTTTCCGGCAGCGTGACCATCGAAGACAATGTGGTTATGGCCGGCCAGGTGGGCATAGGCGATCATGCCCGAGTCGAATCCGGAGCCATGATAGGAGGCCAAGGCGGCATCCCGTCCAAAAAGGTCCTGCGAGGAAAAGGCGTCGTCTTCTGGGGAACTCCGGCGCGCCCTCTGAAGGAGTATCTTAAAGAACTGGCGTTCGTATCGAGGTCAGCCAAAAAAAACCGATGAACGTCATGCAGAAATTCTCAGTCGAGCCGCGGCTTGCCGCGTCTCAGCCGACGCCAAGACCTGACGGCCAAGAGCTAAAGACCTTAAGAGCTAAAGGGCTAAGACCTTAAGACCTGCGTTCGCATGCCTATTCTCGTCATCGGCGGACATTCGCGCAGCGTAGGCAAGACCAGCGTAGTAGCCGGTCTGATCGCTGCCCTGCCAGCCTATCACTGGACTGCCCTGAAGATCACGCAATACGGGCATGGCGTCTGCTCGGCCAACGGCGAGGTCTGCGACTGTGCCACTGCCGATCATTCCTGGTCTGTGTCGGAAGAAAAAGACCGTTCCGGCGAGTCCGACACTTCGCGCTTCCTGGTTGCCGGAGCCGATCAATCCTGGTGGGTGCGCACCCAGCAAGGTCATCTGGCGGAAGCCATGCCGCGCATCCGCAAGCTTCTCGCTTCGGCGCCAAATGCAATTATCGAGTCCAACAGCATCCTGCGTTTCATGAAACCGGACCTCTATCTAACTGTGCTCGATCCAGCGACTCCGGACTTCAAAGAATCCGCGCAAACTTACCTGGATCGCGCCGATGCCGTGCTTCTGCACACCGCGGAGAGTTCGACTGGCCCGGCCTGGGAGCGCGTCTCGCTGAAACCCGTCGCCAACCGCCCGACCTTCGCGATTCGCCCGCCTGACTATGTAACTCCGAAGGTAGTCGAATTCGTCCGCGCACGGCTCAGCAAATCCCGACAATAACCAAAGCTTTTCTCCGCGCCCCTCGGCATCTCGACGGTGCATTGCCCCTACGCGCCCGGCTTGATCTCCACTGCTTTATCGTTTTCAAAGGTGATCACAAGCGGCTTCCCGCCATTCGCATAGCGCAAAGTTCTCGAACCGTAGTCTCCGGAACCTCCCGGAACACCCAAGCCAATTGCGAAGCTGGCCTGCAATTCGCTCATCCCCGACTGCACCTCATGGGCATCAATCTTCTGCCAAACATCCGCTGGCCAGTGTTTGTAAAGATCGCGCGGATCTTCAAGAAAGAACGCCTCATCGGTATAGATCTTGAAATCACTTCCCTTCTCAACCCCGATCGGAGCCGCGTAGGTTTTGCCGTCGAGCGAGAAGACCGCCATCACCTGCTTAACATCAGGCGCTCGCGGGGATTCGTCAGGCACTACGGCCTGAATCGCGAGCTTTTGCAAAGGCAAGAGCAGTCCCGCTTCATGCCCAAATTCGGTCTTGTGCCGTTCGCGGTCGTAGGGATAATACGTCAACTGATAGCCGACCTTCACCCACACGGGTTGTTCGGTCAACTGCTGTGCGGACTTCAGATCGTAAGCATGCAACTTCTTCGGGGTGACGTAATAGTCCGCGTTGAGGGCGGTTTCCTGCTTAGGTGTGGCTGCTTCCTTCATCGCTTCGTGACGCTCGTAGACGATGTAGGCTGCGCGTCCCCCTGCAATCACGATGGCAACCGCCATGAAGAGTTGCAGTTTCTTCTGAACTTCCGGATCCAAGGCCATATTCTTAGAACGAAATCCCTTCTCCTCACATCCAATCAACCAGCCGGCATTCAGTTAGACTGTAAGCACGCTTCATCAAGCCGCAAAGGAAATTCATGCCTATTGTCCAAGATGATGTTCTGAACGCACTCAAGCAATGCTATGACCCCGAAATCCCCGTTAACATCGTGGACCTTGGTCTGATTTACAACATCCGATTCGACAACCTCCCGGAAGGCCAGCAGGATGTCACCGTCGATATGACCCTTACCGCTCAGGGCTGTCCCGAGCACGTCAACATCAGCGCGCAGGTTAAATCAAGGGTGGAGCAGCTTCCCGGGGTCCGCAACGCCAACGTCAACGTGATCTGGGAACCCGCGTGGACTCCCGAACGCCTAAGCCCCGAAGCTCGCAAACAACTGGGAATCGAGTAAACGCCCGTGTGGCGAGGCTCTGCCCCGTCGCTGTCGCAAAGGCTCAATACTCTCCTAACTCCTCAAACGCCAGCGCCGCGCGGCCCTCGGCCAGTTGCTCGATTTTCCTGCCGACCTTAATCGCCAGATCCAGATATCGAGTTCCCTGTCGCATATAGGATGGCAACTCCGCACGGACTCGCGCAAACTCACCTGGATATTCTGACGCCAGAACCGCGAGCCCCACGGTTCCCGCCAAAACCGCGGCGGGACGCCTGCCTTTCACTAACAACACGGCCGCCGTACCCGTCGCTCCCGCAATCACCGCTAGCTTCCAGTTCTCCATGTTTATCTCCTGACGTCTTTCTCTTGATGCCAACGACCTCTTGAGACAATTGCTGACATTGGCGTCGCAATCACGCCCGCTTGCTAGCAGGATTCTAACCCAACGCTTTCATGCTTTATACTTCCGCCGACAACCACGCGACCAATCCGCGCCTAATCTATGATGCGATTTAGAGCCCTTTCGTTTACGACAGCACCGTCCCTCACTCTGGCTAACCTTCGGAATGCCGTTCTGTCCGCCTTATTCTGTGCGCTCGTCTGCAGCGGCACAGTGTCCTTGGCCCAATCCAAGCCCCGCGCCCGTGACCTCGGCGTTCCTTTCGACGGTACGACCGGCGCCAACAACGCCATCACTGACGTCGGCGGCGTGGAAGTCGGGCACACGACACTCATTTCCGGGAGCGGCAAACTCAAAGTTGGCGAAGGCCCAGTCCGCACTGGCGTCACCGCTGTTCTTCCTCGCGGCAAGCATTCCCTTGATCCTGTCTTTGGCGCCTGGTTTTCGCTCAATGGAAACGGTGAAATGACCGGCACCACTTGGCTCGAGGAGTCCGGCTTCCTCGAAGGGCCGATCATGATTACTAACACCAGCAGCGTGGGTGTGGTGCGCGACGCGGTTATCGCGTGGCGCATGAAGCAGGGTCCTAGCGACCCTGACGGCTACTTCTGGTCGTTGCCGGTCGTCGCCGAAACCGCCGACGATGACTTGAATGACATGAACGGCTTCCACGTGAAAGCCGAGCACGCATTCCAGGCGCTTGACACTGCCCACGGCGGTCCTGTCGAAGAAGGCAATGTCGGTGGTGGCACCGGCATGATTTGCAACGAGTTTAAAGGCGGAATCGGCACCTCCTCGCGCGTCCTTCCAGCGAGGCTCGGCGGCTACACCATTGGAGTGCTCGTGCAATGCAATTATGGAAGGCGCAGTCAATTGCGTATTGCCGGTGTTCCCGTCGGGCAGGAAATCAACGATCATCTGGTGCGCGATGAGGACATTGGATCCATCATCATTGTTATCGCCACTGACGCCCCCCTGATATCGACGCAACTCAAGCGCGTAGCCCGCCGTGCAACTCTCGGACTTGGCCGCGACGGCAGCTTTTCCGGCGACGGTTCCGGCGACATCTTCATCGCCTTCTCAACCGCAAACCCAGGGGCAGGAACATCTAAGGGAGTGCAGGATCTGAAAATGCTAGCCAACGAGCAGCTCAATCCCGTCTTTCTTGCGACCGTCCAGGCAACCGAAGAGGCCATAGTCAATGCCATGGTAGCCGCTGAAACGATGACCGGAGCCAATGACCTCACCGTGTTCGCCCTGCCGCACGACCGTCTGCGCGAAGTCCTAAAGAAATACAACCGCCTGCAGAAATGAGCTTTTGCTCGTGTGGTGACGGGAGTTTCCGCCCGTCCAGGTTCGCATAGGGCAGGTTGGCGTGGTGCTGGTTCGCGCAGGGACAGAGGCCCTCATCTGTCGAGGCCGAGCTCAGCGCGGCAGAACGCCACCGGCCAATGCAACTTTAGCTCAAACGGTCGGCCTCGAGGTTACTTTCGCTGCTCTACCACGGGTTTGCATAGCTTCGGCTGTCTCCGGACTACAATCGAGTAGTGAAAGCTTATCGAATCGAGCGCATCAAGGGCGGCATGAAGTTCAACTGCACTCGTTGTCCTCACAGCGTCAGCACACTCGACTTCGACCAGAAAGCCGGCAATTTGCGCACCCAGGCCGCAACCGCCATTAATGGCCACGCCAGCCAGGCCCATCACGAGCCGATGCTGGTTTCCACATCCGATAGCCAGCAGCGCAGCTGGCGCTAACCCGCATCACCAACACCCCAGAAAACTGTGCCCGCATTGCTGATAGCGGTGCAGCTTCACGATGCAACCGACGAAACCCTAAACCACTGAAGGAACGAAGTATCACGAAGGTTTTTGGCCTAGGTGTTGCCTTGGTGCACCTTCGTGGCCTTGATGGTTCGCGATTTCGCAAACTGCACCACCACCGTATGGCTCGATTGTTTTGGATAACGATTTGTTTTGGATACCATGGAGTCTCCAGTCACCGGCATCCCATGATCGAGCGCTTCGACTTCTCCGATCTCCGCGACCTTTTTGCCAAAGCGAACGAGGAAAAATCTGGAGATCAATTGGCCGGCATCGCAGCGCGATCGGAACGCGAGCGTGTAGCAGCAAAGCGCAAGCTTGCCGACCTGACGCTCGATGAAATTGTCCGCCGTCCGCTGATCGATCCCTCCGAAGACACCGTCAGCCGCCTCATTCTCGACACCTTCGACAGCCAAGCTTTCGGCTCCATTCGAGGTATGACGGTCGGCGAGTTTCGCGAATTCCTGTTGGACGACGGAACCACAGCCACCCAAATCGAGCCGTTGCAAGGGGCTATCATTCCTGAAATCGCGGCGGCGGTAACGAAATTAATGAGCAACAAAGATCTGGTGCTCGCCTCCGCCAACATACGCAACGTCACACGCTGTCGCAATACGCTCGGAGAGCGCGGAGTCCTGGGCATCCGTATCCAACCCAATCATCCGGCTGACGACATCGGCGGAATTCTCCTGGCTGCTTTCGAAGGGCTGCTTTACGGTTGTGGAGACGCAGTCATTGGGGTAAATCCGGCGACTGATTCGGTCGAGACAGTCAGCTCGATTCTCGTGGCGCTGAATCGCCTCGTCAATGCCTACGAAATCCCCACGCAGACATGTTGCCTGGCCCACATCACGACTCAGTTGGCCGCGCTCGATCGTGGAGCGCCGGTAGATCTTCTTTTCCAGTCCGTGGCCGGAACGGAAGCCGCAAATCGCAGCTTCGGAATCACATTGAATATGCTGCGCGAGGGTCACGAACAGGTTCTCGAACATCATCGAAATAGGAACAGCAACTTCGACCCCAAGATCAGCTGGGTGGGCGACAACGTGATGTACTTCGAAACCGGCCAGGGCAGCGCTCTTTCCGCCGAAGCGCATCACGGAGTTGATCAACTGACGCTTGAAGCGCGAGCTTATGGAGTCGCGCGCGCCTTCCAGCCTTTTCTCGTCAACAGCGTCGTCGGATTCATAGGGCCTGAGTATCTGTATGATGAGCGGCAGATCATCCGGGCCGGCTTGGAAGACCATTTCATGGGCAAGTTGCTCGGCTTGCCGATGGGTTGCGATGTCTGCTACACCAATCACGCCGCCGCCGATCAGAACTCCGCCGACAATTTGCTGCTGCTGCTGTGTGCCGCGGGATGCAACTACTTCATGGGTGTTCCCTGCTCCGACGACGTCATGCTTAATTACCAATCGACCAGTTATCACGACGCCTTGGCGGCGCGTCGCCTCTTCCATTTGCGCCCTGCGCCTGAATTCCTGGCGTGGCTGCAAAATATGGGCATCTATCACGAGACGGAACCGGCGCGCCTGGATTCATCGGCAAGGCGCCAATTGATGCACGGTTTGGAGTCTTCGCTTGATAGTGCCTTGTAAAAGCCGGGTTTGGATGAGTAGTCGTCGCCTTTTTTAAGCTGAACGTTCAGAAATTTTATTGCGGCGCGGAACCGGGCGGCCCCGTCACCACACGAATGGCCGAGGTAAGGAATGTTGCCGAAAGACGACAAGATCGCCGAGCCCGATCTGCCAGATGAAGACCTGCCCGCGCTAGTGAAAGCGGTGCGCGCGCGAACTCCGGCGCGCTTGCTGGCAGGCAGGAGCGGAGCAGCGTATCGAACCACTACGCAACTGGAGTTGCTCGAGGCGCATGCCGCGGCGCGCGATGCCGTGCGCGCGGAGCTCAATCTCCCTGCGGATTTGGGCGACGATTTCATACGACAGTGGAACCTGTTCGAGGTCTGCTCGCGGGCGAATAGCAAAGATGAGTATCTTCTGCGGCCTGACTTGGGACGCCATTTGAATCCCGCGTCGCGGGCCGAAGTTAACCGGCGTTGCAAGACCGGATGCGATTTGCAAATCGTGATCGGCGACGGGCTTTCGGTGACCGCGGTTGCCCAGCAAGTTCCTTCGCTCTTGCCGCTGCTCTACGAAGCAGCACGGACTCAACAATGGGGCATCGGCGAGACATTCGTCATTCGTCACTGCCGTGTCGGCATTCTCAATGAGATTGGAGAACTGCTGGCGCCCAAAGTTGCCGTCCTGTTGATTGGTGAACGGCCGGGCTTGGCCACCCCCGAAAGTCTCTCTGCCTACATGGCGTACCGCCCGAATGCCTCGCACACCGACGCTGATCGCAATCTCATCTCGAACATTCATGCTCGCGGCGTGAGCGTAGGGCAAGCTGCCCTGCGGATTCTGAATCTGGGAGCTCGGATGATGGAAGCTAACAAAAGCGGTTGTCAACTTCGAGAAGAGCTGCCGGAGATCTCCGGGTTGCGGCGACCGGATCGACCTTCTCCGACGACTTCCTCCACGTATCCGGAGGCTGGTGATCGTCAGAGTGCGAGGCCGGGTGCAGGGCCGAAAGCCGGGCACTAGATTCCGACAACGACTGCTTGCCCATTCTTGTTTACCAGGAGCGTATTCCGGGGTGTTGAAACGGCGCTTCCTGCTATCCTAGAAATCTTCGCCTTTTGAGGAAGTTCATGAAAATCAAGTCATCGGCGCTGCCGCTTGCATTTCTCTTTCTTTTTGCGCTCTTTGCGATTTCCGGAGCAGCCCAAACCGCTGCTCATTTCGACGGCGAAACTTGGTGGACGTACGTCAAGTTTTTTGCCGACGACAGACTCGAGGGCCGCGACACGGGAAGCCGGGGCGAACGGGACGCGCAGGACTATGCCATCAAGCAACTCCAAAAGACGGGCGCGGAACCCGCGGGCGTAAACGGCTTTTACCAGCCGGTCAAATTTGTTTCCCGGCAAATTGTCGAAAAGGATTGCAGCCTTGCGCTCATCCGCGACGGACAACGAGAAACGCTCACGCTCGGCAAAGATGCCGTTATCGGCACGCGCGTCATGCCCGCTCCCGAGGTGGAAGCGCCACTGGTCTTCGCGGGCTATGGGCTCAAAGTCCCGGAGAAAAATTATGACGATTTCGCCGGCCTCGACCTTCGCGGCAAGATCGTAGTGATTCTTGCCGGATCGCCGTCTGAGATCCCTGGGGCACTGGCATCGCACTACCAGACCGCAGCGGAACGCTGGAAAGTGCTGCGCGCCGCCGGCGCCGTCGGTATCGTTTCGCTAATTAACCCGGCTTCCATGGATATTCCCTGGTCCCGCCTGGCCCTCAACCGCGCTCATCCTTCGATGGATCTCGACTATCCTGAGTTCCACGAGACCGAGGGCGAGAAGCTTTACGTCACCGTCAATCCCGCGAGCGCGGAAAAAATCTTTGCCGCTTCGGGCCATACTTTCGAACAGATCGCAGCTCTCGGTAAGGAGCGCAAGCCGTTGCCGCACTTTCCGCTGACGGTGGCGCTCGCGGCGAAGACAAGAGTCGACCTCACTTACGTATTGTCCAACAACCTGGTGGCGAAAATACCGGGCAGCGACCCGGCTCTGAAAGATGAATATGTGGTGCTCTCTGCTCACCTCGATCACATCGGCATCGGAGAACCCATCGACGGCGACCGCATTTACAACGGGGCCATGGACAATGGCTCAGGCAGCGCCCTGATTCTCGACATGGCCGCAAGTTTCAAGAAGAATCCTGACAAATTGCGCCGGTCCGTGCTTCTGGTCCTGGTTACTGGCGAAGAAAAGGGACTGCTCGGGTCGAAATATTTCGCCGCTCATCCCACCGTCTCGCGAGAATCCATCGTCGCCGATGTCAACGTCGACATGTTTTTACCCATTGTGCCTCTGAGGTTGCTTACCGTGTATGGGCTCGACGAGTCCGATCTGGGCGATCGCGTGCGCGCGGTCGCGCAAACGCTTGGTCTGAAGGTTCAGGCCGATCCCCAACCTTTGCGCAATGTTTTCGTGCGCAGCGATCAGTACAGCTTCATACGCCAGGGCATACCTGCGGTGATGGTAGACATCGCTCCCGAGCCGGGCACGCCGGAGCAAAAACTTTTCAAAGACTGGCTGACGCAGCGTTATCACGCGCCGTCGGACGACATAAACCAGCCGATCGACCTCGCCACCGCCGCGAAATACGAAGAGATCGTCAGAGCCTTGCTTCTCAACATCGCCAATGGCGATCATCGGCCGGAGTGGAAGCCAGATAGTTTCTTCCGGAGATACGCCGAACCTGTCAAGATGGGGCAATAGATTCCCCGTAGTAAAAGAGGGAACGGGCGGTTGGGGTCAGACGCGGCAAGAGGCGTCTCTTATTTCGTATTCATATTGGAGAGAACACTTGAGCGATTATCTGGTATCCGTGTTGTTGGGAATTGTCGAAGGGCTCACCGAATTTCTGCCCGTCAGTTCCACAGCCCATCTTCGGCTTTCGGAGGTGCTGCTGAATGTGCCCCTTTCGAGCGGCTACTGGAAGATGTACTCGATTGTCATTCAGTTGGGCGCGATCCTGGTATTGCCGATTTATTTTCGGAGTCACATCGCCAAACTGCTGTCGAGCTTTCCCGAAGGCGAGCAGAAGGACTGCGATTACCTGACGCATCCGTTGAGTCTGGTGATGATTGCATTTGTGATCACCGCAATCCCGTCTTTTTTGCTGACCAAAGTGATTGGCAAGAATCTTGAGAGTCTCAACGTGATGGGCGCGGCGCTGCTCATCGGCGGCGTCGTTATGTGGATCATCGACGCCATGAAGGCACGATGGGAAAAAGCCGGGCCGGATGCGCCCGGATCGCCGATTCACACCTGGACGATGGACAACATCCACGGCGGGCAAGCAATCTGGATCGGCGCTTGCCAGATTCTCTCCGCAGTTTTTCCCGGCACCTCGCGCTCCATGTCCACGATAGCCGCCGGACAACTGGTGGGGATGTCACGCGCCGCTGCGCTTGAGTTCTCTTTCTTCCTCTCCATGCCAACCATGATGGTGGCGACACTCTACACACTGCTGAAGTCACTCACCGGCAAAGATGAAAATCCCATTGGCGTCCACGAAATCACCCATCATCAATGGGTCATCCTCGCCATCGGCTTCGTGGTTTCGTTCATCGTGGCCTACGGAGCGGTCGCATGGTTCATGAGTTGGGTTCGAAAGCGCGGCTTCGCCCCATTTGCGCTGTATCGCATCTTGCTCGGAGTCGCGGTTCTGGCCTGGACCGCGGGTTTGATCGGAAAGTGAAATTCCTCCAAGGTCGCAAACATTATGCCCCGGTAAATTTCCAAGGGACGGGCCTCGGTTCGCCTAAATTCTCTTTTTTTCTCCTCGCAGCTTTGTCTCCATCGTCCATAATCAGCGGGTGAACCCATGCCTTCCAGTCTGCTGCAGTCGATCCACCACATCGTCGTTCTGATGCTCGAGAATCGTTCCGAAGAATCCCAATGCCAAGAAGCCGTCGCATTTGCAGCCAATACACGCCGAACTGGTTTCGCGACTGCCCGCACCCGACAACCCGGCGGATTGCATCACACCATGCCGCCGCTGAAGACCAACCGCGATGACAGAAACTACGTTCGCAAGCGCACGGACGCATGGAAGGCGTCAGGAAAGGTTAGCGCCGCTTCCGTGCAGCCTTCGCAGGCCGGGATGAAACCAACGAAAGGAGGGAAAGGATCGCGGCGCTGGCTTGTAGAAAGCCGGATTGTCGACACCCGCGTGAAAATGCAAACCTCGCCGTCAGTACCCAACTCGCCACCTCATCCCGTTTCCTCGCATTGTATGAAACGCCGCTTCTTGTAATAATAATCAAGCTCTGGCCACGTAACGACGCTGTCGGGTGAAGCTTGCCCCAGCAACGCCGTCGCTGCCACATGACATTTTTCAAGAAGATTTTTACGCCCACGAAGAACCGGCGTCTGAACGAGCTAGTCGGACTTTTGTGGTGCGCCTCCGCGCTACTTCTTTTTCTCGCCTTGGCGTCCTATTCTCCGCTCGATCCTTCGCTCAACAGCGCCTCCATCCTCACCGGATCGCACGCGGCACGCAACTGGATAGGCATTCTGGGAGCTTATCTTTCCGACGTTGTCCTGCAATTCTGGGGAGTCGGATCGTTTCTGCTTCCCGTCTTCATGGCCATGCTCGGTGTGCGCTGGTTCCGTTCGCGAGCGGTGCAGAGTCCGATGGCGAAGACGCTTGGCGGAATCTGGCTGCTCATGTTCGTGCCCGCCTTGCTCGCTATTTTGCCCGCGCATCTACGCTGGATGGGAGCCATTCCGTTCGAAGGCTTGTCTGGCCGTATCATTGGCGATGTCTTAATCCGTTACCTTAATGTTGCGGGCGCATATATTGTCTGCACGACGGTTCTGGCGGTCGCGCTCTATCTCACAACCGCCTTCTCATTTTCTGCGATCGAGCTCTGGGCGCCTACCCGTTTCGCCTTCGTGGTAGCGCTCAAAGAAAGGTTCAAAGACTGGCAGGACGAGCGCGAGCGCAAGCATCAGCAAAAAGAACTCGAAAAGCGCCGCGCGGAGAAACCCAACGTCACTGCGCAGCTGGTATCGCGGCCGACACTGGTGCGCCCCGACAATCCGCAGGCGGGAGCTTTGCCAGAGGAAGTCTCGCGTCGCAGCCGCGAATCTAACGCGGAAATCCCGGGCGTGCAGTCCGGACCTTCCGCGCCCCGCACTGGCATTGAACGCATGATGTCCGAAGGCGATGTCGACTCCACAGTCGATTCCACACTTCGGGCGCGACCGGAGACTCCGCAGCCAACTGCCGAAGTCGAAGTCACGGATCGAGCCGACGCTGCAAACACGCGTAAAACAACCTTCCCCAAGATTGCGGGTAGTTACAAACTTCCGCCGTCGAGCCTGCTGCATCGTCCCGATGAGCAGCAGGCCGTGCACGAGGAAGAACTCAAAGTCGTCGCTCAGGTTCTTACGGCGAAGTACGCAGAGTTCGAAGTCCATGGGCAAGTCACGCAGATCAATCCTGGGCCGGTTGTCACCACCTTCGAATTCAAACCTGAGGCCGGGATCAAATACAGCCGCATCATCGGACTCACCGACGATCTTTGCCTGGCCCTGCGCGCCGAAAGCATTCTGGTCGAACGAATGCCGGGCAAGAGCACGGTCGGCATTCAAGTGCCGAATCGCGACCGGGAAATCATCTGGCTGCGCGAGAACATAGAGTCGCAGGAATTCCTGGGCTCGAAGTCCAAGCTGACGCTGGCCATGGGCAAGGATATTAATGGACGCATCGCAGCGGCGGATCTGGCGGGAATGCCTCACCTGTTGATTGCCGGATCGACTGGAACGGGCAAGAGCGTGGCCATCAACGCCATGATCATGTCGATTCTCTATAAGTCGACGCCGGACGAAGTGCGGCTGGTGTTAGTCGACCCGAAGCGGCTTGAGTTGGGCAATTACGAAGGCGTGCCGCATCTTTACACTCCGATCATCACCGAGCCGAAACTTGCGGCCAATGCGCTGCGCAACGCGGTCCGCGAAATGGAGCGGCGGCTCAAACTGCTGGCGGCTAAAGGCGTCCGCAACATCGACAGCTATAACCGCCTGTTTGACGACACGCCTAGCCTGTTCAGCGATCAAGCTAACCCGGAAGATGGGCCAATTCCGAAGATCGTCATCATCATTGACGAGTTAGCCGACCTGATGATGCTCGACGGCAATAATGTGGAGGAATCGATAACTCGCCTGGCGCAGATGGCTCGCGCCGTAGGAAT
>Ga0302325_10022719_pt1 | contig 13114 bp, 3 predicted proteins | sample Palsa_T0_2_FD_201948 | JGI IMG/M metagenome (GOLD analysis project Ga0302325, IMG submission 201948) | Peat permafrost microbial communities from Stordalen Mire near Abisko, Sweden - Palsa_T0_2 | ecosystem: Environmental > Terrestrial > Soil > Palsa > Peat permafrost | place: Sweden: Abisko... | reverse complement strand
GGCCAACCGGTTGTCCCAGTCGTTTCGCCCGGCCACGACCCCCGCCTCACGCGACAGCCGTTCCCAGGCGGTCACCGGGAGTGAGCGACCCTCCTGCCGCAGGCGCCCCCCGGCCAGCCAGGCGAAGACGTCTTCCCGCCGGAAGCCACTGTCGGGCAGGGCGAAGAGCCCCAGCAGGGTACGGCCGACCAGGCGGGAGGTGAGTGGCATGACGGCGGCGCCATTGAGGGCGATGCCGGCGGCGGCCAGTTGCTCCTGGGCCAAGCGGGCATACGGCACCGGACTGGCATGCAGGATCGCCATGCGGTCGAGCGGTGTGCCGGCCCGGGCCGCATCGACAATGCAGCGCACCGCCGCCCGGACCTCCTCGTCGCAGTCGGAGACGGTCAGGATCCGGGTGCGATCCGTGCTCACGACGTCCATGGGCTCCCCGTGGCCCGGGTGCGCGCCGTCCCCGCTCCCGTCCCCGCTCCCGTCGATGCGCCGAACCGACCGCTCGACCTCGGCGTCCGCTCGAGCGTCCCCGGTGGTCCCCGCCAGGACGATGACATCGCTCGCCTCGGCCACGGCACCCAGGAGCGCGCCACCATGGCGCGACAGTCGCTCCGGCAGGTAGACGATGACGGTGCCCAGACGGCCCGCGGCAGCCCCATCGGACCGCAACGCCTCGGCGGCCGACTCGAGCAGGTCTTCCTCGTCGTAGAACTCCGCCACCAGACTGGCCCGCGCTGCTCGGTGGATCCGGACCACGTCGGCGGCGCGGGCACTGCTCCGGGCCAGCGCATCGAGCGCGCCGTCGGAGAGGTCGCGCAGCTCCCGGTACGCCTCCACCAGGGCCGTCTCCGTGGCGGCATGGCCGGCCACGGGGGCGAAGATCCCGGGCTCCCGGGTCAGGGCGGATCGCAGGGCGGCGGCGATCACGGGTGTGGACACCGGTCGACGACCGCTCCCGGCCAGCTGGGCCGACCCGAGAAGCTCGGCCAGCCGGTACACGGTGACGAAGGAAACGGCCGCCACGCCGATTCCCCGACGACAGACCGATCCGAGCGAGCCCGAAGCGAGGTGGCGGCGGGTGGCCACCCCGACGTAGTTGGAGGGGACGACGATGGTCACCGGGGCTAGGGGCTCGTCCCCCTTGGCCAGGCTGATTGACGCGCGCAGTTCCTCGGCCGCCGGCCGCCCGTACCGCATCCATCGGATATCGATGCCCATAGAGGCGGATGGTAGGCGAGGGGTGTTTGCAGCAGTCCTTCTCTAGGAGATTCTAAGGTTAGATTTAGAATCAGTTCGATAGTCGCCAGCTGCTGACGGCTCCCTGGGGTGCCTGTACGGCGCCAGGGAGTGGCGCCCGGCGGAGACGGAGCAGCCGGCGAATCGATGACCCCTGCCGGGGTGGCGCGGCCTCAGACGCCAGAGCGTGCCGCCGGGCCCGGGACTGGTCCTCGGCCTGCCGTTGTGCCGCAATTGCCATGGCGCTGTAGGTATTCATTTCGGTTCCTCCGCTGGGCGATCGGGTGCTATCTCCACCCTGCGCTTCCAGTTGGCGGCCGACATCCGGGAGCGCCACGGATCCACCACGGAGTGACCACGGATTCACCACTGACTGTGTAGAGACCCGGTACGAAACGCGGGACAATGGGTACGTGGTTGACCTCGGTGCGACAACGATCTCGGCGCGCGAGGCCGAGGTGCTCAACGCCCTGGGTGAGCACCTGACCAACGCCCAGATCGCCCAGCAGCTGCACATTTCCGTGCGCACGGTGGAGAGCCATGTGTCGTCCTTGCTACGCAAGCTGGGTGCGGCCGACCGACGGGAGCTGGCACTCAGGACCGGCGTGCCGCCCGTCTGGCCCGGACCTGTGCCGGAACCGTCGCCGGAAACGCCCCAGGTGGTCGGACTACCCGCCACCTGGACCACGTTCGTCGGACGGACGACCGAACTCGCCGAGCTCTCGCAGGCCCTTTCTTCGAACCGGCTGGTGACGCTCGTCGGACCCGGTGGGGTCGGAAAGACCCGTCTGGCCGTCGAGGCCGCGTCGGACAACGCCGGGCTCTTTGCCGGCGGCGGGGTGTTCGTGGACCTGGTGCCGGTGAGCCCCGAGTTCGTGCTCCACGCGGTGGCCGCTGGGCTGGGTGTGGTCGAGCGGCCCCAGGATCCCCTCGAGCAGATCGTCCACGAGCGGCTGCGCGTGGGGCGCATGCTGCTCGTGCTCGACAACTCCGAACACGTGCTGGGAGCGGTGGCCGATCTGGTGCGCTCGGTGCTCGCCTCGTGTCCCGACGTCGTGGTGCTCGCCACCAGCCGGGAACGCCTGGGTATCGCCGGTGAACGCGTGGTGCCGCTGTCTCCCCTCGGTCTGACGGCGTTGACGGATAATGGGGGTGACTCCGATGCGGCGCGGCTCTTCACCGATCGTGCCGGTCGAGCCGATGCCGACCCGGCGATGGTGGCGGAGATCTGCCGGCGGGTCGACGGCATGCCCCTGGCCATTGAGCTGGCCGCAGCCAGAAGCAGCTCACTGGGTCTGGACGGACTGCTGGCCGGGCTCGACGACCACCTGCGGATGCTGAGCCGCTCCAGCCCGAAGGGAGATCGTCACGGATCCTTGCGCACGGTGATCGACTGGAGCCACCAGCTCCTGGACGACGCTGAGCGCACCACATTCCGCAGGCTCGGTGTCTTCGTGGGCGCGTTCGACCTCAGCGCGGCGGCGACCGTCGCCGGCGATGGCGACACCGCGGCGGCGAGCGATCTGATTGGGCGCCTGGCCGACAAGAGCCTGCTGGTCCACGTGCGCGACACCTCGGGCAGTAGGTGGCAGATGCTCGACACCGTCCACGCCTACGCCCACGAACAGCTCGAGGCCTCCGGCGAGGCGGACGACGTGCGGGGGCGCCATCATTCGTGGGCCACGGCGACGGCGCGCCAATTGGAGCAGTCACTCGACGCCACCGGCTGGCAGGAGCGTTTCGACGCCGTCGCCGGCGACCTGCGCTCCGCGTTGCGCACCCCCCGGTCGCTCTCCACGGGCACCGACGCCTTCGAGCTGGCCCTTTCGCTCGGCCACCTGACCTACGCCCGCCGGTTCCTTGTTGAGGCGAGCCATCACTTCGAGGCCGCCGTTTCCCGCGCGCCCGATGAAGCTTCCGCGGTCGCCGCTCTGCGTACCGGCGCCAATGAGGCCTACGCCGAGATGCGGGGAGAGAAGGCCTTCGATCTGCTGCAAAAGGCATTCGTCCGGGCCTCGACGGCAGGCGATCACCGGATCGCCGCCATTGTGCAGGCCGACGCCGCCAGCCTCGCGGGGCGCTGCCCGGCTCTCTTCACCACCCCGCCCAGCCGCGAACAGATCCTCACCCTCGTTGATCAGGCGAAGGGTCTGGCTCCCGCCGGCGACCTCGAGGTCGCCACGCACCTCGCCCTGGCTGCGGCGTGGTCCGGTGCACGCGGGCCGACGGTGCCCACCGACGAGCAGGCGCGTGAAGCGCTGGAGCGCACAGCGGAACTCGGCGACCCGACCCTCATCAGCTCCGCCCTCGATGCCGCAGCGGCCGCCGCCAGCTTCGATGGGCACTTGAAGGAGTCGTCCCGGTACTCGTCGGAGCGTCTCCAACTTCTCGACCGACTGCCCCGCCATGACCCGAAGGTCGGCGGCGAAATAGCCGACATCTTCCACATGGCCTCGCTATCGGCGGTGGGGGCGGGCGAGCTCGGAGCAGCACTCGCCAGCGCCCGCAACTCGTACCATGACGATACGAATCAGGGGCTTCCGCAATTTGCCGCGACCCATCTCCTGCCACCGCTCGTCTTGCGGGGGGAATTCGACGAGGCCGTGGAGCAGGCGATGGTGATGCGTCAAGGGTGGGAACGTGCGGGGAGACCGCCGGCTGGCTGGATGTCGCCGGCATTTTTCGCCGCCGCACTCGTGCACGGGTTACGAGCGGACGAAGACGAGTACGCGAGGTGGATGGAGCTCGGAACGTCGATCGCCCTTGTGACGGCATCACCACCGGCCTGCAAGCTTTATTTTGAGGGCCGCATCGCGTTGCACCAGGGGGGACTGCTTGAGCAAGTACGAACGTCGCCAACGGCGGAGGAACGCGGCAGTTACTACGACCCCTATTACGACTCCTACCTGGAGGCTGTACGCGTGGAGATGGCCGTGGTCGCCCAATCGGGGGACGCCGAGGAGCAACTGGCGACGGCGCAGCGCCTGGCTCGGGAGAACGACTTCGTGGCGGCGCAGCTCCTTCGTGCGGCGGGGCGTCTGCGCCACGATGAGACTGCTCTCAAGGACTCGGTGGCCGGGTGGGAATCGATCGGCGCCCGCTTCGAGCGCGCCTGCACGCTCCTGCTGCTGCCGGACCGAGCCGACGAAGGCAACGCCGAGCTCGCAGCCCTCGGGTGCATCCCGCCCGCCCCTTCCTGGTTTTGAGGGACCACCGGGATCCTCGGTCGGAGGGCTTCTCTAGGATATTCTAAGGTCATCTTTAGAATACCGACCAATCCAGCAGGGGAGTGGCCATGAACAAGCGCGACAACCCCTACACGCCCGGAGCAGGAAGAAAGCCCCGCACCCTGGCCGGTCGTGACCAGGACCTGGAGAGCTTCCAGTCTCTGGTGGAACGGCTTGACGCCGGCTCGTACGAGCGGAGTCTGATCTACACGGGCCTGCGCGGAGTAGGGAAGACGGTGCTCCTCATGGAGTTCGACGTTTTGGCCAGCGAAGCCGGATGGGCCACGACCGACGTGCAGGAAGTGGGTTCGAACGCTGACTTCCGGACCACGTTCGCCGGCATGGCGAACAGGTTGCTCATGAATATGAGTAGGCGGCATCGGGCCAAGCAGCGGATAGAGCGAGCACTAGCCGTCGTGAAGTCCTTCAGCGTCGGCCTGCCGGGAGCGGTTTCGATCAAGCTCGACGTCGACGCGGCCGCCGGGATCGCCGATTCAGGCGACGCCGAACAGGACCTGGCCGGACTGTTCCGCGAAATCGGCGAAGTTGCCCAGGCCAACCAGATGGGCGCTCTGTTCCTAATCGACGAGATGCAGAACCTGGACACACCCTCGCTGTCGGCCATCTGTATGGCGTTCCAAGCGATCAGCCGAGCGGGACTGCCCGTGGCCATGGTGGGCGCGGGACTTCCCGATCTTCGGGTCCGGCTCCTGTCGGCCAAGCCCTACGCCGACCGTCTCTTCTCCTATGAGCAACTCGGTCGCCTCTCCGAAGGTGCCGCCCGCTCAGCCCTTATTGGCCCGGCTGCGGCGGCCGGCGCCGACTACGACGAGGAAGCGGCCAGGCAGATCGTGCACGAAGCCGCCGGCTTCCCTTACTTCATTCAGGAGTACGGACGGGAGCTCTGGAACTTCGCCGAGACGACACCGATTACGCTCGCCGACCTCGACAGCGCCCGGGAGATCGTCAAGGACAGCCTGGCCCGCAATTTCTTCGGCACCCGCTTCGAGATGGCCACCGACACCGAGCAGCGCTACCTCTCGGCGATGGCCTCACTCGGGGAGGGGCCCTACCCCGTGGGCGAGGTTGCCCATGCTTTTGGAGTCAGCGACCAACGACGCGCCTCAATGCATCGAGAGTCGCTGATTCAGAAGGGTCTGATCTGGAGCCCTCGGCGTGGTCAGGTGGACTTCACGGTGCCGCTCTTCGCCGAGTTTCTGAAGGAGAATCACCCGGCGGGATAAGGAGGCCATCGTCTGATGATCTCCAGGCCGAGCCTCGCATCCGGTTCTCGCGAATGCTCGTCCCCGGTGGCAGGCTGAGCCCATGGACATAACGAGGGAACTGGTTATTCGCGAGGCCATGTTCGACGAGCTCGACCGCCGGGTTGCGCGTTCCGGCGACGGCAACCTGTCGTGGGAGCTCAGCGAGCGCTTCTCCTTCTTCGGCGAGGCGATCGCCATGCGTCAAGCCCGAGGGAAAGGAATCAACAAGCCGAGACAGCTCGACGCAGCTCTTTCCATTACCACCGCCTACCGGGGCCCGAACAGCCAACGTCCGTACGAGGACTCGATCGGCGAGGACGGCTACCCCCGCTACAAGTATGAGAGCACCGACCCGAGCCTCGCCACCAACCGGGCCATGAGAGCAGCAATGCATGCCGGGCTGCCCTTGGCCTACTTCCTGGGTGTGCGCAAGGCCGTCTATCGGCCCGTCTATCCGGTCTACGTGATCAGTGAGGACCCGAAGAATCTCGAGTTCGCCCTCTCGTTCGCCCGACACGACGTCGGGATCGATCTGGGCGCCCTGAGTGCACCGGAGAAGGTCTATGCCGCCCGGATGACTCGGCAGCGTCTCCATCAGCCCGTCTTCCGTGAGCAGGTGCTCAATGCGTACCGTTCGGCGTGTGCGGTGTGCCGACTGCGACATCCCGAACTGCTCGATGCGGCGCACATCGTCGGTGACGCACAACTTGGTGGCGATCCGGTCGTCCCGAATGGATTGGCCTTGTGCAAGATTCATCATGCGGCCTTCGACCGGAACTTCCTCGGCATCACTCCCGGGCTCGAGGTCCAGATCAACGGCAAGTTGTTGCAGGAGGTGGACGGTCCGATGCTCAAGCACGGCCTTCAGGAGATGCACGGCTCGACCATTGGCGTTCCTCGGAACTCAGCAGCTCGTCCCGATCCTGAACGCCTCGAGATCCGCTACGAGCAGTTCAAAGCAGCGAGTTGATCCGGGTCCCGGGCATCTGAGCAGTATGGGGGTTGCGCCTGCAATTGGCTTGATAAGAGGGTCGTGCGCGGCCTGTTGGGTAAACGTTGGGACGGCGTTCGGCTGAAATGGTGCCCCCAGCTTTACGGTTCATGCTGACGTGTCCGATCGGTGGACCTGGGCCAATCCCTGTTGAGGGTGGAGCGCGGCAAGCCCAACTCGAGGGAAGCCGTTGCTCGAAATGTGTGACTCGGTGTGCTGAAAGGAAGCGGGCTGACTCGCTGGCGGAGCATTGCTGTCGCAACGGCAGTGATGGCCCTCGGATTGGGCACGGTGGTCGCGGTGACCACGCCGGCGAGCGCTACCGCTCCCGATACCGGGCAGATCACGATTTCGCCCACCAGCCCGACGCCTGAACCGTCGGGATCGGCCACCACCTACTCGATCGACGTCGAGTGCTCCAGCACGGGTTCCAGCCTTCCGTGCGGCGGGAGCGGTGGGGCCTCGACCATCACCATTCCACTTGTGGGCACCAATACCGTGCCCGCCGATATGAGCACCTGGGCGTACACCGCCACCAGTGGTACCGCTGGTCTGATCACCAGCGGGCCCACGGTCGAACCCAACGGCAGCGGCGGCTACAACCTTGTTCTCACACTCAGCGACAGCGTCTTCGTGGCCGGGGACAACTCCACCATCACACTGCAGGTCACCCCGCCCGACAACATCACACCGAACAACACGACATGGACGCTGCTGCCCACCCTGACCGGTGGGAACATCGCCAGCGCCGCGGCGCCTACGGCGGCATCCGGCGAGGCCACCGCGACGCCCCTGCCGGTCATCACCAAGTTCACCGATGACGGCGGCAGCGTCTACATCGCCGGGAGCGACGTCACCTACGACATCACCGCACACTGCAATACCGGTGACAACGGCAACCTCTTCATGACCGAGGCCAGCCTCACCGATCCGTTGCCGACCGGTATGACGTTCGTGTCCTCGACGCCGGCTGGGGGCGTGTACGACGCGGGTACCAACACAGTGACGTGGGCCTTCCCCGACGCAGCCTCGACCCCTGCCGGTTGTGCGTCCGGGTCGGGGGGCGCCACCGCCTACCAGATTGTGGCCGCCACCCCCATCCCCGCCCCCAGCACCCAACCGCTGGTGAACACCGCCACCTTCGCCGGCGAGGGCCCCGACGCGGTGAACGGCACGGTTTCGGGGTCGACAAACGCCCAAGCCGACATCGACGTGGTGAACACCGCCCCGACAGGTACCTGCACCGGTACCGGCTGCCCGACCATTTCGAAGTCCTCGCTCGCTCCGTTGGCCATAGCCAGCCTCCCGGGTAATCAGTACCAAGGGACCTACGCCGGGGACTGGGTCCCCACCTCCCCGACGCCGACGTACACGGTTGGCGCTGCGTCGGGGTCCTACCAGGTGAATCTCAAGTTCCCCCTCACCCATACCTACGAGACGCAGGTGGTCGACCCGCTCCCCTGTCTCACCGCGCCGTCCGGAGGCACCTACTCCTCGGGCAGTCCCACCGGCCCCGCCTGTAGCGATCCTGCCTTCGATGCCACGGTGATCGAAGTGTCCGGCCCGGGCCTGAGCCAGGCGATAACCGACGGATGGATCCCGACGGGAACCGAAGACGGGACGTCCACCACTGAGAACCTGACAATCGGTTCCGCCGGCACGAACGTTGCGTACTACTCGGTCCCGAGTGGGGTCGCCGCCATCAACCTGCCGCCGTCGGCCGACCTCGACGGGGACGCCATCACCCTCACCCTGTGGGGTTACGCCGACCCGTCGCTGGCCGGCGGGGACGTCCTGGCCAACACGGCCACGGCGACCCCGATTCTGATCAGCGATGACACTCCTCTCGGACCCATTACCGCCAGCGCCGATCTGTACATCGAACCTTCCCAGCCGCAGCTGGGTATCTCCAAGACGTTCGGAACCGTGGGGGGCGGGCCCGGCGGCACCACGCTGCTGCACATTGACGGCGCGGTGAAATTCCCGGGCACCTTGAACAACAACGTGATCCTCACTGACCTGTTGCCCGCCGGCCTGAATTGGTCCAACACGTCGACCGATGCGTCCTCGTTCACACTGACCCAGGGCTCCGGCGCATCGTCCACCCCGGCCACCGGTGCCACCGTGACATACCAGACGAACTACGAAGGAACGGGCCAGGATCTCATCCGGGTCACCATTCCCGACGCCGACTTCACCTCCAGTGGGAACTGGACCATCACCCCGCCGTTGGACTTCTTCGAACTCGTGACGCCCACCGTGCTTGGGACCTACGCCAACACCGACCAGATATTCCTGTACGGGATCGGCCTGGCCAGTCCGATCAATCCGGCCTGTACCACGCCCACCCAAACCACGGGTGGTACCACTCCGGCGACGTTCGAGTCGGACAATCCAGACAACCTGGCCGGCGACGGGTACACCCAGGAGGACTACTGCCAGAACAGCGCCACCCTGGTCGTCGAACCCACCGGTGCCGCCTTCAGCCTGACCAAGACGGTGCAGGGCAACACGGACGTGACCGATGGCGTGCCCCCGAAAGGCGCGCTCGGAATCGGTGACGCCACACTGGGGGGATACGGGGTCTACGGGCTGAACTGGACCAATGTCGGAAGCGACACGCTGGACGACGCGGTGATCTACGACATCCTGCCCCATGTCGGCGACACCGGGGTCAGTCAGGCCCAGTCCGGCGCGGCTCGAGACAGCCAGTTCGCCCCCGCCTTCGACACTGTGCTCGGGACCCTTCCCCCCGGGGTGACGGTGCTGTACTCAGAGGCCGCAAACCCTTGTCGTACCCAGGTCTATGCCGACGCCCAGAACGCGGGCTGCGTGGATGACTGGAGCTCGACCGACCCCGACCCCGCGGCCGTGACCGCCCTGGAGTTCATCTCCTCGACCAGCTACCTGGCCGGGCAGGGATTCTCCGTCTCGTTCCAGGTCACCATGCCCACGAACCCGGCGGACGCCAACCTGGTTGCGTGGAACAGCGCCGCCACCGATGCCAGCGATGCCTCCAATCCGGCCTCCGTCCTCCTCCCGGCCGAGCCCCCCAAAGTCGGCCTCACTGCGCCGACCGGTGGCCCGGCCATGACCACCGCCAGCACCGGGGCCAGCTTCATGGCCTACTCGACGACCCCGGTCTACGACACGGTGACCATCGTCGGGACCGGCGGCAACGGCGGCACCTTGGACTGGTCGCTGGTGGGGCCGGTTGCCCCTGTGGCGGGTTCGTGCTCAGGCCTCGACTGGACCGGTGCCACCGCCATACCGGCGAATACCGGATCGACCCCGATCCCCGGGGCTGACGGCCAGGTGAAGGTCGGGCCGGCCACCGTCCAGGGTCAGGGCTGCTACAGCTGGACCGAGTCCCTCACGCTGAATAACGGCGGTGGGACGGCATCGGTGGGCGCGGGGGATGAAGACGCCGAACTGGTGCAAGCCACCCCGTACCAGACCGCGTTGGCCACGTCGGCGACGCCCGTGTTCGACGGCACCGACAACACCTCGACGGACTCGATCACGGTCACCAACTCCGGGCTCGGTATCGGGAACGGCGCCCCGACCTCGGCCACCTTGAGCTGGAATCTCTACGGGCCGGCCGCGCCGGTCACCGCCGGGAGCTGTGCCGGCGTCACGTGGGGCGGACCGGCAATCGACTCCGGCACCATCACCATCACCGGCGATGGGGCCACCACCACCACGCCGTCGACGGACCTGACTCCTTACGGAGTGGGGTGTTACACCTACACCGACAGCCTGCCGCAGACCGGGAGCGGTGTTGCGGTGGCGTCGGCTCAGGGTGTGTCCACCGAGACGTTCATTCTGGTCACGCCCCCGACGGTGGACACCGTCGCCAACCAGGACACGCCGAACCCGCGCACGCCGGTCAGCGACGCCGCAACCATTACCGGTACCTACGGGAATTCCGGGACCGTCGCCTGGCAACTGGTCGGACCGGTGACCCCGCCGACCCCCGGCGACTGCACCTCTGTGACGGGGGGACAATGGACCACGGCGGCGGCCACGCCGTACGCCCAGGGGACCCAGGCGTTCACCGGTGACCACACGGCGCTGACCGTGCCGTCCGGCGGGACCACGGTCGGCGGCGTGGGCTGTTACAGCTGGGCGGAAACCGTCACCGGCCCCAACTTCGTCGGACCGATGACCGTCGCGGCCGGAACGGCTGGGGAATTTTTCCAGGTGGTGCCCTACCAGCCGACGTTCTCGACGACGGCTGTGCCCCACTTCGGCGGCACCACGAACACGGCGAGTGACACCGTCACCATCGCGAATTCCGATCTCGGCGCCGGGGCGGCCGCCACGTTGAGCTGGACGCTCTATGGGCCGGTCACCCCTTCGAGCACCGCCTCCTGCACGGGGGTGACGCAAGCAGCCTGGTTGGCCGCAGGGTCGACCAGCGGATCAATCAGCGCGGTAAACGGGAGCGGCAATCACACCCAGGCCGTGACTCTCACCGGGGTGGGCTGCTATGCGTACACCGACAGCCTGGCCGCAGCCACCAACGGTGACACCCTGGCGGTCGCCACGACGTTGCCGGGGATCGCCGCCGAGACGTTCGTGTTGCTCTCGTCGCAGCAGGTGACCAGCACGGCGAACCAGGCCACGCCGAATCCGCGCACCACGGTGTCGGATTCGGTGACGGTCAGCGGAACGTCGGGATTTGCCGGCACTCTCGCCTGGCAACTGGTCGGACCGGTCACGCCCCCGACCCCCGGCGACTGCACCACCGTGACCGTGGGGCAGTGGACGACGGCTGCGGCCACTCCCTATGCCCATGGGAACCAGGCCGTCACCGGCGACCAGACCAACCTGACCGTGCCGACAGCGGGAACGACCGCCGGCGCCCCGGGTTGCTACAGCTGGGCCGAGACACTTACCGGCGCCAACTTCCTCGGGCCGACGACGGTCGCCGCCGGAACCAGCCCCACCGAGGCCTTCTTGGTGGCGACGTTGCAGCCGACGCTCACGACCACCGTCGAGACCGCGGTCACCGGCGGGGTCGAGCGAGCGACCGACAGCGTGGTGGTGGGTGGCACCGATATCGCTCCGGGCAACACCACCGGGGCCCCGACCGCGGGCAGCGTGACCTGGACCCTGTACGGACCCGTCACCCCGGTGCCCTCGGGAGGGTGCGCCGCCGTGACTTCCCTGCAATGGTCGAGCGCCCCGCATGCCGCCGCCGGGACCATCGCGGTGACAGGGAACGGGTCGTACTCGACGAGTCCAGGAGTGCCCGCCACCTCTCTCGCCCTCGGGAGCTGCTACTCCTACGCCGACACCCTGGCGGCCACGACCGACAGCGCCGCCATCAGCATCGCCGCCGGCACCGCAGCGGAGACGACCCAGGTGCCGTCGGCGGCGTCGGTCACCACGACGGCCAATCAGAGCGCACCCGACCCTCGCACTTCCGTCTCCGATTCGGTGACCATCACCGGCACCGGTGGGGGCGCCGGTTCCATCGCCTGGTCGCTCGTCGGGCCGTACACACCGGTGCCGTCGGGCGGCTGTAGCCAAGTCACCAGTGGCGAGTGGTCGGCGACGGCAACCTACGTCTCGGGAACCCGCGCGTTTACCGGAGACCAGACGGGCCTCGCCGTACCTACCGGCGGAACCACGGTCGGCGCCCCCGGCTGTTACAGCTGGGCGGAAGTGGTTTCGGGGAGCACCTTCCCGGGCACCACGACGCTGGCTGCTGGCGCCACCACTGCGCCGGACGGCGAGGTCTTCGAGGTACAGGACCTGCAACCGACACTCACCACGACCATCACCCCTTCGGTCACCGCGGGGGTGGAAAGTGCCACCGACAGCATCACCGTCGCCGGCACCGACATCGCGCCCGGGAACACCACGGGCGCCCCGACCTCAGGCACCATTGCGTGGGGCCTGTACGGTCCGGTCGCACCCGTCGGGGGCAGTTGCGCCTCGGTGACGTGGCCGGGAACTCCGCTGGCTTCGGGCAGCTTCACCATTCCGGTCTCACCCAGCACCAACCCCAACACCACCTACACCACGCCTTCGACCGCGCTCTCGCTCGGGAACTGCTACTCCTACGCCGAGACACTGGCGGCAACAACCGACAGCGCGGCCTACGTGGCGCCGGTCGGCGTGGTCGCCGAGACGGCGCAGGTTCCCGCCGCCCCGGGCGTCACCACCACGTCCTCCTCCTCTGTGGCCTACCCCTACGCGTCGGCGTCCGACTCGGTGACCATCAGCGGTATCGGTGCCTACACCGGGAGTCTGGCCTGGACGCTGGTGGGGCCGGTGACCCCGGCTCCCGACGGCACGTGCAACGGCCTCAGCTGGACGGGGGCGGCTACCGTCGGCTCAGGGACAACCGCCATCTCCGCCGACGGCACGGTGACTACCGGGCCGGAGAC
>Ga0302325_10022718_pt1 | contig 13115 bp, 6 predicted proteins | sample Palsa_T0_2_FD_201948 | JGI IMG/M metagenome (GOLD analysis project Ga0302325, IMG submission 201948) | Peat permafrost microbial communities from Stordalen Mire near Abisko, Sweden - Palsa_T0_2 | ecosystem: Environmental > Terrestrial > Soil > Palsa > Peat permafrost | place: Sweden: Abisko... | reverse complement strand
AGGAAGAGTGTCGATGGATGGAGCCGAAGAGGCATTTCTTCCTCGCGGATGGGGAAGGAACAGCGGTCGGCGTAGACTACATCATCTCCATTCCCCTTATCGCATCCGCAAATTTGTATATAAAGCTTACAACCGAGGATCGCGCTTCACGCGCACATCATGGAGGCTATGACTGCTATCATATGAGATATGAGACCTTGTGGTTGGTCAGGCGGCGTCGACTCGCCACCTCATTGGTCATGCGATCTCTTGCGGTGTGTTCTGTTCGCGACGGGCTTCCTCTTTTGGCGGCGGCGGTTGCACAGAGTCACAGTCTAACTTTGAAAGATCCCCTATAATTTAGAATTAGAATCAAAATGGTCGATATATCAGGTTTTGAATATTGGGAGAGAGTTGGTGGCAGACGCCTCGCGGTTCAACTTGACTTTGGCAAACTTTCCACGTGATTAACTACCTAGCTTGAATTTGGTAATCAGCCCCCCCTTATATATTCTCCAATGACCTCATTCGTCTCTTCTTCTCTACGTCTCCCAAACGTTTTAGAGATTTATTATCCTATCTTTATCTACGAATGTCTTATCGGATGAAGCATAGAAAATGCATGTCTTGCGAACCCTGTTTCACTTTGCGCGATTTTACGGTGCCCACACTTGAGGCATTTTAGCCGGCTCTAATCTAGATTCAATGGATCCGATACACCGTCTTTCACTTTCGTACAGTATACAGCATGAAGTTTGCTTACTATCCCCTAGCCTACCCTCTTTAAACTAAGGTGGAGACCTAGGTAACGTCACCCTGAGACCTCGTTAATTTTCCCGAAGTAGGGAATGTCAGGCGATTTGGAGAGACATCATTGGCCAGAGACTCATGATATGGCCCGTGCAGGAATGATGTTATCAACAACATGACCTTGGTTTAAACTGGGGGGGATAGTATCTTGTCTTCCCTGTTTTGGGAAATGTTTGCCTTCTAATTGGGTTCTGTCATTGCGGCAATGACGCCTTGTATCACGTGGTCCTAGACTTCTCTGCTCATAAACTTCACCCCTTTCTTCTCTATAAAGTTGGCCTTGGGCTCCGCATCTCGATGGTTCTTTAGCGAGAACTTGTTTCGATAAATCATGGATTTAATTCCTCCGCCTGCACCAAGCACATCATCATAGCCAAGCCACCACTCTGCGTCTCCGGAGTTCTTCCTCTCCCCTCAGCATTCGGATCCGTCGTATTCAGGGGACACCTACTCCCAGGTCCAACCAACCCAACCTCAGAGACTGGCGGGCTATTCTCCAACGTCCAATTCTGCGGAATGCCCTTATTCCTATAATCCGACGAGCCAGCCGGCTGCTGCGGTGCTGATGAACAAAGTGCATCTCCAGCAGGAACGTCCCACGACCCTCCATACACCCCCGATGCATTCCGTGTTCCGTAAGCAGCTTGAGCATTATGTTGAATCCAGTCCCTATAACCATTACACTTTTCCTGGTGGACTTCAGCTTGGGCTTCCGTTCCCCTGAAAATGATACCTTCTTGCTCACCAACTGCAAGCGGCTCGCAGAAAGCTGTGAAGTGTGAGAAGAAGACGCCTTTGAAGTTCTGTCCATCTTGACTGCAGCTATTAGTAACATCACAGACATCCTGTAAGATACCATTACTGCCGAGGCCGGACCAGTTGCCATTCTGCTGGTCGATGGAGATCCAGCCTGTTGCTGCGATGACGTTGACCACAAGAGTATGTCCGTCATCGAGGTATGATTCTTCGCCGGTAGAATCCCATAGTCCGCGAAGGCCAGAGAGGATTACGCCTTGGTTATAGGTGTAGACATCTTCGTCGCGTTGGTCGCACTTCCCTGTTCCAATGTCCGTCTCATTTACATACCCTGCGATGTGAAATCCGTCGACATATAAGCCCTGGGCGTTTGTCATACCACTTGTTGAGAGCCACTAGAACAAATTAGCCATATATTTCTTTGAAGAAGAGAGAGCCGGGAGCGAGCCGGGAGCTGAAACGGGAGCCCGACCAGTGAGAATCGGAGCTCAAGATGTGGGGCAAAGAGATACGTTCCTTACGTTGTACTCCTCGATTGCGGCATTGAGATATTTTGGGTCGTGTGCTGAGACCGGCGGATTGCCAATGCTGTCTCCTGGAGAGTACAGGTACATGCCAATACTGGATGCAATGAAGAGCTCATTGGTGATCGCATTTTTGTATGGTAGGAGTGAATACGTCCACACCATTCCGCCTCCGCAAAGAGTTGTGTTGTATCCTTGGGAAGCCACATCCCAGAATATCCTGGATCGATGGGCAAATTTCGCAATGTACGAGCTATTCTTCTCGTATACACCCAGAAACTTGATCGCTTCCAACCATTCCAGAGCAACCCATTGCATATCGTCATATTTCTCACTCAGCACTTGGGTCGTGTTTTCCCCATCAAAAAAATTGAGGAGCTGCGAATAATATTTATCGACTAGACTAGCAACACCTGATCCTCTGTATCTCGCAATGGAGCTCAGGGCTGCCCATTCAATGGTATTGAATACCGCCTCGGTCCAGGCAATTCCTAAGGGCCAGGTTGTCCCGTCCCAGAATTTTGACTGCATGACTTCGAGTGCGTTGACCATAGCTAAAAATGATTGGTTGGTACTTCCAAGATCTCTAGCGGCAAGCGTGGAATTAATATTGCGTTTGAGATTGGAAGTTTTTAGACCATCCAGGTTTGGGGTTCCGCGAACTGTTTGAAGGAAGAGAAGAAGGGAGGCCAGTAGAAGTGAGCCGGTGCAGAAGCGCATCTTGAAGGCTCGGTTTCTAGAAGTCCGAAGGCAGTAGATTGACCGCACAGTTGAAGATGACAGAACGGTTGAAGGCGATTGAATTGTTGAAGAGGGAGATGTGTTCAGAAGTGCGCGTGCGCAACTTCGAATACTTGTAGTGAATTCTTAATTCGTCTTCTAGATCTCTGGTCATAGTGATGGCAACGTAGTACCTCTGTAATCACGTCAGTCGAGCATCGAATCTACCAGCATTTCTCCGTGTTCATCTAATGAACTATGCATCTCGCATTATTTGCGCCCGAGTCGATCTTTATCTAGGGTGGTTTTATGTAAGCGATAGGGGTAGGGTTCCTAGGTTCTAGGATAGAGCCGGTGAGGCTAGAAAGGGCAAGGGAATGGAAGTAGCCGTCTCGACCGTCGCCTCGCTCGTTGATGTAAGTAGTAGACACCGCGAGGCAAGGTTCATTGTCCGAGACTCCCAGGGACGATGATGTTGCGAGAAGTTGGGAGTCTGGGACATCAGTGCTGTTGATTAAGGTCACAGGCTCTTGGTTCACTGCCGACCCCTGTAGTTATAGCGCCCAAGACCTGGGTCAAGCGAACCCATAGGCTTTCTTGGCGAGGATCGCCCTTCTACTGTAGTTATGCATGCAGATCAGCGGTATGAGTGGGGAAGAGGATGGATAGTTAGAGTTCCAACTTCTTTCGACATGAAATAAAACACATGAAGAAAATTCGGCACTCTTAGCGATTAATGATTTGCAAGAAAAATCAATTCGTTCGAATACAAGGCAGCATCATAAACTTCGTCATTCATTTTCATTATCATCATGATTCATGCCCAATCAGATAAGGTTACCTCGCATCACACAGTCAATCATGTAGATATCGAATATCTGAATCCGACAAGCTCCTTTTCGTCACTCTTAAGCCTTTCTCGGGATCCCAAATCCTCCGAGATCCTTCGCAGGTATGCCTTCTCCGGAGGCTGCAACACAACACTATGCCTGCATTCATCAATCAGCACTCAATCCCCCATTCTTCCTTGGATTTCCAGCGTCACTAACCTAGGTGCAAACATCGACATAACTCTGCCCACGCTTTCCCTCTTCAGTCTCCGCGGAATCGCTGCAAGCGTCGACCGTCGCGATGTATAGTTCGGATCGAAGGTTTTCCTCCACTGCCGTTTCTCCTCTCTCTCTTTGATATTATCCCGACTCGCCCGGTACACGAATCTCGCCGTTATCATCATTTTGTCAAATATAGGATGGGGCAAGATTAGGATAGGCTGTGTGTCAAGTATGGCTTTAATTTCACGGGGAAAAGGTAAGTTAGGATCTTGTCAACATGGGGGTCGGAGGAGTTTTTGTAACCTTGAAGTAGGATTCATACGTAATACAGTAGTCGCCCCACCATGCCAAGTGTGCACTGAGTGGTCGGGTGTTTGGTGTTTACGAGATGTTTCGAGCGGGATGTCGAGGCAAACCAATGAAAGTTGCCTGTCTTGCGAGGTTCGAAACATGGGGAAGACAAATTGCAGTGCGCTGCCCCACGAAAATAATCACGTGATGTCAGCACTTCCGCACTCGCAGGGCCACTCTGCGTTTGACGACATTCTTGTTCTACACTCACACGAGATCCAAATAGCCGTGCACAATCATGCATCTCTTGCGACTCGAAAACCATAGCCGTTTTCCTATTCCAACAGCTCAGCAGCTCCAGCTTAGCTCGTGTAGCACCAGCACTATAGAAGGAATCACCCGGCAATCGTCCAAACCCACCAGCCCAGAAAATTAAAAATAAATAGGGGGGGTTCTGCCCAATATGAAGCGCCTGATCACGAATATCAAGTTTTTTATCCAAGAGTTGTTATGTTAAGGCAATCAAAACTGGGTCTTGACGATTGGTGGGTTTGGAGGCTGCGGGTAATTCCTTCTCGACACTAGTTTATTTCTGGACTAGTCGGTAATTAGCGAGACGCCCAGACGCACAAACCAGAAAGAAACTTTCGCAACGTCGACGAGCTCACATCGATCTGACCGGCAACACAGCATACCTGCCTCCTCAAGTCTTCCCGACTACGATCTCCAATCCCTCGTGCTACTCACTATGGCGCCCCGCAAAGAGAAGAAAGCCCATGATTCGATCAACTCTCGGCTTGCGTTGGTTATGAAGTCTGGGAAGGGTACGTTTTTTCTGAGCATATCATATCCCCCGGCGATCAACTAACGTGAGAAGTTACGCTGGGATACAAATCCTCTTTGAAGATGCTTCGTATGGGCAAAGCCAAATTGGTCCTGATTGCTGGTAATACGCCGCCCCTTCGTAAATCGGAGCTTGAGTGTAAGTTCTCTCTACCCGTTTCGTACGTTCACCATGTCTAACAACCCACAGACTATGCTATGCTCTCAAAGAGCCCTGTTCATCACTTCAATGGCAATAACGTACGTACTCGGCTTTCTTATGCCTTTCTAGACGTCGGTCGTCCACGAATACACCTTCCCCCTTGTCGTGAACGGGATCAACTTTCGAGATACCATCATATTGCATCAGCACCAGTAATAGCATAACGCCAATGATCAAATACACTTTTTGGAGTCCAGCGATGAGCTTGTACTGGACAAGTCTCGGAGGACCAAATAGCTAATTCTACTTCAGATTGAACTCGGCACGGCATGTGGCAAACTCTTTCGATGCTCGACTATGGTGGTTCTTGATGCCGGCGACTCCGATATTCTGAGCCAAGTTGTTGCTTGAGAAGAACCTATACATACATTTGCATTCGGGAGGGCGTTTCGTATGGAAGGAAGGGGGCAATTGTCGGAGCAGAACCCTAACCGGAGAGTTGGGAGTGCGGTCCAGTAGGCAATCATGTCACCCTCGTGCGCGGACAGCCGACGTTGAATTCTAGAAGACCAAGCAATTGCAAGACATGAATGTGCCCATTTTAATGTGCCAACGCCATTCTTTGCCGTCCTTCAAAGTGTGCTAAACACATTTCCCCGAAATTACACATCCTCAGTGATAATCAAGAATATCCCGATACCCCTATGTCCAACGATTACCAATCTCGTTCTCTTCCTCTATATATTCGCTCCCTTCTTATTCTCCTCGCATTTTCAGCTCAAAGAGCTAAAGCTAGCAAGCTGTCTTCTGCTGGTAGTTCGATACAACAATACGTCTCTGCTCTCAGAGTTTGTGTTGTCCAGCACCCTTCATTCCCGGTAGCCTCGAATCAGTCTAGAAGACGCTCTTGCGTGCATTTTCTTGCTGCATGTGAACGTCTTGCATTGTTTGCTAGTGGAATACGTCGCGCCTCGGGGATCTCTTTCTACGTGCCAATACATTAGCTAGTCGAGGCCTTCGTTCCTCGGTGCTTTCGTTCACTCGTTTTGCTGTATTTTTGGCCAGTCGAATTCTTCGCTTCTCGGGGGTCTCGTTCGCTCCCCAAGTTATGCCATTTATTACCTTTCTGGCTCGAACCCAACTTGAGCTTGCTCTTTGCTTACGAAGTTACGGCGTTGCTCCGAATAACACCATTCACGGCGTCTTCGCAGCTCCAGATATTTTGTTCACTCAATTAAGATAAGGAGAAATGTGGTTGTCGCAAAATTTTATAATTGACTTGTTAGGACAATATTCTGTGATCGCGTAACGGTAAGAGAACTCGGACCCAAGTAAGGCAAACCCAAATAGTGTAGCCAGGCTGGCGAATTCGGACTTTGAACTGACACGATTATTATAAATTTGTTAGACAAAAGATATGTTCTCATACGTACACACGAGGGACCTGTTCCAAGCAATAGTGCTTGCCTGACGCTCTAGTGTACGATAGTACAAGCAACATAAGCTCCGTAAGTATAATGTATATGATTCTAGAATTAAAATTGTAGATAAACTTCCAATATAAACTTACGTGACATTATGGACTGTCTTTTGTCGAATCCTTTAAGCTAGTGCCTGCGTCAAACTTTCCTTTGTGTGTAGAAATGTTCCAATCTTGTCGGCTCTCTGGTAACTTGGGGAAATTCCCTGAGGGTAGTATAAATAAAGAACTTGGGCCAGATTTGTCAGTTGGTTGAGCAGGGGTTCTGAATCAAGCATAAATGATGCAAGTTTGGGTATAAAAGATTGATATTAAAGCTGTCTAAAGTTCTAATAATTGAGGAAGTTAAAGGGCCTTATATACATCCAAATCGGAGGCTAATCCCCATACAAAAATGATATGATCCAGTGATATTCAACTGACAAGATTGGGCTAAAAGGGCACTTCGCTCTTTTACAGCGGAGGTGACCTTAGCATATTTGATGTCATGGCAACATCTACGATGTGTTGCTAAATTTTTCGCTATAAACAGTTTCTGTCTTCCTGAGCACGCCTGAGTTAGCCTTCGCACCATGTCTCGTAATATGGAGCCCATTTTGGCCTCCTGTGTGCCCCGGCTATAATTTCCTTACCAAACTTTGCCTAAGAATCCGTTTTTGCTCCCTTACAGGCTCGCCAGCGTTTCTGCGAGAGCTGATTTTAGACCCTCTTGCTAAATAGCACATGACTAGTAATTTAGCCTCAAAATTGTTATCTCAGTGCCTCAGACGCTTATATTGGATCAAAAATGTGATTTTGGAGAAGACTGAAGTTCTATTTTGCTATGGAAAATATCCTATTGTCGCACTCGTGGGTGGATGCCTTAGGCTCGCGCCCAGGCGTACGGTGCTCACGTAATCTGCCGCTCCCAGCGTATATATAAAGGAAGCTCAACTTCCTATGTTCTAGCTTTTGAATCAGACAATTCTACGATCAATGTTTTGTCCCCTCACTCTGTACTGTGCGCGACACCTATACTTATACTAATGAAAACCCCTATTGTGAAGCCTATAAGGCTAATTTCAAGGTTGCCGAAGTGAAGCCTGTACAGCTGAAAAAACATAGCCTGTATAGCTGACCTGATCCAACAGCTTACTAAAGGTTCCTTGCCAAGAATTAGTAAGATCAGTTGTCACGGGGTCAAAACAATTATACAATCTGAATTGATCCTTTATATACAACAAGATTAAACTAAGGAAGAAAGGAAGGAAGAAGGAGAAGAGCTTTTCTAGGGGAATAAGGCCTTTGTATAGAAGTCGGCATAGCAACCGAAGCAAATTGCACGTGCCAAAGCACTAAGACTAAACTAAGGCCCAAACCCTCACATTAGTCTTTATAATCTTACTTAGAAGCTAAGCTAGAAGTATTATAGACCCAAAAAACCAAGGAACCCTTATATAACATTTAAGAGTTTATAGTTTCTATTTTAATAATATATATATAATTCTTAAAGTAATTAAAATCTACTCTTATATTATTTATTTTATAATATAAAGTCATAATATAATAGGGAAGTATAATAACAGTTATATTATATAACTAGCTTTTAAACTTTATTTTCTTTCTTTATTATCTATTAACCTACTTACTTTCTTTTTATATTTTACTATACTCTTTAATAAAACTTAATTCTCTTTATTTTAAGAGTTTTCGTCGGTTCACCTGTAACGCGTAGCACCGTCATGTAATGTCGTAGAATGCCAATTGCGTTGGTAGGTAGATGATTTTATTAAGGAAGTGTATCAACACCATTGTCACGATCACCAACTTCTAGGCCTGGAAGGCGCGGTAGAGAAGGGTCTCTATTCAACGATACAAAGCTAAAGAAAGAAGAGGATATTTATAGAAGGTTCGGTTTATACAAATATTCGAGTTCTGCCGCTCCACACCGCCTACTAGTCCACACGCTAGTACGCGCAACCACGTGACACCAGGAACGCTAACGCTAAAACTGTAACATTACCCCCCCCTTTAGAGTAAGCTCGTCCTCGAGCTTCGTATTTCCCGTAATTGTATAACTAGTATAGCCTCCTCCTAAGCAATTAGTCTCAAAATTAGTCCTATTTTGTATAATCACGTGATGTCGATGCCTTATATGTCAAGCTGCCCCCGGAGGGGCAATTTTGAATTCTGCCCCTCTCCGAGTAGCCTTAAAATTCAAGCATTAAGCTTATAGTTTTTTCTGTTCTAATAATTTATCGACCTGATTCTAATACCTCTAAATCGTCGTCCTTTTTAGGCTTAAGGAACTTATCGTTTTGCGCGTATTCTAACTAGTATACTAGGTTCCTTGGAGGGCCTAGTCGATTAGGGTATATACAATAAAATGTCTGCAATGCGATAGGACTATTACTAAGTAAAGAAGCAAGATACTAATCCGGATTAAGGTCTTATTCCTTTTACTATATACGATATTATAGCTTTTTCCGAACGCGCTTTATTGCTAAAACCTCTTAAACCTTATACTCGGTTTCTTTATCCTTTACCTCTAATAGCGCGGGCTTTAGATTAGTCTAACTAGGAAGAGGGTTCCTAGGGTCCTTGCGTAGCTTTTTTGCATAAAATATAAGGTATACCTTTATCGATTCTAGTAGTTTAAGCAAGAATAAATGCCCAATTTGCTTTAGAATCTTATACGGGCTATTTATCTGTTGCGCTAGTTTATAGCTCGGCCGATTATTGTTTTAATGCTTAGTAAAGACTTAAACCTTATCCTTAACTCTAAAATCGATTGCTTAATAGTGTCTATTTGCTTATATTATATATCGTTGCTAAGATCGAGTTATATTCGCTTGTGCTATACTTTAAGATTTATGTAAACAGTTTATTAAAGCCTTAGCTTTTATACAATTCAACTTCTCTTTAGGTATATAGTCCGACTTAATAGGTATATCCTAATTAAACGATATATGTAGCTTATAGCCCTTCTTAGTAAGGAATAGAAATTGTCTTGTAGTTTTATGCTAAAGTAAAGCTTATTAGTAGTCGATAATCGGTATTTATTTGTCCTAGTTGTCTTAGTAATAGTTAATATATAGCCGTAATCGTTAATTAAAATACTAGTTTACAATTTTAGTTTAATTATCTATTTGCAGATAATTTGCAGTTAATAGCTTAAGTTTTGTACTAATACGCTTGCAGAATTTGTTTTAAAAGTCAAATATAAATTGCAGACCATAGTCCGATATTACTATCTCTAAAATGCTAACATGCTATATTATATGCAATAAGAATAGCGGAGCTAATTCATAAGCCGTAATCGTATCCCTTACTAATATAGTAATTAGTCTCTTTCCAAGTTTATCCACAAATATAGCTACTATATTATAGCCGGCTTTGCTCTTAAGACACTTCTTAAAATCGACTATAATGTGTTGCTAAGGATAATCCGGAATAGGTAATAAGTGCAAAAACCTTAGCTTCTTATCCCTAAGGATATAAGAATAACGACAAGTATAGCAGTTATCCCTATATTAGTCGATATCCTTACTTTAATTCGGCTAGTAATATCGCTATTATAGTATATAATATAGCTTCTTTCGACTTAAGTGCCTTAAAAGAGGTTAATTATAAGCTTTGCAAATAATTGCAATCTATAATAGCATATAATTTATAAGTATAGCATCCGGTATATATAGCTTCTTATATCGTAGCAATAGACTATCCTTTAGTTATTACGTCTTCTCTGTTTTAGATTTTGCTTTAATACAAAGGTTTACTAGCTTAAAGGAAGTCTAATTTGTAGTTAGGATTTTGTCTACTAATTAAATGCTATTGTACAATTAGGTAATGAGTTTTGTCGTAGGTTTTATAAGTGCTAATTGCAAGTCTTATACTACTTTCGGGTCAATTTTCGTACAAGGGAGTAAAACTTGGGTCTTATACTCCTTTATAACTTTGCCTTATTCTTTTACGTCCTTATGCTTCTTACTTAATGCATTTGCTCGTTTGTTTGCTGTCCTTGCGCGGTATATAAGCTTAAAATGGAATTAAGATAGGTATTTTACTTAACAAGCTTACTTAGCAAATAGCTTTTTAGTTATTATAAAGTATTCAAGTGCCTTATAGTCAAAATAAACTAGGAAAGGGTTGTCTATTTGCATTCCTTCTAATTTAGCTCGCCATTCCTCGAACGCAAGAATAATAGCTAGCATCTCTTTATTGTAAATATTATAATTAAGCTAAGCTTGTTGCATAGTCTTTGAGAAGTAAGCAGTTAAGTGCTATAGTATGCTTTGCGGGTCTTGCTAAGATAATACACTTGCTACAACTCCATTTAATGCGTCTATTTCCACTATTATTAGCAAATCGAGCTTATAATATCGTAAAATCGGGGCTATAAGCATAGCTAACTTTAACTAATCGAATGCAAACTAACAATTTATAGTTTATACGAATATAGTATCTTTACAGGTCAATTTGTTAAGCGGTTTAGCTATTTGTCTATAATCGGTAATAAATCGCCGATAAAAGTTGCAAAAACCCAAAAATGACTATATCCCCTTAATTGTAGTCGGTTCTTTCTAGTTCTTAATTACTATTACCTTCTTTAGATCGACTTTAATGCCATTTGTAAAGATAATAAAGCCTAAGAACTTTATACAAGTGACCTTAAATTCGGATTTCTTAATATCGACTTATAAACCGGCTTTATAAAGCCGTTTAAGTACTTTGCGGACTTATAGCTTATACTTAAAAGGGTCTTCTAAATAGATAATAATATTATTTAAGTAAGTAGTGCAAAAATCGTTTAAATAATTAAAAAGGATGTCGTTTATATACCGTTAGTATATAGTAAGCCCATTTGTTAGTCCTTCTTATAAGACTTTGCATTTATACGATCTGTAACAAGTCCGAAAAGTAGTAAGTTCCTCTAAGTCGGGGTTTATACAAATACGATAAAAAGCTTAGCGTATATCTAGCTTAATGTAAACTTTAGCTTTAGCTAATCGTGCTAGGGTTTCGTCGATTAAAGGTAAAGGGTATCGATCCTTATAAGTTAAGGCATTTAGCTTACGAAAATCGACGCAAAACCGTAAAGAACCATTAGCCTTCTTAACAAATAGCACCGGGGACACAAAGGGTAATTAGCTAGCTTCGATAAATCCTCGATATAAGTTCTCCTCCAAAAACTGCTTTATTTCTTCGAGTTTTTATATAGACTATTAGCGTAAGGGGGAATAGCTTATTTTGCTAATATCCGGATCTTTAAGCTAAATCTTATAGTCGTATAGCTAGTGTAGCGGCAATTTATTCGATGCTATCTTTAAGAACACATCCGCAAATTCCTTAAATTCCTTCGGCAATATCTGTTATAACTATTGCAATTCGGTTTTATAAGGTAGTTAATTTATAAGGTCTAGTTCCTTTGCTTTCGATTCTTGTCCTTATTTTCGGTCCGCGAGCTTATAGTCTAATTTATATAAAGACAATAAGAATAGGGTATTTTTAGAGTATTTGAGATTTATATAAAAGGCTAAGTAGCTAATTTCGCAAATGTCGATAGTTCTTTCGGGTTTAAGCTTTTCGATTATAAGTTGCTTTGCAAGTTGCTCGCGTAGCTTGAGCTTATTAGTTCGACCTTATAAATCGTTATATATATCCTTATATCGTTATTCTTAATTAGTCCTCTAAGAGGTAGCTATTCGGGCTTGATTCTTAGGCTTTAGGATAGCTGTCGGCCTTTAAGTATCTTTAGCCATTAGCTTTATACGTCGATTAGCATCCTTTTAATATATAGGGTTTAGGGGTTGCGGCAAGAGGTTCTTCTTAGTAGTTGCTAATATGCGGTTTTAACCCTTATTTTTAGGGTAATCCTTTAGCTATATTAATTGCCGGTTCTTGCAGTTAATTAGGACTCTTGTTTTTGTAGCCCATTTGCGGCCCAAGATTATATCTTATCCCTTTAGCTATATAACTAGTATAAGGACCTTTATTTGTCTTCTATCTATAAGTAGTATTAATTCTATATAATTAGTAATTAGTTATGCAATTTTGCTATTAAATCCTCGTATATTATATAATATAAAGAGTTGTTGTGTTTTCGTATTAAGGAATCGGGTAATAAGAGCCGCAAATTCGGTATTAATAAAGGTATATCCGTTTGCTTTAATATTAATAAGTGTATATGTCTTTATTCCTAGTCTATTGCTACTAATTGTACATAGAAAGGTAAAAGAATCACCTTTAAGCAATTAACTAAGGTCTACTTTGCACAAATCGATACTATATAACCTTAAAGTAGAGACTTCCTTTAAAGGTTGTCGTTTTCCGACACTAACGCCTCAAGTTTTAGGACTTCCTTCGACTTCTTAATAGCTTTAATATCCGTATGCTTTAGATAATTATTTATCTTATAACCCGATTCCCGGTAGATAAAACACTTGCTTGCATTGCTTAACTGCTAGCGTAATAGATTCTAGTATATAAGCTTCGGGAGAGTATTCTAGAAGGTATTTGTATAAGGGGTAGTCGGTAGG
>Ga0302325_10022717_pt1 | contig 13116 bp, 11 predicted proteins | sample Palsa_T0_2_FD_201948 | JGI IMG/M metagenome (GOLD analysis project Ga0302325, IMG submission 201948) | Peat permafrost microbial communities from Stordalen Mire near Abisko, Sweden - Palsa_T0_2 | ecosystem: Environmental > Terrestrial > Soil > Palsa > Peat permafrost | place: Sweden: Abisko... | reverse complement strand
GCCGCCCCCCCCCCAGGCCGTGGGTGCAGCACGGGAGGCAGCACACGCAGAGAACAGTCAGAGCATGGGGGTGCCTGGGCCTGAGGAAGCACCGCGTTCCTTGGCCTGGGGATGCGCCATCTTATGATCTTAGCGACTATCACCAGCAACCCATGAGCAGGGCGTTTTGCAGTCGGACCGGCTGCTCGCCTTGTTCGAGGAGTCCCAAGGGAGGTCCTGGTGGTCCTGGTAGTCCCCAACTTCCAAGCCGGTGGCTGGTTCTGGTGAATGCTCTGGCCAGTCAGCCAGTTACAGTAGCCTAATAGGTTCGCGCTAGGTAGTTGTTCTGTGGCCAGTCTGTTTACTACTACTGTACTCACCAGAGGTGTCGAGAGAGGGCACATCAAGGTCGAGGTCGAGGTCGAGGTCGAGGTCGAGGTCGAGGCACATCGAAGCACCACCTGGTGCACAAGTCTCCGATATGAAGTAGTTTCTTATACTGGTACTTCGTATGAAGTACCTGCCAGCACCCAATGGGAAATACCGCAAGGTAAGCTCCAAACCGTTCTATTCTCGGACTCCACGGCCCCAGGGCCACGCGGTGATCTCCCAGTTCTCATCTCGCCGTGTTCTGTGCGTGCTGTGTGTGCACAGTGCATCACTACATGCATCCCTCCTCCCGCCGCAATCATTTCCAGAAACACGCTGCTGGGTTCCCGTTGGAACTTGGAACATGGAAACACGGGAGACTCCCGCGTGGATTTCGGGGATTCGTAGCCCTCTCGCCCTGGATTGAATTTGCATCTGAGATTCGCATCCCGAAATTCAAACTCATGCTGGCAGTGGCAGTGGCAGTGAGCACTACTGGTAGAACTAACCTTATTGTATCAGTATTACAGTACTGTAGTCTGGTACCAACCCTAGGCCCCGGCAGTCGGGCGCTTCAGCCGGATCCCATTTGGCATGCCCCTCGAACCACACAGGTCGACGACTCCACAGCACACAGCCTCCACGGGTCCAACTGGCTTTCCAGTGCCCTCCACTCCTCGTGGCCTACCTTCGTATTTAGTGCACACCAGAGCATCGGGGCCGCGCTAACAGCCTACTAGTAAGAGTTCCCCCCGTGAGGAGTGCGAGTCTGTGAGTCTGTGCGAGACTGAGAGAGTCTGTGGGACCCCCTGGCCACGACGGTTCGATCCCAATGGCGCCAAGAACTAGTGGAGCTGTGCAGAGGCCACGAGATGCGCGCACAACGATTGGACGCCTGCGTCTCGAGTGTTGTGAGCTTGGGACAGAAACAGAACCGGGCTTGCAGGACGGAGACTCAAACTCAAACTCAGCTGCAGCGCTGACGCGAAGCTCGTTGAAGCTCGCGGAGGTTGTGGCGCTCTTTCCCTGGTTTCGTGCCAAAATCCAGAAAATTGCCCTCTTCTCTCAAGGGGTCTCGACTAGGGTGGCTGGTTTACAGTAAAATAGGAGTTGATTACAATTATCGTGTATTGTAAGAGTTTTAGTTGATTACACGTTACAATACAGTCATGTGACGAACTAACTCGTCTGGGTAAGAGAAAAGGGGTACTAAGCCCAAAACGTATAAGGAAGTTCTTGATTTAGCATAGCTCCTCCATTTGGCCCCTATCGAGCACTCTTTGCTAAAGGACGATGCGACAGGCTTGTAAACCCTAAATTTGGGTCCCTAAAAACCCCCCAAAAGCCGCGAGAATGCCCCCGAAAGCCCTGAAAAAGTCCTGAAAACTCACGTGCTGTAATATCGTCAAAAGCATCTTACTGACATAAAATGAGAAGTATTTTACGATATTACGTGTAACGTTACAAACCAGCCACCCTACTTACCCCACACACTTACCGTGCTTCAACTTTCTTTCGCCGGCCGAGATGGTAGGCTATTGCATCCACAAAGCCGACGGAGCTCCAATGACAACTTTTCCCCACCCTACAAATCAGCACAGTGGTCACAGGCCACGTCAAGATCCATCTCGTGAGAGGAGTCGAGCCACAATTACCAGTAACTAAGTTTGGAGCTAAGAGTACAAAACTTGGCGTGGTTTCCCCCAGTGTAGAATATCTCGTCTAAGCGAGAGGCCCTCTGGAGTTTTGAATATTTTTTAATTCTTTCTCGCAATGCCTTATACGTGCTATGTGTGGACTAGTATAGTCCTTGCGCACGTCTTTGATATATCAAACGCATTAGAATTCATACCAACACCTACTTGGGCCACGCTCCGGACTTCAACATTTGGCCTAGAGATCCTGCCGACCATCACTGCTGGAACTTTCCAGGGTGATTTGAAGGAGAGAGATGCAAGCCAGCAGAACCCTATTTGTGGTTGGATTGGGGGAAATGGAGGTATGAGAACCTATCTATTTATACAACGCCTCTTCTCGTGTTACTTCTTGTGTTTCCCTGTGACTGCAGTTTAATGCTGACTTTCACTTTGCAACATCAGCTTCAGCAGTGAGCTGCAGTCCCGACCATTATTGCGCGACTGAAAGCTCTTTTGTTGGATGTTGCGCAATAACCAGTTGTGTTGGAATTGTGACGACTTGTTACGATTTGTTGGGGCCCATTTGCGATGCTTCTTGTCAAAACGATATCGGAAACCTAGTTTGGTCAGTCAAGTTCTGAGTCTTGGAGACTGAGACTTACTCTCCCGCAGTCCATCAACCCTGCCGTACTGCGCTACCTATAATTACGAAGGAGGTTCAGTTGGATACGGCTGTGCCGTTGCGAGGGGCTACACGCTGTCGGTCCTACTAAGCACAACAACTAGTGATGGTGGACAACTGAGTATCACGACTTCAACTCCTTCCACAACAACAAGCTCGCCAGAAGTCCCCTCTTCTACCTCCACACTGCCGTCGGCATCAACAACAGCGGTTTCAACTGGCTCGAAGAGCGGACTAGGAGGTGGCCCTATTGCTGGAATAGTGATTGGAAGCATCGCCGTCGTTGCCTTGATTGCCTTTCTAATCTTCTTGGTCCTCAGAACCCTTCGCAAGCATCGTGAAGAGATCCAAACCCTCCAGCAGCAAAAAAATCCGTATCCGCTACAAGATAGGAGCAGCTTTAGAAGCCAGCCGTTCTCCGGCACGACTGCTGGTTACTATAATCAGAACAAAGACGGCTCCATATTAGGCTCACCTCCTTTGAGCGACCCTATATTTTTGCCAAGGGACAGCCATCCACTCGACTATGCGGGCCCAACGATACCAGAACTGCATACAATGGAAGATTAATGGAAAAAGCACGAGACGCGGAAGTTTTGCCTAATAAAAGTGCGTAGGAAGTTGTGTTGCAGGCTAGTCTCTCTTATGTTGTTGAGGTACTGGATGTTTGACGTGTATGGAGATATGGATGTATCATAATTGGAAATCATACTGAAAACGAATTGGAGGTCGCGTCATTTGGCTGGCTTGTTCTGCGCCCGCCAATCGAGTGACATGGGATAAGGGATCTTGGTTTCGAGAGAACAAATCGCATTCCTTAACTAAATGGTAGTGCCTGTTCAGGAGTGACGCTAAGTCCGAGTATTATCCCATCGACCGCTAGTTGCACAGGTGGTAGACGCAAACGCTCTTGCTCTTCTTGCCTTTTAAGGTTATAATTAATAACTTGAGTTTCTCTTATGTACGCTTTGGCAAATTGGTGGACGATATAATAAAATTGTGTATTGAAGCCCTTGCTACCTAGTATAATTAATTATTATTAGGATCGACACGCGGATTTTCGCGTAAAGTATTAACGCACCTAGCACTAGCAGAAGCACAAGGGAAGTAGTAGAGTAGGTACTTGGTTGGGCCAGAAGGTTAGTTGAATTACTATGTAAAAAGGCTCTCTTTATGCTTGAAAAACGTGCTAGTCAAATGCGGTCACGTGGACCCCGCTGTGTCTCCACCTGTGCGACTGGCGGTCGATGGGATAGCCTTAAACTTCGAGCCTCCTTTCAATGGCATTAAATAGTTGACATTGTTATGAAAATGGTAATTAATCATCAACTATTCTTGAGATTCTGACTATAAGTTAAACTCCAAGTATTGGTTCTCGCGCACATTCAAACCTAAACGGGAGAGATGAAATGAATATGAGATAACTTTGTAGGCGGTCGCGCACACCCCGGCACAACAGAGAGTAATCATACGTACACCTCCAACTCCAACACTGAACCTCATTCTCTTGAACCTTACTGCTAGCATATACGGTCGTCAAAAGTGTGTGCCTTTGTGCGGTTTGCCAAACTTCGACATTTCGCCTCCATTCATCAACGCCATGTAACAAAACTGCAGGAAATTTTGATACTCGAAAGGAAAGGAAAGAAGGCTTGGATATAGAGCGAACGAGAAAAGATATTTCAGAAAAGAAAGGGATTAAATACAGGAAAGAAGCATAACTAGTCAGTACGTGGCGCATTGCGAAGACCTCGTCCCTTATTTGCAATCCAATCCGGTAGCTTACAGGTGCTATGAACTTTCAAAAAGTGCTGACGAAGGTTGTCTCGGCGTCGTATCTCCTTGCCACAGTTTGGACATTTTAGTGTCTTCTTCTTATGGTGCTCGGTTCGAACATGACGAGAGAGGTTGGTGCGGGCAGCGCTGCCGGTGTACGATTTTGAGCAAGTGTCAAAAGGGCAGTGCTCTATGGTCGAAACGTCCGACCCCGAAAGCGGACTTTGCGAAACAGGATTGGGAATATCGCGCCGACTAAAAAGTTAGACCATGAGCGAATATTGCTCGGCATTTACTTACCGACGTTTTGCCGCTGAATCCGACCTGCCCTGGTAGGGCTGCTTCTGGTTTGGTGAATGCTTCTGAGGGTTCTCGTTTGCTGAAGAGGCAGGAGATAATAATCCTTCTTCCGACGGGTCAAGGCGTGCAAAACCGGAATCGGCCCATTCCTTCTCACCTTTCTCTCTCCTATTGATATACTCAATGGAATATTCATCGGCCTCTTGAACGCAATTAGGATAGAGGAGATTCCACTTCATCTTTTGGGAAGCAATTAAACATTGAATGAGAGTTTTTGACACTAGTTTCGCAAATAAGTTATAAGAGCGGATGAGATACTATAAGATCATTTCAGTTAGTATTCAGCATAGAAAATAAAAGGCAAACGTACCCGCCCAACGGTAATGATGTAATTTTCAACTTCTCTGACTGTGTGAAGCGAACCAATCCTGACGAACATCTCCGCCATAGCAACGATCCCAATGAAAGTTTCATCGATCTGAACAGCTTCGCGGTGTAGAGGCCAAAAAAAGTGTCTAGGAACTTGATCAAGGAATTCGGAAGCCACCCGAGGTTGACGTGGAAGTTTAGGCTTAATCCCGTCCTTTGTAGAGGTCAATCCACTTCCCGAGAGGACGTTTAATAGATCGCCACCCTCAGACATTTCTGGAACCATAATTAGCAAGATAGATGGAGATAGATGGGGTGGAGAACTGACGAATCACGAAGCGGAATACCACTTGAAATAATGAGGTGTTCAAGAGGGAATGGGGAGCAGAGTTGTCGGCCTGTGCGTCCACGTGATCAGTTGAAGAAGGATCTCTAGACTCGTGGGGAGGGCTTGGTGACTCGCTAAGAGGCGGTTCCGTTCCAATAGAACATCCCGTCTGTGATGGGTTAAGAACTTCGGGGCCGTTATTTGGTGCCATGCTCTGGTATAAGAACGGATCCATGATATCTTCCGGTAGGGTGCCGTCAAGATTGGACCAAGTTGAAAACATGAAATCCTCATGCGACCTTGTCTCCTGAACAAGTTGACGAGCATGATCCTGAAGACCGCCCGGGGGGTTTTGCAATTCGCTAATGATCTCTTGAAAACTCGGCACATACTCATAATCCCACGAGAGTAGTGGATCCTCTCGTGATGCGATGTGCTCTCCATCTAGCCTCAAAGACCCCGCATCCAATACTTCTTGGAGCATGGAGGACGGAGTACATCCCATTTTGCTCCCATCACGTCTCAAGCCAGCAGTTTCGGGACTCGGTTCCTTCCTCTCTATGGGGAAGAAATGCATAATTTCCTTCGCCTCAGGCCACAACCGCTTGGCAACCTCGTCGAAGGTAGACCTTTCCTTCTCATCAAGAATAGCGGCCCGCCAGTCTAAGATACCAGAAAGAATATCGGACTCAGGTATGTGGCCATTAGAATGTAATGTCTTTGATATTACATATGACAGACTCGCGAAGGCAAAGATATCCATGAGAGTCGTGGGAGTACGACCATGAAGAACGTCTCGAAAAGTCAATATCCCCATTTCTAGCATGTTTTTGGACGTTACGTAGGACTTCCTCAACTTTCGGATATCGGCCGATGTTGAATCGGCAGTCACCTTCGCAAATTGGTTATAGTGATACATCGATGCCTTTCGTAGGCTGCGGAGGGTAGCCCATTGAGATTTGCGGGGTACTTGGCGTGAATTGTCGTTTGAATTGGCCAGCTTGTCGTTCAGAATATTTCGAAGGTGTCGTGTTTCAATCTTTGACTGCTCCTCTGATCTTGAGGCGTCGAGTTGGGGTAGGTCGAGAGTCAGGTGGCCAAACCAGGAGCTTTGCGCTGAATTTGGAGGCAAAGAATTGGCTGTATTGTCGCTCCGAGCAGGAGGGGAATGGGCCTCCTCAGACTCGGGTTCCAATTTTTCCAGATAGTTGATACCGGCAAGCAGGCCATCAACTTCAGCCAAAGCTTCTGTAAGCTCGGTCATGGATTGGCCTTTGGCTCTATGAGTAGCTTTTGTCGCTCCGCGAGCAAAGGACCATCGACCTTGCCATTGATCTAGTAGCCTCGTCATGACCTATGTACTTGGGTGGGGGCTAGAGCAAATGAATTATAATGGGAAAGTATCACAACAAGGCAACCAAAGGATTGCCTTTCAGGTTCGCGATATTTGAAAGGAAAGTTCTGGAGATTCCGAGATTTGTTGCGGAAGGGCCATGGCCGTGGGGCGGTGCGCATGGGTCGCCGGGAAGTCGTGAGGACTTTCTTCCGTCAGGACTCAGGACTTTTTGGGGCTCAGTTTGTTGCTGCCGGACAGGTAAGGTTAAGGCATGACTCGTAAGACATGGCATGGCAGTAAAGAAGAGTGCGGCCCGGCTTGCTATCCGAATTAATTTCTGGTAATCTCTCGCCCTTCCTTTACAAAGTACAACTTTTACCACTCTGCTCTCACAGCACGCCTGAGCCGCTACTTACAGCGCATCATAGCCTACATCACAGAGCACCAGAGCCTGCACACACGAGAAACTGCCCCCACGGCGCACCAAAGCCTTTACTTACAGCATACCACAGACTGGCGCACGAGAGATTACTCAGTATCATGCAGTACAGGGGTAAGAACACCAAAAAATCATCAATTTTTGAAAGTGTTTAGAAAATTCTAAAAATATCAGAAATGACTATAATTGGGTCGCTGATTATAAATATGAGTTTGCTTTTCTTGATTTTGGTCGTTGTTGTAAGTAAATTTGACTTCGAGTGGTTAAGTAGGGTGCAACATTAGGTGGGTTGTAGCGCGGGGTACTAGAACTAGTTCTAATCCCTCACGCTCACCGCATCGCCTCGAGGTTACCAATGGAATTCAGGACAGCCTGTCAGCCCGGGCTGTCGGTACGGGCTACCTGGGGATGATTCGTTTGTAGATCTTCGAGAAGTATCCCGGCTCCTGCGATCGCTCTCCAGGACGTTAATTGACTACGTCGTGCATGTCCCAGCAAGCATTCGGTATTGTCCTGGCTCTGCAATCCATCCCCAGGACGTCAATTGGCTAACCTTACTTCGTGCATGTCCTGGCAATATTTTAAAAATTGTCCTAGCTCTTGCGGCCGATCCCCAGGACATTAATTGACAGCATGTCCTGGCAAGCACAACATGTCATCATTACAGATTGTCCTTAGGACTTATCCTGACCTCCAATCCACGTGGTTTACAATGGAGTTGTGTTTCAATTTTTGTCCTGAGTTGTGTCCTGCTATCTCCTTTCTCATTTCGTAACCTACGACGAAAGATAGGAACTCCCCGTATGACACAAGTTTTCCTGAAATCTCTGCATACTACATAATTAAGTATATTCATGTCCTGGATCTTCGAAGGACCAAATTTTCCAGGCTTTAACGCACATTTATGTCCTGATTTAGTTCTATAAGTATGGACTCACTACGTTGGGCAATATCCTTCAATCTCCCCGTTCATTCAACATTGCTTTCTTGAAACGCAATTTGTCGAATAAGTTGCTATTCTACCACCACCCACAACCTTCAATAAATAGTACTAAAACTAGTCGCCAAAATGCCATACTCACCGGCGGATATGCAAGTCCACAAGCCCAACAAGAAACTTCAACTCCAAGCTTGGCAGAACCCGAAAGAGCAGAGCACAATAGCACACCCGGAGAATCTCGGTCAGTACTACTTAGATTTTAAAGATACTGTAAAACATCCAGGCTAACATAATCTTACAATTCAGAAAAAGCTCGCACACCACAGGAGGATTCTCAAATGCTCGACCAGTGGCTAGAAGCGCCCGCAGATACAGACTTCTGGACGGCAGAAGCCCCGAGAGGTTCCACTAAGGGGGCTTTGTATTCAAAGCTCTAGAGCTAGGGATGAAATACGGGCATCTGAAATTGTGAGAGGGTGAAAAGTACTCTGGAGGTTGGGAGCATTTGCTATTGATGTATGATACGCAGGAGATTCACCTCAAGTAAAATTCGGGGCGTGCAGCTAGACTCGAGCCTTAATCACGAGTTTCTGGAATTGCTTGGAACCCTTCGATACTTGGCAGAGCCACTTGCAGCTCGATATTTTTTTGAATAGTTGTTGGCCATTTTAAACCATTGAGCTTTCAACTTTCGTGTTGTTAACATGTCGTTGTTCAATCCTCCTTCTGGTTTTGCAAACTGAGATCTAATTTTGTCTTTATATTTCCCCGATGTATTTCTTTCGCAAGGTTTGGTGGCAAGGAAGACCAGCTAAGTAAATAGAGGGATGTTGAAGGAATGTCCGGAGGTAGCTGTGTGCTAGTACTGGCCTCGTTTGGTTAGTTGAGGGACTAGGATATTTGACAAGGATGGAAACATCTATGAAAATACGTAGTTATAATGCCGGGGCTGTCGCTGTGTCATTGGACGTTGCAATACTTGGTTTAGTAGAAAGGGCTGGTGGAGAGCCTCCTTGTATGAACGCAATGGAAAGGCCAATTCACCTGAAAATTCTTGCTATAGGGAATCTGTCGCACTGGAGTAGCCCCCCCCCCCTGGGGGCTTATGTCAGGTGATTAGGGTGCAGGGGTCCCTGCCTTATATATAGGGGCTCCCGCCCACATCATTCCAAAAATCAGAGTGTTTCCAAACAATGTCTTCACATTTGCGACAGAATCATGATATAGTGAGAGATAGCTGGATAGGTCACATGTTTTTGTTGCACATCGCAGCACCGTTTTCGATTCCTTTACGGGGGTAGGAAGTTAGGGTGGTTGAGGCGGTCAAATCTTCCAAACCGCCGAATCGTCAAATTCATCGTCAATTCACTGTGATTTGTGTCAGTTGAAAACTTGCTTCGAGTAAGCAAGTTGAGTTATTATGATAGATTGCCCTAAACAAGCTTTTCTACTGTTTGAGGTTCTTCTGGGCCTTGAGATTGTTAAGTCCCTGTAAGGACCTGTTTCTTAATCATCTGAAAGGCCCTCTAGTCTGAAAGTTGCTAAGTAAATAGTGGCATTCTTAAAAATCTCGATTTCACACGCGAGTTTGTTGAACGTGTTCAACAAGAGCATAGAAAGGAGCTTGCGGTTCTGGAATTGACTTCTAGGAGAATGTCTGTTTAATCGAAGCATGTGGATTCATGAAACTAAAATTTGCGAGCAAGTTGCTGAGTACGTACTTACCTAGAAGTAAAGCTCTCCATTTTGATTCAATTGCTTCGTCCCATATTTCTAGATGCTTTATTTGCTTCTTTCAAATCTTACTCTTACAAAGGGCTAGGCAAGGAATGGATGGAAGTTTAATCAGCGGGTATGTACTCGAAGATCAGATATTCCATCCCACCTCAATCCTCAAGTCCTCCATCTTCTCCACAAGCGTAATAACCAAGGTAACTAGCTCACAGGGTGCAAACATGCAACCTGTTTATATTCAAATCTTTCCTTGTTCCGCCACTTTTTATCTACAAAGCCAGACTTGAGCACGGGTATACCCGGACAGCATCCAGGGGTGTAGTGGAGGATACCCTACCCGGGTAATTTCATATAGTCGGATACCCAGAAAGGGGGCTAGATAGCCAGATTATCCGGCGTGTAAATCATATTACTATAAACCCCCTGTTCAACCAATTAGAAAGCTTTATTTTTTGGGCACTATACTATCTATATTCGATCGTACTTTTAAAACTTCAAAATAAATTAATTAACTATTGATACTACTATATACACTTCAAATAGAGCGCGATTATTCAGGGATCCCCGCAACCTCTTTGCCTCCTTCCGAGCGCGTATTGAATATAGTTGGTAACTTAGTATTAAAGAAATAGACACGGATATCAAGCAAGAACATACGCTATGTGCTTTGTTTGAGAAGCTGGAAGATATTAGACAATGACGACGATGAGGATGAGATTATAATTAGTAAGGATAATAGTAAAATTGTAGCAGTTGTGGTGGAATAATCAATAGTTTAGCCCTATACCTCAGTCCTAAGCCTTACTCCAAAATAGGCAAAATGACGTTATTATCCTCTGGAACTACTTAGCTTTTTGATGGCGGATACCCTATCTGGCTAAAAATCGCTAGATGATATCCAGGGGTATACCCGTACCTAAAAGTCTGTACAAAGCCACCTCCATTTTCCCTCCGTTCTCTCCCTTCCTGGTGCTCTAAAAACTCAACACAAGCTTCTTCAACTTCTCAAAATTTGGCGTCCCCAACCCCGTTACTGGATCCCACCCCACCGTCGCATTCCAAGTAGCATAAGGAATAACACCACCACCGGTAATTGGCTGCCCAGTCTGTCCATTAATACCATTACAGCCCACCGCGGTTCCAGCCGTGATATCATTCAGAGCTGTCCAGCCAGAGCTGTAAAGCCAGGGGTTGATGAAACCGAGAGCGCATTTGCCGGCGCGGAAACGGGCGTCGTTGAGGAGGGCGATGATCCCGGCAACGACAGGCGCTGCGGCTGATGTGCCGCCCGAGGGCTGAACTGTACCGTCGTAGATCACGGCGTAGCTGTTGTCATGTGGTTAGTGATTGTCCCATGCAGGGGTCGGACATCGGACTTACTTGGGAGCCAAGCTGTGAGCGGAAATATCTGGGAACCCTCTTCCGCTGAAATTGGTGTAGCTGTCATAATAATCCTTGGTGTCTGGGTCAATGTGATAACATAAATAGTTGGAAACAGCTGTCTGCTGATACCATGCGGTAGGGAAGTAGTTAGAGAAACCTCCTGATCCATCACTCCAGGCAACTTCGGGTGAGACAGCTTGGGTTCCGCCGACAGCGGTAATGTATGGGCAAGTTCCGGGGAATTGAGGTGTGAATTGCGCGGTGTTCTTTCCGTCGTTGGACCTGCAGGCTGCTCCTACTCCTGTATCTCCTGCTGATTCTAAAACTGTGATACCTCTCATACCTAGCATGCCGATCATGTTGCAGACACGGACGGCATATGAGTAGGGGACAGTCTGCTCGTCATCTCCGTATGAGTTCGAAATAACTTGTGGGAGAGCCGAGTTTTTCTGCGAGTGAAGGTACTGGTAATACGGGAGGTATGGTTCGTTTTCGTTGTCCGCAGCTGTAGGTTCATCCAAATTGGGAATGAAGGGAGGGCTGCCGCCAGTAATGAATTCTGTCACTGGGAGAGGATGGGCCACTCCAACGATGTTTTGCACATCCAAATCGGCTTCACCAAACTGTGCAGTTGTCGCATTCTGGTCGTTGACGCCGCAATTGATCAGAGTGACTGAGAAGTTCTGAGCGGGGATGTCGTAGAGCTTCTCGTAATCGAATAAATCTGCGTACAGCGCCGACTGGTTGAGGAAGCTTCCAAATCCAACTCGACTGCCTGATTTTACGCTCGGAGTGTATTTTCCAACATTGCTGTAGAAAAAAGGGGAGTCAGTAATTTTCCAAAAGGATTTTGAAGATGGTGCTTCTGAGAACGCCCGAAGAAAGATTTTGCTCCACGATTACTTACTATAGCTTCTTGATGCAGTGTGGGGTTATTGAAGTATGGCAAGCATGATTGGAGCTGACTGCTTGAGTTGTTAGATCCTTCTTTGTCTTTGTCGTCCTGGTAAATGTTGGGATATTGGCGCCTGTCTTTCCGAAATATGTGATGGGCGAGATGAGGTCGATGTGACTGACCAAATCGTCAGGAATGGAGTATTGGGTTGCGCGAATTTTGGTAACACCAGAATTCTTGTATGATAGGAAGGTGGTGTTGAGAAGAGAGTTCGCTGTGCCAACGGTTGTCGCAAAGTTGATGAATTGGTCATCGGGAGTCATCTTGTAAGAACTAACTCCGCCGGCTGAAAGCCAGCTTTCAACTGCTGAGATTGTCTGTGCCGTCGGCGCGAATATGGAGTTGACCTCATCAGCATCGAGATACTGTCCATACTGGGCATTACCTGGAGTCGAGACTGCAAGCAACTTGGACTGCAATTGATCGATATTTTGCTGCGCAAGGCCAATCGTGAAGCTGACTATGGTGCTGGCATCAAGGGCAGCAGCAGCAGCAGTCCACCCGGCTGGCAGAGCTGCGAGCTTCTCGTGAACCGCACCGAAGGCCGGCAAAGCTTGCGCCAGCACTGCCAGAACGAGAGCAGCCTTGGAGTACATGATTGAAGCTTGACCAGACCAATTGACAAGCAAGGAGAGGAGTGAAGGAAGGGGAGGGCTTTGGGGACGGACGGTGAGCTGCCCGCCTGGCAAGAATGGTTCATCTTATTATCATTCATTCTCTGCTTATCCTCCTGCTCCACTTGGGAATTTACCCTCAGCTCTGCTCTCGCTGGCAGGAAATAGGCCGAGATGGCCATGACGATAATTCCGCCGAGATAGAATATCGTATTATCTGTCGCACTGTCCCCCCGCCCCCGCCCCCGGCCGGGGGGGGGGCCCCCGGCGCGGTG